>Ga0307479_10005473_pt1 | contig 11625 bp, 7 predicted proteins | sample atmos_gasesECM4C_FD_203743 | JGI IMG/M metagenome (GOLD analysis project Ga0307479, IMG submission 203743) | Hardwood forest soil microbial communities from Morgan-Monroe State Forest, Indiana, United States - atmos_gasesECM4C_515 | ecosystem: Environmental > Terrestrial > Soil > Temperate... | reverse complement strand
CGCCATGAAGCATTGAATAGTTCGCGCAGGCGGCGTTCAGCGCGCGCAGTGAAGCCACCCCCGAAGATTCGCGCTCGGATAGATTCGAGTGCAGTAAGTTGGGGATGGCAATGGCGGCTATGACCAGGAGGATGGCAACCAGGACCACGACTTCGACGACCGAAAAACCTCGCTGCCATTTCCGTGGCCGCATCCGATTCCCGTTTTCTACTTGCCCAGGTTCTCGACGAAAAACTGCGTCACGCGATTGAAGACGTGTATGCGCGCAGGCCGGTCACTGATGCCGTGGCCGCGATCGGCGTAGATCAGGAACTCGGCGTATTTCTGCGCGTCGACGAGTTTCTCCTCGAGCGCCACCGAATTCGAAAAATGGACATTATCATCACCTGTGGCGTGCGCGATGAGCAGTTTGCCTTTGAGCCCTGCCGCAAAATTCACCGGAGACGAATCGCGATAGCCTTCGGAATTTTCCTGCGGCGTGCCCATGTAGCGCTCCGTATAAATCGTGTCGTAGCGCCGCCAATCCGTCACCGGCGCCCCCGCGAAGCCCGCCTTGAAGACGTCGCCGGCGTGCAGCATAGCCTCGCAGGTCATGAATCCGCCAAAGCTCCAGCCCCAAATCCCCACATGCGCGCTATCTATATAAGGCTGCTTCGAAAGCCACTTCACGCCGGCTACTTGATCCGCCAATTCCGCGCTGCCGAAGTGATGATAGATCGGCGTCTCGAAATTATGCCCGCGTCCGGACGAGCCTCGATTATCCAGCATAAAAATCACGAAGCCTTTCTCGGCCATCATTTCGTTCCAGAGGAAGGTCGAGAAACCCCAGCCATCCCGCACTTCCTGCACGTGCGGCCCGCCGTAGACCACGACGATCACGGGGTATTTCCGGCTGGCATCAAACCCATCCGGCTTGATCACTGCGGCATCGAGCTGCGTGCCGTCCGCTCCCGGCACGGTAAAGAATTCCTCTGGCTGAAGATGATAGCTTTCCAGCTCCGCTACTTTATTTTCTTCGAGCGTCGAAACAACGCTTCCATCCGCGTTATAGAGCCGCTGCTGGGGCGGAGTCATGGCCGTTGAATACGTATCCAGGAAATGCTTCCCGTCGGGTGCCATGCTCACGCCGTGTGTGCCGTGCTCGTGCGTCAGTTCCACAGGTTCGCCGCCTGAAAGCGCCACCCTATAAAATTGCCGCTCGATGGGACTTTTTTGCGTCGAGCTGAAGTAAATCGCCTGGGCTTGCTCGTCTATCTTTGCGACGTTTGCGACTTCCCAATTGCCGCGCGTGATCTGCGCCAGTTGCTTGCCCGAAAGATCGTATAAATAAAGATGGCGGAATCCCGAGCGCTCGCTCGACCACAGAAAGCGCTTGCCGTCCGCGAGAAAATACAGATTGCCGCTCGCATCAGGACCGAACCCGTTCCCAGACAGGTTGATCCAGTATTTGTCTTGCTCCGTGAGAACGCTCTCGCATTTCCCGCTGGCAGCGTCCGCAAACAGCAAATCCAGACGGTTTTGCACGCGATTGAGCCGCTCGATAGCCACGCGCCGCGAGTCCGCGAGCCACGCCACTCGCGCCAGCAGCACCGTTTGATCACTGCCCGTGTCCATCCAATGAACATCGCCGCCCGCCACCTCCACCACGCCCACGCGCGCCACCGGATTTGGCGATCCCGCCTCCGGAAAACGCTCCTCGGTCACCGTAGGCGCGTTGGGAAGCTCATCCACCAGGGGATATTTCTCCACAGCGCGCTCGTCGAGTTGCAGCAGCGCGATTTTCGAAGAATCAGGCGCCCACCAATAGGCCGTCTCCAGATCCAGTTCCTCCGGATAGACCCAGTCCAGCTCACCGTTGCGTATCTCCTCCGTACCTCCGCGTGTAAGCTGTCGCGCTTCTCCGCCCGCCGAACTCACCACCCACACATCGTGCTCGCGCAGAAAGCTTACCCATCGCCCATCGGGCGAAATTTTCGCGTCATCGATATCCGACGCCACGCCCGCCGACTCTTTGCCTTCGCCGAGCAGCTTTTTCGCAGATTCCGTCTTCAAGTCGTACCAAAACAGTTCCTTCGCCGAAATGAAAAGCAGCGCCCGCCCTCCCGGCGCCCACAAATATCTCGGGGGCTCCACCCGCCCCAAACCCGTCGTCTGCCCGCGCGAAGCCGCCGGCAGCAACACTTCCCGCAGATGCTGCGCGTCCACCAAGACGCGCTTTTGCCCCGTCGCTGCGTCCACCGCCCAGATTTCCGGCCCGCTCGCGTTGTCATCCAGATAAGTAAGGAGCTTGCCATCGGGACTCCACACGGCGGCGCGCAGCGGTCGGCCGCTCAGGCTGGGCGCGGAATAGATACGCTCGACCGTGAGCTGCTTCTGCGCGCCGGTCTGCGCTGCAGCAGTTCGCGGCCATCGCGGCCCTGCCAAAACCAGCAGTGCGAATGCCGTCAAACTGCAAAGCCCTACGGCAAGACGCCTCCACGACCGATGAGCGCAGCGCTCACTCGCTCTCATATCGCTTCCTCCGGCTTCAGCCTCAACGCCCGCTCCTGCGAATCTGCCTTCGCATCGGGCGTGTAGCTTTTCCTGCTCGCTTCCCATTTCCCGAATTCACCACTATCGCTTCGGCCTCAATCTCCACCAGCATCTCCGCATTGATCAGCCGGCTCACTTCGACCATCGCCGTCGCCGGACGAATCTTACCGAAAACTTCCCCGTGCGCGCGCCCGATTTCCTCCCAGTCACTGATCCGCGTGACGTAGATCCGCGTGCGCACCACGTCGTCCAGCGACGCGCCCGCGCGCTGCAGCGCGCTGCCGATATTCCTGAGCGCCTGAATGGTTTGTGAATAAGGATTTCCTGCGCCCACGATGCTTCCTGTTGCGTCCGTGGCCGTCGTTCCCGAAACGTGCACCACGTTGCCCACGCGCACTGCCCGCGAATAGCCCACAATCGGCTCCCACATCGTTCCCGAAGAAATATTAATGCGTTTCATGCCTGCCTCACGGTCTAACTCTAAACATTGTACTCCGACGCAAATGCACATCCCCAGTCGCCTGATTGCATTCGCCCGCGTGTTACACTTCGTTTTCGCTCAAATATGAAGCTCAAAAACATCCTCGAAGCCATCGGCCATACGCCACTCATTCGCCTGAATCGGCTGGCGCGTGATTGCAAAGCCGAAGTCTACGTCAAAGCGGATTACTTGAATCCTGGCGGTTCGGTCAAAGACCGCATCGGCATCACCATGATCGATGAAGCCGAACGCAAAGGGTTGCTCAAGCCCGGCGGCACCATCGTCGAAGGCACTTCCGGCAATACCGGCATGGGTTTGGCGCTCGTCGCTGCCGTGCGTGGCTATAAAATGGTTTTCACAATTACCGACAAGCAGTCGAAGGAAAAGGTCGATCTGCTAAAGGCATTTGGCGCCGAAGTCATTGTCTGTCCCACCGCCGTTGAGCCCGACGATCCTCGCAGCTATTATTCCGTGGCCAAGAAACTGGCCCGCGAAATTCCCAACTCCTTCTATCCGAATCAGTACGAAAATCCGATGAATCCCGAGGCCCATTATCGCGTCACGGGTCCCGAAATCTGGGAAGACTCCGACGGCAAAGTCACTCACTTCGTCTGTGGCATGGGCACCGGCGGCACCATCAGCGGCGTCGGGAAATTCCTCAAGGAAAAAAATCCCCAGGTCAAAATTGTCGGGGTCGATCCGATCGGATCGCTCTACTACGAATACGTGAAGACCGGCAAAGTCGGCAAAGCCCACACCTACGTCGTCGAAGGCATCGGCGAAGACATCTTCCCTTCAACCATGCATTTCGACGTGCTCGATGACGTCGTGCAGGTCACTGACCGCGAATGCTTCATCGTGGCGCGCAATCTCGCCAAAAGCGAAGGCATCTTCACCGGGGGTTCGGGTGGCGGTTGCGTCTCCGCGTCCCTGGAACTCGCCCGCACGCTTCCGGTTGGCAATCTCGTCGTCGCTTTCCTGCCCGATACCGGCATGCGCTATCTAAGCAAAGTCTATAGTGACGCCTGGATGCGCGAACGCGGCTATTCGGATTCCGAAGTTCCTCTTTGCGCCGCCGATGTGGTCTCCGTGAAACATCGTGCCGGCAAGGTGCGCGAGCTCATCATCGTGCGCCCCTATCAGACCGTCTTCCATGCCTTGCACACCATGCAGCATCAGGATATTTCGCAGTTGCCGGTTTTTGAAGACACCACCATCGTCGGCACCATCTTCGAAGACCAGATCCTGAACATGGCCTTGCAGGGTAAGGACCTTCGCAAGCTCGTCATCCGCGAAGTGATGAGCAAGCCGCTGCCGCAGCTCCCTCGCGACGCCCCCGTCGAACGCGTCACCCATCTGCTCAGCCACGAAAGCCCCGCCGTCTTTGTCGTTATGGGCGACGGCCGCTACGAAATCCTCACCAAATACGACCTCATGGGCACCATCGCCGAACTCGTGGAGCAAGTCCGCTAAATCTTTGCTTGCCGGCTTGAAAACGGGATCCGAACTTTAGGAACTCGCCCGGGTAAGATCGATTACGGAGAAACCGGCGGAACGCGCCGCCTCGGACAATCGGCGATCGCCGCAGATGAAATCTCGACTCGCCGGTTTGTTCTTGCACCAGATTAGTGAGGCAGCCAGTTGCAAGCCGTCTGATGCCTTGAGGAAATAGCTATCTACCAACTGTATTGCTGATTCACGGACTTCGTCGGCGGGAAGGATTTCCCTCCAGGCTTGGCTCAGCAATCGCGCACGCGCTAAAGCGCCTTGCTCTTGGCTATCGGTAATCTGGCGTTCGCGACGGAGACGGCAAATAGCACTGTGCACCTCTACGATACTGCCCCACCACACTACAGGCTGATATCTTCTTAATCGCGACCGAGCATCCCGGCTTGCGCCTTCCTCGATAAGCAAGGGAACCAAGGCGCTTGTATCCCAAAACGCTGTCGACTTCCTCACAACTGTTCTTCCCTATCATCGAGAACTGCCTGAATCGCGTTGTTTCCTTTCACGGACCCCGTTGGAATCTCCCAGAGCTTCCGTAAGTCTAGGCGAGCTTTGGGTAGGCGCATTTTTCCTGCCGCCACCAGAATAAGCTCCTCATCTTCCGCATCTTCCGCCGAGAATGGGACAAGCTTCGCGACCGGCAGATTGCGGTCACGAATTATGACCTCTTCCCCCTGCTTCGCAAATTTCAGATACTTGCTCAGCTGATTTTTTAGCTCCGCCACGTTCACGCTGCGCATCTCAGAACCTCCGAGCAGTCATGGCTATTATAGCCATATTCGAGAGAGGAAGACCAGCGCACGTGCCGGCTTGGAATAATTCCAAGGAGGTTGAACGTCAACCGATTCGAACAATTCACGGAGGGAAGGCCTCTTCCCTTCCATTCGAATGACTTGTCCATAGGAATACCACGCCGTTAACAAACAGGTTTTTGTTGATAACTTAATGATAATATGATATGCTCGCGTACGTTTATCGGTAATCGGTCTCGCCCCGTCGCCGTTAGTTGGCCGACTTTCGCCTTATCGGTCCAATTTGTCGCTTCTTTGATCTTCCCGAATGCTGAAGCAACCTCCTCTAATAATGTCGGGAGAGGTCCTCGCCGCGGCTTCGGCTGTCAGCCGTAATCCGGTCTCTGGCTCACTTTCAATGCGCATTTCAATGCGCACGTTCGTCTAAATACTGCACAATGAGCACTTACAAATTTTCAGCGCTAACTATTTTGAAATCAGCACATACAAAAATTAAGGACTTTAAGTCAATCAGAATCAGCACTTACAAAAAAGAGGGGGCCAACATTCCTTCGCTGACAGACCGTGGCCGATGTCACGGAAACCATCCCGGATAGCCCGCGACAGCAGTTCCGCTCCAGAGGGTAGAGATGTTTGAGCACTCGCGCCTCCGAGGTTTGACTCCGGCAAACTGCGCAACTATGCTGGAACTTCTACGCATCCCGAACGTCCCGCGAAGTACTCGGAGGCCTCCATGCGGAGAAAAGTAGCCTTGATCGTTCTTTTTGGCCTGATGGTTCTGGCCGTGGGGCTAATCCTCTTCCCTGGCGGCTCGGCTCGTCTTCCGCAGACGGTTTCCGCTGCCGAGGGCCATGGCTTCGACGTAGCCGATCTGGACACTACCTGCAAGCCCTGCCAGGACTTCTTCAATTACGCCAGCGGCGGCTGGATCAAGCGCAATCCCATTCAGCCTGAGTATGCCAGTTGGGGCCGTTTCAATGCGCTCCAAAATCACAATCAGGAAGTCCTGCGGCAAATCCTGGAAGCGGCGGCCGTCACCAAGAGCGCCAACGGCTCGATTGACCAGAAGATTGGCGATTTCTACTCGGCGTGCATGAGTACCGACGCCGTCGAAGCCGCCGGCATCAAGCCCATCGAACCGGAGCTGGAGCGCATCGCAGCGATCTCGAATCTCGCGCAGCTTCAGGACGAAGCAGCGCATTTACAAAGCCTGGGCACGCGGGTGTTTTTCTCCTTCGGTTCCGAACAGGACGATAAGAATAGCCAGCAGGTGATCGGAGGGGCCAGCCAGGGTGGATTGGGTCTGCCGGACCGCGATTACTACACGAAGGACGATGACAAGTCCAAGCAGACTCGCGACCAGTACGTGCAGCACATTGGCAAGATGATGGAACTGGCCGGCGACGCGCCCGACAAAGCTTCCGCGGAAGCCCGCACGGTCCTCGCCATCGAGACGCAGATGGCGAAAGCGTCAAAAACGCGCGTCGAGCGCCGCGATCCTGAAGCCAATTATCACAAGATGGACCCAGCCCAGTTGCGCGCGCTCACTCCCGATTTTTCCTGGGAGACTTACTTCCGCAACGTGGGCTTCCCGAATATTCACTCGGTGAACGTCGGCCAGCCCGAATTTTTCCAGGCGCTCGACAAGCAACTGAAATCCGTGCCCATTTCCGATTGGAAGATCTATCTCCGCTGGCATCTGATCACCGCTTCTGCTCCTGCGCTTCCCGGCAAATTCGTGGACGAGAATTTTAACTTCTATGGCCGCACTCTCACCGGCGCCAAAGAGATTCAGCCGCGGTGGAAGCGCTGCGTCAACGCTACGGATCGGAACCTCGGCGAGGCGCTTGGACAAAAATACGTGGAGAAAGTGTTCCCTCCTCAGGCCAAACAGCGCGCGAACCAGATGGTGCAGAATCTCGTCGCCTCCTTGCGTTCCGACCTTGAGACGCTCCCCTGGATGAGCGATCCCACTCGTAAGCAGGCGGTGGCCAAACTCAGCGCCATCGCTTTGAAGATCGGGTATCCGGATAAATGGCGTGATTATTCGGCTTACGAGGTCGGGCGCGATTCCTATATCGCTAATCTCGAACGGGGCTCCGCTTTCGAGTTCCATCGCGAACTGGCCAAGATTGACAAACCTGTCGACCGCACCGAGTGGGGCATGAGCCCGCCCACCGTTAATGCCTATTACGACGCCAACATGAACGAAATCGTCTTCCCGGCAGGGATTTTGCAACCGCCCTTCTTCGATGCCCAGGCGGACGACGCGCTCAATTACGGTGGCATTGGCGCCGTGATCGGTCACGAGATGACGCACGGCTTCGACGATCAGGGAGCGCAATACGACGCGCAGGGTAATCTGCACAACTGGTGGACTCCGGAGGATCTGAAGAATTTCAAGGAGCGCACCGCCTGCGTCGAAAAACAGTTTGACTCATTCGTCGTGACGGACGATCTGCACGAGAACGGCAAGCTTGTGCTCGGCGAGAGCATCGCCGATCTCGGCGGGCTCACCATCGCGCACATGGCTTTCGATCATACGCTGGCTGGGAAACCCGAGCCTGCCCCGATCGATGGCTTCACCCCCGAACAGCGCTTCTTCCTCTCCTTCGCGCGCATTTGGGGCACCACTGCCCGGCCTGAATTTGAACGCATGATGACTACAGTCGATCCGCATCCCCTGCCCCGGTTTCGCGCCGCGGGCGCACTGATGAATACGCCCGAGTTTGCGAAAGCATTCGACTGCCAGGCCGGCGACAAAATGGTGAAACCCAGTGACCAGGTTTGCAAAATCTGGTGAAGCCGCACTCAGGGGCAAATGTAACGCCGCCCTTTAGGGCGGCATCCTTTCTCGCGTACAGCAGCGCGCGCTGACCTCTCTTACCCGCGTGGCTGCGCATCCGCGCTCACTTCACGCGCAACTGTGGTAGGCTAGCGCCACCTTAGGAATCCGATCGAGAGGAAGCCACTTCGGGGAACTGTTTTTGCCTTCTCAAAGGTCCTCGGGGCTGGGGCCTCATGCGAGGAACATTCATGAATACGAATCATGCGGGCACGCGAAATAGCCGAAACCTGATCTTTGCGCTGGGCTTTGCCGTCTGTTTGTTGACGCTGGCTGTGACCATGCGCGCGCGGCCACAGGCAAAGGCCGCCGCCCAAGCTACGGACGCGCAGGGCGCGCCGACGTACCGCGTCGATCCCTTCTGGCCCAAGCGCCTGCCGAATCGCTGGAGCATGCAGCAGGTGACGGGTTTGTATGTGGACGAAAGGAATGATCACGTCTGGTTCCTGAATCGCGGCGCGGCAGCCGACGGCGATGAAATTGGCGGTGGCGACGATCCGCCGCGTATCGCCTGCTGCGTGCGCGGACCGGAAGCCATTGAGCTCGACACCGAAGGCAACGTGGTTCACGCCTGGGGCGGACCCGGCTACATTCCGCAATGGCCGACGGCGTTACAAACCATTCTCGTGGACCGCGAAGGAAACGTCTGGATCGCCGGAACGGCCGCGCAAGACAGCATTCTCAAATTCTCACCTGACGGAAAGCTGCTTTGGGATTTCGGCCATCGGCCGCCAAAAGAAATGACTCAGATCAAGGAAGACAATACCCAGACCGATTGGCTGGTCTCCAAGGGGCGCTTCAATCTCGACCAGGATGCGCATGAAATCTACCTCATCAATTGGAAACGCGTCCTCGTGTATGACATGGATACGGGCGCGTTCAAGCGCGGCTGGGGCGGGCACGGGATGCCGTTGAGCGAAATCTCTAACGACCCGATTCCGCCCTACAAATGGACTGGCGCGCCTCCTCCGGAAGAAAAGAACTTCGTGCCTGACTTGCACTTCGTGCAGATAGCCAAGGATGGCATGGTCTACGTCGGCGAGCGCGGGCAGGACCGCATCTCCGTGTACACCAAGCAAGGCAAGTGGATGCAGGATTTCTACGTGGCGCCGAACACGCCTTCGCGGGGCCCGGATTGCGGCGGGCTTCCACCCAATACGAAGATGCCTCCGTGCGGAACGACGTACAAGATGGTCTTCTCGAAAGACCCGCAGCAAAAGTTTATGTTTGTGGCTGACGGGACCAACAACCTGGTCTGGATTCTCGACCGCAAGAGCGGCAAGACGGTGGGCTCATTCGGCGGCAACGGCAAATACGCGGGCCAATTCCACTGGATCAATGCCATCGACATGGATTCCAAAGGCAACATCTACACAGGCGAAGTGGAACAGGCCAAGCGGATCCAGAAGTTTGTTCCCGTGGTGACCAGCACCAGCCGGTAACCGCTGACTCGGCTGTCAGTCTGAGGGCAGCATCATCATCGCGAGGAATCGGCTCAAAACGGCACGCGTGCTCTGAAATCCGGCGCATGCTCTGAGCACGGCATAGACCGCCAAGATTGTCATCACCGGATCGATGGGGTGGCGATAACGTACTGCGCTATGCGTGATGTAGTAAGTCAGGGGAAAGAAAAGCATCGCGGCTGAGAGCGGGAATGTCTCGAGCGCGTTCGCGCGGCGCGCCAGCAGCAAACCTAGAAGCGCAAGAAGCGAGAGAACGCTGCACAAGCCTACGTAGGCCGTGCCCGCATGCAGCGCGTTCACCCAAGGGTCGGCGCGCTGGTCCCATAGCGCCGTCCAAGTATCCACGAGGCGATCGAAAGACGCATCCAGGAAAGCTCCCGGATGCGCCCAGATGAAGTGGAGAGCTTCGCTCTGTTTCTGGTGCATGTAAGCAATTTCCCCCAGCCGGTGCAGCTCATTGCTTTCGGCCGGATCCGATGCCGGACTGCGCCACCATGTCCAAATGATTTTCACGTCGGGATTGTTACCCAACCAGAACTCCAAACCAAAATTGGATTTGACCGGCACAAATCGTCCGAAGGCTGCGTAGTTTCTCGCCGTCCACGGAAGTATGCCGAGCACGCAGGCGAGCAGGGCGATTGCGAGGGGGCCCTTCCAAGCCGCGCCGGTTTTGTGGCGCTTCCAGACGAGCCAAAGCAATAAGACCGGAAGCAGCAACCCGATGGCCGGATTCGTCAGCAGGGTGAAAGCCCAGCCGATTCCGTATCCAGCCCAAATCAGAGCGCGGCGCCGCGCGCCCGCTGTTTTGGGAGCAGGCTCTGCGGCAAGATAAACCGTGGCACAGAGCAGCGCCGTCAGCAGAAGCGCTGAGAGACTCTGGTCCCAAACCCACTCCAGAGGAAGGAGAATTGCAGTCGGCAGGACGGCCCACGCCCAACAGGACGCCAACGCGACACGCAAGCTGAAGAGCTTCTTGGCCAGCAGGTAAATCGGCCAGCAGGTTAATGCCGAGAAAATCGCGTTCAACACCTGGCCGAAAATGACGACGTGGTAGGGATTCATGCTCAGCAGCTTGAATCCAAGCGCGAGAAGAAACGGATAAACCGGAGCAACCCAGGCCGTCGGCCCTTGCATGCCGATGAGAGGCGACGAGAAACCATGGCCCATGGCGAGCGACCACGCCACGTTTCCCGCTTCCTGGCCCACGGGGAAGAAGTTGCCACCGGCTCGATGAGCCAAATACAGGAAACCGAGACGCAGCAGCAGCGCCGCCGCCACGGCGGTTGCCGGCGACCGCAGCCCCTCTTGAACCGAGTCTTCTCGCAGCGACAAAATCGCAACGGCCGGGTTTGCTGGGCTCGCGTTCATGAATTCAAGCGTCTCATTTCACTGGCGCCGTACGGGCGGCTCGTCCGCAGCGATGTCTTATAAGTTATAGCCGTTACCAGAATTGACTCACCGGCAAGATTTCAGCAAACTTGCATCTGTGATGATTTTGCGACGCTAACATTTTCACGAGAGCCCGGCCCTTGCTGCGCGAGAGCTCACCGAGATGGATCACAAATTTACGCGAAGAGACTTGCTGGCGAAAGGAACGCAATGGACCGGCGCCTCCCTATTCGCGGGAATCGCCGAAAAAGCGGTCGCAGCCTTCAGTCCCACATCCCTAGGTTTCGCGCCAAACGCGCTATTCGGTCGGCAAATCCCCACCAGTTCCAGCCTGCCGACTGATGCCCATGGGATGATCGTTTATTCGGAGGAATACCTCACCCGGGAAATGCCCGTTTCCCTTCTCGATAACTGGATTACCCCGACGGAGCACTTCTTCGTGCGCAATAATGAACACATGCCGCGGATCAATCCAGCCGACTGGAAGCTTTCCATCTCGGGCGAGGTGGCGCGCCCGCAGACGTTGACCTTGGGAGAGCTTTTGAAGATCGAACCGCGCCGCGTCACCAATACGCTGGAATGCGCTGGCAACGGCAGGGCGTTTTTTCAGCCGCGTATCCCAGGGGTTCCCTGGACTCGCGGCGGGGTAGGAAACGC
>Ga0307479_10005472_pt1 | contig 11626 bp, 8 predicted proteins | sample atmos_gasesECM4C_FD_203743 | JGI IMG/M metagenome (GOLD analysis project Ga0307479, IMG submission 203743) | Hardwood forest soil microbial communities from Morgan-Monroe State Forest, Indiana, United States - atmos_gasesECM4C_515 | ecosystem: Environmental > Terrestrial > Soil > Temperate... | reverse complement strand
TTCCACAGTGTGCCATGTTGTTGATGGTTGAGCCGCAGCCCAAGTGTCTTGAAACGCTTGCTAAATGTAAGTTCCCCCATAAGGTCATTTTTCCTTGTGCCGTCGCTGACGAGCCTGGAAATTTGAGCTTCTTTACGGCCGCGCGGGACGGGGGCTGGGGCGCTGCATCGCTCTTCGAGCGCTTTGATACCTACTTCTCCGCGGCGCAACAGCAAGAATCTGTGGTACCCGTTATGACGCTGGATGAAATCATTGAACATAGCCATATCTCGACGGTGGATTTCATGAAGATGGATATTGAAGGAGCGGAATTCCTGGCGCTTAAAGGGGCGGAGGCCAGTATTCGCGACGGCCGAATAAAGGCTCTTTCATTTGAATTTGGATCAGGGAATATCAATTCTCGGACCTACTTCCGAGATCTGTGGGATTTTCTCACCCATTACGGGTTCTCAATATTTCGAATATTGCCTGGAGGCAATATTCTCAGGATTGAAGAGTATTACGAGGACCTCGAATATTTCCGCGGCGTTACAAATTACGTCGCAACTCTCGGCACATAACGAGACGTACAGGTCGTAACCTATCCCCCAAACTGGCCCAAGGGTCAGTTGTAAGCAGCAAGCCGTATACGCTATATAGACTTAATATAATGTAGGCCGCATGAGCGGGCATGGGGGACAGACTAATGAAACGGCTGGTTCGTTATGTGCTTCTACTCGTGTTTCTTTTTTGCGCGCCTCGCGTCCAGGCAGCAGGAGGCACTTGTCCTTCCACAGCAAATATGGATGGCGGCCTATACGCCGCACCAACTAATTGTTACTACGTTGATTTTGCAAGCGGGTCTGATTCCAATGCAGGCACGGATGAAGCTCATCCCTTCAAACACGCGCCCGGCATGATGGGGGCCGGTGGCAACGTGCCAGCCGGTTGCAGCGCCGGAGTCGGATGGATTTTCAAGGGTGGCGTGACTTGGGATTACACAATCCTGCCGTGGTATATCGGTGCGAACGCGAACTGCACCGGGGACAGCGCCGGAAACGACTCTTATGGCGGGTGTTCAGGCGCCCACTGCGTCTATTTCGGAGTGGATCATTCCTGGTACGCGGGAATTTCGTGGACGCGGCCGATCTTTAGTGCCGGCGACTGGTTGGATCCCAACGCGCCAACCTGCAAATACGACGTATTCGACTCACACAGTGGATTTCAGCCGACGAATCTTTTCAATCTGACCTATCAGAGTGACATCATAGTCGACAATTTCGAGTTCACAGGGATGTGCTCGACGCATCAGGACACGTACAGTTTCCCCTTTGCAAATTATCTCTCGGCTGGCAATCCTTCAAGCAATATCACGGTCGAGAACTCCTATTTTCACCGGGTCGCTTGGTACATCAGTCAGAACGGCAGCACTGGTTTACCTAACAGCACTACCCTGAACCTAGGAAGCGCGGCTGGAGACTTCGTCTACGCTGCGTCGTTCGGTGGCTCTACATTCGCGCACTGGACCTACAACGTCGTGGATTTCTCAGACTCCGGGCCGACGCCAACATCCACGAATGGCTTTGGTCCACAATATCCGGTTTGGGTAGGACAGGCGACCTTCAACTCGGGAGGCGGCACTGGCCCCCTCGACTATGACCACAGCGTCGCCGCGTATATGCCGGACGCCACAGCGAACAATTGGGGGCAGGTTCACGATAGCTATTTCTACCAGGCCAGTAATATGGCTAACCAGAACACGCATAGCAGTCCGCCATGTCCCTCAGGTGTACAGTCTACGGGTGGGTGTGGTCAGCACGGCCACGTTGCTAATGACGGTGGGTGTGTCGGCAACGCCTACTGGTACAACAACGTGATTGACGTAGCGGTGTTCGGGCAAATGTGGCAGCCGCTCATCGCCAGCGGGACGTGCAACTTCTACGTGTTCAATAACGTCATGACGAACGTTACTGGCAATCGTTATTTGAACTTCGGATCAACCTCGAATGGAATCACGTTTTTCATGTTCAACAACACATTGGAATGCGGAGACGACTCTGCCTTTCCAATAACTGGCCCGACATTTCCTCTAGGTGACGGAGGAACGTTTCCCGGCTTTCCGCCAAGTGAAGTCTGCGGAGCATGGGGACAGTTCACGGCGCTGTCACTCTATAACATGCATTTCATCACGTCCAACCACCCGATCACCTGTGGCTCCATTTATGGAGGAGCAGCACCTTGTCCATCGTTCACCGACAGCGTCACAACTGTAACGAATGCAACATTCAACACGCTCCCGGGGAATCCGTCGGACATAATCACCCAAACACAATCAACCGCGAATGGGCAAGGGTACGCCTATGCAAGAACAAGCGCCTTTGCACCGACGTCTAGTAGCGGCGCAACGGTCGGCACAGGCGTCAACAAAACAAGCCTGTGCAACTCAATGCCCGATCCGTTAGCTGCAGCGGCCTGCAGAAAAGACACAACGGGAGCCGTGACCTACAATACAACCAATCATACAGCTGTCTGCTGCGCTCGCACTTCAAACCCACGGCCATCGAGCGGGGCATGGGACGTGGGAGCGTATGAATTTTCGGGCTCGTCGGGGAAAGTAGTGCAGCCGCCAAGTGGCCTCATCGCAACGGTACAATAGAATACCCTCAGGACCAGGCTGGATTTCCGCAGTTCTTGATGTTCGCAGGGTTTCGAAATCGCCAAACACTGATCTATAGAGGACACGGGCAAATCGCCTGTTTGACCGCGGGGAATCGATGCGGCCGTGTACACGGCAGCCGTTCCCTGCATAATTTTTGAGAGGCTATTGTGAGAGGGGCATGATTGATGCGTCTGGGAGTGCTCTCCAACGAGAACTTGAACCCACGGGTGAACTGGACGACGCTCGGCCCTCCGTTGCTTAATCCATTGGCATCGCACAACAACGCGCGCCTGATTGCCCCTCCTCACTTTTCGAATGGTAACTTGCGCGAGTGGCGAGGTATTCTGCGGGGCGCCTGGTCCTCCGACACGCTGTTTTGGATGCAGGGGCCTTCGCGGCCGGAATGGCCCATTCTCATTGCCTCGCTGGCGCGGGGCCCTGTGCGGCGGTCTGCCTTCGTCATAGACGCCTGGAAGTACATAATCACGAAAATAGGGACGTTTGCGATGCTCCAGCATCTTGACCCATGTTTCGTCGCTTTTCGCGAGGGTTACAAAGAATTGAAAAGGCGCTTTCCTTCAGGACGGTTTGAATGGCTGCCCTTCGGTATTGATACAAATGTCTTCGATTCCGTGCCGGGCGAGCGGCCTATATTTGCCTATTGGATGGGTCGTCGTCACGAGCCATTGCATCAAGCCATGCTTCGCTACTGTGCGGATCGCGGATTGGACTACCGATATACCCAACGGGGGGGCGAATTTAGCCCGTCGGAATTGGGACATATGGTCGGAAGCTCACGATATTTTCTTGTGACTCCACCGGATGTAGATCATCCCGCGCGTGCAGGAGGGTTTAGCCCGCTTGTAATGAGATACTTCGAAGGCTTAGCTGCGGGGGCCAGGTTATTGGGCGTCCTGCCACAGAGCGGTGAGTACGAAATGCTTCTGCCACTTGACGCGATACTGCAAGTGGCGCCTGATGGTTCCGACCTTGCCGCCAAATTGGATGCCGATCAGGATAATCCCAATGGTCGCGCTGCAGTCGAAAGGGCGCGTGTAACGGTCAGGCAGCATCATTCATGGGCCAGGCGTGCGGAGCAGATCTTTGATCGCCTGAACACAGGAAAGCCGACAGGATTCAACCAGGAATAAGCCTGCCGGTGGAAATGGATGAGGCACCCTAATTGAAGATAACGTTCCTAATGCCGCACTATCCGGTTAGGCCCACGGGGGGCTTTCGGGTCGTCTACGAATATTCGAATCGCCTCGCGTCAAGGGGGCACACCGTAACAATTGTTCACGCGCGCCAGTTAAGTGATGCACTACCCTCCGTCGGGAGCCAAAGCCTTTGGGGTCGTGCCAACAATGCTCGGGGCTGGCTGCGGAATCGATTGGTTCAGCCGAAAGTACACTGGCACAGAATTGATAGGCGAGTGGAAATGCGTTTCGTGCCCACCTCGGATGAAAGGTATATTCCGGATGGGGACATTGTTTTCGCGACGGCTTGGCAAACAGCTCGCCCTGTTCTTGAATATTCCCGCGACAAGGGCGAGAAATGCTATCTGATCCAGCACTACGAGACCTGGATGGGGGAAAAGGAACTCGTTGATGCGACGTGGCGGTCAAATCTGCACAAGATTGTGGTATCAAAATGGCTTTGCGAGGTCGGGAAGGATCTTGAGTGCGACGGCTTGACTCACATATCCAACGGAATTGATCTAAACCATTATCGCCTTATACAGCCCATCGCACGCAACCGAAGAGTTGCCATGATGTTTTCAAAGGTTCCATTCAAGGGCACAGTGGATGGTATTAAGGCTCTGGAGATTGCCCGAGCAAAGCATCCAGACCTGAAGGCAATCTTTTTCGGCTCCTCAATCTTTGGGCGTGGTATCCCTTCATGGATCGAATATCATTCGAATCCTCCCCAAGATTTTATCGTGAACGAGATATACAACAATTCGTCTATATTTCTTTGTTCGAGTGTATCCGAGGGGTTCGCATTGCCGCCAGCCGAGGCCGCCGCTTGCGGCTGCGCGGTCGTGTCCACGGATTGCGGAGGAGTTCGCGATTTTATTGAGAACGGAGTCACGGGATTGCTATCTTCCCCCCAGGACCCGCAGGCACTTGCCGCCAACCTCTGCCTGTTGCTGGAAAATGAAAGCCTGCGGGCGAAATTGGCGACTGCAGCAAATCGTTCCATCAGCCGCCTCGACTGGGAGCACAGCACAGACCTCATGGAGCAGTTTTTCAATAGCATCCTGTCAAGCGGCACCCTGAAGAGCCAACATTCTGCAGCAAAATAGGCTCGAATGTGAGGACCACATGCCGCATAAGAAGGCATGTGGCTGCGCACTGTGTGCTGAACCGCTGCCGGCCCGTTCTGTATCGAAAGGGCGGTTATAAGCGGTGAGTGCAACCCAATGCATGTAGTGAATTCATTGGACTACAATTTCTTTATATAGACGATTTTAGAGGGAATTCAGCGCTAATGGCCTTCCGAGTCTACGAAAAAATAGAGCGAACCGTCGCTGGCCTGTTTGGCGGGGATACGTTGAAAGCCAAGACTTTTCGTGGTGGCGCCTGGCTGGGGTCGGGGAGTTTTCTGGAGCAGGCTTCCCGATTCGGCCGGAACATGCTGTTGACGCGAATGCTTGCTCCAGAGGCATTCGGGACGATGGTGCTGGTTACTTCAGCTACGAGCGCTCTTGGTTCGCTTCTGGACGTTGGAGCCCGAGAGGCCCTTATACAGAATCCTAAAGGACACGAAGAAAGCCACGTGGGAGCGACATGGTGGATTACTTTCGGACGCTCCCTTTCTCTTTACTTTTTTCTGTTCTTGCTGGCACCCCTGGTGGCCCGGGCTTATGAGAATTCAGAACTGACAATCCTATTCCGCGTGTCTGGAATCGGGCTACTGTTCGAGGGTGTGATAAGCCCCCGTGCATACGCGGCTATCAAGCAGCTGAATCTGAGGAAGTGGGCGACAATCAATCACGGAGGCGGTATTGCAGGCGTCGTGATCACCGTGATTCTCAGTTTCTTTATCCGTGACGTCTGGGCTCTCGTGCTCGGTTTCATTGCTGAAAACGCGGCCCGCTGTCTTCTCTCGTATTTGTTTTCTCCGTTCCTCCCCCCCCTCCGGTGGGATCGAACGGCGATGCGGGACCTGCTTAAATTTTCAAGGGGGCTCTATGGCCTCTCTCCTCTGAGCATCATCTACATGCGCACGGATATTTTCGTACTGGGGAAACTGTTCTCTCCCGCGGCTCTGGGCTTGTACGTTATGGCCGTTACCTCAATTCAGACACCGACAGGTTTCCTCATCAATATTATGGGCCAGACGATGTTCCCGACCTTTACCCACATCCAGGATGACAAGGCCCGTATGAATCGGATATTGCTGAAAGTTACTGCCGCAGTTTTTTTCCTGGGCTTGCCGATCTTGGTCTTCTTGTTTTTCTGTAGCCATTTCCTGCTCACATTGGCCTATGGGTACCGCTACGGCGCAGCTGCAGGGGCTCTGTTTTTGGCGGGCTGTGCGGCGCTGTTGAATGTGGCAAACGGTCCGATCACAAGCATAATTTATGCGAGGGGGTTTCCGCAGCTTCACCGGCGATGTGTCGCAACAATGGCGATATTGATGATTCTTCTGATTTACCCGTGTGCGAAATGGTTCGGACCCGTGGGTGGTCAATTGGCCTGCGTAATTTCAATGGCTGGCGGCTATCTTTCCCAAGTTGAGAGAATTCGCCAGGTGACTGGCCTTGAGCTCTCGAGATACAAAAAGAGTATTGTGCTCTCTGGAGTCATATCTTTGAGCGTCTTCGGGGCATGTCTCATCGCACGAGCAGTCATGACCTTAAGACAGCCGGTTTTGAGTGTGCTCATCGGAATTGTAGGCTGTGCTGTGGCGTACGGGATTGCCTATGCAATCCTTTTCGGCGGGACAAGAAACCGCGTGGAATCGGTTTTGGGGCTGTAGATATGCCAGGCATGACCGTCGCCCGTTCGTGTGGTGGAGCAGAGGGAGATCAGATCCTTGGATCCTAAGCAACCTTGGGCGAACTTCGCCGGCGGAGCATCCGCGAGCGTCTTCAGCCCTGTCGCACTCGCGGTGGTGTTGGTCGCGGGAATATTGCTATTACTCCTGCCACGGAAAAAGGCGATCTTCCCTTTCCTGCTCGCTGGTTTGCTGATACCGGGCGATCAGATTGTGGTCCTCGGGTCGGTCCATTTTCCCATGCTCCGAATCCTGCTGCTTTTCGGGCTCGCTCGAATCTTCTGGGCGAAACTGTCCGGGCAGGAGGAAATCTTCAGCGGAGGATTGACTGGACTTGATAAGTGCGTGGTTCTCCTGGGTGTGCTTATTGTCGTGGACGGGACGCTGCTGTACCAGGACCTGGGAGAGTTGATTTATCAAATCGGTCAATTATATAGCGGCCTGGGAACCTTCATCTTGCTGCGCTTCCTGATTAGGGATGAAGAAGACGTCAAGCGAACGATCCGGGCCTTGGCGTGCGTGACGATCGTAGTTGCCGGGTTCATGACATACGAGGCGTTGACGGGGAGGAACCTCATTTATGCCGCACTCGGAGGAGAACACGCCTGGTACCTCCAGGAGTCGGTGCAACGAGACAATCGCATTCGCGCGGCGGGTGTTTTTGCGCATGCGATACTGGCGGGAACGTTCGGCGGGTTCATGCTACCCCTGTTCGTCGGACTCTGGGCGAAGGAGAAGAAGGGTCGACTTTACATGGCGGCGGGGATCGTTGGCGCGATAATCATGGCCATAACTGCTAGTTCCAGTACCGCATTGATGGGAGGTTTGGGAGGAATCTGTGGTTTGTGCTTCTGGCCCCTGCGGCGGCGCATGCGCGCCGTGCGATGGGGAATTGTCGGACTAATCGTTGCAGATGAGCTCCGCTTTAAATCGCACTTTTGGCACATCATCACGGATGTCGATCTGACCGGCGGCTCGTCTTCGTGGCACCGGTACATGCTTGTGGACCAGTGCATCCGGCATTTTTGGTCCTGGGCGCTCATAGGAACCAAGGACTATGGATCGTGGGGCTTGGACAGTTTTGACCTCAGTGATCAATACGTCGGGACGGCCGACACGTCAGGCCTCATCCCCTTGATACTTTTTGTCGCGATTCTCGTGCTTGGGTTCAAGTATTTGGGAAGGATGCGGCACATCGCCGAAACCAAACAGGATGGGAAACAGGAATTTTTTATTTGGGCGATTGGTGCATCCTTATTCGCCAACGTCATTGCCTTCTTTGGAATCAGCTATTTCGACCAAATCATTGTCGCCTGGTACGCATTATTGGCCATGATTTCCACGGTCACCCTTCCGGGCAGAAGCGCCGAACCGGCGGTCGAGGCGGTGTTCGCAGCAAAGCCAGGCTATGGGCTCAGCCCGGCGCTTGCGTCGAAGCCGGCATTCCATCGAGAGCGAAGCGAATCCTCGCAACGCGAAAACGAAGTCTTTCCAAACAGAACTGCGGGGATCCAGAAACGCTTGAGGTAATGGATTCGCACCGGTGGCTCCGAACAGGCTGGAACAACTCCGTGGAGATATGTGATTCTTTCTAAAGAAGCTCACCATGAAACTATCCATTGTCATATTGTGCTGGAACGACCTTAAGGTCGTAACCGATTGCCTTACTTCAATTTACGCGGGGACGCATTCGATGGAGTTTGAGGTCATCGTCTCCGACAATGGCTCCGCCGACGGGTCCATTGAGTTTATCCGCGAGAACTTTCCTCAAGTTCGCCTAATTGAGAACGGCAGAAACCTGCGATTCTCGAAGGGAAATAATGCTGGAATTCAGGCGAGCCGTGGAGAGTATGTCCTCATCCTGAACCCCGACACCATCATTCACGATGGCGCCCTGGATGGATTGATTGTATTTGCGGACAAACACCATGAAGCAGGTGCTTTTGGGTGCCGCGTGCTGAATGCAGATGGAACCTATCAAGGGTGCATCTGGCCCTTTCCGACGCCTTGGTCCGAATGGTGTTGGGCCCTTCAGCTTCATCCGCTGGCATATATTTCAGACTGGTTTCATCCCGGCAGATATGTCAAATGGAAAGGCGACACGGAGCGCACCGTCGGATGGCCGGCGGGATGCTTTACTCTTGTTCGTGGGGAATTGCTTAAGCGTTTAGGCGGTTTCGACGAACAATTCTTTTACTGCTACGAAGACACTGATCTCTGCCGAAGGATCTGGGACGCCGGATACCCAATCCTGTATACACCGGATGTGAGCATCACTCACCTGGGGGGGCAGTCGACACATAAGCGGTTTCCCCCTATTGGATTCGCAATCGATCGCGAGGTGACTCGTTATCTCTACTTCTACAAGTATTTTGGCGTGCCAGGAGTGCGCAGCTCTCGACGGGCCGTTTTGGTAGGTCTATTCCTGCGGCGATTGGTCGGCGGACTTATTCAGATTGTGAGCCCAAGCGAAGAAAGGAAGAAGAATCAGGAGTTGCTCCGCGAGTTGTTTAAGTGGAATTGCCGCGTTGATCCAATCCGCCTAGTCGAAAAGGGAGAGGAACCTGAACTAGACATCAAGCCGGTAAGCCGCGTGGTTGAGCGGTAGGATTCGGACCCCTCTCATCAAAGTTGAGATTCGCGAATTGCCAGACGAGGTCCTCTAGAAAATCATGGAAATTAAAGTTGAGTCACGATCGTTGCGAGATGTTGCCGTAGTGATACCCGACATATTTCAAGATAGCCGCGGGTTCTTCATGGAAACATTTCGGGAGGACCAGTTCAAGACGCTTGGCCTGCCTTGCCATTTTGTGCAGGACAACCATTCACGCTCGGCGCGGGGCGTCGTGCGTGGATTGCATTTTCAATGGGAGCCGCCTATGGGCAAACTCATGCGGGTAACCAACGGGACTGCTTTCCTTGTTGCCGTGGACATCCGCAAGGGTTCTCCTACGCTTGGGAAATGGGTGGGCGTAGAGGCTTCGGCTGAGAATAGACGACAGGTTTGGGCTCCGGCCGGTTTTGCTCGAGGCTTTTGCGTTCTCTCCGAATCGGCCGAGATTCAATACAAGTGCACGGGGCTTTACAACAACAAGGGCGAATCGGGAATTCTTTGGAACGATCCCGCGATCGGCATTGAATGGCCCGTCTCCCCTTCCCAAGCCGAGCTCTCCGAAAAGGACAAGAAAGCCCAGACGCTGGAGCATTGGCTCGCCAGGCCGGAATCGGACAATTTCAAGTTTTGACGCGAAACCGAGATCGAAAACAAGGAGAAAAGCATGAAAATTCTATGCGCAGGCGGCGCAGGATACATTGGCAACGTTCTTATTCCGAAGCTTCTCGACCGCGGTTACAAGGTCGATGTTGTGGACCTCTTTTGGTTTGGAAATCACCTGCCACGACAGGTGGGAATTCTAAACAAGGATATTTTTCATCTCTCCGTGGAGGACTTAGAATCCTACGATCAGGTTATCTTTCTCGCCGGGCTTTCGAATGATCCGATGGCCGAATTCTCGCCAAGCAAGAATTTTATTTTTAATGCGGCCGCACCCGCCTACCTGGCGTACACGGCAAAAAAAGCCAAGGTGAAGAGGTACATCTATGCCTCTTCCTGCTCCGTCTACGGATATACGGAAAATGAACTTTTCGACGAGAATCGCCCGGTGAGCTCGGTTTATCCCTACGGAATCTCCAAGCTTCAGGGAGAGCAGGCGGCAATGCAGCTTGTCGATGAAAACTTCTCCGTTATCGCGTTGCGCAAGGGTACGGTCTCAGGGTACAGCCCTCGCATGCGCCTTGACCTCATCATCAACACAATGTTCAAGAGCGCTGTTCGCGAGCACGTCGTTACCGTGAATAACCCTTCCATCTGGAGACCCATCCTCAGCATTGATGATGCAGCTACGGCTTACACGCGGGCGGTCGAAGCCAACTACAAGCTGTCGGGGATTTTCAACGTGGCTTCCGGAAATTATACGGTCGGCGAGGTTGCGGACCAGGTAAGGTCATCCGTGGAAGAACGGCTGCGGATCAAGGTGGACCTCAATATCAAGCATGTTCAGGATTTCCGAAACTACAAGGTCAGCATTGAGAAGGCTAAAAACGTATTGAGCTTCCATCCGTCTGGGGATGTGAAATCCATCATCGGAAACCTGGTGGATAATATGGACAAATTTCAAGATTGGGACAACCCATTGTATTCAAACATCCAATCGCTCAAGAAGATCGAAAACGCAATTGACGTTCATTCTCTGACTGGAGCTCCCGCCTAATGAAGATCGCGGTGATCGGGGCGAGCGGCCAGTTGGGCGTTGACGTCTTAAGTGCATTCAAGAGCAATGGAGATGAGGTTTTCTCCATTTCGCATTCAGATATCGAGTTATCTGACTTGGACTCGACTTCAAATTGCTTGAAGGGATTGAATCCGCACCTAATTGTGAACACGGCGGCGATGCACCATGTGGAAAACTGCGAGCGCGAACCACAGAAGGCGTTTGCCGTGAACGGAGTCGGCGCTAAGAATCTCGCTTTAGTTGCGCGTGACATTGGGTCGGTCCTTATGCATGTAAGTACCGACTATGTCTTCGATGGAGCTAAAAGCAGTCCGTATGAAGAGACGGATGCCCCTAGACCTTTGAATGTATATGGAAACACGAAGTTGTCCGGCGAGTATTTCGTGCGCTCAACGGTAAATAAACACTTCGTACTGCGTACGTCGGCGATCTATGGAAAAAATCCATGCCGTGCCAAGGGAGGCCTCAATTTCGTCGAGCTTATGCTGAAGCTGGCGAAAGAGCGCGATGAATTGCGTGTCGTGGATAGTGAGGTGGTGACCCCGACTCCAACGGTCGAAATCGCCCGGCAGATGGTGGCCTTGAGCCGTTCAGATAACTACGGGCTTTATCACGCCACGGCGGAGGGGAGTTGCTCGTGGTACGAATTCGCCCGTGAGATTTTTTCCCTGACAAATACCAAAGTGAATCTGCA
>Ga0307479_10005471_pt1 | contig 11626 bp, 10 predicted proteins | sample atmos_gasesECM4C_FD_203743 | JGI IMG/M metagenome (GOLD analysis project Ga0307479, IMG submission 203743) | Hardwood forest soil microbial communities from Morgan-Monroe State Forest, Indiana, United States - atmos_gasesECM4C_515 | ecosystem: Environmental > Terrestrial > Soil > Temperate... | reverse complement strand
GGTGAAGCCGGCCGGAGAACGCCTGCGGGTCCGATCTCGGCGAAGCGGTCTGTTCGCAATCCGCAGCCATCGGGCCGATCGCCCGCCCCATCAACCTCCCGACGCTTTCACGAGTTCTTCCCACGTGCATTCGCGCGGCGACTTGTCGTCGCGCAGTCCCTTGAATGATGGCGCACGAAGCTTCCCGTCGCCGGTGAGCTGCCGGAACTCAACGATGGCCACAAGCTCCGGACGGATCCAGTGCACGTCGCGCAGCTCGCGCGTCACGGGGAGCTGCGGTTCGTCCGTCGAGAGCTTTTCGTACCGCTCGCGGAGATCCGAGAGCGTTCTCTGCGTGTAGCCGGTCCCGACGCCGCCCGTGTAGCGGAGATGATCGCCGTCGTAGACGGCACTGACGACCGTCCCGCCGTGGCGCCAACCCGCGACGACGACGTCCGCATCGAACGTCGTCTTCACCTTGAGCCACGCCTTGCTCCGTCCGGGCTCGTAACGCGAGTCGAGGCGCTTCGCGACGATGCCTTCGAGGTTCTGCGCACGCGCCGCTTCGAACAGCGCTTTCCCGTCCCCGATCGTCATCGGCGAGATCTGCAACGTCTTGTTCGGCTTCAAGACCTCGTCGAGAAGCTTCCGGCGCTCCACGTACGGCTTCTTGGTGAGGTCCTTGCCGTCGAGACGAAGAAGGTCGAACACGATGTACACGACCGGGATCTGTTTCGACAGCCGCTCGATCTCGGCCGGCGCCCGGACGTGCATCCGCATCTGCAACTTCTGGAAGGACGGAACTCCGCCTTCGAAGGCACAGATCTCGCCGTCGAGGATCGCGTCCTTCGCCTTGATCGACCCGTGGAGGTCGGCGAGCTCCGGGTACGCGACGGTGACGTCGTTTCCGTTGCGCGAGACGAGTTTCGTCTTCGCGTCGCAAAGGGCCGCCGCCCGGACCCCGTCCCATTTCGGTTCGAACGCCCACTTCTCGTCGTCGAATGCTTCCGTGACGAGCGTCGCGAGCATGGGGGCCGGGACCTTAGGAGCCACGACTCACCTTCGTTTGACCAAGCCCGACCGAACGACGGGACGAAGCAGCGACGTGACGGCTACGCCGATACACGCGCCCGCGAACCCAGAGATCGCGTCGTCGATATCGAAGGTTCGTCCGACGACGACTGCGCCCTGCAGGATCTCGAGGCCGAGCGCGAACCCCACGCCCAGGGCGAGCGTCGCCAACAGCCCGCCGGGACGGTCGATCGCGAACGGCAGGAGCAGACCGAACGGGATGTACAGCAGGACGTTGGCGAGGAAGTCGAGGTCGCCGATCCGCTGTTGCACCTTGCTGTTTGACGTGACGAAACCGAGCGTCCCGTGGAACGGGATGCGATTGCCCTTCTCGAGGCCGTTGTGCGCGGCGTCGAAGTGCAGCGGCCAGAGCGTGATGAGGACGATGCCAACCAGATAGGCGAAGCACAGCAACCGGACGAACCGCAGCGTGCGTTTCCGCACCTGCGGGCGGCGACTGCGCGTCGCGAACAAGGCGATGATGCCCGCGATCGCCGGGAAGACCCAGACGACCGCGAGCGGCCTCGAAAGCGACACGCTCCCCGTGAGCACACACACATGTTCTCAGGCGGGCCGAACGTCACGTCATGCAGCCACCCGAAGCACGGCTTTACGCAAGAGGCGGTCCGGCCGGCGGCTCGTGCCAGGTCGCGATGAACGCCTCCGCCATCGCGCATGCGCCTTCGAAGGGACCGCGCGGATCGGAGGCCGCGCGGGACATGAGGGCCGAGATCTTCTTCTCGACGATCGCGAAGACCTCCTGTGCGGTGTCCGCGCTCGAGGTGTAACCGATCGTCGCGCCCGCGTTGCAGACGAAATCTGGCAAGTACCGGATCCGGCGCTGCTTGAGGGTGTCGATCGCTTCCTTCGTGTACGGCACATTCGCGGCCGGCGCGATCCACGGTGTCGACAGGCGGCTTGCTCTCGGCTGCGTGATGACACCGGTGCGCGCACCCGGTACGAGGATGTCGGCTTTCGTTTCGAAGAGCATCGCGGGGTCGTCGTCGAAGTCGTATCCGGACATCCGGACGACGGCGTCACCGTGCTCTTTCCGGAGGCCCATCAGGAGCTCGACGTCGAGTCCCTTCTCGTCGCGGACGATGCCGTCAAGGGTCGAGATGGCGATCACGCGGGCGCCGCGCCGGACGGCCTCGCGAGCGACTCCTCCGCCGACTTTTCCGAACCCTTCGATCGCGAACGTTCTGTCCTCGAGGGAACCGATGGCCGTCTCCGCGGCGACGACGATGCCGAACCCGGTGAGGAGGTCCTCGATGTTGGGCTCGCGCGCCATGATGCTCTGGTTTTCGGATCGCGGAGCGGAGCGAAGTCCGTTTCGGAGGTGCCGAGGTCGGGCCCCGTGAGGAATTTGCCGCTTCGCACGAGCGGACGGATCTCATCGCAGTACGTGCGCATGAGCTCGTCGTGTCGATCGAATGCGCCGCGGATGGCGCCTTTGGCGCCGCCGGTCCGGATCTCGATGGCTCCGAACTTGTAGGTCATAGCTCGTGCGAGAAGTGAGGCTTCGTGCTCGGTGACGTCGGGCGCGAAGCGCGTGCCCCCGGCATTGATGGTTGCGTCGTCGAAGTCGAACGCGATGAAGGCGTCGAGGCTCGTTAGGTGTTGGATCGACACGCCTCAGACTATGCAGGCGCGGTCAGGGAGCCGAAGTCGCAACGAGAGTCTGTCGGATCCGGTCCAACTCGAGGATCCCCCGCCTCGAACCGCATCGCTCGAACAAGGCTCGTGCTTCCGCGAAGTGTTCGGCGCGGCGTGAGTCGTCCGCGACTCCCATGCCGGTCAGACAGTACGCTTCCTCGAGTCGCATCCCGGAACGCCTTGCGGCCGAAAGCGCAGCCTCAAGTTTTGACTTCGCGAGAGCCGGATCGTCGGAGGCGATGATGGTCCCGAAGATCCGCTCTATCTGAACCGCCAAACACGAGTCCGCGGCACCTACTTTCGATAGAGCACAAGTCGCGCTGCGCACAGCTTCTTCATGCCACCCAAGCGCTTCCGCGATCTCGGCATGAAAAGCTTCGACGATACCGATGTCGCCCTCCCGTCCACGGAGCTGAGGACCCGCCAGGAGGCCGCGGACTCTTTCTTCGGCGCCGGCCCAATCTCTGGCCGCGCCATCCAAGTGTGCCTCGACGATCGTCCGAACAGTGGAAGTCCATGGTGGGAGCGGCCCGTGCATCGCATCTATCTCGTCGATCGCGTCACGGGCGCGAGAGAATTCACCTCGCTCAACCTCAATCGTGGCGAGATTCGCAAGTAACATGGCGCGCCACGTGGTCTCGGCGGTGACATCTAATCCCAGTTCGGCGATGTGCCGTCCCTCGGCGAATTCACCGCACCAAACCGCGCAATCCAAAAGATTTACTGCGGTCTCGAGCTGACCGACGACATCCCCGATCTCTCGATAACGCTCGAAGACATCGGCGAGCATCTCGTATCCTTCACGCACTGAGCCCACCAGTCGATGCATCACACCGACTCGTCTGCGGGCAAGGAGCTGGCTTGGGATACGCCCAAGCTCATCCGCGATCGCCTGCGCTTCTACCGCGTACTGTTCTGCCAAGAGAAAGTCGCCATTCGTAGCCGCGATGCCACCGCGCAGCGATGCGCGGTCGAAAGCGAGCTGCTTTGAGATCCCTGTCAGCTCTTCCAAGCGACGAGCCGCCGATTCTGCTTCGTCCAGGCTCTGTCGCTCGAGCGCCAGCTGCCCCCGCAAGACGAGAGCACGACCGATCGTCTCCTCCTCTTTCGTCTCGTTCAGGGCACGCGTGAGGAGCGGTTCGACATCGTCCAGACGGTTGGCATCTGCCAGTCGCTCGGCCTTCGCCATAACAAGATCGACAACGTGGCCTGTTGTCGTCTCATGAACGAGAGCCTCGTCGATCAAAGCGATCGCCGCGACGACGTCGCCGGCCACCCCCAGAAGCTGCGCTTGCTTGCACGCGACAAGCGAGAAGGCCGACCATGCGCCCACCACGCGAAGCATCTCGAGCGCACGCCGGAAGGCGTCCATCGCATCGTCCCGGCGATAGACGAGTACCAATCGATCGCCGAGGATCTCCAGACACTCAGCGGACCGGAGCGAGTTGCCGCAGGCGGCTAGGTGACCAGCCAGGACATCCGCGTCCCGCTCAACGTCGTAGCCATGCCATCCTTCGATCGCTTCAGCAGAAGCGCGGTGCAGCTTCTGAAGCCGATCCGGAGTGAGTGTCGAGATCGCAGCGTCCCGCAACAAGCCATGACGGAACGTGAACTGTCGCGGAGACCGCTGATGCTCCTTGATCAGGTCGGCTTTTAGCAACTCCGAGAGTGCAAGATCGAAATCCTCGCGCCTGATCTTCACGAGAACGTCTTCCGCAAACACACGGCCCAACACCGCCGCCGCTTGAAGCAATCCCTTCGCCTTGGGCGACAACGAGTCGATCCTTGACAAGAGAAAGGACTCGAGAGCGCGCGGCACAGGGTCGATCCAAGGCTCGGCATCAGTTCCGATCGCAGCGATCAGCTGCTCGATGTACAGCGGGTTGCCCTCAGCCCGTTCGACAACGACCTCACGCAGCCGCTCGTTCAAGAGGAAGCAACCGTCAAGCGCGGAGACGAGCTGCCGGCTCGAACAGAGATCGAGCGGACGAAGCGTGATGTCTTGGCATCGATGTGAGTGGTTCGCAAGAGCTTGCACACGGGTCCGCCAACCCGACGTGTGGATGTCCGGGCGCATCGTGAGAAGGACCAAGATCGGCAGGCGGTCGAGGCGCTCGATCAGGGCACCGATGACGTCCGTCGTTGCCTCGGAAGCGTCGTGGAGATTGTCGATCGCGAGTACAACCGGCGCTTCTCGCGCTAGAGCAGCAAGCCACTCCGCGACCGCTGAGTGAAGTCCGTTCGTCAACAGATCGTGTGGCAGTCCGTCGAGCTGCTCCATCAACCGCTGCTCGAGCTCGATCCCGAGGATCCGGGCCAGCTGTGGCGCGCAGGTCTCGAATCGCTCGCCGAGAAGCTGCTGCATGACGGTGCGGAAACGCATCCGGAGCTCGATGGCACTCGCGGATCGGTCGATGCCGAGGAAGCCACGAAGGACCTGCTCGAGGGGTTCATACGGCAAACGGATGTCCAGCGGATCGCACACTGCGCTCAGCCAGACGATGTCGGACCGGGCGCGGCGGCGAAATTCCTCCAAGAGCCGCGTTTTCCCGATGCCACCGTCGCCCACGACGGTGACGACCTGCCCGCGACCGGTTTGCAACTCGTCGAGCAAAGTTTCAGCGTCATCGAGTTCACGAAGGCGGCCGACGAAGACGCTGTCGGCACGTTTGCGCGGACGCTCTGATGCTGTGAGCAACTCGAAGGCGTCGACCGGCTCTTCACGTCCCTTAACGGTCAGATGGCCGACCTCGGCCAATGCGAATCTCCCGGCGAGCATCTCGGCGACGGAAGCCCCCACGATGATCCCGCCGGGCGCCGCCGCGGCTTGGAGACGCGCCGCGACGTTCACCGCGTCACCCAACGCGATCACGGTTTCGTCCCGTCCTCCGACGGGGCCCGCCGCTACGCGACCTTCGTTGAGACCGATGCGAACGTTGAGTTGGTCGACTTGCCACGCTTCTCGGACCTCATGTGCATACGCGGCGACAACGCTTCGTATCTCAAGAGCGGCTCGCGCTGCGCGAACGGCATCGTCCTCGTGTGCAACGTGTAGACCGAAAAATGCGGCGATCCCATCGCCCATCTGGCCGGTGACACGGCCGCCGTACGATTCGACGGTTTCGCACATCCTCGTGACACACTCGCCGATGACGGCCTTCACTTCTGCGGGAGCAAGACGTTCACCGAGTGCCGTCGAGCCCACCACATCAGCGAACAGCGCGGTAACGGGACGAAGCTCATCGCTATCGATCGAACGATGAGATGGCTTCGCACGCCTATACGGGTTTGCCCGCCCGTCGACCAACTCTTTCCCCCACAGCTTGTACTGCATACTGCGCCTAAGAGGAGTGTCGGCCGCACACGACGAGAACACAAGTGGAGCGGTCTCGGGGGAACAATCGAGTCAACAGCCGTGAACCAATGTTAGAGAAGTGACGCTTGTTCGAGCTCGTAGAGCGCCTCGATCGTCTGCGTCAGCGTGTGCCGAGCCATGGCATACCGGTCGAATTCACGCTTCGTGAGGCCAAGCAGGATCAGCATCGCCGCAACGGCCGGCCAACCGATCTGCTGATACACGAGAATCATCAACCCGAACGCGGAGACGAGCACCGCCTGCAGGAGAAACCACACTCGCCGATCCTTCCACGACACCGACGGTCGCCACCCGACCAAACGTTGGCCGGCGTCCGCGACGACCGAATACACGATCACGCCGACGCTTCCGGCGATGACCATCGTGAACGGGCCGACCGTGCTCACGCCGAACAAAGAAAGGCAGCCGGCCACGGCGTGAAGCGATAGGAGGCAGAGCGCCAGAGCAGGAAGATCGAACGCGACCTCGTGGATCGAGCGACGGCGTACCGTCGCGGAAAGCGCGCCGAGTGCGCCGGCGAGTGTTGCGACTCCGACTTCGGGAAGAAACGCGTGAGGACCGAGGAATACCAGCAGTGGTGCGAACGCCGCGCCAAGCGTCACTTCACCGGGTTCCAGTTGGATATGAAGCCCTACTGAAACGGCGTAGCAGATCCCGGCCACTATCACCGGAACGGACTCTCTCCACATCCTGCTATCCGCTCCCGACGACGACGTCGTCCTTCGGCAGACTGCTCACCGGCGCCGGTGGACTCGCGAACGCGACCCCACCCTCGATGACGCGGATCAATGCACCGACCATTTCCGGATCGAGCTGCGTACCGGCGACACGCTGCAACTCGGCGGTGGCCTCGGACACAGTCAACGCACGCCGATAGACGCGCGCACTGGTCATGGCCTCGAAGCAGTCGGCAACACTCAAGATCCTGACATTGCGAGGGATGTCCGCGGCGCCGAAGCCGAAGGGATAACCCGTCCCGTCCAACCGCTCGTGATGGAGCAGCACCTCCTCGGCCAAGTCGGCCAAGAAATCGATCTGACTGATGGCGCTCGCACCCGCCGTGACGTGTCGCTTGACCTCGTCGTATTCGTGGGCGGTCAAGGCGCCCGCCTTCGTAAGGACCTCCGCGCGCACTACCACCTTGCCGACATCGTGCAGCAACGCGGCGAGATACCGACGCGATAGCTCCCGCTCGGTGCTCCCAAGCTCGCGATGCATCGCAAGGACGATCTCGGCTACGCGCTCCGAGTGATTGCGCGTATACGGATCTTTCCGATCCACGGCCCGGACGAACTCTCGTATAGCGCGATCGTGCGCCGCATCGAGGTCGAGCTTCGACTGCCGGACGAAGCGGAGTGCAGCGAGCGGCATGAACAGGAAGATGGTCGCGGCCGGTCCGAACCGGACGTAGAGCGTCGATACCAAGAGCGCAGCCAGAGCAAAGCTCAGCGAATGCGGGATCACCCAAGCCATCCGGCGCAGAACGTCGTAGATCCGCATCTTGCGATCGATGGACACGATCCCGGCAACGATGACTGTGTTGAGGATCGAGGCCGTCGCCGCCGCCGCGATCGCTGCGCCGAAGAGCGCAACCAAACCACCTGCGGCCGAGTGGACGATGCTGAATACCAGAGCAGCGCCACCGAATGAGACGGCTTCTTGTGCCGAGTTGAAGACCAAGCGCGCAACGTCCGGGTGCTCTCGCCACTTAGAAAGGGAGATCGACGGGATCAACGCGACGACGACGGCCGCCGTCGGCTTGCCGGTGAACACGGCCGTCAACAGAACGATGAAGCCGGGCGAAAGCGTCACCGCACGTTGCGGTTTGAGGACCGGCGACACGCTCCCGATCGGCACCTCGACCGCCGAGGTCAGGGCGAGGAGATGGAGGACGTAGAAGAACACGATCGTCCGCCAGCTGGGGACAGAGAAGAATCGCAACGCGACGATGGCGGTCGCGACGCCACCGACCGCCGTCGCACCTACGTAGAGCCGAATGGCTAACCGCTTCGGCTGCTGTCTCCGCTCCGCTTGCACGTCGTTTCCCAGAGGGAAGGAGGAACCCGACTTACCTACCAGCGCCAGCCGCTGAGAAACGTCAACGCACCGAGAACTGCTGCTGCCTGTGAAGCAACGGCGATGATCCGCCGCACTACCTTCTTGCGAGTTATCTGGAACAGCTCCCCTCAGAGATGTCTTCCACGGCCCGCTATTTGCCGAGGAGATGTCCGCTTCGCTGAGGGTGTCTGCTGCAGGCGCTTTCGAAAGTCGGGTTCCCGAGCCCCTCCCTTCCCGCTCGATGTTCTCGCTCATAACTACGGAGGCGAGCAGGGCTTCTTACGCGCGGCCCGCTCCCTCGAAGAGCGCCATCCCCCTTGGATGGAGAGCCAATATAGGAGTGACGACTACTCCTGTAAAGTAACGAGCCTCCTGAGGCGGGCGGAGAATCGTTTCCGCAGGTCACGCGCCCGCCTATGCTTCCCTCAGTGGAGCAGACGGACGCGGAGACCCTCGAACGCGAACTCACCTCCCTCCCCGAGGTCCGCGCCGCCCGCGTCGTCACCACCCCGAACGGCCGGATCTCGGAGATTCACATCGTTTCCGAGGGTGTGAAGTCGCCGAAGCAGCTCGTCCGGGACGTCCAGACCGTCGCCCAGGCGAAGCTCGGCCTCCAGATCGATCACCGCATCGTGTCCGTCGTTCAGTTCCCGACGGACAGCACGAAACCGACCACACAACGCTTGGCGCTGTCATCCCTCTCCTGGTCGACCGAAGGCACGAAAGCCACGTGCCGCGTCCGGATCGAAGTGGGCGATGAGACGGTCATCGGTGAATCGTCCGGTCCGGCGACATCCGTCGGGCGCGCACGGTTGACGGCCGAAGCAACGACGAAGGCACTCGCCGCGATCGCGAAGGACCCTCCGGTCGTGGACGTCGCGGACGTCCGCGTCGTCGACGTCGGCGCGCAACGCGTTGCCGTTGCGGTGGCCATCCTCCTCGTCCGGGACAACGATGAGGTCGTTGCCACCGGATCGGCCCCCGTGCGCGGCGACGACAGTGAAGCGATGGCGCGCGCGATCCTCGATGCGGTCGCGCGTCATTATGGTTCGTGACCGACGAGATCCTTCTCGCGATACCGAACATCTCCGAGGGACGCGACATCGATAAGGTTGCGCGGGTCGCCGGCGGATCGGCTTTGCTCGACGTCCACTCCGACCCGGACCACAACCGAAGCGTCCTGACCTACGGCGGCTCGCCGGGCGATGTGACGAGGGCCGTCGCCGCGATGATCGAGCGCGCCGTCGCGACGCTCGACATCCGGGCGCATACCGGCGCGCATCCGCGCTTCGGCGTCGTCGACGTTCTGCCGTTCGTCGGGCCGGGCGCCGAACGCGCAGCGACCGGCCTCGTGTGGCAGGTCGCTGAAGGCTGCGGCGTACCCGTTCACTTCTATGGCAAAGCACATTCGCAGAACCGCACGCTTCCCGAACTCAGGCGCTGGCTGCGCGAGACGAAGCCGCCGGCGCATCCTTCCGCGGGCGTTCTCTGCATCGGCGTGCGCGATCCGCTCGTCGCGTTCAATGTGAACATCGACGCAACGCTGGACGAAGCGAAAGCCATCGCGAGAGCGATCCGGAGCGACGAGATCCGAGCCCTCGCATTCGGTCTTCCGAGCAGAGGTCTCGTCCAGATCTCGATGAACCTCACCGACCCGTTGCGCATCGGTCCCCGCGAAGCTTTCACGCGCATCGACGCGAACGTCGTCGATTGCGACGTCGTCGGACTCGTCCCGGACGAGCTGCTCGACGACCTCGAAGGACTCCCGCTACGGACGCAACCGCGCGGCGTCCGGCAGGCGCTCGCTACTCCCGGGTGACCGGGGCGTCGACGAGGTGCTCGGCGAGGAACCACACCTGGAGTTCGTGTCGCCGGAGCACATCGCCCATCAGCAGATCGTTCGTTCCGTCGTCGCGTGACTTCGCCGTTTTCTCGATGCCTTCGCGAACCGCCGTGATGATGATCTCGTGGTCCTCGAGGAGGCGCGAGAGCATCGCGGGAACGGCCTCCACGCCGTCGGGCGGTCGAGGGATATCCGTGATCTCGGCCGCGTGGCGCGGATCGCCGACGGCCACGCCGCCGAGCGTCTGCACACGCTCCGCGATGAGATCGATCAATTCGATCTGCTCGCCTGCATGCTTATCGAGCAACAGGTGCAACTGGTAGAACGTCGGGCCGCGCATCAGCCAGTGATACTTCTTGTAGTGAGCGGCGAGGATCATCGAGTCGGCCAGGATCTTGTTGAGGATCTGGCAACTCAAGAGGCGCGCATCGTGTGAGAGCGCGATCGGGAACAGCCGGACAGTGCCGAAGGCCTGGACTTCAGCGCCTTGTTGGTGAAACAGCGGCTGGCTTCCTTTCGCCTTGCCGTCCTTGCCGTTCGCGTGGAACGGATCCGCCGGCTTGGTCTGCGCCATGACAGCACCTTTCGCTCGAGGCCCCGGCACCCACTGTGGCAGGGACGACGACCAGGCGTCTACAGCGACTCGATCACACTGATCCCGAGCGCATTCGCCACGACCCGCGCCTGCCGCTCTGAGATGTTCGCTCCCTGGAGCGCCGCGAGCGTCTTCATATCGTCGAACGGACCGATGTCCGCACCGCGCAGATCGGCGCCTTTGAACTTCGCGCCGCGCAGATCGGCCCGAGTGAGCCGGCAGCGCTCGAACGTCGCCTCGCGGAAGTCTGCGTCTCGGAGATCGCTCTCGGAGAAGTCGATCTCCTTCAGCACCTGTTTCCGGAAGGAGATGCCCCGAAGGTCCGCGTACATCAGCACACACGAGACGAACTCGAACCCGAAGCCCTTGAGACCTGTAAAGCTCGCGTTGAGCAGCTTCGAGTTCTTCCACGAGGTACCGGCGGCGTCCACCGTGAGGAACTTCGCTCCGACGAAGTCGCAGTTCTCAAAGCGCGCGTCCGTCAAGTCGCAGTTCGCGAAGACCACGCCGTGGCCGGTGCACGAAACGAAACGGGCGTCTGCGAGATGAACGTCGTCGAACCGCGTGTCGGTGAGGTCGCGGTGGTCGAAGAGCTCCAACTACGCCGCAGACGAGATCGGGATCCGCTCCACCACGAACGCCACGAGCGATTCGAGCGCCTCCCGCTCCGGAACGTCCGGAAGCGTTGCCACCGCGACGGACGCGTCGTCCGCATAGCGCTCGGCCACTTCGCGCGCGTAAACGAACGACCCGGTCTCGTGCAGCACCTCGACGAGCTGCGGGACGTCGCCCTTCACGAGCTCTGACACGCCGGCACGCTCCCGTGCCGCGTGCAGCACGGGCAGCGTGTACACCCCTTCTTTGAGGTCCGTCCCGATCGGCTTACCGAGCTTGCGCTCGTCTCCCAGGAAGTCGAGCAGATCGTCCACCAGCTGGAACGCGATGCCGAAGCTGGTCGCGAATCGCTCGCACGTGCGCGCGATCTCGACGTCCGCTCCTCCGACGCGCGCGCCGAGATATGCGGACGCCGCGAAGAGACGAGCCGTCT
>Ga0307479_10005470_pt1 | contig 11627 bp, 10 predicted proteins | sample atmos_gasesECM4C_FD_203743 | JGI IMG/M metagenome (GOLD analysis project Ga0307479, IMG submission 203743) | Hardwood forest soil microbial communities from Morgan-Monroe State Forest, Indiana, United States - atmos_gasesECM4C_515 | ecosystem: Environmental > Terrestrial > Soil > Temperate... | reverse complement strand
GCCTGCCCGGTGAAATCACGGTCGCCCGCGCCGTAGCCGATGCGCGCAATCTTCATGGGCGGCAGCGTGCCGAAACTGGAGGACAGAGTCGCGGCGACGGCGGCGCCGGTAGGCGTGGCGAGTTCCACGGGCGGTCCCTGCGCATAAACGGGAATGCCGGCGAGAAGGAGGGCGGTGGCGGGCGCGGGCACCGGCAAAGTACCGTGCTCGGTCTGTACGGTGCCGCTGCCCACGTTGATAGGCGAACACACGACGGCATTTACACCGAGGACGTCGAATGCCACGCAAGCGCCGACGATATCGGCAATGGAATCGGCCGCGCCGACTTCATGGAAATGGACCTGTTCGAGGGGAACCTGGTGCACTTCGGCTTCGGCCTCGCCCAGCTTGCGAAAAATGGCTTGCGCGTTGAAGCGCGCGCGCCCGGAGATGGCGCTCCTGGAGATCATTTCGAGGATCTCGGAAAGGTGTCGATGGCTCTGTCCTTCTTCGACGGTTACGCGGTACTTGGTGGCGGCGATGCCGCCGCGCTGGACCTTGTCGAAGGAAACCTCTGCCCCGGCATCGAGGGAGCGCACGGCCTGGGTAATGGCGTCCTGCTCCGCGCCGGCATCAGCCAGCGCGCCCACCAGCATGTCGCCGCTAATGCCCGAGAAGGCATCCAGATAGCAGGTTAAGGGCACGATGAATTCATTGTAGCGGGTGGGGGGTGGAGACTAAGGAGACGTGCCGAAGCGTGGCGAGAGGCGTCGGCCCGCGGCCGAAGGACCTCTCGCCTGTCGCCCCGTGGATTTTCGAGGGCCTTCATTAAGGGCCTCAAATTGCACTCATGCTTGCAACCTGTTCAAGTGGAGTATTGATGGAGCAGAGAGGAGTGACTGGACGGGTTTGGGCTTGGTTAGATTAGAGACCAACTAGTTGCAGCAGCATGCAGTTATTGCAGCCGGATGTACGCAAAAGCTGCACATGACGGTGGGTGTGGATTTAAGACGGGTGATTCTGATATGAGTCAGCAATTTGGAGCCGCCGGCGCGCGCCTTGCACCCGGCTTTTGCGAAGAAAAGGCCCGGTTAGAAAGTAGATACCAAACAGCCAAAGATGCCTTTGAAACCGCTCGATCGGTTATCCGGCGAAAGGTTGGCAAATCCTCGCAGGCCGAATTCCTGAGGCTGGACCGTGAAGTCGATCTAGCCTGGGACCGGCTCCAGGACGCCATGCGAGAACTTGCCGCACACACTAAAGAACATGGATGCGGAACGAGCCCAGACACTCCCCCGGCCCGCAAACCGGTTTGGTGAGCCCAAAGTTCTTGCCGGGATCCGTCGCACCATAGCGCAGGCGCACCTCGGGGGATCGCGGCTACCTGCGGCACGCAAGGGCCGACATCTTGGCGCCGCAACGCAGCGCAAATGCTAGATCCAAGGGCGGCTCTGGCGGGCGGCAAGACCGCCGGCCCCACCAGAGCGGAGACTGCCTGTCAGTCGAGGATTTAGTCTTTACCCCACGGGCATTCGGCCGGCGTTGCCACACGAAAGCTCCTGGTCGCCGTGCGCGCGGCATGCTCGTACGCGCCCGGAATCAGCTCTTGAACCCGCGGCCGGAGACTGGGGCTTTGTGCGAGCAGATCTTCAATCGCGGACTGCTGCCTCGAAATCGATCCGGTCCACGTCGCCTCATTGCGCTCGCGTACCGGTCCGCTGATGAATTGCAGCTTAAGTTTGTGTTCCAGGATCCGCTCTAGCCGGCTCTTCAGCACGCGCAAGTCCCGATTCGCCATACCCTCGATTTCTTCGGCAACGTGGTAGAGATCCACTTCTCCAATTCGGCCAGGCCGTAGAGCGGAGGCAGTCTCTAACGCCCAGCAGTAGAAATCCTGATCGTACAGGTTCTGCATTTCGCTTCCCATTATCCCAGTCCCGGCACGCCGCCAAGGCCTTTGGCCAGCTTCACGGCACGCAGGATGGCGGCGGCGACGGCTTCCGCGGCGGCGATTCCAAGTGTATTGATGTCGGCGCGAAGATCGCCAATGGAGAGCCCGAATGTCGTGTCGCCATCGTTGGTGGTGTTCACCGGATAGATGGCGCGGGCCATTCCCAGGGATCCGAACTGGGCGAGTTTGGTGGCTTCAACCTTGCTGAGCCGGGCATTGGTGGCCACGACGGCGAGCGTCGTGTTCGCCCGTACGAGAGGGGCAGGCGGCCTCTGCTTCAGGACCTCCTCGGCGTTGGCGAACTCACGGCTATCGGGCGTTTTGCGCGCACCCGCGACGATCTTGCCCGTAGCCGGATCGCGCACGTCGCCCACCGCGTTTACCACAACGAGGCTGGCCACGAGCACACCCCCAGGCAGCGTGACCGTGAACGAACCCAGGCCGCCTTTCATCGCCTGGCGCATGCCCAACGCCTTGCCCACGGTGGCGCCAGTGCCCGCGCCGACGGAGCCTTCCTGGACCGCGTCAGCGTTGGCAGCATTGGCAGCAGCCTCGCCCATGGCGGCCGTGGGGCGGATGTGGGCACTGCCAATCGCCAGATCGTAGAGGATAGCCGCGGGCACAATGGGCACCTTGGCGGCGGGTGTAGTCACGCCGGCGCCGCGCCGCTCTAGATACCGGCGTACGCCGGAGGCGGCTTCCAAACCAAAAGCACTGCCGCCCGCCAGAAGGATTCCATGAACAACGGGATCGACATGCAGCGGGTCGAGTGTGGGGGTCTCCTCGGTACCGCTGGCCGAGCCGCGAATATCCACCCCGCCCGCCGCGCCCGCTTCGCACAGAACGGCGGTACAGCCGGTAATGGCCTGAAAGTCCGAAACATGGCCGACGCGGATTCCGGCAATGTCGGTAAGTCCTTTCATGGCGTAGTTGTATGGTAGCATCGGATTTCGAGGACCGACCGGTTTGCTAGACCTGTTGAAACGGCCCGTCTTGGCGGTCCAAGATTTCTTCCTGCTCTTCGGCCCGGCGCTCCGAAATGTCTTCCGGCGGCCGCATTACACCGACGATATCGCGCTTCAGATGGACGATATCGGTGTCGGCAGTTTACCGATCGTAGTTCTGACCGGCCTGTTCAGCGGAGCCGTCATGGCCTTGCAGATGTCGCGGGCGTTGGCGACTTACGGGCAGGTGGGCCTAACCGGCAAGATCGTGGCAATCTCGCTGGTACGCGAACTGGGGCCCGACCTTACCGCTTTGATGGTGGCGGGACGCAGCGCCTCAGGGATGGCGAGCGAATTGGGGTCGATGAAGGTGACCGAGCAGATCGACGCCATGCGCGCGCTGGGCACCGACCCCGTCCAAAAGCTGGTGACTCCTCGCCTGATTGCGACCGCGGTCATGCTGCCGCTGCTGACGATCATTGCGGATTTCGTGGGTATCTTCGCCGGGTGGCTGATCGCGGTCTTGTTCCTGAACCTCACTTCGCGGCAGTACTGGAGCACGGCGTGGCACGCCCTGGATTGGTCTGACGTGGTGCAAGGCTTGCTCAAGCCGTTTGTGTTCGCGTTCGTAATCGCACTGGTCGGTTGTTTTTACGGCCTCAGAACGACAGGCGGCACGCAAGGTGTGGGCCGGTCGACGACCGAAGCCATGGTTACGGCATCGGTGACCATCTTCGTTCTGACTTACTTCATCACCCAGATCTTCGTCTTCACTACACAGACCTGAACGATCATGGCTGAAGCTGTTCGAACGGTCCTCCGGTTTGACGACGTGAGCGTAGTCTTCGACGATGTCGCAGTGCTTTCGCACGTGTCGTTTCAGGCGGCCGAAGGGGAATCACGCGTCATTCTGGGGGCCGCGGGGAGCGGCAAAACCGTGCTGCTCAAGACGGCTCTCGGCTTGATCAGGCCCACGTCCGGAAAAGTGTATGCATTTGGACGCGACATCACCGCGATGCCGGAACGGGAACTGTTCGACATCCGTAGCAAAATCGGGATGCTCTTTCAGGAAAGCGCGCTATTCGACTCGCTGACGATCGAAGAGAACGTCGCATATCCGTTGCAGAACCAGAAAGCCATCCATTGCCCGCGGGACCAGGTGCACCGCCGCGTGGAAGAGGCTCTCAACTTCGTGGAACTCGGCGAGACGCTCGAGAAGTTTCCAGCGGAATTGTCGGGTGGCATGCGGCGCCGCGCGGCGATTGCCCGCGTCGTGGTGACGAATCCCCCTTTGACTCTGTATGATTCGCCGACGGCGGGCCTGGATCCCATCACGGCCTACACCATCATGGCGTTGTTGATCAAGGCGCGGGATGTGGGACGGTCCACCACGCTCGTGGTCACTTACAGGCACCAGGACGGGGACCTGCTGGCAAATTTCCGGTACAATTCGGAACGAGGGGGTTTGGAGCGGTTCCGCAACGGTGCCAGGCCCGATAACCGGACCAGCTTCCTTGTACTCAAGGAAGGCCGGATGATTTTTGAAGGGGATCAGGACCGCCTGGAAGCGTCGAAGGACCCATATATTCTCAAGTTCGTAAAGCGGCGGGACGAAAATGGCGGATCGCACTAAGGTACGCTGGTCGCAGTTGCGGGTCGGGGTGATCGCTCTCACCGCGATGGCGATCGCCGCCACGTTTATCATCCTCCTCACCACCAAGCAGGGGCTGTTCACCCCTTATGCGCTTTTGCGGACCCACATGAGCGACGCTTCCGGTTTGCAGGAGGGCACGCCGGTCAGGCTCAACGGTATCACGGTCGGATACCTGGATAAGCTAGCGCTCACGAATTCCTCCGATCCGCATCGGGTGGTGGAGTTCGACATGCAAGTTCAGGGGAAGTATCTGAACGAGATTCCCATTGACTCCATAGTCGGAATCGCGGCTTCGAACCTGGTAGGCGATAAGTTCATTAATATTACGAAGGGCCAACTCTCCCAGCATGTCAAACCGGGCGACGAGTTAGCGAGTATTCAGACGGGGGACATTCCGGAATTAATGGCGGGAATGGCCAACCTGCTGACGTCGTTTCAGGTAATCGTCAAGCGGGTGGATAACATGCTCATAGGTGTGGAGCAGGGCAAAGGCACGCTAGGCAAGTTCCTGAACGATCCGGAACTGTACAACCAGACGGTAGGGATCGCGGCCGAGGCGCAACAATTACTGACGGACGCGCGCAAAGGCGGCGGCACGATCAGTAAGCTGCTTTACGACCCGGGTCTGTACAACGACCTGCAATTACCGATCAAACGAATGAATGCCATTCTCGCGGAAGTGCAATCGGGCAAGGGCACCGCTGGCAAGCTAATGCGCGACCCCGTGCTCTACGATGAGGCCACGAGTCTCGAGAAGCAACTCAGGGAGCTGCTGGCGGACCTCCAGTCGGGCAAGGGTACGGCGGGTAAGCTGATCGAGGACGACCAGATCTCGCGGAGGCTGACGGCACTGATCGACAAACTGAATGCCACCATTGACCGGATCAATGCCGGGCAAGGCACGGCTGGACAGTTCCTCGACAACCCTCAGTTGTATGAGGCCGTGACCGGCGCCACCCGCGAATTCGAGGGTTTGGCGAAGGATATCCGCACCAACCCGAAAAGATTCCTCCGTATCAAACTGGCGCTATTTTGAGTGCCCGCAGGCAGCTGGTAGTGAATGCCGACGATTTCGGCTTTACGCCCGACGTCAACGAGGGAATCGTGGAGGCCCACCGGGAGGGAATCCTCACGGCCACCACGCTGATGGCGAATGGCGAGGCATTCGAACACGCCATTGGGCTGGCGTGCCAGAACCCGTCGCTCGACGTAGGTTGTCATATGGTGTTGGTAGGCGGCCGCTCCCTGTTATCGGGAAAAGACCTCCCGCCGACCGTGGCGAGCCTTGTGGGAGCGCTGGCCCGGCGGCAGATCGACGTCTACGCCGAGTTGCGCGCTCAATTGCAGCGGATACTGGAAGCGGGAATTCAGCCAAGCCATCTGGACACGCACAAGCACACGCATCTGGCTCCGCCCGTGCTGGAGGCGCTGGCCCGCCTGGCAGAGGAGTACGGGATCCGGTGGGTGCGGCGGCCGTTTGATTTGCCGATCCGGGGGCGGTCCCGCCCGGCGAGCGGCCCGCCACGACTGAAACGGATCGCCAGCCGCGCGATGGGCTTGCTGCGCCCGCGTTTTCATCACGTGCTCGAAAAACATCACTGCCGGACCACGGACCATTTCGCGGGGTTTCTCGTGACGGGCCGGCTGCGAACGCGCGAACTGGTGGACCTGCTGGAGGCGCTTCCGGAAGGGAGCACGGAGCTGATGTGCCATCCGGGGCGGTGCGGGGCGGCGTTACGCGCCGCGCGCACCCGGTTGAAGGAGAGCCGAGAAGCGGAACTGAAGGCGCTCACTGCGGTACAAGCGCGGGAAGCGTTAGCGCGGGCCGGAATTGAGCTGGTGAATTACGGGCGGCTATAAATTCAAGCCACAGGTGCACACGGATTCACACGGATAAGAATCTTTGTTTTCGATCGTTGTGCCGAGTTCATCCGTTGTAAACGTGTTCCATCAGGGCCAGACGAGAAAAAGGCCGACAGGCGAAAGCGCCTGCCCCACCGCGCCGGGCAGAAGCCCGCGGCAGCCCAAAAGGGCTGCCCCACGCTCTCAGTTCCTGATCGGCCCCGCCGTCGGGTCCTTGACTTCGACGCCGAGCGTCAGCGAGCGCAGGGCTTCTTTCCATACCGGATCGTACTTCGCCATGTCCTCGGCCCAGAAGCTGAATGTGATGAGGCAATACACCCCCGAACCGCGGGCTACCGCGAGGCGCAGGAAGGCCTCCTTTTTTTCCTTGCGCTCGATGTATCGGGTTTCGGTATAAGCCAGCTCCACTCCGTCGGCTCGCAGGCCGGGAGCGACCACTTTGGTATCGAGCAACTCACCTTCTTCCTCCGTCGATGTCGCTCCCTGGGCGAGCTCGCTCACGGGAAGCTGGTCGGCAAGCTCGGTAGGAATATGCATGCGGGAGACAGAAAGGACGCAGTTGTCGTCCGGCTGGGGACGGTCGCGAACATTGATCTGGATGTCCTCGACGCTCACGTCCCACCCGGCGGGGTAATCAAACCGGATCGCGCCGCGGTCGATCACGCAAATGGCATGGCCGGGCCTGGACTTCCAGCCGTCGTGTTTTTCTTTGAGCCGGAAGCTCTTCTTGTTCCATCCGTGGGCCATCGAGAGCCTCTCATTTATTATCCGGCGCGCCGGCGGCCGTTAGCGAATGTGTTGCGCTGACGTATTCCCAACGCGGCATTTGACGCCGGGCGCCGTCGAAGACGAAAAAGCGGACGGTGGCTTCAACACCGAGGCGGCCCGCAGCGCCGCTGGGTCCGAGGAGATCCGCGATTTTCGCAAACGGATTCTCATCTTCATGCCAGACGCGGATCCGAGCGCCGGCAGGAAGCAGTTCGCGCGCCCGCGCTTCCTCGAAGGCCGGGAGCACCCAGGCGGGGTCGCCGCTTTGCGGGATGAGCGCCGCGAAGAGGCGCTCGCTGCGCCCCCAACGGACTCCGGTGAGATAGAGCAAGGCCGGGCCGGGCTCGAGGAGGAGGGCAGTGAGGCCGTCGGCTTTCATCGCCTGTTGGAGTTTGCGAATTTGCTCGATTCGTGGCACGAGGCTACCCGAAAGGCTGATCGATCGACGGGCTTTGTTTGGTGAACAAGCGCGCGCCATCCTCGGTGATGTACATGCAATCCTCCAGGCGCACGCCGAACTCGCCGGGGATGGCCACCGTCGGCTCGTCGCTGAAACACATGCCCGGCTCCAGGCGCGTTTTGTTGCCGCGCACGAGATAGGTCCACTCGTGGCCATCGAGGCCGATGCCATGGCCGGTGCGATGAGGCAAGCCGGGGAGCTTATAGTCCGGTCCGAACCCGAAACCGGTAATCACCTGGCGCGCGGCGGCATCGACGGATTCGCAGGTTGCACCGGGCCTGGCGGCACGGAACGCTGCGTCCTGTGCTTTACGTTCCAGATCCCATACTTGGCGCTGCCTGGCACTCGGTTTGCCGAAGACCGTTGTACGGGTTATGTCCGATTGATACCCTTCCACCTCGCAGCCATCGTCCACCAGCACCATATCGCCTTCCTGAAGCCGCTGTGGTTGCGCACTGCCGTGCGGGTAGGCGGTGTACTTTCCGAAAATGGCCATGGCGCCGCCGCGGACTCCCAGCGCGCGATAGGCGGCGTCGATGTTGGCTGAAAAATCCACCTGCGTCATGCCTTCGCGCATGGCGGTGAAGGCGGCTTTGTACGCGGCGATGGTGATCTCGTTCGCCCGCTGCAAGAGCGCGATCTCAGCCGGTGACTTGATCATGCGGCAGCCGGCCGTAACGGGGTCGGCGCTCACCAGTTCGGCGCGGGGCAGTTCACGGCGGAGTCGATCGACGATGAAGAAGCGCGTACGCTCTTCGATAGCGATGCGGCCGGTGCCCGCGCCTAGACCTCGCAGCGCCTGCGCCAACACCAAGCCGGCAGTGCTGGCGCCCGTAGGTGTGACGAGTGTCGGTTCGCCTCGCTGCGGCAACACAAGCAGCGACACCGAAGCGCCGTTTGTTCCACGGGTGCCCGCGAAGTAATACATACTCGATCCGCCTTCGGAGACGACCGCGTCGATGTGGTTCTCGCGCATCAGCCGCCGGGCTTTCTCGCGGCGCGCTTCGCGCTCGGCCTCTGTGATTGGCTGGATGCCGCCGGTCATCGGCTGCAGACGGCGGATCGATTCAGGTACCTGCTGGCTGTCCGCTGCGCGTGCAATGCCCGCGGCGGCTGTAACCGCGAACAATCGGCGGGTCACGAGGACCCCCGGCTGGACCGGTAAAGGGCGAGGATGGTCAGATCGTCGCTAAGAGCGCCGCCACTTAAGAACGCGGTAACATCCGCTAAGCAGCGGGTCACCAGATCGCGGGCCGATTTTCCGGCGCAGCACGCGAGCAAGCTTCTCAGGCGTTCGTCGCCATATTGGCTATCAAGAGCGTCGGCTGCTTCGGTCACGCCATCGGTGTAGAGCACGACACTGTCGCCATCACTCAGGCACACTTTCTCAGCCGCATAACGGGCGCCGGCCTCTGCAGGAACGGCGAGCCCGAGCGGCAGGCCTGTAGCTTCCAGCGCCTCGATACGACCGTTCGACCGCACGATGAGGGGCTGGCAGTGGCCTGCATTGGCGATCTCTACTTCTCCGGATGAGCTGGCGCGCCCGCACACCAGCGTTGCGTAATGCGAGGCCAGAGTGCTCCCGGCCAAGAGGCGATTGGCTTCCGCCAAAGTCTCCTGCGGGGCCAAACCCGTCCGGGCGAAAGCACGCAGCGACGCGTTCAAGTGCGCCATCAGGAGCGATGCGGCGACCCCTTTGCCCGAGACATCGCCGAGCATGAAGTAGAATTCCCCGGCGCGGCGCCCTTCGGTGACGACCAAGTCGCAATAATCGCCGCTCACCGGGCCGCTGGGAATATACCGGTAGTGCGTCTGCCAGCCCGGCAGCGCCAGGTCGGCGGGAGGCAGCAGCGCTGCCTGAACGCGCCACGCGAGGGTGAGATCGCGCTCGAGCGCACGTTGCCGCTCGGGACTCAATTCGCACAGGCAATAGGGAGCCGTCGGGTTGGCCAGCAGATCGTCCGCCGCTATCGGCAATTGACAGACGTCGCAGTCGCCGTAGCTGCCGTCACCAAGGCGGCTAAGTGCGGCATCAACCTCGCTCAATAGGACAAGCAAGTCTGCCGGCTGGTTCAGGTCGGCAATGGTGCGCTCCAGCCGGGCACGTCGATTTATGAGCTGGCTGCGGAATCTCGATTGCACTTCGGCCGGATACTGTGCCGTGTTCATGCGAGGCTTTCCACTCATTCAGTTTACCCGAGGCTACTTCGCGTTAATTTTGATTTTGACGCCTGTTGTGGCGGGAAGCGGGCGGCGGGTGTATACTTCCGGCAGCCGAGCGCCAAATGGGAATCCCGAACATCAGCCACCGCAGCTCGAATTTACCCCAGTCGATGCGGTATCCCCGAGCGAGCTTTGCGCGGCTTGCCTGCGCTCTCTTCGTGGCCGGATTCCCGTGGTCCGGGCTGCAGGGTGCAACTGGCCGGGCGGCCGTGACGCTTCCGATCGAGGTGGTGGGTGAGGATGGCGTGACGGCGAGCGTAACATTCGACGTTCCGGCCGGGCGGGCGAGCGGGGTTCGGTCGCTGTGGATGCAAATTCATGGGCTGGATTACGCTGATATGGCTAGCGTGCAGGTGAATGCAGGCGCGTGGGTGCCTTTGAGCAATGCCACCGTGGAGGTCGCGGAGCCGGGCAACAGCTACGGAGGAATCGGCGGTGGATTTGCGACGCTCAAGATGACCTTGGCGCTCCCGGAGTATTCTGTGACGGCGGGCGCCAACACGATCCGGTTCCGATTGAACCATTCCGACGGTATCGTGAGCGGCTTTCGCGTCCTGGCATTTAATCTTCTTTCCCCCAACTCAGCCGCGTTAGACCCGGACACATTTGTCGAGGAAGATCCCGGCACGTGGACGCCCCCCTTGCCCGATGGAGCGCTCGCGGGGAAGGAACTGTGGGAGAGGGCGCCTCTCTCACCCGGCGGATTCAAAGGCTCGCCGCGGATTCAGGCCCACTGCGCGGATTGTCATGCCCGTGATGGCCGCGATCTCAAATACTTTTCCTTCTCCAACGCGTCGATCATTGCCAGATCCCGCTTTCATGGTCTTTCGGAGCTTCAAGGGCAGCAGATCGCAAGCTATATTCGCTCTCTGCCGGGGCCCAGCCCGGGGCGTCCATGGAATCCTCCTTACCAGCCCGGGCCCGGATTGGATAGCCAGCCGGCGGTTAACTGGGCAGCCGGAGCGGGTCTCGCATGGGTGCTCGATAACGACGGAGACACGCTTCCTTTCATCTTCGGGTCGAAGACGGATCGTCCCGGATTGGCACGTCCAGGCGCGTTTGGACCGGAGGAAGAATTGATTACGCTCGTGCCCCGAATCACGCGCGAGACGTTTCGGCCGGACGGAAATCTGGATGTGCGCGAGATTCCGATTTCCTTTCAACTGCCGGACTGGAATCACTGGCTGCCCCAGGTACATCCTCTGGACGCTTGGGGGCCCGCATTTCAAAGAAGCGAATTTTTCGAATTGTATGGCGCCGATGGCGAACCTCAGACCCGCGGAGTACGAAAGTCTTCCGGGGCGGCAAAAATTTCGCTGCGAAACGCGCTCGCATCGCCGGATGTTGGCGCGTTGATATCATCCGGCCGGATCGTGAGCTACTTTGACAGGTGGCGTGAAGCGCGGCGCGTGTTTTTGAAACCGTACGTAGAGTCGAAGTCCGTGACCTGGACGCCCGATTTGGGTGTCAAAGCATACGCCACCGAGCTTTGGCAGCTTGTCAAAACTTGGGAACTGACCGAGGAGTTCAACCTGGAAACCAGGGGACGCGAACTGTTTGGACCGGATGGAGAGCCGCGCACCTGGTTCAACACGATGGAGGAGGCAGCCGCGCCGGCTACGGTCAACATTCCCGACGGCCCGTCGGGAATGGGCGGCAGCGCATTGACCAACGAGTATTTCAATGCTTCCTGGTACGAGCTACAGATGCTAGTGAACAGCGGCAACCACCGGCACCGCGACCGTACGCCCGTCGACTGGGTTTATGTGATCGGCCGATTCCTGG
>Ga0307479_10005469_pt1 | contig 11628 bp, 8 predicted proteins | sample atmos_gasesECM4C_FD_203743 | JGI IMG/M metagenome (GOLD analysis project Ga0307479, IMG submission 203743) | Hardwood forest soil microbial communities from Morgan-Monroe State Forest, Indiana, United States - atmos_gasesECM4C_515 | ecosystem: Environmental > Terrestrial > Soil > Temperate... | reverse complement strand
GCGGCCGCAAGCAGCCGGCCGCGCTCACCGCTCGCCCAGGATGGCGCGGAGGCCAGGCGCTCGAGCTCGGCGGCGCGTGCCGCGGCTTCCCGCGTCCACGGGTCACCGCTCGCGGCGGCGCGAAACGCCGCGGCCGCTTCGCTCACCATGCCTAGGCGCGCCAGGAGCAAGGCGTGATTGAACTGCCACGCCGCCGCGTCCCGAGCTGGCGGCCTGCGTCCCAGCCGGTCCGCCATCGCCGCCACGCCGGCGGCGAGATCGGCGCTCCGATCGGCTTCGAGCAGCGCCGCGGCGCGATCCACGAGGAGACGTGCATCGCCCGGGGACCTGGCCGCGGCCTCGTCGAGCAGATCCAGGGCTTTCGCCGGCGCTCCCTCCACCAACCGGAGCGCCGCCGCCGCGCCGAGCGTCGCGGGCGACCGCTGGGCGGCAACATCCTTCTCGATCTGCACCGCCGCCGCCCGGAAGCGGGCGAGGCCCGAGCCGTTCCGGGTCTCGCCGGCCGCCGCCGCGCGCCTGGGCCAGGGCGCGAAAGGGAACCCGGAGAGCCTCGGCTCGATCAGGCGCCGTGCACCGGCGGCGGCGATCAGGGCGGCATGGCCCGGCGTGTACGGCGGGGATGCGGGAGCTTCATGCTCCGCGGCGCACGCGCTCAGCGCCCATGCCGCCGCCAACAACCAGGGCGCGGCGACTCTCGGCGAGAGCGCGGCGCTCCCTGCAGGTCCGCGCGCGGAGCGGTGACGCGGAGACCGGCGCCGGCGAGAGGCGCGCGTCTGCCATCGATGAGCCGCGGCGCCAGACGGCCGAGTGCTCCCGCCGGACGAACGTGCAGCGTGACCCATCGAGCTCGACCTCCCGAACGCTGGCGATGAGCGCTCGGGAGCTTATCGCATCGCACCGGCGCCTTCGAGCCCTGGCTCTCGGGTGGGGCTGCGGCGGGGTGCCACGAACGCGCCGCCTGGAATGAGGCTTCAGGGCGGCGGCGCATAGGCACAGTCGGAGGACGAAGCGTTGCAATCTTTGGGCGCCGCGGGCTTCACCACCGCACAGGTGTAGTAGCTGAAGTTGAACCGGCTTGGTGGCGAGACCCGGTTGCTGCTGCCCAAGAAGCCGTCCGCGGCGTCGAAGTAGCAGCGGGTGAGGTTGTTGCAGTTGCCATCGCAGGGATCGCAGACCTCGGGGTTGGCGAGGTTCGCGTCGGGATCGACGATCATCTCGGCGATCTCGTGGCTCACGACCATGGCGTAGATATCCGCGCTGTCCGCGAGAGTGAGCCCGGTAGCGAAGACGCCGGCCGCGATGTACGGCACGTCGGCCTTGCCGTGGTAGCCGACGTTGCTGCCAACGTTGTCCGCGTACAAGCCCCGCGGGTATGCCACGAAGATGCACGAGTTGCTCGGCAGGCTGTTCGCGGAGACCATCTGGTTCACCCACCGCTTGAGATCTCCATCGCTGCACCTCCCCGTTGGGACGCTCGCGTTGTAGGTCAGCAGAGTAGGTGAGATGTCGACGGTGTTGGGCCCGTACTGCGCGGCGTAGCTGGAAATCGGGACGATGGCGTGCCGCGCATACTCCACGAGCTGGTGCATGTCGTCGATCCCGATCATGATGTCGCCACCGGAGGTCTGAAAGGTGACCTGCGCGAAATGGACCGTGCCGCTGAACAGGGCGCCGCTGACGTCCAGGGCCGGCACCGGGAGCCGCTTCGCCCGCAGGAAATCCGCCACGGCCTGGTGACGGCTCAGGACCGGCGAATCGCACCGGAGGCGGTGCAGCCCGCGCAGGATCTCCACCGCCACCCCGGTGCCGAAGCCCTCGGCCTGCGGGTTCTTGGCGAAGAGATGGGGTGCTTCCTGTTGCAGATACCGTGCGTTCTTGAGCGCCCGGGTGTAGCAGCGGACGCGGGGCGGGGTTGGAACGGTCCTGCTGAGGGTATCCATGGCAGACTCCTATGAGGCGCGTACCCTCTTCGACGGACCCGCCCGCCCGTTTCCCGCGGTGCTGACCGCCCGCGTTCACGCCGGGACCAGGACCTGCGCCTCCATCGGCGCCGGCGAGACCGGCAGCGCCGGCGACCGCGCCTGACTCACTACCGCGGCGGGGCCGGCCGTGCAGCGGGAGAGCCGAGCCTGCGGATGTCCTCCACCTCGACGACGCGACCGAGCCCGGCGCCGGCGGGTTCTCGACCGCCCACACCAGGGTGGCGACCATCTGCGGCAGGGTGACGAGGCCGAGCCGGCGGGCGGTCGCGCGCGTGGCGGGGACGCGCTCGGCCAGCGCGTAGAACGGCCGCAGGGCGTGGGCCCAGCGGTGGCCGGGCCCGAGGACGTACCAGGGGCGGACGCAGGTGGCGGTCAAGCCGGCGGCGCGGATCGCCGCCTCGCACTCGGCACGCACCGCGACGTAGGCCTTCATCGCCGGCGCCGGCTGCGCCACGCTGAGGTAGACGAGGTGGCCCACCCCCGCCTCGGGCGCCGCCGCCACCGTGGCAAGCGCCGAGGCGAGGTCGACCGCCCGGAACTGGTCGGCCTTCCACGGCGCCGGGTGCGACACCCCGACGAGGTGCAGCATGGTGTCGGCGGGGGCGATGCCGCCGGCGAAGCTCGCGGCGTCCAGCGCGTTGCCGGCCACCGCCTCGCAGCCCGCCGCCAGCTTGCGCTCCGAGCCCGCACGCACCAGGGCCCTCACCCGATGCCCGCGCGCGAGCAGCGCCGGCAGCACCGCTCCCCCGATGTAGCCGGTGCCGCCGGTCACGAACAACCGCCGCGCCGCGCCCTCGCCGACGTCCGCCATGTTGGTGATCACCTCCTCGTCGTGCCCGCCCTGCCCGCGAGCGCCGCCGATGGCGGGCGCCGCCGCGCCGTCCCTTGGCGCCGGGCGACGTCTCGTATGCCCTCTACGGCGGCCGCCCGGCCGCGGATGAGACGCCGAGCGCATGAGGAAACCCGGCCCAAAGATCGGGACGCGGGTGCGAGACAGTGACATCTGTACAATGAGCGCGCCGCTGGTGAGCGGCGCTGAGCGGAGGGTGAAGATGGAATACAGAAGCTTCGGCGGCACCGGCCTCAAGGTCTCGCCGCTCTGCCTCGGGGCGATGATGTTCGGCTCCTGGGGCAACCGCGACCACGCCGAGTGCATCCGCATCATCCATCGCGCGCTCGACGCCGGCATCAACTTCGTCGATACCGCGAACGGCTACTCCGACGGCGAGTCGGAGGTCATCGTCGGCAAGGCGCTGGCCGGCCGCCGCCACCAGGTGGTGCTCGCCACCAAGGTCTTCGCGCCGGTCGGCCCGGGCCCGAACGAGCGCGGCCTGTCGCGCAAGGCCATCCAGGAGCAGATCGACAACAGCCTGCGCCGCCTGGGCACCGATGTCGTCGACCTCTACCAGATCCACCGGCCGGACCCCACCACGCCGCTCGCCGAGACCCTCTCGGCGCTCGACGACCTGGCGCGCCAGGGCAAGGTCCGCTACCTCGGCCTGTCGACGAATCACTACGAAGGCCCGGGCGTTTGGGAGAAGCGCTTCGCGGCCTGGGAGATCGTCGAGGCGCTGTGGCTCGCCGATCGCCACGGCTGGGAGCGCTTCGTGGCGCTGCAGCCACCCTACAGCATCCTCCGCCGGACGATGGAGCTCGAGCACTTCCCGATGACCCGGCGCTTCGGCATCGGCAACCTGGTGTGGAGCCCGCTCGAGGGCGGCTGGTTGACCGGCAAGTACCGCCGCGGCGCCGCCAACCCCAAGGACAGCCCGCGGGCCGAGACCTGGGTCGGCGACACCGCGAACCCCAGGTTCGAGCGCCGCCTCGACGTCGTCGAGCAGCTGCTGCCGCTCGCCGCCGCCCGCGGCGTGACCCTCGCCCAGCTCGCCACCGCCTGGGTGCTGCGCCATCCGGCGGTGCACGCCGCGATCATCGGCCCGCGCACCATGGAGCAGCTCGAGGACAGCCTCGGCGCCCTCGCGGCCGCCGTCACTCCCGAGGACGCGGAGCGCATCGACCAGCTGGTGCCGCCGGGCACCTCCGTGCTCTAGGCGCCGGCGGCGGCGGCGAGCTCCGCGCCGCCGGGGAATCGGGGAGCCTCAGGACTTGCGCGCCTCGCGCACCTCGGGCGCCTCGCGCGCCTCGCGTGCGGCGTCCTCCTGCTGCCGCGCCTCCCGCACCTCGGCCGCCAGGATGGCGAAGTCCTCCACCAGGCGCTCGATCTGGCGGCGCTGGCGCGAGATCACCACCGAGAAATAGAGCGAGGCCACGAAGACGAAGAAGAGGAGCGCCAGCAGCAGCACCGCCGGTGGGTAGTAGACCCCGAGCCAGCGGGCGACCGCATGCAGGATCTCCCGCCACAGCGAGAGCACGAGCAGCAGCAGGGCGAAGCCGATCCACAGGAAGGAGTACTCCTCGGTCAGGCGCCGCCGGCGCACCAGCTCCAGGACCGCCAGCAGGAAGCCCAGGCTGACGACCACGGCGACGATCTGCACGGTGGCGTTCATGGCGGCGAGGGCCCGACCCGGGCGCGCAGCGGCACGACCACCAGCGCGAGCAGGACGCGCAGCAGCGCGAGCGCCGTGCGCGGCGCGGTGAGCGACGTCGTGCCCGCGGCGCGCCGGCGCATGGTCACCGGCACCTCCGCCACGCGCAAGCCGTTGCGCCGCAGGAAGAGCAGCAGCTCGGGCTCCGGATAGCCGGTGGGGTGGTGCTCGCCCAGCACTCGCAGGGCGGCCGGACCGAAGGCCCAGAACCCCGAGGTGGGGTCGCTCACCTCCCGCCCGGTGACCCCCGACAGCAGGCCGGCCAGCAGGCGCTGTCCGAGCCGGCGCAGGCCGTGGCCGCGGCTGCCGGCGCCCGCGGCGAAGCGCGAGCCGTGCACGGCGTCGGCCAGGCCGGCGCGGATCGGCGCGAGCAGGCGGCCGATCTGGTCCGCCGGATGCTGGCCGTCGGCGTCCAGCCGCACGACGGTGTGGTGGCCGCGGCGGCGCGCATAGCGCAGCCCGGCGCGGAGCGCGCCGCCCAGCCCCAGGTGCTGTCCGAAGCGCAGCCAGCGGACCCCGAGACCGGGCAGCAGGACCGGCGTCGGGTCGCCCGAGGCGTCATCCACCACCAGGATCTCGCGCCCCGGCCAGGCGCGGCGCACCTCGGCGACCACCTGCGGCAGGCTCGCCGCCTCGTTCCTCGCCGGCACCACGGTGAGGAAGTCGTCAGGCGGACGGCCGGCGGCGGCGTCGGGGGCGAGGCCGAGGCTGAGGCCGGGGACGGGGCCGACGGCGGGGCCGAGGCCGGGGAAAGAGACCGCCGCCGGCGCCCGGGCGGGCCCCCGCGCCATGCTCAGGCCGGGACGGGGCGCGCCGCCCGCCAGGCGCCGGCCGAACCAGGCCAGCAGCGCCGCGGTCCAGGCCAGGTCGCGCAGCAGATGGATCGGCACGAAGGCCAGGCCGGCCCGGTCGCGGAAGCGCAGCGCGGCCTCGAGGCCGGCGATGAAGCGGTCCAGCGCCAGCAACGCCGCGACGCCCGCGGCGAAGAGCATCCAGGGCCGCCACGCCGTCCCGGCGAGGGCGGCGAGCGCCCCCGCCGCGCTCGCGGCCAGGGCGGCGAGCGTCGCGGGCACGTGGAGGATCATCCGCCAGCCGGAGACGTCGTCACCCCCGGCGCGCTCGGGATGCTTGGCGACTAGGTCCAGGCGGCCGTAGCCGGCGCCGTACTGCTGGCGCAGGTAGGGCCACAGCCCGTCGCGCCAGCGGTGCACGCTGCGCGCCTCGCGGCAGAACGCCAGCCGGTAGCCCGCCCGGACCAACCGATAGGAGAGGTCGTTGTCGTAGCCGTAGCCAAGCGTCTCGTCGAGCAGGCCCACCCGGCGCAAGGCATCGGCGCGGTAGGCGGAGTTGCCGGTACAGACGTGGTCGAGCGTGCCGCCGCCGATCCGGCTGTAGCGCAGCTCGAGGTCGAGCCCCATGACCCGCGAGCACAGCGAGCCGCGCCGCGGCGCCTGGTAATAGCCTTGCGCGGCGGCGACGCCGGGGGCCGCCAGCGCGCCGCGGAGCGCCGCCATCCATCCGGCCCCGAGCACCACGTCCTGGTCGACCTGGCAGACGACCGGCTGGCGGGCCGCGCGCAGGCCGCGATTGATCGCCGCGGCGGCGCCGCGTCCTTCGCCCCGCAGCAGCCGCACGCGCGGGTCGGCGGCAAAGCGGCCCAGGACCTCGGCCGAGCCGTCGCTGCTGCCGTCGTCCACCACCACTACCTCGAAGGGCCGGCCGTCGTCCTGCGCCAGGATCGCGCGCAGCGCCGCGTCGAGCGAGCGCTCGCCGTTGTAGACCGGCACCACGAAGCTCACGCCGCCGCCACCGCCACCGCTCACGCCGCTGCCGCCGCTCACACCGCCGCCGGTCACACCGCCGCCGGTCACACCGCTACCGCCGCTCACACCGCCGCCGCTCACGCCGCGTACCGCCCGCCGCGCGGCGCGACCTCGTCGTAGAGCTCGAGCAGCCGCGCACAGACCTCCGCCTGTCCGTAGCGCGCGCGCACCTCGGCCGCGGCCCGCGACGCCGCCCGGCGGAAGGCGGCGGGCGCCGCCAGGACCTGCCGCAGCGCGGCGGTCAAGGCGCCGGCGTCGCCCGGCGGCACGAGCAGGCCGCCGCCGGTCTGGCCGATCACCTCGCCGCAGCCGGCGTCGTCACCCACCACCACCGGCGTGCCGCAGAGCAGCGCCTCGAGCGGCACCAACCCGAACGCCTCGTCGCGCGAGGCGTAGACCGCGACGTCGGCGTCGGCCAGGGCCTCGAGGCGCTCGCGCCCGCGCAGCAGGCCGGTGAAGACCGTACTGTCCCGGCGCCCCGCGCGCCGCACCCGGCGGCGCACCCGGCGCCCGCTCCCCAGGTCGTTGCCGGCGATGACCAGGCAGGCGTCGCCGCCCAGCGCGGCGAAGGCGTCGACCAGCGTCTCGACCTCCTTGCGCGGGCTGAGCGTGCCCAGGTAGAGCACCAGCGGCCGGTCCCCCAGCGCGAGGCGGGCGCGCAGCCTGCCGCTCGCCGCCGCCGGCTCGAACTCGTCGAGGTCCAGGGGATTGGGCAGCACGCGCAGGCGCTCGGCCGGCACCCGCAGCGCCAGCAGGCCGCGACGCTCGGACTCGCTCACCGCGAGCACCCGCGCCGCGCCGGACAGCACCCCCCGGCCGAGGGTTTGGCCGAACAGCAGCTTCAGCGCCCGCCGGCGCTCGATGCGCGCAGCCGTGCCGTTGGGCGCGAGTAGGTACGGGACGCCGCGGCGCGAGAGCTCGCGCGCGGCGAGCGCCCCGGGCAGGTGGTGGCAGCCGTGCAGGTGGGCGACGTCGAACTCCGCGGCGTGCCGCCGCAGGTAGGCGGCGAGGCCCACCGGGGTGAAGAACTGCAGGCGGTAGGCGGCGGCGTTGGAGACGTTGCGGAAGACGCGCACCGCCACGCCCGCCGGGTCCCCGCCCTCCGCGGCCGGCGGCAGGCGCCTTCCCGCCTCGCAGGCGTCGGTGGTGCAGACGGTGACACGGTGTCCGCGGCGGGCCAGCCCGCGCGCCAGCACCGAGGCGACGCGCGGGATGCCGCCATAGGCCCATGCCTGCTCGTAGTAGGGCACTACGTGCAAGATGCTCAGCCCGGAAGCGGGATTCATCCCCGTGGATGCTACTCCTATTGGGCCGCGCTCCGCCACGCGCCTTTCCCCGGCTTCCCCGCGCCGGGCGCGCCGATGGAAACCCAATGGAACGAACGGCTTGACCGTTGATCGGCGCGGATGGTAGCGTGGCACTCTCGCTCCCCTGCCGGGACCCACGCCAACTTGAGCCGAGGCAAGAACAAGCGCCGCGCGCAGCGCAGCTCCGGCCGGGCAGTCGTAGCGCCTCCGCCCGCGCCTGGGGCCTCGCCCGCGGCCGCTCCAGCGCCCGCCGCCGCACCAGCGCGCCGGGCCGCGACGCCGGCGGCGACACAGGCGCGAGCGCGACCGCTGTCGCGAGCCCGCGCGGCGGCGCGCCGGCACGGTCTGCTGCTCGCCGCGCTGGCCGTCGCCCTGGGCGGCGCTGCCTACGGCAACGCCCTGCACAACCCCTTCGTCTACGACGATCGCGGGACGGTGGTCGAGAACCCCTCCCTGGCCGACCTGGCGAATCTCCATTGGATCCTCATCTACAGCCCGTTCCGGCCCCTGGTCAACCTTTCCTACGCCCTGGACCACCACTGGTGGGGGCTCGATCCCTTCGGCTACCACCTCACCAACGCGGCGCTGCACGGGCTCAACGTCGCGCTCTTCTTCGGCCTGGCGGCGGCGCTGGCGCGCGACCGGACGGCCTGGGGCGCGCGCCGGGACGCGAGCCGGCGCGCGAGCCGCGAGGCGAGCCGGGGCGCGAGCCTGGACGCGAGCCGGGGCGCGCACCTGGACGCGAGCCGGGACGCGAGCCGGGACGCTGCCGGGACGTCGCCATGGCTCGCCGCCTTTGCCGCGGCCGCGCTCTTCGCCGTGCATCCGATGATGACCGAGGCGGTGGGCTACGCCAGCGGCCGCCCGGAGGTGCTGTGCGGCACCTTCGTCTTGCTCAGCCTCTGGTGGGCCCACCGGGGCATGCGGGACGACAGCCCGCGGTGGCTCGCCGCCGCGCTCGTGCCCCTGGTCCTGGGACTGGCGTCGCGCGAGGTGGCCGCCATGGTCCCCTTCTTCCTGCTCGCCGCCGACCGGCTGCTGCAGCTGGGCTCCCCGGCCGGCAGGCGGCGCCGGCTGTGGACGTTCCACCTGCCGCTGCTGCTGCTGGTGCTCGCGGGCGGCGCCTGGCGCCTGCATTCCTACCTGGGCGCCGAAACGCGGGGCCTGCCGCGGCCGGTCGGCGCCCATGCGCTGACCGAGCTGGTGATCTTCTGGCACTACCTGTTCCTGGTGCTCTGGCCGGCGGGCCAATCGATCGTCCACCCGGCGCAGCGCATCACGACGCCGTGGCATCCGGCGCTGTTGACCGCGGTCGCCGCCCTGGCGGTGGCCGCGGCGGCGGCCGGGGCGCTGCGCCGCCGCTTCCCGCTCGCGGCCCTCGCGCTGCTGTGGTTCCCGCTCTTCCTGCTCCCCTCCTCCAGCCTGATTCCCCTGCTCGAGCTGATGGCGGAGCATCGCGTCTACGTCGCGAGCTGCGGTCTCTTCCTGCTCGCCGGCCTGGGATTCGCGTGGCTGGCCGCGGCGGCGGCGGGGCGGCCGGGCGTGCGCGCCCTCTGCTACGCGGCGCTGGCGGCGGTGCTCACGGTGCTGTTCGCCGCGACGGTGCGGCGGAACCGGGTCTGGGCCGATCCGGTGACCTTGTGGCGCGACGCCGCGGAGAAGGCGCCCCTGACCTGGGCGCCGTTCTACGCGCTGGGCGACGCCCTGCGCGAGAAGGGCGATTGCGCCGCGGCGATCCCGGCGTACCGCCGCGCCGTCGAGCTGCTGCCCGAGGAGCCCCGCGCGCGCATGAACCTCGGCATCTGCCTGGCCGACGGCCGGCGGTACGCGGAGGCGCAACAGGTGTTCGAGGATGCCGTGCGCGCCGATCCCGCCTCGGTCCAGGCGCAGGACAACCTGGGCCGCCTGGCGCTCCTCGCCGGCCGCCCGGAAGAGGCGCGGCAGCGCTTCCAGGAGGTGCTGCGGCGGGATGCCAGGGACGTCGTCGCCCGCCTCAACCTGGCCTTCCTCTTCGAGAGCCGGGACGCCAACCCGGCAGCGGCGTTGCGCCTGTGCAGCGAGGTCTTGGCCGAGCACCCGCGGGCGAGCGTCGCCGCGGACTGCGTGCGTCGCAACCAGGCCCGGCTGGCGGCCGCGGCGCCGGCCGGAGCGCCGCCGCCCGCAGCGCCGAGCGGAGCGCCGCCTTGAGCGCCGGCCGCAGCGGCGCCCGGGACACCGCACGGAGCGCCGCCTTGAGCGCCGGCCGCGGCGGTCCCCGCGGCGGCGCCCGGGGCGCCGCCCGTAACGCCCCTCTGAGCGCCGCCCCGGCGCCGCCGCCGCTCGGCCGGCTGCTAGACTTGCCGGCCATGGGGGCCGCTCGCCGCGCCGCCGCGCCTCGTGACTTCACGGTCATCGCCATCCTGGCGGCCTACAACGAGGGCGACGTCGTGGCGCAGGTCATCGCCGACCTGGCGCGGCAGGGCATCCAGGTCTATCTGATCGATCACGGCTCGACGGACGACACCGTGGCCCAGGCCGAGCCGTTCCTGGGGCGCGGCCTGATCGAGATCGAGCGGCTGCCCGGCGGCCCCACGGTGCGCTGGAGCGACGTGCTGCGCCGCAAGGAGGAGCTCGCCGCGGAGCTCGCGGCCGACTGGTTCCTGCATCAGGACGCCGACGAGTTCCGCGAGAGCCCGTGGGAGGACCTCTGCCTGCGCGACGCGATCCGGCGCGTCGACCGGCTGGGCTACGACGCCATCGACTTCGAGCTGCTCAACTTCCGGCCGACGCACGACGAGTTTCGCCCCGGCACCGACGTGCGCGAGGCGTTCCCGTACTACGAGCACGCCCAGTCCTTCGACAAGGTCCAGGTGCGCTGCTGGCGCCGCACCGAGCACGCGGTGGACCTGGTCTCGAGCGGCGGCCACGACGCGATGTTCCCCGGACGGAAGGTGTTCCCGGTCCGCTTCCTGCTGCGCCACTATCCCGTGCGCGGCCAGGCGCACGGCGAGCGCAAGGTCCTGGGCGAGCGCCTGCTGCGCTTCGCGCCGGAGGAGCGCGCCCAGGGGTGGCACGTCCAGTACGGCGCCACGCCGGCCGGCACCAGCTTCCTGCGCGACCCGGCCTCGCTCATCCTCTACGACCCGGAGCGGGCGCGCCTGCGGCTGCTGCTGCAAACCCGGCGGGTCGAGGAGCTCGAGGAGCGGCTGGCGGCGCTGGCGGGGCCGGCGGCCGGCAGCGGCGGCGGCCAGCCGCCGGCAGCGGGCGACGCTCGCGCCGGCGCGACGGCGGGCGACGCGGCGTATGAGCGCCTGAGCCGCGAGCTGCACGCGCGCAACCTGGAGCTCGCCGCCGAGCGCGAGCGCGCGCAAGCCTCGAGCCTGGCGCTCGACGAGCGCAACCGGGAAGCGGCCCGCCTGGCCGGCGAGCTGGACGCGCGCAACCGGGAGCTCACCGCCGAACGCGAGCGCGCGCAAGCCGGCAGCCGGGCGCTCGACGAGCGCAACCACGAGGCGGAGCGGCTGGCGGGCGAGCTGGACGCGCGCAACCGGGAGCTCGCTGCCGAGCGCGAGCGCGCCGCGGCCCTGGGCCGCGACCTCGACGCGCGCCACCGCGAAGCGGCGCGCCTCGCGGGCGACCTGGACGCGCGCAACACGGAGCTCGCCGCCGAGCGCGAGCGCGCGGAAGCCTTCAGCCGGGCGCTGGACGAACGCAACCGCGAGGCAGCGCGACTGGCCGCCGACCTGGACGAGCGCCACCGCGAGGCGGCGCGACTGGCCGCCGACCTCGACGCGCGCCACGCGGAGCTCGCCGCCGAGCGCGAGCGCGCCGCCGCCGCGGCCCGCGACCTGGCGGCGCTTCTCGCCTCGCGCAGCTGGCGCTGGACGGCGCCGCTGCGCGCGGCGGGACGCCGCTTGCGGGGGCGCTGAGACGTGGCGATCGCCGCGACCGTGCCCGGCCGGAGCGGGACCAGCCTGGGCGCGCTGGCCTG
>Ga0307479_10005468_pt1 | contig 11628 bp, 10 predicted proteins | sample atmos_gasesECM4C_FD_203743 | JGI IMG/M metagenome (GOLD analysis project Ga0307479, IMG submission 203743) | Hardwood forest soil microbial communities from Morgan-Monroe State Forest, Indiana, United States - atmos_gasesECM4C_515 | ecosystem: Environmental > Terrestrial > Soil > Temperate... | reverse complement strand
CACCTCTACCATCGCCGGATCGCCGTAATAGGCCTCACGATCGGCGAAGGCGAGCTTCAACGCTTCGGTCAGGTGGTGGATGTAGTCCGGGCTGTTCTGCGCGAGGCTCGAGAGATCAGTTCCTTCGAGCAATGCTAGGGTCTGCAACAGCACCGGCCCCTGGCACCATGCCCCGCAGGTGAACACTTCGAGATCGCCGAAGCGCCGCCGCTCCGGTGGGCCCAGGGGCGAGCGGTATTCGGCGAGGTCCTCCGCCGAAAGAAGCCCACCCTCCTGCTTCATGAAGGCGACGATCTTGCGGGCGATGTCGCCGCGGTAAAAGGCGTCGCGCGCTGCTTCGAGCCCGGCAGCGCGGCCCCGCGGGGCTGCGGCACGCTCCTCGTCGGCCATGTATTGCAACGACGCCGCGAGGTCGGTTTGCCGGAACACCTCACCCACTTTGGGCAGCCGCCCGTTTGGCAAAAAGATCGCGGCAGTCGACGGCCAGGAGCGATGATCCACCTCGTGCCGCTTCAGGCTCTCGGCCATCAGCGAATACATCGGAAAGCCCTCGCGCGCTAAGCGGATCGCCGCCGCCGCGACTTCGCCAAAGCTCATCGTGCCGTACCGCCTAAGCGCGGTGATCCACGCGTCGGGCGCGGCGGGCACCACCGTTCGCAACACACCCTTCGGGATCTTGCCGGTGTGCTCGCGCTGAAACAGCTCAGGATCGAGCGCCCTCGGCCAGGGCCCGAGGCCGGCGATCGTCACCACCTCCTGCTTGTCGGCGAGATAGATCATGATCGGTGCCACACCGGCAACATCGACGAGATCGCTCTGCAGGACACCGAGCGCAATCCCGGCGGCACAGCCGGCATCGATGGCGTTGCCGCCGGCCTGCAAGATGTCGAAGCCGGCTGTGGCGGCGAGATAATGACCCGCCGAGATCGCATGCTGCGTCACGGCGATGGTGGGCCGGTGCGAAGATGTTGCGGTCATGGCGGTCCTTTGCACGGTGCTCTCGATGCGCCAGACTAGCGCTTGACCGGCCGCGAATAGAAGGGGCGTCGTGCAGGGCATGGAGGGACGGGGCATGAGCGACTTCGATCTGGTGATCTGCAACGGCACGGTGGCGACCGCCGCCGACACCACGGTCTGCGATATCGGCATCAAGGACGGCGTCGTGGCGACCCTCGGCAAGAACCTGGCTTCAGGTGCGCAGGAGATCGATGCGAGCGGGCGCTTGGTTCTGCCGGGCGGCATCGACAGCCACTGTCATATCGAGCAGCGCTCCTCAGCCGGGGTCGTCTGCGCCGACGATTTCTATAGTGCGACGGTGTCGGCGGCGTTTGGCGGAACCACCACGGTTATCCCGTTCGCCGCCCAGCATCGCGGCCAATCCTTGCGTCAGGTAGTCGAGGAGTACCACGCAGCCGCTGGTCCGAAGGCGGTGATCGACTATGCCTTCCATCTGATCATCGCCGACCCGACCGAGCAGGTGATGGGCCAGGAACTGCCGGCGCTAATCCGTGACGGGTATACCTCGTTCAAGGTCTACATGACCTACGACCTGCTGGCGCTCGACGACCGCCAGATGCTCGACATCCTGGCGGTCGCCCGGCGCGAGGGTGCGCTCGTCATGGTCCACGCCGAGAACCACGAGATGATCAAGTGGCTGACCGGGCGCTTGCTGGAGCGCGGCCTCGGGGCGCCACGCTACCACGCCGTAAGCCACGCCCGGCTCGCCGAGGGCGAGGCAACAAACCGCGCGGTGGCGCTATCGCAATTGCTCGACGTACCGATCCTGTTGGTTCATGTCTCGGCCGGCGAGGCGATCGAGGTCATCCGCAACGCCCAGACCAAGGGCCTCAAGATCTACGGCGAGACCTGTCCGCAATATCTTTTTCTGACCGCTAATGACCTCGCGAAGCCCGGCGTCGAAGGTGCCAAATTCTGTTGCAGCCCGCCGCCGCGCGACCATGCGGCGCAACAGGCGGTGTGGACCGGGCTCAGGAACGGAACTTTCCAGGTCTTTTCCTCCGATCACGCCCCCTACCGTTTCGATGCGTCCGGCAAGCTGCCACACGGCGACAAGACAACCTTCAAGGAGATCGCCAACGGCGTGCCGGGCATCGAACTGCGGCTGCCGCTGCTCTTTTCCGACGGAGTAGGGAAGGGGCGGCTCGACCTCAACGCCTTTGTCGCCTTGACCGCTACCAACCATGCCAAGCTCTACGGTCTCTACCCGAAGAAAGGCACGATCGCGGTCGGCAGCGACGCCGACATCGCGATCTGGGATCCGGAGCGTGAAACCACGGTCACCGCCGGGCTATTGCACGACAATGTCGGATACACCCCTTACGAGGGCCGCCGGTTACGCGGCTGGCCGGTGACGGTGTTGAGCCGCGGCCGGATCGTCGTTGAGGACGGTAAGCTCGTTGCCTCCCGCGGCAGCGGCCAATTCCTCCCCTGCGCCCTGTCGGATGCGGCAAAGCCTTTGGGCGTGCTGGTGCCCGAACTCGCCTCGGTCGCCGCAACCCTCGTCTAAAGGAGGAGCGATATGTCCCGTAAATTGAAGGCTGCCGTCGCGCAGCTCGGTCCTATCCATCTCGCCGATGCCCGCATCGCCGTGGTCAAGCGACTGATGGCGCTGATGCGCGAGGCGCATGCCGGTGGCGCCGAGTTTGTCGTCTTCCCCGAGCTGGCACTGACGACCTTCTTCCCGCGCTATTGGATGACCGACCAGGCCGATATCGACCGATTCTTCGAGCGCCAGATGCCCGGCCCGCAGACCCGGCCATTATTCGATCTCGCTGGCGAGCTCGGCGTCGGCTTCTACCTGGGCTATGCCGAACTGACCCAGGAGAAGGGTGAACTCCACCGCTATAACACCTCGATCCTCGTCGAGCGCGACGGCCGGATCATCGGTCGCTACCGCAAGATCCACCTTCCCGGGCATTCGGAGCATCTGCCCAACGCACCCTTTCAACATCTCGAAAAGCGCTACTTCGAGGTCGGCAACGAGGGCTTCAAGGTGTGGCGTGCCCTCGATGCGGTCGTCGGCATGTGCATCTGCAACGATCGACGCTGGCCCGAGACGTTCCGCGTCATGGGTCTGCAAGGCGTCGAGATTGTGGCTCTCGGTTACAACACCCCGACCGAGAACATCCACCATCCCGAGCCCGAGCATTTGCGGATGTTCCACCACCTGATCTCGATGCAGGCGAACGCCTATCAAAACGCTGCTTGGATCCTCGCTGCGGCCAAAGCCGGCAAGGAGGATGGTTACGGTCTGATCGGCGGCTCGGTGATCATCGCGCCCACCGGCGAAATCGCCGCCCGTGCCCTTGGCGAGGACGACGAGGTGATCAGCGCGACCCTCGACCTCGAACTTGGCGACTATCTCCGGCGCACGATCTTCAATTTCGAGAAGCACCGGCGCATCGAGCACTATCGTCTGATCACCGAGCGCACCGGCGCCAGGACCGAGGTGTAAGAGTTCCCCGCTGGCGCGCGCGGAACCCGCCCGCAGAGTTCGTCAGCTTCTGCCGTAGCTGTCCTCGAGGCGGACGATGTCGTCCTCGCCGAGATAGCTTCCCGACTGCACCTCGATCAGATGCAGAGGGATCTTGCCCGGATTCTCGAGCCGATGAGCGGTGCCGAGCGGTATGTAGGTCGACTGGTCCTCGTACAGCATCATCTCTTCGTCGCCACGGCGGATCTTGGCGGTGCCCTGGACGACGACCCAGTGCTCGGCACGATGGTGATGCATTTGCAGCGACAGCCTGCCACCGGGCTTGACGACGATATGCTTGACCTGCACCCGATGGCCATTGTGCAACGAAGTGAAACTGCCCCATGGGCGATGGACGGTCGGCAGCGCATCGGCCTCATCACGGCGCTCGCTGACCAACCGGGCCACCAGTTTTCTGACATCCTGGGCGCGTTTCCGCGGCGCCACCATGACCGCGTCGGCGGTCCCGACGACGACAAGGTCCTCGATGCCGATTGCCGCGACGAGCCCGGCCTCGGAGCGCAGATAGCAGTTGCGGGTGTCTTCGGCGACGACGTTGCCCTCGATCGAATTGCCTTCGCGATCCTTGCCGCTCAGCTCCCACAGGGCATCCCAGGAGCCAATATCGTTCCACCCCATGGCGACCGGAACAACGGCGGCGCGGCGTGTCTTTTCCATCACTGCATAGTCGATCGAGTCGCCGTCGATGCCGGAAAACGCTTCCTTGTCCAGGCGGATAAAGTCGCTTTCCCGGCGCCCCTCGGTCAGCGCGCCCCGGCACCCGGCAACCATGGCGGGTCGCAGACGCTCCAGCTCGTCGATGTAGAGCCGCGCGGGGAACAAAAATATCCCGCTGTTCCAACAGTATTCGCCAGAAGCGCGGTATTGTTCCGCTTGCTCCGGACCGGGTTTCTCGACGAACTCGGCGACGGCAAAGACACCTTCCGTCGCTAACGTCCCGCCGCACCGGATATAACCATAGCCGGTCTCGGCGCGCTCGGGGGCGATGCCAAAACCGACGAAGGCCCCGCTGCGTGCCGCGGTCGCGGCAAGGTCGACGGCGGCAAGGAAGGCTTCCGCATCGCCGATCGTATGGTCGGAGGGCATCACCAGCATCAGCGGATCAGGATCGGTCTCGCTCAGCGCCAGCGCGGCGACGCACGCAGCGGGCGCGGTGTTGCGGCCGATCGGCTCGAGCAGCAGCGCGCGAGGCACCACCGCAATCTCGCGCAGTTGCTCGGCAATGATGAACCGATGTTCTTCGTTGGCGACGAGGAGGGGTGCGGCAAACCGCCCGTCATCCGCTACCCGCCGCACTGTTTGCTGCAACAGGCTGTCCCGGCCGAACAGCGTCAGCAGCTGCTTCGGGTAGAGCGTACGGGACATCGGCCAAAGCCGGGTACCTGAACCGCCGGACAGAACGACCGGGTAAATCATTTCTCCTCCACCCTCGTCGACCCACGCGGTTTCAGCGACGGCGCACTTTACTCTCGCTTCGCATGGCGTGGGTCAACAAAACGTCAACTTCGCGACAGCGAATATTCGATGTCGACCAGGCTTTAAGCCGGCGCTCCCGACTTTCCTATCCCGACCTGGTTCTCCAGCTGCAACCGGGCGGCCACAAGCTCGCGCTCGAGCGTCTCAACGCGTCGGCGACGTCGCCGCAGCTCGCGCCTCATGCGCCGCGCGGCGATCCAGGTGGCAGCGGCTCCGCTGACAAAGCCCGCGAGCAACAGCAACAGGACGAGAAGATAGAGCGGCAGGTCGATCAAGAACGGTAGCGGCCAAAACGCAAGCGATATGGGTTCGCGGTTGGATAGTGCAAACGGGATCAGCAAAACGGCGACGACCAGCGTCACCGCCCAATAGACCGCCTTCATCCTCCCGACTCGTCGGTGACCGCGCCCGCTTACGGTTGGCGCGCACTCTGGTTCAAGCGGTCGCGGAGCTGTTTGCCGGTCTTGAAAAACGGAATGTGTTTCTCGGCGACGCGCACACTGTCGCCAGTGCGCGGGTTGCGGCCGATGCGAGCGTCCCGGCGCTTGACCGAAAATGCTCCGAACCCGCGTAGTTCGACACGGTCTCCGCGAGCCAGCGCCGCCGCAATCTCGTCGAAGATTGCTGTCACGATCACCTCAACATCGCGCTGGTACAAATGCGGATTGGCTTCGGCAAGCTTTTGTACGAGCTCCGATTTAGTCATCGCCGCGACCGTGCTGATATGACAAGGACATCACCGTGCCAAAGCCTGCGGCGACCGTCAAGGGACGGACGCCGGTACCCTGACCCGTGTGGGCCCCGTGTGGGTGAGGGTACCGGCAGCGCTGTCAGCTCTTCTCTTCGGTCTTCTCCTCGACCTCGCCCTGCCGGCGGGCGCGGTTGATTGCAGCACCGAGGATATCACCGAGGCTGGCGCCGGAATCGGAAGAGCCAAACTCGGCCATCGCCCGCTTCTCCTCATCCATCTCGCGGGCCTTGATCGACAGCGTTACCTTGCGGGTGGAGCGGTCGATAGCCGTCACCTTGGCATCGACCTTCTCGCCGACGGCGAAACGGTCCGGCCGCTGTTCGCTGCGATCGCGGGATAGCTCCGACTTCCGGATGAAGCCCGGCACACCGTCGCCGATCGTCACCTCGACGCCGCCCTCGGTCAGCGCGGCGATCGTCCCGGTGACGACGTCTCCTTTCTTCAGCTTGGTCATACCAGCCTCGAAAGGATCGGCTGCAAGCTGTTTGATGCCCAGGCTTATGCGCTCCTTATCGACATCGACGTCGAGCACCCTGACGCGAACGACCTCGCCCTTGTGGTAATTGTTGATCGCCTCCTCGCCTGGCCGGTTCCAATCGATGTCGGAGAGGTGCACCATGCCGTCGATATCGCCGGGCAGGCCGACAAACAGACCGAACTCGGTAATGTTGCGAACCTCGCCTTCGAGCTCGCTGTCGACCGGGTGTTCTTCGACAAAGGCTTCCCACGGATTGGCGAGCGTCTGCTTCAGACCGAGGCTGATCCGGCGCTTCTGGGGATCGACATCGAGCACCATCACCTCGACCTCCTGGCTGGTCGAGACGATCTTGCCGGGGTGCACATTTTTCTTGGTCCAGCTCATTTCGGAGACGTGGACTAGCCCTTCGACCCCCGGCTCCAGCTCGACAAAGGCGCCGTAATCGGTGATGTTGGTGACGCGGCCGCGGAACCTGGCCCCGGCCGGATATTTGAGCTCTACACCCTCCCAAGGATCGGCCTCGAGCTGCTTCATGCCAAGCGAGATGCGCTGCGTCTCGGGGTTGAAGCGAATGACTTGGACCTTGACGGTCTGACCGATATTGAGCGCCTCCGAGGGGTGGTTGATGCGGCGCCAGGCGATGTCGGTGACATGCAACAGCCCATCGACCCCGCCGAGATCGACAAAGGCGCCGTAATCGGTGATGTTCTTGACGACGCCGTTAAGGATCTGGCCCTCCTTGAGGCTAGCGACGAGCTCGGAGCGTTGCTCAGCGCGACTTTCCTCGAGCACCGCGCGACGCGACACGACGATGTTGCCCCGCGAGCGGTCCATCTTGAGGATCTGGAACGGTTGTGGCGATCCGAGGAGCGGGGTGATGTCGCGCACCGGACGTATGTCGACTTGGCTGCCCGGCAAGAAAGCAATCGCGCCGCTAAGGTCGACGGTAAACCCGCCCTTGACCCGGCCGAAGATCACTCCCGTCACGCGTTCGTTCGCCTGAAAGCTCTTGTCAAGCTGGCTCCAGGCCTCCTCGCGACGCGCCTTCTCGCGCGATAGCTGGGCCTCGCCGTTCTTGTCCTCCATCCGCTCGAGAAACACCTCGACGGTGTCGCCGACGTGGAGATCGGGCGGAGCGCCTCCGGCGGCGAACTCCTTCAGCGGCACGCGCCCCTCGGATTTGAGGCCGACGTCGATCAGCACGGCATCATTCTCGACCGCGATGACCCGACCTTTGACGACGGTGCCTTCGAGACTGGCCGCGACACCCAGCGATTCATCGAGAAGCGCGGCAAAACTCTCCTTCGCAGGCGCCTCCCCAGTCTGTAGTTCTAGAGCCATTCGTTCTCCTCGATCCCGGAGCCAACGGCAAAGCCACTCCGCCGGGATCGATGCGGAGTGCACGGCCGCAATACGATCGGGCGCTGCCGCATGAACCCGGCCCCGCGGCCGAAGGAGGCGAGCGCGCCGTCAGCGTTGGGCGGCCAGCGCGCGTGCGATAAGGCCAGAGACGCGCTCGAAAACGGCGTCGGCGTCGAGCGTCGTCGTATCGATGACAGTAGCGTCGGACGCCGCGATCAACGGGGCGGCTCGGCGCTCGATGTCGCGCGCGTCGCGTTCCTTCAGGTCCTGCAGGACATCGTCCAATATAGCTGCGGCGCCCTGTTGCCGCAACTCTTCGACCCGGCGCCGGCCGCGCTCCTCGGCGCTGGCGGTGACGAATAGCTTTACGTTGGCCGCCGGACAGACGACCGACCCGATGTCGCGGCCGTCAAGGATCGCACCCTTGGCAGGCTTTGGGGGATGGGCTGCGAAATTCCGCTGCAGGTCGAGCAAAGCACGCCGGACGCCGGGGATCGCGGCTACGATAGAAGCCGCTCCGGCGACCTCATTGGCGCGCAGCCGCGGGTCGGAGAGCAGCGGCACGTCGACACGCCGCGCCGCTGCCGCCGCCGCGACCGGATCCGCCGGGTCGCCGGCTTGGTCGAGGACAAGAAGCGCCGCCGCACGGTAGAGCGCGCCAGTATCGAGATGGGCAAAACCAAAGCGCTCAGCGAGGCGACGCGCAAGCGTGCCCTTGCCGGAGGCCGCGGGTCCGTCGATCGCAATGACGAAAGGAAGAGCCGTCACGCCTCTTGTATCGTGCCGCCGAGCCCGTTCATCAACGGGAGGAAGTCAGGAAAACTCGTCGCGATCGGCGCCGCGTCGTCGATGCGCACGGCCTCGTCGGCGGCGAGCCCCAGGACGAGAAAGGCCATCGCGATGCGGTGGTCGAGCCGGGTCTCGATGGTCGCTCCGCCAGCCGGGAAATTACCAGCACCCTCTACAATCAAATCGTCCTGCTCGACCGCGACACGCACGCCGCAGCTCGCCAGGCCGGCTGCGATCCCGGTAAGCCGGTCGCTTTCCTTGACGCGCAGTTCAGCCAGACCGCGCATCACCGTGCGGCCACAGGCACAGGCCGCAGCGACGGCAAGTATCGGGTATTCGTCGATCATCCGCGGCGCCCGCTCCGCCGGGATATCTGCACCTTTCAACGTGCCGGCGCGAGCGCGCAGGTCAGCCACCGGCTCGCCCCCCTCGTCACGCTCGTTCAGCAAGGCCAGATCCGCCCCCATCTCGCGCAGACATTCGATGAGGCCGGTGCGCAGTGGGTTGATGCCCACGCCTTCGATCGTGACATCCGAACCCGGGACAATCAGCGCCGCAATAAGCGGAAAGGCGGCCGAGGAGGGATCGCCCGGCACGGCGATCGGCGCCGCGGTGAGCTCCGGGTAGCCCTCGAGGGTGATGTGCTTCCCGCCGCCTTCGGTCGGCTCAGTCGTGACCGTCGCTCCGAAGTGGCGGAGCATTCGCTCGGTGTGATCTCGCGTCGGCTGGGGTTCGATCACCGTGGTCGTCCCCGGGGTATTGAGCCCGGCGAGCAGCACCGCGGATTTGACCTGCGCCGAGGGCACCGGAAGGTGGTAGCTGATAGGAATCGGGTCGGCTGCGCCACTGATTGCGAGCGGCAAACGAGCGCCTTCGCGCGTCACAAAACGTGCGCCGATACGACTCAACGGCTCAACAACGCGGCCCATCGGTCGGCGCCGCAGCGAGGCGTCGCCGGTGACGAAGGCGGTGAGCGGGTGGGTGGCGAGGATGCCGAGAAGGAGCCGAGCCGAGGTCCCGGAATTGCCTAGATCGAGCAGGTCCTCCGGCTCTGTAAGCCCACCTATCCCGACACCATTCACCGCCCACCGGCCATCGCCGGCAGGGGAAGCATTTGCGCCGAGCGCATTGATGGCTGCGGCGGTTGCCAGCACGTCCTCGCCTTCGAGAAGGCCCGAGATCTCGGTTCGACCAACCGCGAGCGCCCCTAGCATCAGCGCGCGATGCGAGATCGATTTATCGCCGGGGACGCGGATCTTGCCGGTGAGAGGCATGCGAGGCCGCGTTCCGATCAGAGACGTGGGCGATTGGAGCGAGAGGTTGTGGGCCATGGCGAAGGCTCGGTCAGCAGGTTAATCGGTTGTGGTCGCGTCGCCGCCGGCCTATATGCCGGTGCTCGTCGGCGCGACCGCTGGGTGATCAGTTTTCGGTTTGCTTTTGACAGGACGGCGCCTCTGTGGCAATGGCGCGCCGAACCGACTTGGCGAAACCTCGATGGAGCGAATGGTGGCCAAACCCGAGTGGGGCACCAAGCGAATTTGTCCGAGCTGCGGGACCCGTTACTACGATTTGCTGCGCGAACCCGTGATCTGCCCGAAATGTAGCACGCCCTATGACCCGGAGGCGTTTCTGAAGTCGCGGCGTGCCCGTCCGATCCCGCCGGTCGAGAAGGAGATCGAGCCCGTCGGAACCGAGGAGCTCGATACCGAGCTCGAGACCGAGGAGGCCGATGTCGTCGAGGAGGAGGAAGAGGAGGCGGTGCCGCTCGAAGAAGCTGAAGAGGAGGACGAGGAACTCCTTGAGGATGCCTCTGAGCTCGGCGAGGATGAAGACGATATGGCCGAGGTGATCGAGAACGTCGAGGACGAGGAGCACTGAAGCTGCGTGGAGCTCGGGCGCAGCCAGTGAGCCGGCCATTTTTTCGCTTGCCGCCGCCGCCCGGCCTTTTTAACTTCGCGAGCGCGTCAGCTTCGGGGCCATAGCTCAGCTGGGAGAGCGCTACAATGGCATTGTAGAGGTCACCGGTTCGATCCCGGTTGGCTCCACCAACAAAGACAAGGGCTCAGCTGATAAGGGCGGCTGAGCCCTTTCTATTATCGGAAGCTCCCGTAAGGCCTGCGGCTCGGTTTCGCCGGTAGTTTGATGGGAGCCGCTTTCACGAGCACCAAGGGTGGACGATATATTGACGATCCCGATGCCAGGTTTCAGCAGCCGGTGCTGCTAAGGGCAGGGCGTTAGATGCCTGTCTCGATTGTTGAACAGGGCGGCCGCATCGTCGTCGGCACTCCCTATCACCCAAACTTCCCGGCCCGGGCCCGTCTTCTCGGAGGAGACTGGGATGCCCTGAAGCACGTGTGGATATTCGACGCCCGCGAAGACGATCGCGTAAGGTCGCTTTGCCGCGAGATCTATGGCACAGACGGCGCCGACGGGGTGGCTCCGATCCGGGACGCCGAGGGACACGGTAGAAACGAGTTCTCCGAGGGGGCCTCGGTGCCGCACTATTTCGGCCACCGGCAGCGCCTTCGCGAGCGGATGATCGCCAATGGAGCCGAAAGCTTGCCCGATTACGAATTGCTCGAGGTCATCCTGTTCGCAGCCCGTGGGCGTGGCGATGTAAAGCCAGTGGCGAAGGCCCTTCTAGGCCTTTTTGGCGGCTTTGCCGAAATGATGAGCGCCGAACCCGACGCACTGGCCGCGGCCGGGCTCAACCTCGCAGGCATCGCCGCGATCAAGGCGGCGCGCGAAGCGGCATTGCGGCTGATGCGTGCAGAGTTGCAGCAGCAGCCAGTCGTCAACTCTTGGGACAAGCTGATCGATTACTGCCGTGCCCAGATCGCGCACGGCAAGATCGAGGAGTTCCACATCCTGTTCCTCGATCGCAAGAATGTACTGATCAAGCATGAGCGGCAGCAGCGCGGAACCATTGACCACACCCCGGTCTATCCGCGCGAGGTCGTCAAGCGCGCCCTCGAGCTCGGTGCCTCGGCGCTGATTCTGGTGCACAATCACCCTTCGGGCGATCCGACCCCATCCAAGGCCGACATCGCCGTGACCCAGGATATCAAGAGGGCCGCCGCCCCGCTCGGCGTGGTACTGCACGACCACGTCATCATTAGCCGCAACCGCCACACCAGCCTGCGCGAGCTTGGGGAGATTTAGGTGGTGGCGGACGCTGGCGCGCTGCTGCTCGTCGCCCTAATCGTCGGTGGTGCCATCGGGGGCCGCGACTGACATTTTGTTGACCCTTGACATGTA
>Ga0307479_10005467_pt1 | contig 11629 bp, 8 predicted proteins | sample atmos_gasesECM4C_FD_203743 | JGI IMG/M metagenome (GOLD analysis project Ga0307479, IMG submission 203743) | Hardwood forest soil microbial communities from Morgan-Monroe State Forest, Indiana, United States - atmos_gasesECM4C_515 | ecosystem: Environmental > Terrestrial > Soil > Temperate... | reverse complement strand
GGTGAATCCGCTCATGCCCACCTGATCGCCGGAGCGAATGCGGGCGGCGTCGGCGTCTGCGCTCATGATTCGCTGGGCGAGGTTAGCGTTCAGAACCCGCAAGGTGGTTGGAGAACCTGCTGTCACCATGGGAGAGGGCCTTTCTGAAGCTGGCTACGATCCTGCTGGAACGATAGGGGTCAGCGTAGCATCGGTCTGTGACCGGGGTCACCGCAGGGACCAAAAAAGCCCTTGTTTTGCGCCTGATCACGCAATGGGCGATGGTCAGTTTGGCTATTTTGCTTACGCCCCTCCGGAGCTTGTTTCGGCGGTCGCTGACACCCAGCTCTTACGCGCCGGGCTATGGGATTTCGCCCTCCGGGCTTGAATGAATCAGAGGTCGGCAGGCGGCTGATGTTTGTGGCAGAGTAGAAAGCAAGCACATGGGGGAATCCGAAAGACTTCTGAAAAAGACGGGGGTGTTCGCGTATCCGGACCTTGCGCTCTATCAGGTGGCGCGTTTTTTCATCGTGGCTGCGCTCGAGATGCAGTCGGTGGCGGTGGGTTGGCAGGTGTACGAAATCACGCGACGGCCGCTCGATCTTGGTCTGGTAGGGCTGGCGCAGTTTCTGCCGGGCATTTTTTTGTTCCTGGTTGCCGGACATGCTGCAGACAGACACGACCGGCGGCGGTTGCTCAATATTTGCTATTGCGGATTCATCCTGTGCTCCGGGTTACTGCTGGTGCTGACTGTCCAGGGACTGCGTTCTGTCCATCTTGTCTATTTGGTGCTGCTTCTGCTCGGTGTGGTGCGGAGTTTCAACTGGCCGGCAAGCCGGGCACTGCTGCCGCAGCTTGTGCCGGCAGAATATTTTTCGAAGGCGGTGGCGTGGAATGCAACCACGTTCCAGGCGGCAACTATTCTGGGCCCGGCAATCGGGGGTGTGCTGTACGCGGCGGCGCGCGGGCCAGGCGTAGTTTATGGCACGGCCACGATGGCCAGCGCGGTTGCGTTGGCGGCGACTCTGCGTATCCAGTCGAAATCTCAGACTCACCCGGCCGAGGAGATGAGCCTGCACACAGTGATGGCCGGGTTTCGCTACGTGTGGCGAGAGAAAGTGGTGCTGGGATCGATCTCACTCGATATGTTTGCGGTGCTGCTGGGCGGCGCGGTGGCGCTGCTGCCCGTTTATGCGAGCGAGATTCTCAGAACTGGGCCATGGGGGTTGGGATTGCTGCGCAGTGCACCGGGCGTGGGTGCGGCGGTGATGGCCATCTTTCTGGCGAGATTGCCAATCCGTGGCCGTGCCGGACTAATCATGCTCTGGTGCGTCGCTGGGTTCGGGGTGTTTACGATTCTGTTTGGCATTTCTCGAAGCCTGACTCTTTCGCTCGTGGCTTTGCTGCTGGTGGGTGCGACCGACATGGTCAGCGTCATCATTCGGGCGACGCTCGTGCAGTTTGCTACCCCAGATGCGATGCGGGGACGGGTCAACGCGGTGGATATGCTGTTTATCGGAGCGTCCAATGAACTGGGAGAGTTTGAGTCCGGTTTGACGGCGCATTGGTTTGGGACCGTTCCAGCGGTGGTACTGGGTGGGGTGGGAACGCTGGTGGTGATCGCGCTTTGGGCTTGGCTTTTTCCGGAGTTGCGGAGAGTGGATCAGTTGCATCCGGCGGTTGGAAAAAGTTCTTAACGGCCAGGGGCACGACAGGAGACGAAGAAAAGCATTTCACCGCATAGACCATGGAGAAAGGGCGCAGAGGACGCTGCGCAAAACGCCTAGGGCAAGGCGAACGCAAAAGCTGCTGCGCGAGGGAGGGCACATCTTAGCGCAGAAAGGAGTTCAAGATTTTCTTTCGGGGCGCGGCAGGATGAGCCTGCGCTCTCCTGCCAGCCCATCTTGATTAGCTGCGCTAGTTACCCCGAATTACCGTTTTAGCGGCGCTCATGTTGTCGAAGCGGTCGTAGACACGTACTACGACGACGTGCTCGACTTGCCCGGAGTCGTTCTTTTTTGCCTTGGCCGCCGCGGCCTGCGTGGCCAGACTCTCCGCCGGAATGGAAACCTTGAAGTCGTAACCCTCGGTTTTGGAGTCAGCGATCTGGCCCACGGGTTCGACGTACTGCCAATCGTTGGCGTCGAGCGAGTACTCGGCACGCTTGATGGGTGAGAAGCCGTCAGTGGCGCGGAAGGTGATGTGGATGTTGTCGCCTTCCAGCACGGCGTGGAGGTTCTCAAGATTCGGAGCGGTGGTGTCGACTTCGACTCGCCCACTCTCTTTCTCGGCAGTGAGTTGTTCCCCCGGAGAATGCGAGGGCGCATCGGAGGCGATCACTTTGAAGATGTAACCGCCGTCGGGGAGCAGGCTGGCATCGAAGGAGTAGAACTTGTCGGTCAGGCCGTCTTTGAGCAGGAGCCAGCGGGTTTCGCCGTCGCCACGGTAGTAGAGCGAGTAGACCAACTGGTCATCGTTATCGTCATGGGCGACCCACTTGACGCCGATGGAGTCGCGATCATGCGTGGTGGGCACGGGAGGTTCGAAGTGAGGCTGAGCGGGATTCATTCCGGCTGTGCCCCCGCCGCTCATCTCGGAGATGGAGCCCTGTGGCTTGGGAAGCGGCTGGTAGCGCACGCCGATCTGTACTCCTACGTCGTCGATATCGGGAGCGACATTCTTCGATAGATAGTTGAGCGCTACGCTGTCGAGCCGTGGCGCGGGGTTGCCGGAATGCAGGATCGCTTTCCACTGCACGAAGCGAGCTGCAGGAATGCCGGTTTCGCCGTCCTTTGTGATGTCAACCTTCCTCCAGGGACTCCAGTTGCGATCGGGATTGTCAACGTTGCCGCTGCGAGCAAAGAGTTCCACGTTACCCATGCCCCGAAACTCAGCACGCCCCCAGCGGGAAAAAATCTTCGCATCATAAACATCGCTTTCGTACGTTCCTTCGGTTTGCGGCGAGGGACCAAGTACGAAGATTTTCCCTAGGTTGCTGCCAGAGGCGTAGAGGCCGCCGCCACGAGCTTTGGCGAAGGCAGTGGCTTGCGACGCGCCGACTTTCAGCAAGTCGCTGAAGGTATCTTCGCTCTTCATGGCGAACACGTGTCCGCGGTTTCCGGTCCCGGCAACCAGCCGCCCCTGAGTGTCAAAAGCCAGCGCATAGACGATGTCTTCACGCGAGGTCCACATGCGAGTGGGAGAGCCATCGGGAGCGATGCGGTAGATTTCGGAGCCGCCGGTGGCGCCGGCGCCGGGTGCGGGAAAGTTCATCATGGGCGACATCATAGTCTGGGTTGGTGTGATCACGATGCCGGCCGAGGGGCCAGCCATCCCAGGAGAAGTGGAGGGAGTTGGACCTGTCGGTTGTCCGAAACCCGGCATGACATTCTGACCGGGACGCTTTTCGCCGACGCCGGCAGCGTAGATGTTTCCGGCGGCATCCAGCGCGAGCGCGGTGATTTCTTTCTTGGGCGCACTGTAAAGGACGAAGGCCTCACCAGAGGGACCGATGCGGTACACCAGCCCGCTGCCATCGGAGCCAGCGATAAGGTTCCCTTTGGGATCAAGCGCGAGCACCCGGATGTGAGCCTCGTCGCTTTTGAAGAAAACAGAGTGGTCGCCTTTAGGCGTGACCTTATAGATCTCACCACGGTCGCCGGTGGCGACGTACAGGTTGCCGGAACTGTCGAAGGTAAGGTCCCAGATGTACTTGGTGCCGGGATCGAAGTAGACGGAAGAGGTCCAGTTCGGATCGATTTGTCCCTTGGATTTGTCGGGAGGATTGGACTTGGCGGAGTCGCCTTTGGCAGCGCCGCGCTTGTTCTCGATCTTGTAGACCTTACCGTCGGGCGCGGTGCCGGCGTAGACCACCCCATTGTTCACCACCAGAGCCTGGACCTGCAATTCGGTGGGCTCGAAGATGGTAGTGGCTTGGCCGTCGGGCGTGATGCGGTAGACGCGCGCGGGGGCACCAGCGGCGGCATAGATATTGCCGGCATCATCGGAGGCGATGGACCAGATATAGGTGGAAGGTGCGGTATAGAGCACTTTGAAGGCGGGAGCGAGTTCCAGACCTCCGCTGCTGCGAATGGCGACGCCGCTGGCAGTGCCCTTGGTCAGTTCCTCAAATTTGGATTGTTCCCAGGTCCGGGTGCCTTCGGCAAAAGCGATGTGCGCAAGGAAAAGAGCAAAGAAAACAGCCAACTTCCGGGGATGGATCTGCAAGTCTTGCACCTCGAAGTGTGATCTGTGGCGCGGGAAATTTCAGGGTAACACGGCTCCCAGGGACGGCGAGACGCGAAGGTCTACGGGGCTCGTCGCCAGAACGGTGGCGCGCTGCGCCATTTCGTCAGTATTTGATTACTATTTGATGGTTATGGTCAGTACCTGAGCCCCGCCGACCGCAAAGTCCAATGGCGGGGTTGCAGCCTCGTTGACGGAGGATTCGCCCAGCACAACCATTTCCTGCGTACCGCGCATGCCGTCCATAATGTTCATCACTGAAAGTGGCAGGGTCGGCATAACCTTGTCGGCAACCATGGCCTCCGGGTCCGCTTCCAGCAACGAGACATAGACCCGGTTATTGGAGTGTTCCTTGTTCAGAAGGGCAATGGTGGAGGCCAGGTCGAGTTTCCGGGCCATCATCGGCATCCCTCGGCGCATGCGGTCAAGCGTGTCGCCATCGCTCACCAGGATGCGCAGCGGACCCTTGGAAGCAGAGGTCGGGATCTTGATGGGAATTTGGAGGACAACGCGCTCGCCACGATACGGAGCAAGGACGGTCTCGACTGTGATTTCATCGCCGGGCCGGGCTTCGGTCACATCGGTACGGGCGCTTTCGAGTCGCGCCTGACGACGTTCCTTGACGAGATCGAAGTCGAGTTTCACAGATTGAACGGCCGGGATATCAAACGGGTTGTCGTAGATGCGGCCGAAGCGATCTCCCAGAGAGAGTGCGGCCAAGAATGCGGCCGGCTGTCCAGCATCGGTGGGTGCAAACATGTTTTGTAACTTAACTTGGGGGTATCCCTTTACGCTGATCACGCCCTTGAGGCGGTAGGTAGTTTCCTCGCCGTAATCGTTGATGCCGTGTAGTGCATTGAAGACCGTGGCCATCATGGCCACCGGGCTGAGGCGCGCATTGTTCAGCACCTCGTAGCGAATCTCTTTGGTAGCGGCACCATTATGGATGCTCAGCGTCACCGGTATCATCTCTGGTTCCTTGTTCAGGATGCCCATGATTCCGGTGTGGCGATCCTGCACGAACGCGCCCGCGGCTTCGGTGGTGTTGACAATCTTGAAGGCGTTCAGCGGCGAAGGAAGCGTGGCGAGGACGTCTGCCTTCGTCATGGGCAGATCCACGCTACCAAACTGCAGCAACGGATGGCCGCACGCGAGCAGGCGTTTGGTATCGATATACGTGACGGTGCAGGTCGCAGCAATATCCATGTCGCCGCGCACCAGGACCGCGCTGACCGCGGATCCGGGCTCGAGCGGTTCGGGCTGCTTTTCATCGCTCGATGAGCCAGCGCCCATTACCGGGACGATACCGCTGGCTGCGAATTGAGGGGCGAAAAGCTTCACGGCCTCTTCGCTGAAGCCGTTGAACACTAAGGGGGCTTCGATGGGCTTTAGATAATTTGCGAAATTCTGGATGGGAAGACTGGAAACCTCGCCGGGGCCGGACGTTTTCTCGGCTGCATTGCTGGTGCGGGCGCTGATTGCCGGAGAATTTCCGCCGGGACTCTTGTCGAGCGCGTTGATCTCCAGCATGTCGGCAATCGGGGTGACGCCCGCGATGGGCTCCTTGGAGAATTCGCCGATACGAAATGCCAGTGCGCCCGCGAGTTTGCCGTCAAAGTAAACCGGGCTGCCGCTCATCCCCGCGACGACGCCGGTATACTCGGCCTTGGCGCCATGCAGGCGCACGAGGATGATGTCGCCCTTGGGGCCATTCATGTTCTTCAGGACGCCGAGGACTTCGACATCCATGGATTCCGGCTTGGTGCCTTGGAAAACGGTCAAGGCGACACCACGCATGCCGGTGTGAATTTGGCTGACGGGAATTGTTTCCGTCGTCTTAGGGGTTTGAGAAGTTGGTGTTTCCGCGGCGAACGCAACTAGAGTGAGGAAACAACAGGTAACTGCGAGCGAGAAAACAACTTTTCTCATTCAATTTGCCCCGGGGAGCCAAGCCAAAAACGGCTCGAGCCTGCCATTCACATTAGACTCCGAACGATAGCGAGTAGTTGCCGGGAGGAGAGAACCTTTAGGGCCGAGCAAAACATCCCAATCGCGAAGCTGTGCGTCTATACTACCATCAACAATATTTCTCGAAGAATGTTACTTTCGTGCCACAGTGCGCCGACACGGTGAGGAATGTTATGTGGAGCAGTTTCCCATCTAAGTTACTGTTAATATTAGCTTTATTCGTCCTGGGAACGGGCGTCGCCGACCTGTCCGCGCAAGATGTTCCCCCGCAACCGCCCCAGCCCGGCCAACCGAATCCGAACAAGCAGGACGCTCCTGCCGATGCGGGCGGGCCTGGAGGCGATGTCGGGCCATACGCCATTCCGAGGAGGAAGGACGAAGCACCGCCCCCGCCGGCACCGGAAAAACCCAAGAAGATCGAGGGGATGCCGGACTATTCGATCAAGGTGGACGTTCCCCTGGTGAACCTGGACGTGCTGGTGACGACCAAAGACGGGCAGTTCGTCCCCAATTTGAAGAAAGAGAACTTCCGAATTTATGAGGACGGAGCGCCGCAGGCGATTTCGAACTTCAACCAATCGAACGCGCCCATCACGGCTGTGTTGCTGGTGGAGTACGCGTCCACGAACTACAACTACATGTACGAAGCGCTGAACGCATCGTATAACTTCGCCGCCACGCTGAAGCCAGAGGACTGGATCGCGGTCGTCTCCTATGACATGAAGCCGCAAATCCTTACTGACTTCACGCAAGACAAGCGCGCGGTTATGGGGGCGCTGAACATGTTGCGCATTCCGGGCTTTTCCGAGCGCAATCTGTTCGACGCACTGTACGACACAATCGATCGCATCGAAAACCTGGAGGGTCGCAAGTACATCATTCTGGTCTCCACGGGCCGGGACACGTTCAGCAAGCTCAATCTTGACCAGATTCTGAAAAAGCTGAAGAACACGCAGAACATCACGATCTATGCAATCAGTATCGGTCGCGCCTTGCGCGAGATGATCGACGCCCGGATGGGAGGTGCGGGGGGGATCATGACGACCGACTGGTTGCAGGCAGACAACCAGATGAATACCTTCGCCCACATGACGGGTGGCCGAGCCTACTTCCCGCGCTTTGATGGCGAACTGCCGGAGATCTTCCACGACATCGGCAGCGACATCCGCAATCAGTACACCATTGCCTATCATCCGACCAACTCAAAGTTGGATGGCACCTACCGCAAGCTGAAAGTTGAACTGGTGGCCCCCGACGGCGGCCCGTTGAAAGTTCGAGACCAGAAGGGCAAGGATGTGAAAGTCCAGATTTACGCGCGCGACGGGTACACGGCGAAACATCAGGTGGAGTAGGCGCGAATGGCGCTGTGCTTTTCTAAGAACTAAGAATGGCTTTCCTTCAGTGCGCGTGGAAGAAGTGATCGAGCACGAATAAGCACGCCACTCCCAGAAAAACCACGAGAGCCATCTTCGCGCCAGGCTCCTTGTTGACTTCCGGAATCAGGTCAGAAGCCGCCACGTAGATGGTTACGCCGGCTGCAAGTGGAAGCCCCTCATTCACCTGGTGCCGGAAGAGCGCCATAGTCAGAACCCCCGCCAGAGTCGCGGCTCCCAAGAGAGCCGATGCGCCCCAGGCAAAGGCCCGGCTGCGGCCGCTGGCCAGCATTACGGACGCGACCGTGAAGCCTTCCGGAATCTTGTGCAGGAAGACTGCCAAAAAAATGATCCAACCAAGCCAGTTGGAGACCAGGAACCCGGCGGCGATGGCGATACCGTCGAAGAAGGTGTGGATAATAAGTCCGACGAGGACGGAGAACCCTTTGTGGGGGTGCACAAACTCGTCTGCGTGCGTCTCTTCTCCGAAGTGGAAGTGCGGCGTGACGGTGTGCTCGAAGAAATGGACAATGAGGTAGCCGCACAGGATGAGATAGGCAGCGTAGCGGCCTCCCAGCTCGAGGCTGGTAGGGACAACTTCCACTAGGGCAGTGGATAGCATGAAACCCGCGCCCAGGGCGACGAAATACTTGAGGTAACGGCGCTCCCAACTCCGTTGGACAATGATAGCGCCCCCGAAGATGTTGGCGCCGGCGGCGGTGAGGCCCAGCAGGAGCGCGGTGAAAATCGGGCTCATTGGCTGGGCGATGATAGCAGAGGGGAACCGAAAGCTGCTTTCCTCACCCACTATGCCGGATATGCAGTACGTCCCCATCTTGCACAATGTAGTCCTTTCCTTCGAGGCGCAATTGGCCTTTGGCGCGCGCGTTCGCTTCGGAGCCGGCTTCCAATAACTGGTCCCAGCGGATGGTTTCGGCGCGGATGAAGTGTTTCTCGAGGTCGGAGTGGATCGCGCCGGCGGCCTCGACGGCGCGCGTGTGAACGGGGATCGTCCAGGCGCGGCATTCGTCTTCGCCGATGGTGAGGAACGAGATGAGACCGAGCAAGTGGTACGTGTTGCGGATCAGGCGGACCAGTCCGCTTTCGGTGAGGCCATAGCTGGAGAGGAATTCGGACGCGTCGGCATCGCTCATCTCGGCAAGCTCAGCTTCGACTTTGGCGCAGACCGCAGTCGCACCAGCATTGGGGCGAGAGGCGACTTCTGTAAGGTTGTACTTGGCGACTGCGGCCTCGAGCGCTTTGCCCAGTTCCTGCGTCTCGTTGACGTTGAGGACGTAGAGCATCGGCTTTTCGCTCAGAAACATGAAGCCTCGAATGCGTTTCTTGTCTTCGGGCGTCATCTCCATTTCACGGAGCGGCTTCTCGGTTTCGAGATGAGCTCTGGCTTTGATCAGCAGCTCATTTTCTTTCTCGAGTTCAGGCGAGCGCATCTTCTTGAGATCTTTGACCAGGCGCTCGAGACGCTTCTCGATCTGGCCCAGGTCGCTCACCATCAAATCAAATTCGACATTCTTGATATCCCGCAGCGGGTCGATAGGCCCGACATGGGGAATAGAGTCGTCTTCGAAGGCGCGGAGAACGTGTACCAGGGCATCGACCTGACGCAGGTGGCCGATGTAGCCACTCTCTTTCAGCGCTTCCTGTCCGATCGCGCCCACATCGACGTATTCGATGGACGCGTGGGTGAGCTTCTTGGGTTTGTAGAGGGCAGCGAGGCGGTCGAGACGATCGTCGGGAACCTTGGCGACGCCGATGTGCGCTTCCCACGGGTTGGCGAGGGCATGCGCGGAGAGAGTGGCCCTGGTGAGCATGCGGAAGAGAGAGGTCTTGCCCACCTGAGGCAGGCCGATGATTCCAGATTTCATGAGTCAGCTTTCGGCCGTCAGCTGTCAGCGCTGCGGCGGAGGGATCACAAACATTACAGAATAAACGACAGGAGTCATGGGACCCAAGTTCGATGCGCAAGCGTGGCTTTGTGTGGCGGCTCGGGAACGCGAAAAGATTCTGACCGCAGAGGCCGAAGAGGACTGCCGCAGAGGACGCGGAGTGCACCTGCGGAACATGCTGGGCAGCAAAGAAGTCAAGAGACAAATTCCCCACGAAGGGCACTTAAGGACTCGAAGAACACAAAGGAGCACGCGAACACGGCGGCGACTTTACGGGATCGGGCGGGCGGTTAGGTAGATCACGATAAATCCCAGGGCGAGCACGGCGACTTCGAGTCGCACCGACCAGACGTGTAGCGAGTCAAATTGCAGGCGGCCGGGATCAGTAGCCGGAACCACGTCGATGTCACCGAACTGTGCGCGCAGAGACGCCATTTTTGGGGAGACTCCAAACTGGGAGATGGCGGTGAGAAGTAGCATCACCAGAATCAGGATGTGACGGGCTGCAAGGGGCTGTGCCGAGCCGGATGTCAGACTGGAGAGCAGCATCGAACTGCCGAGGAAGACAACGCCGGAGAATAGGCCCATCCAGTGCATGATGCTGAGGGAATGCCCTACGACTGTCCCTGCCATATGGCGGGTTGGCACCACAGAAAATACCGTTGGTGCTTCTACGAAAGAAAGGAAGAGGATGCCGCCGATCCAGACGGTCAGAGAAAGAAGCATGAGGAAACGAAGAAAAGTCATGGCACTGGGATTATAAGCGCCGCGGATTCGCGGCCTGCCCTGTGCCAGCGATGCCGCCTCAGCCTATTCGCTAACGGGTGGAAACACGAGGAGAGCAATCAGACTGGCACAGCCACGCTATCGGCGATCTCGCGCATGACCTGTTCGGCCTGGTCGGACTTTTTGAGGGTAGAGGAGTAGGAGCCGCTGACTACCACGCGGTGGGCAAAGACGGGGACGACCAGGGGTTTGAAATCTTCGGGAGTGCAGTAGGTCCGGCCTTCCAGGAAGGCCATGGCCTGGGCGGCCCGGTAGAGCATTTGCGATCCGCGCGGGGAAACGCCTAAGGACAGGAATTCGGATTCACGGGTCTTGCGAACGATGGCCAGCGCGTAGCTGACCAGTGATTCGTCGACGCGGACTCTCGTGATTGCCTCCTGCATTTCAAGAACATCGGCACCGGTGAGAACCGGCTTCAGGGTGTCGAGCTGCGCGGCACCGGCGGCCGATCGCAGGATTTCACGCTCCGCGTCGGCGTCGGGGTATCCCATGTGCACGCGCATCAGGAACCGGTCGAGTTGCGATTCGGGCAGAGGATAAGTTCCATGATGCTCCACGGGATTCTGCGTAGCGAGGACCAGGAACGGTTGGGGCAGCGGATAAGAATGCACGTCGATTGTTACCTGGCCGTCGTTCATGGCTTCGAGCAAGGCGGACTGTGTTTTGGGGGTGGTCCGGTTGATTTCGTCAGCCAGCAGGATGTTGGTGAACACCGGTCCGCGCTTGAATTCAAATTGCTGCTCGATGGCGGAGTAGATCGAGATGCCCAAGACGTCGGAGGGCAGCATGTCGCTGGTGAACTGGATGCGCTGAAAGCCGCAGTCGAGGGCACGGGCCAGAGCCTGTCCCAGAGTTGTCTTGCCCACGCCAGGGACGCCTTCGATCAACAGGTGGCCGCGGGCGAAGATCGACACCAGCGCCAGCCGGATGACCTCGTCCTTGCCGCGGATGACCTTTCGGAGCGTAGTTTCCAGTTGCGTGGCGCGATGGGTGGCGGCGGTGGCAGTTTCCGGGGACATGCGAACCTGATTCTACTATGCGGTGTGGCGCGGAAGCTGTTACCAACGTCACGGGCAGACAGCTTCGAGCTTTGAGCTCTTAGCCATTCCCGAAGCCCCGGCGTCCCTTCATCCGAGGAACGTCGTCTCGGCAGAGACTTGCGGTTTCGCAGCGGGAAGAAACAGAACTTGCGCTCGGCCCTGGCTTCCGTTCCGTGACCTCGGCACCTTAAAGCAAAATGGAATAGGCCTCTTGCAGCCCGTGGTGAAAGTTCATCACGGTGAGGACCGGGATCGCGGAATGCAGGTTCATGAGCGGGCGTGTTAGGGGGCCATCACTGATCGCCACATCTCACGGCGGACGAGTGCCACG
>Ga0307479_10005466_pt1 | contig 11629 bp, 7 predicted proteins | sample atmos_gasesECM4C_FD_203743 | JGI IMG/M metagenome (GOLD analysis project Ga0307479, IMG submission 203743) | Hardwood forest soil microbial communities from Morgan-Monroe State Forest, Indiana, United States - atmos_gasesECM4C_515 | ecosystem: Environmental > Terrestrial > Soil > Temperate... | reverse complement strand
TCATTGGTTCTAAAAGAATTGGTCGGGGCGAATGGATTTGAACCATCGACCTCCTGGTCCCGAACCAGGCGCGCTAGCCAGGCTGCGCTACGCCCCGACAATTACGCTCGGATGCACGTTGCGACCCAAGCAGGACTTTCAGATTAACATAACCCCGCGCGCTCGGGCTACACCGGCCTATAAATTAGATAATCTTGCGGAGATGCCGCCTTTTCATGGATTCTGAACTTTCGGCGATTGCAAATTTGCGTCGGCCTTGCTCCAGAGTTTTTCCGCGGTAGCGAACTCGTGCTTTGCGGTGGGGGCATCTCCTTGATGCTCGGCGACTAGACCGAGGGCAAAGTACCCGCCGGCATAGCTCGGGTCATGTTGAATCATCTTCCGCGCAGTGCGTTCGGCCAGTTCCCAGTCGCCAAGTTCTCGCGCCAAGCGCGCAATGTATTCGAATTGGAAGAGCGCCTCGCTCCAGGCATCGGGTCCGGGCACGGCGGCAATGTCTTTTTCGATCTCCTCCATCAGGCGGTTTCCCTCGGTCCAGTTTTTCTCGCGCAGCAGAATTTCGGCACGCAGCAAAACGCCGTCAACCAATGATTTCAGCACCGCGGTGGAAATCTGCTCGCTCTCCCGCTCTGCCAGCGATAACTCCGTCTTCGCGTCCTCCATATGATTGCTCGCCAGCAGCGAGCGCCCGGCCAATGCATGTCCGGCGAATCGCGCCATTGCCCAGCGGCTATTCACCAACTCCTGCGCCGCGGCAAGCGCTTCCTGCGCCTGGTTACGATCCAGCAAGAACTCCGGCCACGCTTTCCGGTTGTAGTCCGCAAAGTCGGTATAGGTCGGAAGGGAAAAGGCCTTTTGGTACGCCCCTTCGGCCGATTTCATTTGCCCCAATGCTTCGTAACTCAAGCCCAGGAGCTGCAGATTGTGCGCATGGTGCCAGTCAAGCGCGGCGGGGATGTTCTCCGCGCGATAGTATTCATTCTCCAGTTCTTCGGCCTTGAGGAATTCCTGTATAGCTTCCTCGGTTCGTCCCGCTCGCCGGAGATCGTGCCCGTGCATGTGGTGCGCGTGAGGAATCGCCGGAGCCATCCGCACATAAATCTCGCTCTGTTCCAGCGCTTCTTTCAGCGGCCCCCGATTCTCCAACGTATGCGCGAGGTAATGATGCGCCGCAAAATTGTCCGGGGAGAGCTTTAGCGCCGTTTCGTAGAACGCGATCGTGTCCACATCGCCGCCTTGCCCGTGGGCCGTGGCCGTTCCCTCATCGGCGAACCCGCGCAAGATCCACAGCCATGGATCGTTCGGCGTCGCGGCCAGCGCGTCGGTGATCGCCCGCCGATAAGCAAAGTACTTTTGCAGGTTGCCGCCGTCTTGGAGGTAATCCCATTGCCGCGCCCGAATCGTTATTCGGGCGCGCTCGCGTTCGCTGGCATTCGCCGCAAGGGTTTGCGCCTTCTCAAAAGCAGCCAGCGCCGTCGGCATATCTTGTAATCCGACGTACCCATCGCTCAATCCGAGATAGGCCATCGCCAGCGAAGGATCAAGCCGCAAAGCCTGGTGAAACGAGCGCGCCGCTTCAATCCACACGAAAGAATGCAGGTATGCCAGTCCCTGGTCGTAGAAGGCTTGCGCCTCGGCTGAGGACGTGGTCACCGCCTCGTGGACTTTTCCAATTCCCTGCCGCAGCGCAAGCGGACGATCAAGCAGCTCCCGCGGAACCGCACCGATGGCTTCTTTCGGCTCGTGGCCTTCGTGCTGTGCCAGCGCCGGCAACGCGCCAAAAAGCCAAACCGCGCAGCACGCACAGGACAACGCTCGCCGGACAACGCCCCGCAAGGACACGCCGGACCCGCAGCTCTGAATTTCTTGCAATGATCGCATCTTCAAATTTCCGTGATCTCGACGCTCCTCATATAATAGCCGAGGTCCAATCGCCGCGCGATGACGCCTGGATCCTTGACGCGCAGACGAATCAGGTAAGTCCCGGCCTGCTGCGGGGCCCACGCATGGGTCCAGAACCTCCAGGGTTTCTCGGCTATCTCCTCAAGATTTCCGACGGGGACATAATCTTCTTCGGGGTTGAACCTGATCTCCAACTCTTTCACCACGCCAGACCCGCCCCAAACAATGCCCACAACGCGGTATTTTATTTTTTCCTCGACGGCCCATTTCTCCACCCGAATCGGCATGGCCGCGGGGTCCACCGTTGCCGGCTTATACTCGCGCGCAACCTGCGGCACGCCTGCTTGCATGGTTCTTGCGGCGTATTCCTGCATCTGCGACGTGGCCGCCGCGGTGTCATCGGTAAACGTGATTTCATTTACCCATTTGATGCAAGCGCAGCCGTACCAGCCCGGGACAACCAACCGCACGGGTGCTCCGTGATCCTTCGTTAGCGCGCTGCCGTTCATCTCCGTGGCCAGAAATGCCCGTGACGTTCTCAGTTCTTCCTGCGTGAAAATCCAGCTGGCACCCGGTATCGAGCTTGCAGATTTCGTCGCATACGTGTCAAAGCCTGAAATCAGCACGCGCGTCGATGCGGTCTTGGGCTTGGCGCTCTCAACGAGTTCGGCCACGGGCGCCCCTCCCCATTCCGCCACGCTCATCATCCCAAAGTGCACGTTCCGCGTATTTCCCGCGCATTCCATTAGGTGTGTGCCCATGGGCTTCGCCATCTTCCTCAACTCGTCCATGCCGACGTCGAACGGCCGCGCCGCCAGCCCGCCCACGCTCACCCGCCACGCCTTGTGCGCGTCAGGCAGCTCCGACGCCCGCGTTCGAATGTAAAACTTATCGGTAGGCGTCACGCGATTCTCGGTGCTTAGCGCGGAAAGGTCTGTATACATCCGCCCGTCAAGCTCCGCTCCCAGCACCGTCTCCATCGGCACCTTCGCTTCCCCCGTAAACCCGATTGTGCCAAGCAGCTTGCCCTTGGCAAAAGGATCGTTGGTGGACCCCAGGATCGCTCGCGGCCACGCCATCTTCTCGAAGCCCACCAGCAAAGCCCCGCCCGCAACCACTGCTCCTCGCAGTAGCTCTCTCCGGCCCACCTTGCGGCTGGCTTCACTGGTCGGCAACGCCTTGAGTTGGTTTTTCTTCCGCATCTCTCAACCGAGAAAAGCTTACACCGGCGTCTTACCATGCGCCGCAAAAACAAAGGCCCTCGGTCTTCCCGAGGGCCTTGGCGTCAAGAGTTGTGGTTCTTCCTCAGAAGTCAAACCGCACCGCAAACTCCATGTCTCGTGCTCCGGCCGATCCGGTCTGTGGTCCCGCCGTCGAGGTGAAATTGCCGAACGTGCCGGGGCTAGTCGGGTCCGTAGTGAAGTTATTAAAGTTGACGCTGTTGAAGACATTGAATGCCGTCACACGGAACTGCAACTGTTGGTGTTCGCTCCACGGCATCTTGAAGGTCTTATAGACACCCATGTCCGCGGTAGCATACGCGGGCCCGGTGAGGTCATTGCGCGATCCTGGCAACCCCGGCAAGGTGAAGCTCACCGCATTCAGCGCCGTCGTGGCGTTGCTGAACAGATTGGGCCGCCCAAAAGTGCCGTCTCTCGTGATATTGGTTTGGAGCGGCGCCACGATCGTGCCTGGAGTCGTAAGGAAGAAGTTGGTCGGGAAATTGAAGCCGTTGGACGGGCTGAGTGGAAAACCGGAATGCCACCGCGCCGTGCCCGAGTACTCCCATCCGCCAATCATTGCATCCACGAGGCGGCTGGCGTTGGTGCCGAACCGGCGCCCTCGCCCAAAGGGCAGGTCAATGATGAAGTTCCCATTGAAGTTGTGCTTCAGGTTGAAGTCCGAGAGGCCGCGCCCCAGGCGCAGATCAAACGGGTTCTGGATAAGTCCGGCCAGCGTTCCGTTACCCAGCGGGCTTAGGTCCCCGTTCTCAGCCGTTGAATCGTTGTCGATGGACTTCGAGAACACGTAGTTCGCCGTAAAATGGGCAATCCCTACGTTCTTCCGAACTGTCACCTGCAGGCTGTGGAAGTTGGAATTGGCCCAATTGGTCCAGCCGGGCAAGCTCTGGAACTGAGGCTGGAACAATACGAGACCGTCCCTTTGTGGGTCCACAGTCGTGTTCCAAGGGCTTGGGATACCCCCTGGTGAAGGATCCGTATCTATCGGGAACAATGCGCACGACCACGACTGGCCTGCGGCGCGGACCGCGAACGCATAGAAGGCCTGCGTCGGAGTCAAGCTGGAGTACCCAGCGGTCTTAGGGAACTCAGCGGCCAGGAATGCCGGCATATTCGGGAGCAGATCGTCGAAGAAAGGTATCGAAGCAATGGTTGACAGTTGTGCTGTATTCCTGGGATTGATCGTCGGTCCACTCGAAGGCGTGATGTTGGCTATTTTCGCTATTTGCCGGAACGCACTGAACAGATCCGCACCGTTCTTCGGATCGCGGATATCAAGATACTGGGCGTAGTCGGTCTTTCCCAGCAGCCGCCGTCCCAGAGTGCCCACGTACGCTACATCCAGTACGAAATGCTTCGGCAGTTCACGCTGAACAGAGGCGGTCAGGTGGATCGAATACGGCGTCCGTAGATTCTGGTCCACTGCAAAACCCAGCGCGCTAACATTGGAAGGTGGCGTAAAAGGGAACGTGGCCTTTGTCGGCGGCGTAAAGAACGGAGGGCCAGCCGTCGGCAACCCCGTGCAGCCGGCTGAGCTGCAAGAGCCCGCGAATCGAGGCGCTGTAGCAAGCGAGAATTGCTGCGAGCCGTCGATCAAGGCAGTGGCAGTACCCGGAGATCCGCTCAGATCGCTGTCAACGGCTAGTGACTGGCCAACCTTATCGTAGAAGATTCCGGCCCCAAGGCGTATGGAGCTCTTTCCCGGTCCTCCAAAAACGTCCTTAAGAAGTCCGTCATTATAATTCGGCGAATAGGCCAGGGATAGGCGCGGCCCGAAGTTCTTGTAATCGGGGTTGTACCAGGAGGCGGAGTTGTTGGCCTTCCCTGCTGGTGTCCAACTGAGGAGGGGCGAAGCATCCGAAGGCAGTCCGGCGTTCATGTTAGCGATTCGCTGCCGGAACCATTGCATGATGTCGAAGGTCGGCCGGACCTGCAACCCATGGGTCTCCCACACAGGGGTTTCATACCCCCACCGCAAGCCAGCCGTAACGGTCAAGTTGGAACGAAGCCGCCAGCTGTCCTGTACGTACAGTTCGCCGACTCGCTCGGCGAAACTCCGGGCTTCGGGCGTGCCTGCGGGCGAAATCGCGCCTGTGCTGGGGTTCGCAAAAAATGTCGCGTTCACCTGCGTGATTGATCCCGTTAGCATCATGAACGCCCGAGTAACAGCTGTGCCGTTCGCAGCTGCAGGGAGCGAGGCGCCTGCCGGGCACGCCGCGTTTCCCAGGCAACTCGGAACGTCACCGCACAAGCTGACACAGAAGCCGTTGTTCGCGGAATAGGCCGGGAAGGACGAGGTTTCCGAAACCCGGTCATTGAGCACGAAACGAATCACTCCACCCATCTGCAGCGTGTGCCTGCCTCTGTTCCAGCTTACGTCATCGTTGATTTCGTGCACAGGCACCACCCGTGCCACCGGACGTGCCGCAAAGTTTCGGACGTTGTCAAATGACCGCACCGCGAACGACCCACCGACAGTTCCGGACTGAGCCACACCCTGCCGCGTGTAGCCGTAGCGTGCCGTGTTGACCAGGTTCGCACTGATCTGACCCTGGTACTGAATCGCATAGCCGCGACTGTTGTTCAGCAGTTGCGAGGCCGCGGATTGCCCTGGCAATTGCGCCGGAGTCAGGTCCGTCTTGAGCCCCTGAAGGCTTCCGCGCCAGAAGATCGAGTGGCGCCCGTTCTTGGTGATGTTGTAGTCGAATCTGCCGATGTAAATATTGTTGAAAGTGCTAACGGGCGGATTGAATGTAAACCCAATGAAGTCCTGCGCCCCCGTCGGTGTCGCGTCCAGTCCCTGCGTGGTGTCAGTCCCGTGGGGGAACAAGTTCATGTACGGAACCATCGCGGGATTGATTCCAATGCCGGCCGGATCCAGAGATTGAATTTGCGCCTTTACTAATCCCTCAAAACCTGCCGGTATGGTATGCGAAGTAGTAAGCCCGGCCACTGATCCACCCGGGCAGTTGGATGCCGTGGCGCACTTATAAACCAACACGCCATCTCGCAAGAAGTCCGAGGGCACGATGCGAGTTCCCGATGCCCCTACCGCCTCCCGGCGTTCCTCATTGTCCAGGAAGAAGTACATCCGGTCCTTCTTAATGGGACCACCGAGCGATCCTCCGCCAATGTTGCGCTGATCCTTTGCGCGCGGAATGTTGGCCGCATTGTTGAAGAAGGAATCCGCGGATGTGCCGGTTGTGCGATAGTACCAGCGCGCGTTCCCGTGGAACTCGTTGGATCCGCTCTTGGTAACAAGTTGAACTTGCGCTCCGCCCACCAGGCCGTTTGTGGCATTGGCGTTCGTGGTGGTCACGCGGAACTCCTGGACGGAATCCAGGGTTACAGGCAGCGCGCTCGTAAACGCCGCCTGATTCTGCCAGTCGTTGGAATCTACGCCGTCAACCGTAACGCTGTTCTGGTTGCCGCGAATTCCGTTCACCACGCCTTCCCGCAAGTCAAGCGTGGCGATCGAGCCCATCGACAGACGGTCGGTGTCCGATCTCCCCGTGAAGACGACGCCAGGCTGCAGGGTGAGGAGGTTAACGACGTTGCGTGCCAGGAACGGCAGACTCTTCACCTGATCTTCATCAAATGCGTTCCCAACGCTCGCGTCCTCGGTATTCAGCGTCGGAACCGCCATTTCCACGATCACCTTTTGGGAAACCGCGCCGATTTCCATCTGTACATCCAAAGCCGTCGGCGTCGCCACCAGGATGGTTACTTTGGATGCGACGAAAGTCCTGAATCCGTCCTTGCTTACCTCTAGCTTGTACGTCCCGGGCGAAAGCTGCGAGAAGCTGTATTCGCCGCTCCTCTCCGTGTTCGCGCTGCGAACGACGCCGCTCGAAAGATCCGTAGCCGTCACTTTCGCGCTAGCAACCGCAGCTCCCGAGGGGTCGGTCACCGTCCCCTGCAAGCTACCGACGTTCTGCGCTCTGAGCGTAAAGCTTCCCAGGAGCGTGCAAAGCAAAAGCATAGAATTGCGAATCGAGAATGAATCCCTCATAAGCTGTTCCTTTCGCGCACCCCGGTTGATGTTCGAACCCTGCATAGGTGGGAAGTTCCGGGCGCTTGCGAAAATACATCGCCCGTTCTCAATGGCGAGACCCTGAACGAGATGTAAATGAGCCCCGGGCAACCTCACCCACCACTCGACTAATCTAGAATTGAGCTAGCTTTTAGAACAGGTCTCCTAAGGATGTCAAGTCAAGTTATTTCTATTGAATCGAATCTTTTTTCGGTTGCCTTGTCTCTCTGGTTCCAGTACCTGGTGGTTGCTTTGGCCCAGTCCCTTCCTCTCGATTCGGCAGAATTCCGACGGGCATGCTCTGTAGAGGGGTGCCCCCCTAAAAAAGGGGAAATTCGCGGGAGATCCGAGGGAGGAAGGATGGAAATTTGCTGTGGGCACACGGAAGAGGCTTTATCTAGCCTAAATGCAATAGCTTAGCCTCAGTGATGGCCGGAATTGTCCGGATTGGCCCCAGGATCGCAGCCGCCACCTCGCCATCGACCCGAACGAGCGACACAGCGTCGGCCCCGCGTTGCGCTTCACGGCGGCCCAAGGCGAATGTGGCAATATTCACTCCGAGCTTTCCCAATGTCATGCCGATCTGGCCTATTACGCCGGGTTCGTCGCGGTTTCTCAAATAGAGAATCGTGCCCTCGAGCTGCGCCTCCAGCGGAATACCTTCGATCTGCAACACGCGCGGCGACCCGTCATGGAGGACCGTGCCTTCCGCTGTAAATCCTCGCGCCGTTCCGGTTTTTTCAGGAAGCGCAGAGACTTCCAGCGTGTTTGGAAAGCCATGTTCACGCCGGCGAGTCTCTTCTTCGACGGTCAAGCCCCTTGCCGCCGCCACCGCCGGGGCATTGACGACGTTCACTTTTTCATCCAGCACGGCGTTCAGCACGCCCGCGAGCACCGCGCTGCGCAGCAGATGCGTGCCCACTTCGGCCACCTCACCCGCATAACGAATGCGAATCCGCGCGGGGCGCGAATCCGCCGCCTGCGAAACCAGCGCGCCGAGCCGCTGCGCCAGTTCCAGGTACGGCCGCACACGCCGGTATTGGTCCGCCGAGAGCGCCGGCAGATTCACCGCATTGCGAATCACGCCTTCCCCCAGATAGTCCCGAATCTGCACCGCCACCTGCGTACCCAGCTCTTCCTGCGCCTCGGCCGTGGAGCCGGCTACATGCGGAGTAGTGATTACGTTCGGAAGCCCGATCAGCGGGCAATTCTTCGGCGGCTCTTCCGCAAAGACGTCCAGTGCGGCCCCGGCCACGTGGCCGCTCTTAATCGCCGCCGCCAGATCCGCTTCATTGATCAGTTCCCCGCGCGCGGCGTTGATGATGCGCACGCCCTTCTTCATTCTCGCAATGGACGCGGCGTTGATCATTTCCCGCGTTTGTGGACTCACGCCCGCGTGCAGGGAGATAAAGTCGCATTCGGCCAGAAGTTGCTCGAGCGGTACCAGTTCCACGGACAGCTCCCGTGCCGCCGCCTCGCTAATGAACGGATCATAAGCAATAACGCGCATATCGAACGCTTCCGCCCGGGACGCCACTTCGCTCCCGATGCGCCCGAGGCCCACAAGACCTAGCGTCTTGCCGCGTACCTCGGCGCCCGACGACGATTTTTCCCAGCGGCCTTCGCGCATCGCCGCGTCAAATTTTGGAAGCTGCCGCACCAGCGCCAGCAACAGCGCAAAAGTATGCTCGGCAACGCTGACGGAACTTCCCCCAGGCGTGCTCATGACCAGAACGCCGCGCTTCGTGGCTTCGTCCAGGTCGATATTATCCACGCCCACACCCGCGCGGCCCACGGCGCGCAATTTCTTCGCCTGGTCCAGCATTTTCGCGGTGACTTTCGTCGCGCTGCGCACAATCAGAGCGTCCGCATCAGCGATTTCCGCGATCAGCGTATCGTTCGTCGTCAGCACGACGTTCCACCCCGGCTGCTCCTTCAGAAGCTGCACGCCCCGCTCGCTGATCTTGTCCGCTACGATCACTTTCATGAGGCTCCGCCATCCCCCGCGGGTTTTTCCCGCGCTCTGTAAGCATTCAAAAGTAGCGAGCCCCCCGCGCGCTGTCAAATAAGTGCGGCCGGTACGGAGCCAATCCGCCGCGAACCATTCCTTCGCTGCGAATTTCCCGGTCTGCTATATTCAATGACGCGAGGAACCTGAGATGAGTCTTGCCGAAAAAATTCAGAAAGATCTGGTTGACGCCATGCGAGCCAAAGAGGAGTTGCGACTCAGCGTGCTGCGGGGAATCAAGGCCGCCATCAAACACAAAGAAGTCGAAAAGATCCGCGCGCTCGACGACGCCGAGTCGATTCAGATTCTGCAAACGCTCGTAAAACAGCGCAAGGAATCGATCGACCAGTTCACCAAGGGCAAGCGCCCGGAACTCGCCGAAAAAGAAACCAAGGAACTCGCCATCATCGAATCGTATCTGCCTGCCGGCGCCAGCGAGGCCGAAATGGACGCGGCGATTTCCAAGGCGATCTCCGAGTCCGGCGCGAATTCCATCAAGCAGATGGGCGCGGTTGTGAAAGCCGCCAAGGCTGCGCTGGAAGGCAAGACCGTTGACGGCAAAGCGCTCAGCGACCGCGTCCGCGGCCGTCTCTCGAAACTGGGCTGAGAAGATTCTTCGTTCATTCGGCATGCCGCTCCCGGAAACCATCGCGATGCGCTTCACGGAAGAGGACGCGGGCTACGTGACTGTGCGTCCCGTCGTGAAGCAAACGTTTCGCCTTGCCGAACTCGCTGACATGGTCGTAAGCGTGACCGGCAAAACTGTCTCGCGCGTGCAGCAAGTTTTCCGCGCCGGCACTGTCGTGTACAACGGCTATCGCTATTGGTGGGACGGTTTTGGCTCCAACGAAAACGAGCTCGCGGGACTCCTTGCCCTTTTCCCGGATGACGATCCCGCTCGTTTCTTCAATCCCGCGGAAGCAGCCGCGGCCACTTTCGAAATCGGCGGGGGCGCGCAGCTTTCCCTGGTTGGCTTCGCGCGCGGCGAAGCTTCAGCGAGGCGCTTGTTCCGCAAACGGAGTCCTTGGGAAATCCTGGTCGCGGTGGCGAAAGATTCGGCTCCCCGCTACGAGAAATATTCGCATGCGGAACGAGCCGATATCTTCCGCGTCCATCTCTCCGCGGAGATCGCTGCCGCGCTCTTGAAACAAATGATCGAGGCGTCTCCGCGCACTCTGCGAAAGAAATTGACAGCGCTGCGGTCTCCCGCCGCCATTCTTTTTTCTCTCCCTCGTACACAATTGGCCCGAGCGGGAAGTCGGCCATAGAATGGGAATTGCGATGACCCTTGCTTCAGATCCCGGCGCTCGGAACAACTACGCTTTCGCGTTGGTTCGCATTGGCGTAGGTATTCTTTTCCTGATCTTCGGCCAATACAAAGTCTTCGGCACGGCCTTCACTCTTCACGGCGGCTTTCAATTTTGGATTAACAAATTCCTCGAGGGGGGCGCTTATCCCTTCATGGCGCCCATTCTCCGGGGCTTTGTTCTCGCGCATGCCACGCCCATCGCTTTCCTGGTAGCCTACGGCGAATTGGCGATCGGGGTCGCGCTCACTTTCGGCATCCTCGTGCGTTCCGCGAGCTTCTGCGGCCTGATCTTCATGCTCACCATAATTTTCTCTTCGGACTATCCCGGCGCAGCAGCGCCTTTGTGGCAATACTTCGGCGCAAGCCTGAGCCATTCCGTATTTGCGCTGTGCTTCGCCGCGTTCTTGTTTGGACGGGCCGACTCCGTCTGGTCGGTCGAGGCGCTTCGAAGAAATCAAGTGAAAGTCAGTGGGGACAAGAATCAGTGAGCTGCGGGCTTTAGCACCGCGATATTCCGTTCGTCGCCTGCAACGATGCGGTAAAGTTTCTTCAAATCCTCGACCTTGTTAAGCGGCACGCTCAACTCCTTCACCTCGAACGTCCTCGTATATTTCAGGGTGTTCCCATTCACTTCCGTCTTGCTGTGGTAGCTCGCGAAGCTGTAGTCCGCGTTCACCGGCGGTGGCAAGTCGTCCACCTCGTAGCCCGCCGGCAGCGTGATTTCAAACGTGTCCGTATCTCGCGAAGGTCCGTCGAACTCCACCGGATATTTTCGCGGCTCCTTGGTTTCCAAGATATCGCTGCTTCGGCTTCCCACCACTCGCGGGCGCACCAGCAACAAATTGCCTGCCGTCTTCGCGTAGTTCTCAGCCACAAACGAGTACTGATAGCCGAACGGTAGATCCGTCTGGTTGAGGTTAACAATGGCTGCCTTTGTAATCTGAAAAGTTGCAAGGGAATGCGAGATCAGGTTTTCGATCGGCTTAACCTGGTCAGCCGATTTCGTGACCGTCTTCAGCGCCGCCCGCTGCCACAAACCGGAGTCTCCAAGCCGGGTTTCGACAACTTCGCCCTTCAACGTGCCACTCGGGCTCAATGTTAGTTTTGCGGTGCGCTCCACTCCGTTCATCGCCGCG
>Ga0307479_10005465_pt1 | contig 11629 bp, 12 predicted proteins | sample atmos_gasesECM4C_FD_203743 | JGI IMG/M metagenome (GOLD analysis project Ga0307479, IMG submission 203743) | Hardwood forest soil microbial communities from Morgan-Monroe State Forest, Indiana, United States - atmos_gasesECM4C_515 | ecosystem: Environmental > Terrestrial > Soil > Temperate... | reverse complement strand
TTAATTCTTTCTTGAGTCTGTCTTCGTTGACCTTGCCGTCTTCGACCAGGATGTCGGCGTCGCCTTCGACAATTTGCTCGATCTTGCGGTGATCGTACAGAAACCGAACGACGAGATAGTTGATGGCGAGCAGGGAAGCCGCGCCGATGATTCCGCCGGTGACGCTGTTGTCGTCGCCAATGATGGCGTTCTGCACGGTGTTCGACAGTGTCAGCAACACAATCAAATCGAACGGATTGAGCTGCGCGAGTTCGCGCTTGCCTGACAGGCGCAGACCGACAATCAGAAAAATGTAGACAATGACCGGCCGGAGAACTTTTTCCAAAACCGGCAGGCCGAGAACGAACATATCCTTCCAAATTCCGTGCATCGCCATCGCACCTCCAGCGAGAGGTTATCACGTAATCTTGGGGTGCCTGCGATGCCAGTCGGTATGCAGTTGGTAGATGCGCGCGGCCTGAATCACGGCGACGTCGTCTCCCGCACGAGCCATGAATTGCAGTCCCACGGGAAGATTCTTTTCCGTGAAGCCACAGGGAACGGACAGGGCGGGGAGCCCGCACAGATTTCCGATACCACCCAGCGGATCGGCGTAAGAAAGTCCGGTCTCGAGATTCAATTCCAGCGCCGTCGCGGCGACGGGTTGCGTTACCGTCACCAGCAAATCAAACGAATCGAACAATGCCTCCATTTTCTTCTGCAGGATTTCGCGGAGGCGCTGCGCCTGCAAATAGTCCGCGCCGGAGTATTGCTCGTTCACGTACCCGGCGATTTGCCCCAGCGGGTCGGCTAATCCGCTCACGCGGCCGGAGCGAATCAGCGAACGAAACGAGGACGCGCCTTCGACCGCGACGATGATGTTGCCGGCATCCTCGAACGGGCCTTCGGGCAATTTAGCGTTCTTCACGCCCGGGAAATATTTCTTCAACACTTTTTCCGCGGCATCCGCGGCTTTGGCCACGCCAGGTTCCATCTTTTTCCAGGCATTGGTCAGCCAGCCAATTTTCAACCCGCGCGACTTCAACTCCAGAGACGCCGAATAGGTGAACGCCGCCTTGTCCAGGGGAAGCGTGCTGCGATCTCTGGGATCATGCCCGGCAATGGCGGCAAAAACGCGAGCGCAATCTTCCGCGGAACGGGCTAGCGGCCCGATTTTGTCCATGCTCGGAGCGAGCGCCATCGCGCCATAGCGGCTGACGCGGCCGTAAGTGGGGCGCAGGCCGCTGACGCCGCAAAACGCGGAGGGGCAGAGAATTGAGCCCCAAGTTTCCGTGCCAATCGCAAACGGCGCGAGCCCGGCCGCAACAATTGCGCCGGACCCAGAAGACGAGCCGCAGGTCCAGCATTTCGTGTCCCAGGGGTTTTTTGCTTCGCCTTGCAGGGACGCGGAGGCAAAGCGATAGCCCATTCCCCCGGCAAGCTCAATCATTGCGGCTTTTCCGAGCAGCACCGCGCCGACGCGATTGAGATGTTCGATGACGGTGGCGTCGTAATCGAAGACTTGATTGGCGTACTGTTTCGCGCCCCAGGTGCATGGCACGCCTTTTACGGCGAGCAGGTCTTTTGCGGCGTAGGGAATTCCGTGGAGCGGGCCGCGGTAATGGCCACTGTGAATTTCTTTTTCGGCGGCCTTGGCCTGCGCTATGGCAATTTCCGGAGTCGGACGAGCGTAGGCGTTGTAACGCGGGCCGAGCTTTTCGCTGCGGTCGAGAAAATATTGCGTCAGCTCCACCGGCGAAAGTTTCTTCGTTTCGATGCGTTTCGCCAGTTCCGTGACGGGCAGGAAAGCCAATTCTTCCGTGGGCATCGATGTCCTCAGGGATTCGCCGGAGCGTCCGGCGTTTTTCCGACGCGCGTGTTCTCGAGCGGATTCTTTTCGCGCTCGAGCAGCGGTTTGAGATACAAGCCGGGGCCGTCGCCATTCTCGAGCGCGTAGGCACGCAAACGGTCGAGCGGCGGCTGCGCCAAATTGCAAAGCCTGCGAATGTCGGCCTTCTGCGCGTCGGAGAAGCGGCTGCCGTATTGGCTGAAGATGGATTGAATGCGCGCTTCGACTTCAGCGTGGCCCTCGGGAGAAAGCTTGGGGAGATCCGCGGCTTGTTGCGGGGCGTTGCTCGCCGGATCGGGAAAGCGCCCGCCACGGTCGGCGGCCGCTACGGTTGCATGTTCATTCGATGGAGCTGCGGGCGTGGCCATCGCAGCTGCGGGAGCGACCGTTGCTACTGCCGAAGCAAGGGCGGCACGGCGCGCGAATTCGCGGCGGGAGATTCGGCTAGATTTAGCGGAGCTAAGTTTAGGGGTTTCGTCCATCGAGGTCTCCGTTTATGTCTTGCGACGAAGTAGGGATTTGCCTGCGGCTTGGTAGGCCCTCCTGAGGTGGGTAGGGAGAGGCTACTGAAAGCCGGAGTGAGCGTCAACAGTCCGGGAAGAGGAGTGGAGGCAAAGAGGCAAGATCGGAGATTCATTTGATGCCCCCACACCCCGGGGCCGGCCCCTTTTGGGCTACAATGCTGGTCACCTCGCCATGATTACGCGTCGCGATTTCACGAAACTCGCGAGCTTCGCCGCCGGAAGTATGTTGGTATCTTCCGGCGGCGAGTCGCAGGAGGGGCAAGCTTCTGAAGTCCGAAATGCTGCCGTTACGAGCGGTTTCGTTCAGAACGCGGGCGCCGAGATCTACTACGAGTGCACCGGCAGCGGACCAGCCATCGTGTTTGCCCACGGACTGGGCGGGAATCATCTTTCGTGGTGGCAGCAAGTTCCCCATTTTTCACATCGCTATACGTGTGTTACCTTTGCCCATCGCGGATTTTCTCCATCGCGCGTTACGTCTGGCGCGGTCGATCCTGCATTGTTTGAAGCGGACCTGTTGGCACTGGTTGATCATCTTAAACTCGCGGAGGTTCGGCTCGTTGCACAGTCCATGGGAGGGTGGACATGCCTGAACTTTGCTCTACGCCATCCGCGGCGCGTCCGGGCTTTGGTCATGGCGGCAACCGGAGGCGTGGTTGATCTGAAGACACTTGATGCAGCCGACCGCAAGGGCATCGAAAGTTGGATTGCAGCGCACGAAGGAATTCAGACTGAACTTGGCAAACGGGGCATTCATCCCGCCGCCGGAGAGCGGATGGCCCGCGAGCAACCTGCTCTGGAATTCTTATATCGCGAAATCGACCGCCTCAGCAGCGGCCTCGATAAAGAGGCGCTTCGCGCAAAGTTATTGGCTGCGCGGACTCTGCCCGCGACAGATTTGAAGGCGTTGACGGCGCCGGTGCTATTCATTTCGGGCACGGAGGACGTGGTTTTCCCACCTCCTGCGGCAGCCGCCCTTGCAAATCTCGTTTCCGGAGCAAAATTGGAATCGGTTCCCGAAGCCGGCCATTCGGTTTATTTCCAGCGGCCCGAGATTTTCAACCGCGTGGTATTCAACTTCCTTGAAACGCACCAAGGCGCCGCTGCAGGTTCCGCTTCCTGAATCGTCGCCTGATTTTGCCAACGAGGCGCCGGACTGAAGCCCAGCCCCTACATTCCCACCTACCTGGAGGCGATCTCCTTCGATTCGTTGCGCGGTGAATTGGCCTGCAAGACGCGAACGAGATGGCGGCCGGTTGCGGGAGTGGCGACTCTATTTTCCAGCAGGATGGCTTTGGCGCTAACTTTGCGGCCGTAAATCCGCTGGTTGGCTTTGTTGTCTGGACGCAGCGTCGAACCTTCGAGGGAAATGCCGGCGAATAGCCCGCGGGAGCGGGAATAGCTGAGGATTTCTGCTTTCATCCAGAGATCGGTGTCCGCGGAAGCATCGCGGCCTTTGGGACCGGCAGCGGCGGAGGCGTCTCCGCCCAGCTTGATCTTGCTGCTGAGAATGGAAGCGACGCCTTTCCGGTTCATGACCAGAAGAATCAGATCAGTGGATTCGCCACCGATTTGCATTCCGAGGCTATCGCCTTCGAGCGCGTACATGGCGGGAGCGCCCCAACGTCCATTGAATTCCTTGCCGGTGCGGCAAACCATTGCGCCGCGGCCGTAGTCCTTGCCCATTCCGAAGGCCAGCTTCAATACGGACGGGAAAACGATGACACACTCGGCTTTTGCCAAGACCTGCTGGGGTAGATTGTCCGGGATGTTCAGGATTTCCTGCATGACTACGCCGCAATTTTCGAGGCGTTTTTGTTCTTTCGTCGCGGCTACGGCGTACACGGCGCCCGCGGCCAGGGATAGACACACAGCGGCTACGAAATATCGATTCATCGCTCACCTCCATAGGAGAAATGCTTTTCAAAACGTGGGGCTTCGTCCGAATCTGTGACGGGGCGGTCTTAACCGGCGGGCCCAATTGAGAAATTTGGATAGCAACTGATCCTTATCTATCCAGGCAGGCCGTGCGAGGAACGTCCTCTTCGATGTCCTCACCGCAGTCTTGCGTGGACATATGCGCCCCGCTCGCTCCGTCGAAATGTGCCCCATCCACATGCCCGGAGGATTGATAGTCGCCTCATGATGCCGAGCCAGGCGATTGTAGTACTCCGCGGTACCAGCCACGTCCTCGCGCCCAAACCTAGGCAATCGAGGAGGAAACAGGCTACACAAAGACTGAAAAAGCGAATTCATCTGCCCCAACGCTTCCGACACAGCTGGGCTCGGATCGATGTGGCGAATCTAACTGCGTATGCTTGCGAACTGAATCTTAGACTTCGGTAAGACACGCGTCTGTCCACTTGTAGACAACTTCGTAGTTTATTTGGAAGGGATCGAGCGATGCTCTGGCTACTGCTCCGGGAGTTTCTCTTCCAGTTCACTGGCCAGCTTATGGACGTCGGTAGTCTCGCTAAATCCTTGAACCTGAAGGGCTGCCGATTGCACGTCGACGCCAGTGTGTTGACAGAGCTTTTGCAGCATCTGGAGCATCATGGTGAGTTCCTGCTCGGCGAGCATACCGACCTGAAGATCGAGATGAGAGCGCCTCTCCGCCTGGCGAGCCATGCGGTTTTGGCTGATCAGGACAAAGATGGTCAGGAAAACGCTCTCTGAGGAGACAAAAAGCGCCAAAATGCCGAATGGGAAAGGATCGAAAGCTTTGACATTGGGAATCAAGTTGAGATTCACGGTGCTCCAGATGGCGACCAAAATCGCATGCAACATCAGGAATTTTACGCTGCCGATGAATTTTACGATGGCATCGCTGCCGCGCTCGGTAGCTGTGCGGCGATCTAAAGCTTCCTCTTCCAACTTGGCAATGGCTGCAATATTGAATTGCGTAGGATTGGCCGAAAATTGGTTAGACGGCACTTTTTTCATGCACGGAACTCCGGCTCATCCGGGGCGACATTTATACCCGCGATGGGCAAGCGACTTGGCACTGTGAAATCTACTTGGGATTGACAGCGCTAGTTTGTGTCGGAGCCTCGGTGTCAGCCGGATAGATAATGATCTCGACGGTGCCCCAGTCGGAATCAGACACGGGGCCCTTGCCTTTCCCGAGTCCCAGGGTCTTGAGTTGCGAATCATCAAAGGAGAAATTGCCGACGAGGTAGTCTCGCACCACCATGGCGCGCGCCTGCGTCAGGATCAGGTCCTTTTGCGTGTCACCTGCCGAGCCGGTTGAAACGACGACAACGGCGACTCCAAACTCCGTGTCGGCCAGAAACTGGCCGGCAGCACGCAATGATTTCTGGTTTTTTGGTTTGGCGGTGTCCACTTTGTCGAAGAGCTGCTGGGATTCGTAAGTGAATGTTTTCAGAGGCGCCGCCTGGGGAAGCTGCGGGATTTCGTTTTTCGCCAGCTCGGAAGAGTTTTCGTAGCCGCGATTCTTGAAATAGCCGCGCAACAGGAAATTCTGCTTTATGGCTTCCATGTTTTCCTGGAAGGAGGCGACTCCCGCTTGCGCATGGTTGACGGTGTCACGCAACCCGACGGTCGTCTGGTCCAGTTGGGTATAGATCTTCTTGTCGTTGACCAGAGCCCCTACGGTTCCCTGACCTTGATTGATCTTGCCGCTGATGGAACTCAGATTTGCGGCGGCCACCGTAACGTTGTCCAGGGCTTCCTGGCTCGTGTCCAGAATGCCGTCGGCCTTCTTCATCAGGTCCGCAATGACAAGCGGGGGTTGGCTGGCGATGGTGTCGTCATCCTTTACATTCAGGGCCTGCGCGGATCCAAAAGAGATGGAGACATATTCGTTCCCCAGGAGGCCTTCGGTCTCGATGGCGGCTACTGAGTCTTGCTTGATGATGTCGTGCGTCGAGCGCTCAAGATCCATCAGCACGGTGATTGTACCGGCCGGCTTGTTCGGTAGCTGAATATCGCGCACCGTGCCGCTGTGCACACCACCCACGCGCACTTCCGCGCCTGGATCGAGGCCCACTACGGTAGCGAACTGCGCCTTCAATCGATAAGTGGAGGTGAAGAGGTACTGCTTGCTCCCGATGATGAAGATTCCCGCCGCCAGAATCGCCAGCGTCGTAATGATAAAGGCTCCGAGCCTCGCCGCCCTTGACATATAAGCTCCCTATGAATCTCGCTTCAAAAATTCCGAGACAAATTCGTCATCGCTTTTCTCAAGCTCCTTGAAGCTGCCTTCGATCAGCACGTTTCCATCGTGCAGCAGCGCTATGCGATCTGCGATCGTCTTTGCGCTATGCAAGTCATGCGTGACCACAATGGATGCCATGTCGTGTTCCTCTTGCAGCTTGAGAATCAACTCATCGATCTCGCCGGAGGTGATGGGATCGAGTCCCGCGGTCGGTTCATCGAGCAATAGAATGCCGGGCTCGAGAGCTAGCGCGCGCGCCAGCCCTACGCGCTTCTGCATGCCGCCGGAAAGATCGCTGGGCATTTTCTTGAGATCCCCTTCCATGCCCACGCTAGCGAGCAGTTCTTTGACGCAATGTCCCTGCTCCGATTCCGTCATTTTTGTATGGCGCTTCAAGGGGAAGGCGATGTTCTGCTCCACGGTGAGCGAGTCGTAGAGCGCCGCGTGCTGGAATAAGAACCCCATCTTTTTCCTGATCTCATTCAGGGTATCGAGATCGAGGCGGGTAATCTCCTGCCCATGGATGCGAATCGAGCCGGAGTCGGGCTTTTGCAGGCCGATGATTAGCTTGAGCAGCACGCTCTTACCGGAACCGCTACGCCCGAGCACGGCCAAAGTTTCGCCACTGTCGACGGCCAGATCAATCCCATTCAAGACGACCTGGCTCCCGAAGGACTTATGCAAGCCTCGCAGGGCCACAGCTGGTGCGTCACTCTTTCCGCCGGAGCTTTCTATCGCCGGAGTGGCGCCGCTCTCCTCCACAGCAAGCAAGACTTCTTGTTCAGGGTGCATCATGAAAAGAACACCAGGATGAATTTCACCAAAATGACGTCGGCCAGAATGACAAAGAGCGAAGATAGGACGACGGAACTGGTCGCCGAAAGTCCCACACCTGCGGTACCGCCCTGCGTTCGCATTCCCTGGAAGCACCCGATCATACCGATGATCAGGCCGAAGACCGCGGTCCTGAAGGTCGGAGCCAGAAAGTCGGCGAAGGTGGTGCCGTCAACACCTTGATGGATGAATCTGTGGAAGGAAACCGGGTCGACCAAAGTATCCGCGATCCAACCGAATAACACGCCGCAGAAATCGGCGGCGAGGGTCAGCAGCGGGAGCATCAGGATGCAAGCCACAATGCGCGTGAAGGCCAAAAACTTGTAGGGATTTACGCCGGAAGCCTCGATGGCATCAATCTGCTCGGTTACCTTCATGGACCCCAATTCCGCGCCGATGCCGGCCCCCACCCTGCCGCTGACCACCAGGCCGGTCACGACAGGGCCCGTTTCGTGGATGATGGAGTAGAAGAGAGCGCCGGGAAGCATGGACGTGGCTCCGAAGTGAGCCAAGCTGCTGCGGCTTTCTAAGGCCAGGACAAAACCGATGGCGGCACCCGCCAAGGTCACCAGCGGCAACGACTTGGAGCCTATTTCGTCGAGCTGACGCAGCAGCTCGCGACCTTCAAACGGGCGTCGCACCGCCGCCCGCAGCACCTGCCACGCGAAAAGACCGAGATCCCCGAACCACTCGAGGAAGCGGTTGAACGGACTCCAGACGGAAGTGAGAGTAGGTGACATGAGCGTCATAGGCTGCCGTACGTTTGGGCTGATCCAGCGGCGAGGAATCTGATTCTCTCCTTGCCGGGAACTCCCATTTTGAGATCGAGGATGGCTGCCGCAATAGGCCTAAAAAGGAACCAAGATCCTTAGACTCAGAGATACCACTTTGAGAATTTAGCTGTCTGTACCAAAGGGCACACAAACCGCGCAGCTTCTTCGTATTCGCCACGCTCAAAAAGTACCGAAGAATTGCTGTCATTTACGTGATGGCCATCATGCATGTGCGGTATGAAACAGAAATTATCCGGCGCTACGTGCATAGTCATGGGTGCTGCGATTCCAGGAGTTGAAACCATGACACGCGCGAACCCGAGGTGCAGTCCTGGCCGCCAACGCCGGGTTCAATTGGAGCATGCGATGCCAACAAACAGATGCGCCGCTGTGGCGCTATTCCTTCTTCTGTCTCCGACTCTGGCCTGGGGCCAGACCGCAGAGCCAGACAAGCAGAGCGCGCCAGCACCCGAGCAGCAGGCCCAGCAATCGGGAAGCACCGTCGATTCGACGACGCAACTGGACGCGGCAACGGAGCCAAAGCCGCTGATGGACATGCCTACTCCGGCTGCGGGCCGAACTCCCGTGAACCCGAAGACAAATAGTTCCGAGGGTCAGCAGACGAAGCGGATGTTTTGGATCATTCCTAATTTTGCGGCCGTGAGCGCGGACACACAGCTTCCACCGCTAACCACCAGGGAAAAATACGCGCTTGCAATGCAGGATAGCGTGGACTATTCGTCGTTCGTTTGGTCGGGAATGCTCGCTGCCCAAAGCATGGCTTTGAGATCGTATCCGGAGTTCCACAACGGGATGGCTGGGTATAGCCGCTATTATTGGCGGGCATTCGCGGATCAAGCGTCTGGATCTTTCTTCACGGAAGCCTTTGTCCCGGCGATCACGCACGAGGACCCGCGTTACTACACCCTCGGCCATGGAGGTTTTTTCCATCGAGCAAAATACGCGTTATCGCGTGTCGTCGTTACCAAGACCGATTCCGGGGGCAGGAGCTTTAACTTCGCCGAGATTGTGGGGAACGGACTGGAAGCCGGGTTGTCCAACCTTTATTACCCACCAGAGGAGCGCAGCTTGCACAATACCGCGATGAACTGGCTGGCACAGCTGGAAGCTGCAAGCCTCAATAACATCATCAGGGAGTTCTGGCCGGATATCCGCCATAAGTTGCTTCGACAGAAATAGTCAGCCGTGTGTCTCGATGTGAACAGATATCCATCCTCGTCTTTTTTATGATCGTGCTTACGTAGGCCCAAGGAGCTAAGCCGGGCCGGAATTCAAAGAAGGCAACAAAATGAAGCCAAGCACAGAGAATCAGATTGCAGGCAAGATCCACGAAGTAAAGGGCACGATCAAACAGAAGGTGGGCCAACTGACGAACGATACCGACCTGGAAGGTGAAGGTATCGGAGAGAAGATAGCCGGTAAAGTTCAAAAGAAAATCGGCCAGTTGGAAAAGGTCATCGAGAAACCTTAGACCGTGAAGCGATGCGCACAAGAAAGCCCCGCCGACTCTGAGGTTCGTCATTTGAGATTCGATCTGGTACCAATCAAAGGAGAAATATGAAAAGGCTCAGATTGTCAGTAGCCATACTCACGCTGGTCGCCGCCGGGACCCTGGCCGGGTGCTCCGGCACGGCTGCATCACCCGATGTTTCCGAGAGCATTCGCAAATCGCTGGATCACGCAGGCTTCAAAGATGTCTCGGTCAGTCAGGATCGCGAGAAGGGCGTTGTGACCCTCGGCGGACAAGTCGGGAGTGAGAATGACAAGGCCCAAGCCGAATCGCTGGCGAAGTCCTTGGCGGGCGCGCAGGTGGTCGCGGACCAGATTGCGGTGATTCCCAAAGGCGTAGAAAAAGAAGCAAAGGCGGTGAACTCCGACCTGGACGAAGGCATCGAGAAGAATCTGGACGCAGCGTTGATCCAGAACAGGATGCACGGCAACGTGAAGTACGAAGTGAAGAGCGGAGTAGTCACGCTTACGGGAGAAGTGAACTCGCAATACAAGCGCGACCATGCCGAGCAGGTGGCGACGCGAGTGCCCAACGTGAAGCAGGTCGTGAATGATCTGCAGGTTAAAAATCAGAAAGCCAGTTCTTCGCAATAGAACCTGCGGAGTTGAACGCAGCGGAGAACGGAGAGCGACCGCGTTGCGGTTCGCTATGCTGCTAATGAACAGGTCCACCCTGCGAGTGGAAAGCAAGCGGCTGGCTTTCGAGAAGGAGATGCAATGTCATTCGGCCTTTACTCGATTGGGTTTGCGATCGTGATCGGCGGGCTAATTTATGCCGCCTACCTGGTGCACATGCCGGCACACTGGATTGGAGTGTGCGCGGCCGTACTCTTGGGATTGGGGATTCTGACCGGCGTGAAGGCGACGCGGCAGAAAGATCCCGTAAGTTAACGACATTGCCGGAATGAGACTCAGTGGGAGAAATATCCCGTCTTCGAGCGGACGGTCAAGCCGGGACGCTTGACGCGAATAACCACTTTTCGGAAGGCGTCGTCCTTGGCTGCGCTGGTTGGGTAATACGCCAGCTCGTGGGAAGTGCGCAGCTCATTTTCATGGTTGTTCCATTTTGCCCCGGTGGTTATTCCGATTCCACTTCTCCGATAACCGCTAACGAGGAGTTAGCCGCCCAAAGCTGGGTTCCTGCTCACTGTCTTGGCGGTTGCACGATCCGCGGCCAAATATCCCTATATACTCTCTCCCATCCATGCGCGGTCATGGCTCAACGCTTCGGTAGTAGTCTTGAGCTCGTTCTAGTGGGCAATATCGATGACCCCCGCCGCTAGATGAAATCGCGCAGCGCTCTATCTGGATATGACACTGGCGGGCCATCATAATCTCGATCAATCTCGCTTCTTGAAGATCGAACAGACCTAGGGCACTTCCTGTGTTAGCGTTGGCATGCCCATCAAAAGGGAGTGGCGGAAGCGGAAATGGGAACAGAAGATGCGCTCCTCTGAGATCAGTCACAAGATATAAGAGACCCCGTACTCAATGAAACCCTTGTCCTCCCCCCTTCGTGAGCTCACGATCCGAGCGGGCACATAAATATTTGGCGCCCTCGACGTGTAGGGTATCGCCATTTCTACGCTCGACCCTTCCGAGTAAGTGCTGGAACTGTAAAAGCTTAAACCTCCCCGCGCCAAGTTTCCGACGAGCACAACCTCGGTTCCGAGTGTGGGGTGCCGAACGCTTCCAATCGCGTCTACCCGGATACGGTCGTGCGACCGCTGATTCCGCGTCCCAGGGGCTAACACGTGGCACAACCTTTGACGCTGGCTATCCGTCTCCACCGGGCTGTGGAGGGCGGCCATCTGTGCGTGCGGCTGAGTCCAGGTAGTCCAGCCTCCGCATCGTCCGCAGATGCGGGCGATGCTCCGGTGGTAAAGAAAGAGATCAGTTTCAAATTCGTTGAGATACGACACTTCCGTCTGCCCGCAGGCAATACAGCTGAGCAGGGCACGGA
>Ga0307479_10005464_pt1 | contig 11632 bp, 6 predicted proteins | sample atmos_gasesECM4C_FD_203743 | JGI IMG/M metagenome (GOLD analysis project Ga0307479, IMG submission 203743) | Hardwood forest soil microbial communities from Morgan-Monroe State Forest, Indiana, United States - atmos_gasesECM4C_515 | ecosystem: Environmental > Terrestrial > Soil > Temperate... | reverse complement strand
ATCCTCCGGATGATCTATGGCGAGCAGACGCGTCTGGTCGAGATAATCGAGTTCTTCCATGGGTTCGAGCATGCGGAAACTGATGCGTCCGTCGTGCGGTTCAATCTGCGAACCCGCGACTTTGAAATACTCATCCGGATCGGGCGTGTTGCGTTGATTGGGACCAATCCAGTGACCCACGATTCCGGGGCCGATCATGTCCGCGAGGAATTCGAACTCATCGCCATTCCAGACGAAGACGATGGGGCAGGAGCTGCCGCGGCGGTCGATTTCGGCGATCAATTCTGGCTTGTTGGCGGGCAATTGCATTTCGTCCTGCACGACTCCCATGGGCCAGAGCAATCGCACGACGTCCACCATGCGCTCCGCACCGAGGCCCGCGACGATGTCGGTGGGGCCCTGTCCCAGATAGCCCGAAGCGCCCGGGACCTCCCATTTCTGCTGGAGCGCGCCGGCGGACAAATCAATTTTCGTTCCGATGCCACTCTTGTTGTCGTGCTCGCCCTTGAATGCGAGCCGCAGCCAATTGTTTTTGTTGCCGCCGACATTCTTGAGCAGCACGGGCGGAAGATTATTTTGCGTGACGAGCAGGTCGGCCGAACCGTCGCCCGCAGAATCGAATGCGATCACGCCGCGCGGATTGTGCAGCGCGATCTTGTCGAGGCCGGTTTCGGCGGTAACGTCGCGAAATCCGGCAGGGCCCTCGTTGCGAAGCAGCGCGATGCGGCCCTCGCCCGAGAAAGTTTCGCCGACGGCGACGAGATCAATCCAGCCATCGTTGTCGTAGTCGAGCGCCGCAAGGCCCCAGCCGCGCATCCATCCGAAATCCGGGAGCACGACGCGCTCGAATGACTTGCTTTCGACACTGCGCCACAACGTAAGGGCCGGCGTGGCCCAGTGCGTAAAGGCGAGGTCCATCCAGCCGTCTTTATTGAAGTCGAGCGCCACGGCGCCCACCGAAGGCGCGGGCATGAAAATTGCCCAGGGACTCGCGGAGCGGAAGACGCCTTCGCGCTGATTCAAGAAAACTTCGGGGCGGCCAAGCCCGGTGACAACAAGATCGATGGCGCGGTCATTATTCAAATCGCTCCCGATTGCGGCGATGCTCGGAGAGCTGCCTGCAAGCCCTGTCTCCCTGGTCCAATCCGTGAACGTGCCGTTGCCGTTGTTGCGCCAGAGGATGTTGCCCGGCGACGCGGCATTCTCGGGGAATGAAAATGGCTGCAATGGATTCTCGACGGGGAAGTCCATGAATCGCGTGACGTAGAGATCGAGATCGCCGTCGTGGTCGTAATCAATGAAAGTCATGCCGAGAACGAGCCCATCGGTGTGTATGCCCGATTCGTCCGTCACGTCCTTGAATGTGCCATTGCCCTCGTTGTGAAAGAGCTTGATCCCGCCATTGAAGCCGATGGCGAGGTCGGGCTTGCCATCGTTGTCGTAGTCGCCGACGGCGCAGCTCATACCCTGGCCGTGGAAATCGAGCTTCGCCGCCTTGGTCACATTTACGAATTTTGCGCCGCCGGCGTTGTGGTAGAGCGCGGAATTGCCTTTGCCATCGGCGTTGACGACAAAAATATCGGGCTTGCCGTCGCCGTCATAGTCGAAGACGCATGCGCCGCTGCCAATGAAATCAGCGAGCGAAATGCCCGTTTTCTTCTGACTTTCGGGAGACGCGGCGCTTCCCCCGCGCCCGACAATCACCGGCGGACGCTTCATCACGGCCGGATGAAATCGTCTCTGGGCCGGCACGGCCGGCTGCGAAGGAAATCCGGAGAGAGCCGTGACGTTCACGTAGTGAACGGGAATCGCGGGCGGAACAGGCTCCGGAGCTGGCGCCATCATCTCGGCAAGCGAGTATTTCCCCTGCTCGCCGTAGATGAAGCTGATCGGCGTCCCGAGTTTCTCCGCTGTGATGTGCTGGAAGCGATCGAGATGCGCTTTGGCGCGTGCTTCGTCGCCCTTCCGCAGAAGCGCCTGCGCGAGGCCGAACTCGGAGGAAGCGTGGAAGGGATTGCGCTCGATGGCGCGAGTGTATGCAGCGACGGCCTTGTCGTAGCGCCGCTGCTCGGATTCGATCAGGCCGATGAAATACTGCGCGTCGGCGTCGGAGGGATCGAGCTCCGCGACCTTCTCGAAATCCGTTATGGCGGCGTCCAGATGATTGGTGGCTTTTTCGAGCAGCCCGAGATTGAACCACGCGCGCGGGTTCCGGGGCTGGCGCTCCGCAGATTTTTCCAGCACCTTCCGGGCATCGTCGAAAAGCTGCATGTTCAGGAAGGCAATACCTATGTTGAGGCAGGCGATATCGGTTTGCGGATCGAGGATGCAGGCGCGCTGGAATTTGCCGAGAGCCGATTCGAATTGCTGGCGGTTCATCAACGCCACGCCAAAATTGTTTTCGCGGACGATTGCGGCGCGTGAATCGGCCGCCGCCGAAGCAGAGGCAGTTTGCGCGGGCTTTGCCGCGTGCTTATGCTGACGCTGCTGCGTGGCGCCTATGACGGCGCAGACAGAAGCGAAGATGAGGATCGCGATCGGCGCGAATCGGCGCATCCATCCCTCGGACTGCATAAGCCAATGGCTGGCGTATTCTAACAGGCGCGTGCTCGCAGGCCGATTGGTAATACCGCTCACTACGGCCGCCCCCGTGCGTCTATAGGAGTGAAATTCGGGAGGTGATTGCGGATGCTACGCCGAGTGTTTACGGGAATCGCAGTGGGATTTGTGCTGACGGCCGTGTGCTTGGTACTGCCGCCACGGATGCCTGCCACCATGGCAACGGGCGAAGCGCGAAAAATCGCGCCCGATTTTGCTTTGACCGACTCCAAAGGCGCCGTGGTGACACTGTCCCACTATCGCGGCAAGGTGGTGCTGCTCGACTTCTGGGCCACGTGGTGCCACGGATGCAAAACGGAGATTCCATGGTTCATGGAGTTCAACGATAAGTACCGGGCGAAAGGGCTCGCGGTGATCGGTGTTGCGATGGATGGTGAGGGTTGGAAGGTGGTGAAGCCGTTCGTCGAAGAAAAGAAGATGAACTACGCGGTCGTGGCCGGCAACGACGACGTGGCAAAACAGTACGGAGTCGAGGCCATGCCAGTTACGTTGTTGATCGACCGCGAAGGCAAGATTGCCGCTTCGCACGCTGGCGTCGTGGACAAGGACGCGTGGGAGAGCAAGATCCGGACGCTGTTGAAGGAAGGCGGGGAGAATGGCGTCAAGTAAAGGGGCGCGCGACCGTGATAGCCGTCCCTAGCGCTTCGCCAGGGGCCTGGAGACGGTTCCGCTGCCTTCCTTGATTGTGATGATCTGATCCGCGGCGACGTTCGACGCGTGGTCCACCTGGCCGCTGGGCCAACGGACTTCGATCGCGTCGGCCTGCGTATGGCCGGCGAGGCCAAAGGTAAGGACAAGCTCGCTTGAAGAAAGATAGCTCGAGCCGCTGCGGAGCATCTGGGATTGGACGTCACTGCCGGCGGTGACGCGAACGACGGCGCCGATGCCATCGCGGTTTGATTTCGTTCCCACCAGCTTAATGCGCAAGCTGTGATTCTTTTTTTCTCCTGTATTGCTGCCGGGCGTCCACTCGTTGCGGAAGAGCAGGGCGATGCCGCCGTTGGTTGTGACCGCGAAATCGAGCGCGCCGTCGTTGTTGACGTCGCCATAGGCAGCGCCGCGTGCGATACGCGGCGAGGAAAACGCGCGGCCCATGGAGGCAGTTACTTCCGCGAATTTTCCCTTGCCGAGATTGCGGAACAAATGCGCCGGCTCGGCATACTTCACGCGCGGCTGGACGTGTTCGATTGTGTCTTCGATGTGTCCGTTGGCGACGTAAATATCGAGCCAGCCGTCGTTGTCATAGTCGAAGAAAAAGCAGCCGAAGCCGAGGGTGAGCAGAGTGGCGCGGCCGATTTCGGAGTTCGGGGCTTCGTCAATAAAAAGGCCGGTGCGCTCGTTGTGGTAGAGAGCGAGCATCTGATTCGCAAAATTCGTGATGAGCACGCTCGGATAGCCGGAGCGGTCGTAGTCCGCGGCGTCCACGCCCATTCCGGCGCGCGCGATGCCGTCTTCGCTGTAAGCGATTCCGGAGGGGATGCCTTTTTCGGTGAACGTGGCGTTGCCAGTGTTGATGTAGAGCTTGTTGGGCTGCGTATCGTTGCTCACCAGGATGTCCGGCCAGCCGTCCTGATTCGCGTCGAGGATAGCGATGCCGAGGCTCTTGGACGTGGGATCGAAGAGCCCGGCCTTCTTCGTGGCGTCCTCAAACGTGCCATCGCCTTTGTTGTGCCACAGACGCAACGAAACTCCCTTGTATGATTCGGGCGTGCAGTAGGATTTCTTTTTGCCGTCTAGCGTGCAGTAGATGTCCGTTTCTGGCGACCACTGGACATAGTTTGCGACAACGAGATCGAGATGACCGTCGCGATCGTAGTCCACCCAGGCGGCGCTGGTGCTGAATTCGTTCGGCCCCCAGAGGCCGGCTTGTTTGGTGACGTCGGTGAAAGTTCCATTGCCGTTGTTGTGAAAGAGATGGCTCTGGCCGAGGGCGCTGACGAAGATGTCGTCGTAGCCGTCGTTATCGAAATCGCCGACGGCGACGCCCATGCCGAACATTTCGACGGCGAGTCCGGCCTTCTGCGTGACGTCAGTGAACGTCCCATCGCGATTGTTGTGGTAGAGCGCAAGCGTGGTGTGATGGGTGCCATGACCCGGCCCGCCCGCCGCGGCGGGCCAGTCTGTGCCATTCACGAAGAGAATGTCCTGCCAGCCGTCATTGTCGTAATCGAGGAATGCAACCCCTGAACCCATCGTTTCAGGCAGCCACTTCTTTCCGAAGGCGCCATTGTTGTGGACGAAGTGAATTCCTGACGCGCGTGTAACGTCTTCGAAATGGACGCCGGAAGTGGAAGGCGCAGGAGGCTTGCCGCGCGCGGCGGCGAGCGCAGCCCCGAGCGCAAGCACGATCCACAGACAAGAGTGTCTGTGCCACGATGAATTTCGGGCCATTAATCCGAATCCTTCGAGCCGCGCGAGGCGATCGCATATTTTTTTGCGGCTGGCTTCAGAGTTGGCGCGCCCTGCGCGGCAGCGGAGACATGCTCGTGGATTGGCTGGCGCTCGAGATTGTCGGCGGGATGGTTGCGGCGATACGGGCCGGTAAGCGTCTGCGAGGCCTCATCCGCCTTGAAACGGAGATAGCGCTTCTCGAAATCGGCGGCGCGGTCCGGCTGTCCCTTGCCCGTGTAGCAAAGCATGACGTTGTAGTTGGCTTCGAGGTCCTCCGGGTCGATCGAAAGGGTGGCCTCGAATTCGTGGATGGCGTCGTCATAGCGGCGCTGGAGAAAAAAGATGCGGCCCAGGTCGTCGTGCACCACGCGATCGCGCGGATACTGCGCAATTACTTCGCGAAGATGGGGGATCGCGTCATCGTAGCGCCCCTGATTGCGGAGCACCCTCGAGTAGAAGTAATGCGCGCGGGCCAGATGAGGGCTCACCGACAACGCGCGCTCGAGCGCCTCACTCGCCGATGCGAGATTGCCTTCCTGCAAACGAACGCGGCCGACGTTGACCCAGCCGTCGGGATTCGACGGATCGCCTTCCGTGATCTTTTGGAACGCGGCTTCGGCGCCCGTCAGGTCGCCTTGCAAAAACAAGCCGATGCCGTAGTCGTTCCAGCGCTGCCATTCCTTCTTGTCGAATGAAGTTTTTTGCGGCGGCGCGGGAGTCCCTGCTGCCAGGACGTCAATGTCCACAGCGTCCTGAGCAATGGCGACGATCGGGGGATCGGGAATCGCCTTGATGTGGCCTGAAACCCCGGAGGTGTTGCCCGTGAAGGAAACCTGGCGGTCGTCATAATTCTTGGATACGCCGCTCGCCCCCGTACTCGCACTTTGCGAAACGCCGGCAAACGAGAACTGCGTGTTCCACCAGGAGAACTTGCGGTAGTTCAGCTTCGCGGCAAGGTGGATGTGGCCGCTCACGTCCCGGGGCACTTGCAGGCGGAAGTGCGCCGTATCGGCGGCGCCAGGGGGAATCAAATGGACATATACGGTGGCGCGCGCAGCCCAGGCGTTGCGTTTATTGATTGGATTACTGTGCTCGTCCACCAGTAGCGCGCGATAGAAATGCGCGCCGCTTTCAACCGGGCCGCGGCCATTGTCTTCCACCGAGCCGCTCCAGAAGATAACGCGGCCGCCATCGTCGGTGGCTTTCAACTCGAGCCAGCAGTCGAATGCGTCCACGGTGCCGCCCGGAAAGAAGTGGCCCACCTTCAGGGTGCGAACGACGACATCCACGCGGACCGTATCGCCCGCCCGCACGGCAGCCGGGACGCGGTTGAGCGGGGCGGTAACCGGAAGCGGCGGAAGCGCAAGCGAAGAGCCAGTGGGCGTTTGCGTTTCTGCTTCTTCGCCGACTGCGAATGTCGTCTGGATCTCGGGCTTGGCCGGTTCAGAGCCAGCGCCCCGCTGGCCAGTCGCCATGCTTTGTTCAGGCGAAATCGCGAAGATGTCCACGCGCAGCTTGCCGTCCGCAAGGAATTGTTCGGTTTGGGAAAGCTGGACGCCGTCCTGATTCGCAAACGGGACCGCGGTATTGGCCGCGAGAAAGCGATGCGAATGCACGAAGCCGCCGATATTGCCGGCGTCGTGGGAGGCAACCATGGTCATGTGGCAGTCGGCGCAGTCCTGCGGCTTCGGCGGGTAGTAGAACGACCGCGCGCCCATGCCGGAAACGCCACTGGCCTGCCAGTTGTCGTAATCGTTGAATCCGCGAATCCAGCGGTAGTTGTTCACCGGCACGTCGAGATGAACTTTGTGGCACGAAGAGCAGTACTCGGCCGTCTGCGCGCGCATGAACGGCTTCAGGAACGTGCGCCGGTGCGGCTCCGGATTTTCTTCAATCAGAAAATCAATCATGCGGCGCACCAACGGTTTCTTGCTGGCGACGAGCTTGTGCATCGCGGGATATTCAAGAATGTAGTCGCCCTGGCCCATCGTGCTTTTTACTTTGCGGATCGAATGGCACACCATGCAACCCATGCCGGCCTGAGACGGCGGCGTAAAGATGCGGTCCTTGATGGGCGTGTTGAAATTGCCGGGGAAGAAGAGAGCGGCGTCGTGGCACCCGGCGCACCACTTCGATGGTTGGACGCCGTCCACCTCCTGCATGTATTCGATGCTCTTGCGATACCACTGATTGTTGAACGAAGAGAAGTGATGCATGGAACTCTGCCATTGATTGTAGATGTCCGCATGGCAGCGCTGGCAGGCGGAGGAATCCATGAAGTAGTCTTCGGGCACCGTTTCGCCGCTCGGGGTCTGCGAAGAACTGGGAAAGAAATGCCCGCGGGGGCCATCGCCTTCGCCGTCCATACTGGCGGGAGCGATCGGCGGATTCTCGATGCGGTACGCGCGCTGCCATGGAACGGTTCGGACCCACCACGCGCCTGCGGCGACGAGCGCAGCCGCCAGCAGGAATGCTCCGGCGCGCATAAAGTCGGGGCCGAAGCCGCCGGCAAGGAATCCACGTTTGCCCGCCCACGCCGACGCGAGAAGGGCGCCACCCGCTAGGCACGCACCGATGTGAACGTAGAGCAAGGTCCACTCGCTGCGCGGCGTGCCGGTGTAAGTCAGGATTGCGCCCAGGACTGCGCCGAGCGCGAGGAAGGCCCAGCCCATGCGAGCAAGGGGCGTTGCATCGCGCCAGATCCGCCGGAACGAGAACACGAGCGCGACGATAAACAGAAGGCCGCCCAGCACGTGAACCACGACCGCGGCAAAATAGAGCAAAGTAGGCGAGGGCCACGCGAATACATACGCGGCCGTGGCAAACGAAACCGCCAGCAGGAAGGATGTCGCGCGCTTCATTCAGCGTCCCTACGATGCGAAGCGGGAGAAATGCCTGCACCGCGCAAGATTTCCGCGTGTTCCGAATTGCGAATCTTGCACCGGGCGTATGTTCAAGTCAATGCCCGCGGTGATCGCAAAAATCTTCGCACTGGGACACTCAGGTGCTATTCTCGCGCCGGAACAGCATATGAAGGTTGAACGTCTTATCGTCGGTGCAGCAATACTGCTTAGCATGGCCTGTGTTCGTTATTTCAGTGGCGGCCAGGTGGGCTTGTCATATTTCCGGAGTGGAGAAAAGACGGTTGTCTCTTCAGCCACTCATCCGGTCCCGTTGGTGTGGGCCGCCGCAGGCATTTGTTTTTTTTGGATTTTGATGCGAAAGGAGTTTCGCGAAGAACCGACAGCCTGCGCGAGCTTGGCGCGAAGGTTTCTCGCTTTTCTGGTAGACCTTTATCTGGTCGTCCTCGTTAGCGGCAGTGTCTTGGTACTCATCCCTCTCTCAGTTGAAGCGAGGCGCACGGGGCATTTTGAATGGAGTTTCGACCGCGAATACGTGGTCCCTACTGACGCTTATGTTCTTCTCCCGCTGTCACTTATTGGCGTCTTAGTGCTGTTTTTTATTATGCGTATCCCTTAACCAGAGGCAAACAAACCGTGGGGTCCTTTCTGCTTAGTATAAAGGTCACTGCCGCAGCCAGAGAGCAAGAGGGCCTAATGTTCTCGGAGGTCTGCAAACGAACTCTTTGCGCAGGTCTTGGCTTAGGATTGTGGCCTTACACGCTATGGAGCCGGCTCGACAAGAAAGGCCGCACTTGGTATGACCGGGCGTCCGATTGTGACGTAAGGCTCGTGGATTACAAATAGCTGTCGGTGACAGGCGTTATCACCACTGAAGCGAATACGGCCTGAAGACACTATCGGAAACTGGCCTACCTCGAGTCCGGTCTCAAATGCACCTTGCATCTCGCGTGGTAGACTTCGCGGTTTGTGTTCTCGGGAGACCAGGAATTGAGCGAGATTGTGTTCGAGCCGCTTATGGAGTTGGCGCGGCAAGTGCGCGCGAAGAAGATCTCGCCGGTGGAATTGGTGCAAGCACATCTCGAGCGCATCGAGCGATTGAATCCAAAGCTAAATGCATTCGTCCAGGTAGATGCGGAGCGCGCTCGCAAGCAGGCGAAGGCAGCAGAAGCGGTACTCACGTCACAGGCCGCGGCAGATTCGCTCGGCGCGCTGCACGGCGTGCCGGTTTCAATCAAGAGCTCGATTGACGTGGAGGGGCTGGGCCGCGAGTGCGGCAGCCGATTGCGAAAGGGAATGGTGGCGCCGTCGGATGCGCCGCTGGTCGCGAGGTTGCGCGCTGCGGGAGCGATCATCCTGGGCAACACGAATGTGCCGGAATTCCTGATGGCGTACGAGACAGACAATATTCTGCATGGCCGCACGAATAATCCCTGGGACCTCGAGCGCACGCCCGGCGGCTCGAGCGGCGGTGAAGCGGCGGCCATCGCGGCGGGCTGCTCGGCTGGAGGGGTGGGAAGCGACGGCGGCGGCTCCATCCGCATTCCCGCGCACTTCAGCGGCATCTGCGGACTTAAGCCTACGCCCGGGCGTGTTCCTTCGACTGGGCATTTCCCGGGCTCGGCGGGTCCCTTCGCGTATCTTGGCGTGGTGGGTCCGATGGCGCGCACTATTCGCGATGTGGAACGCTTGTTTGAAGTCATGGCCGGCCCCGATCCGGGGGACCCAGCCTCTGCGCCCGTGCCTTTGCGGCGAATAACCGGTGACGAGATCCGCAGGCAGCGCGTGGCCTATTTTACAGACGACGGCGTGACGCCCGTCACGCCGGAAGCAGCCGCGGCCGTGCGCAAGGCGGCGGAGGCGCTTCGCGCGCAAGGCTTTCAAGTGGAGGAGTGGGTTCCGCCGGGGCTCGAACGCATCTGGCGGCTGTGGTGGAATCTCTTCGGCCGCGCGGGACAAATGGCCTTCGCTCCTGCGATCAAGGATCGTGAAGGGGAGTTGAGCCCAACGTTCCAGGATTTTCGCGCGCGCGTGGCATCCGAGCCCGAGTTGAGCGCGGGAGAGCTGCTCAACACGCTTCTCGAACGCGATGTGATTCGCGTCGCGTTCCTCGCGAGGATGGAGGAGTTTCCGATTCTGCTTTGTCCTGCTTGCGGGGTGCCCGCGTTTCGCCACGGCGAACGCGAATGGATCATCCACGGCCAGCGCGTGGAATACCTGAAGGCCATGAGCTATTCGCAATGGTTCAATCTGCTGGGAATTCCTGCGGCGGTGGTTCCGGTGGGGAAGTCGCCGGAAGGCCTGCCCATCGCAGTGCAAATCGCCGGCCGGCCGTGGGAGGAAGAAGCTGTGCTGGCGGTTGCCGCGACAATCGAAGATGCTTGCGGCGGCTTCCAGCGTCCGCCGACTTAGTTGCTGCTAACTCGTGCTCGCGCGGGCAACGAGCAAAATGGCCAGCATGTAGAAAATGAACATCAGCGCGAGGTAGGCTTGCGTCTTGTGGCTCGCCCCTTCGAATTCCTTCCACGCAAAGATGCCCCAGAGCGCGGCGACCATGGGCGAGGACTGGCCGATCGCGTAGGAAATCGCTACGCCCGTAAAGTTGGACGCCACGAGGTCGAACACCATGCCCGTGGCCCAGATTGCGCCGCCGATCAGCCCAAGCAGATGTCCCATGGAGGGCCCGCGAAAGAAACCGCTGAAAGCCACGGGGGAACCGACGAGCGGATGCTTCATGAAATAGAAATTCCAGATGAAACAGGAAAGCAGCGCTCCGAGGCACAAGAAAACGCTGGCACTGTAGGGGCCCAGCGTTGCGCCATGTGTCATCGCGCGTGTGGAAAACGGCGCCCACATTCCCATCAGCACGCCCGACACAATGCACACGATGATGCCTTTGCGCTCGATGGTTTTATTCGAGGCCATTTGCGCGTAGGCCAGTCCATCCAGCACAACGGCGAGCACGGCGCAGAGCACGCCGGCGATGATCATCCTCAGATTGCCGACCGGCTGCAGAATGTAACTCACGACTGTTCCCACGACGAGAGCGATGCCAATGGCGACGGGGAAAGCGGTGGCGAGCCCAACCAGATCAATCCCCGCGACGAGCAAAAGGTTGGCAAGGTTGAAAATCGCGCCCGCGAGAAGCACGTAGTAGATGTTGGAGAAATCGGCGGCGTGCACGTTTGCGAGAAAGCTCGACGCGTCATGGCCCGCGCTGCCCATGGTGAGCGCAAGAATCAGCGCCCAAAGGAAAATGCCGATCGCATAGTCCCAATAGAAGAGCTCGAAGCGGTAATCTCTAACGCCCTTGAACGTGTTGGCCCAAGATCCCCAGCAGATGGACGCAATCAGCATCATCGCGAGGGCCACGCCAAAACTATGCGGAGTGAACATGAAGCTCCTTCTTGGCTGTTGAGCCGAAGAAACGAAACAGTCTCTAGAACGCGGGCCCGCCCGCCGGGCTGTTCGCCTTGATGAATGCAATTACCTCCGCACGCTTGGACATAGCTCGCGCGCCGACTTTCATGCAGCACAGCGCCGCGCATGCGTTCGCAAACATGCCGACTTTTTTGTTCTCCCAACCCTGGAGGAGGCCATAAGACAACCCGCCCATGAAGGCGTCTCCGGCGCCCGTGGTGTCTACGACATCCACTTTGAAAGCCGGCACGTGGACCGTCTCCTTGCTGCTGGCGATCACGCAGCCGTCCGTGCCCATCGTGATCGCGACGATGTTCGGGCCGAGAGCGCGAAGCTTGCCA
>Ga0307479_10005462_pt1 | contig 11635 bp, 15 predicted proteins | sample atmos_gasesECM4C_FD_203743 | JGI IMG/M metagenome (GOLD analysis project Ga0307479, IMG submission 203743) | Hardwood forest soil microbial communities from Morgan-Monroe State Forest, Indiana, United States - atmos_gasesECM4C_515 | ecosystem: Environmental > Terrestrial > Soil > Temperate... | reverse complement strand
GAAAGACCTGACCTACGTGCCCGGCTACTCGAATCTCCGGCGCTGTCGGGATTTGGCGAAAGGTCTGGAAGTCGCCCGCCGTCAGATGTACTCCGCCGACGAAGATGAAGCCGCCCTCGGGAAGCGCAACCACAAACTGCTCCAAGAATCCATTCGCCGGAACCTCGGGGAAGCTGGTCTGACCGCTCCATCAGGGGAAATCACGGAAAAGGATGTCCCGACGCTCCCCGTTCGGCTTCAATGGGTCCGCACCGCGAAGATTTCCGGTGCGCCCGACAGCTTCAAGTCCGTGCAGTATGGGACGGACGGCTACCGGGAAGTCACGAAGGCTGATATCGGGCAGTCGTGGCTCAAGGAAATGCCCGCTGGGGCGACGTTCGGCGTGAGTGAGTCGATTCATCAGGGCGATTGCGTGCTGATGGTGTGTGATGCCAAGCGCGCCGCCCGGAACGCCGCCATCGTCCGCCACCGCGTGGATCAGCAAACGGCCAATGCCGCTGGAGAGTTCTTGCAGCTCGGCGATTCAAAGCCTGGGACCGATCCGTCGTTTACGGTTGAGCCCGGTCGCACGATCAAGGCGCCTCCGAGCGCCGTGAAAGCGTAAGGAGGTTTTCATGCCATTGGGAATTGTTCCTGCTCGCGGCGACTGGGAGTACCGTCGGTTCTCCGCGTTCACCACGCTGGCGCAGGGCCAGTGGCAGAAAGGCGAACTGGTCGGCATGAGCGGGCCGGGCCGTCTGCCATCGCTCTACACGTCCAGCAACTTCTCGACGTTCTTGGGCGTCGCGATGAACGCGAGCCTCCAGTCCGTGCCGACGGGCACCTGTGTGCTCGCCATTCCGAGACCGGGCTGCACGGCGTATGTCGATCTGCTAACCAGCGAAGCCGCATCCGGAATGTCCTTTGGTCAGGCCGGCAGTATCGTGTCGGCCAATGGTATTACCTCGACGTTCTCCCTGCTCGCGACTTCTGTCTGGTCGCGGGTGGTCGAGATCGTCGGTCCTGTAGACTCGGCGCTGTCCCGCGTGGAAGTGGCGTTCATCCAGGCTGGCCAGACGATCTACAGCACGTCGTCTGTCACGTTCACCTAAGCCTAGCGCGAGGATACTGAACCATGACAATAACTCGGTCCCAAGCGCTAGTGCTGTTGGAGCCCAAACTGTCCAACATTTGGCACGAGGCGTATCCGCACCGGCCCGTCGAATACACGTCGTTCTGCAATATCCGGACGACCCGCAAAGCGACGGTGACCGACTTCAAGGTCGCCGACTTCGGGCCCCTGCGCTTAAAGGGTGAAGGCGAAAACATCGTCTACGATGATCCGATCTTCGGCGCCACGCAGGCGTATCAGACCGTGCGCTTCGCCCTCGGATACAAGATTACGCAGTAAATGATCGACCATGAGCTGTACGGACAGGCCGCGCGGTTTGAGGAAGCCCTGATGGTATCGGCGATCAACAACCAGGAAACGACCGCGATCAAGCTGTTCGTGAACGGCTTCGGCACCACGAACGTGGATGGCTTCGTGTCTACCGGGTTCGACGGGCTCCAGTTGTTCTCGACCGCGCATACCCGGTTGGACGGCGGGGCGAATCTGCGGAACCGGCCCTCGACGGACGTGAATCTCGGGGTCACAGGATTGCAGAACGCGCTGATCGACTTCCACACGCAGAACCTGGACGACCGGGGCCGTCCGCAACTCATCCGGCCGAAGCTCCTGATCGTCTATCCGAACGACCTATTCACCGCTCGGGAACTGTTGCAGTCGGAGTACAAGCCCGGCACGTCGAACAACGAAATCAACGCCATCCGTGAGGAAGGGCTGTCCTTCATGGTCAGTCACTACCTGACGGACGTGGACGACTGGTTCCTGATCGGCGATCAGCACGACCTGAACCTGATTTGGGACCAGAAGCCGCGTGGCGGCATGGAAGAGGACTTCGATCAGGAAGTAATCAAGAGGAAAGTTGTGCAAGGGTTTGTAGTTGGGCACGGGGAGTTCCGTGGCTGTTGGGGAACATCAGGAGCTACTTGAACTTACGTAGTTAGCTGTAGAGTGGTTGCCGGGCTGGTGTGAAAGTGCTATACTATACGCATGAACACCTGCCCCCATTGCGGCGAAGACCTGCCGCCCCGACACGTCGGGCGAGGCAAGCAAAAGACGTTTTGCTCGGATAACTGCCGTGTCAAGTTCGCATATCGGCAGCGAAATCCGAAAAAAGCAACGAACGCAGATAGGCGGGGACCGCCGCCAGGATTGAAATTGCGGCCCGTGGATCGCGCTTGGCTGGCAGCGTTTTGGGATGGTGAAGGCTATATCGGCATCCTAAGGCGTCGGCGACGGAGTGGAGAACGATTCTATTACTTCCCACTCGTTCAAGCTTTCAACACGAACCATGCGCTGTTGAGTCATGTGGTGGGGCTGATTGGTGCGGCAGACATTTACACGTTTGAACGACCCAACAGCCAGAGGCACCACAAACGCATTGGCCGTTGCGCGGTACGGCGACACACGATGACGCTATTTCTTCGGGCCATCTATCCGTATCTGGTAGCGAAGAAACGGCAGGCCGAAATAGTGATGGAGTTCTGTGGGATTTCTGATCGGTGCTACGTCCGGGAATACCCGGAGGAGACCTACGAGAAGATGTGGCGGGAGATGAAAGCACTGAATCAGAGAGGAGCGTAAATGCCGACATACGCGTTACCCCCCGGCGGTGGTGCTGGCAACAATCCGTTTGGGTTGCAGGCGCCGGTCTCCGTTGGGGTGCTCCAGTTCGGGTTCGGCGGGGGTCAGTCGCTCGATACCCTGAGCGCCAGTTCCGGCCTCGCGCAATGTTCCACGATGTCCTTTACCGGCGTCAACTACGCGGTGCCGGCCTCGGACTCCGTGATAACGACCGTGGTCTGGACGCAGGTGCGGCCGACGGACGTGATCTTCGGGGGCCCGATTCTCTCTCCTCTGGCGTCAGCGGTCTCGCGGGCCTGTGTCTGGAAGTCCCACTGTACGATTGCCGGACAGTTCGAGTTGGGGTTCATCAACTCGTCCATTACGGCGATCACGTTGAGCGTGCAGACGTGGGCGTTCGTTCGCTTCGGCATCTTTTAGATTATGCCGGTCTACCCGCAAGACCTGACGACGGACGCGCCGTATTCGATGATTACCTATGCGGACCCGGCGTCGGGACGGACGATAGGCCAGTGGGGATTCATTCAGAACGCGTCGGGCTTTAGCGTGTTCTATTCGAGCGGCAAGAGCATCTACTTCTTCGGCGGCTCGACGCTTAGCGCAGCGCAGTCGTAGCGACGATGGAACCGAGAGCCATGCGGGCGGGCGCGAATCGCTCGCCCGTTTTTGGTAGGTGGGCGACGTTCTGCGGCTACTGGGCGGCGGTCGGAACGGCGATGTTCGCCGATGGCAGTCTGGGCTGGGATGACGTGTTGTTGGGAATCGTGGCGCTCGTAGCATGGCGACCGTGGAGGCACAAATGAACATTACCTATACGCCGATCCCGATTTACGTGTTCACTGCGTCCAGCTCCACGGTTACCTCGGTCCCGTATTTGGTACAGGACTACAACACCATTTCTGTCATGGTGGCGTCCTCGGCGTCGAACTTCGCCACGAACGGTCCCGTCATTCAGGCGTCCAATGACGACGGGATTCAGCCCATGGGCGGCCCTCAGGGTACTGTGGCACCGCTGAACTGGAGCACGATTACCTCCGTCATCACAACTGGCATTTTCTCGATTACCCCTGGTATGCGCTGGCTGCGGTTCGGCTCCATCATCTCTGCTTCGACGGTGGTGTTGGCCGGAAACGCCTTCTAATGATGCCCCACGAGTTCCTCGGATTGTTCGGCTGGGTGCTCGTGAAGACCATACCAGTCAAGCATCCACTGTCGCTCGCCAGCTTGCATACTACTACGGCGGTGTGGGTGGACCGGGACATGCGTTAAATGCCGATCATGAATTTGGGGACGATCTGCTCAAACGCTACCACGATGAGCGGCGGCCGCTTGGACTGGGCTCTCAGCGAAGCGTCCTTCTGGGCAAACCTCGCGTACTCGGAAGTGGCGACCCGCATCAATCCGCACCGGCCGATGGAAGGGCTGGCGATCAGTTCGACCACGAGTGGCGGCAACCGGATTGCGACCCCGACGGACTTCGACTATCCGCTGGCCTTCACGCTCTATATCCCATCGTGGAGCACGGCGACCAGTTCGGGCACCTGGGTCGTGCCGCTCCGCTTGCGGGATTACCGCTGGATCGACGCGCAGCCCATCAACGGGGACAACTCAGCAACGAATACCACCGCTGGTATCCCGGAAGCCTACGTCGTGGCGGCATCATGGCTAGAGCTGTGGCCCAGCCCGAACAGCGCGTACAGTCTCCAGCTTCGGTATATGACGAAGGTGCCGACACTCGTGCAGAGTACGGATACGCCAGTGTTAGACGAGCGGTGGCACGCGGCCATCCTGTACAAGACCGTGGAGCTTCTGGAAGCGAGCCGCAACAACGTGGAAGGAGAATCGCTGGCGAGAAACCGCTATTTGTCTTACGTCGGGAGCTGCCCGACTGACACGGCTTTGCGTCAACGTGATCGCACTGGACTCGTGATGAGACTCAAGTGGCGGGGAAGTGACGGCATAGACTAGCGATGGTCTGGACGAAGACGGGCCCCGTATCGGCGGAAAGCCGCCTGAACCGCATCTACCCCCAAGTGGAGAGCGCTGGCATTACTCCGTTCATCTGGAGGATTCAGAGCGAGCCCGGAAGTTTTTTCATCGCGACTGGCTCCAAGGTCTACATCCGCTCTAGCATCACGGAGACAATCCCCTAATGGCCGGTTCCCTTTCCACTTTCACGAGCCTTACCGTCTACGGCTATCCTGTGCCAGAGCGCTCGGAGGCAACTCCGGGTTTGTTCAACAATCTGTTCTCGGGGCTATCCGCCAATCTGGATACGCTGAATTCGAGCGTGTCGCAATTCGTGAACTTGAGTTCCGTGGGGACGGCGCAGGTTGTGGGAGGCATCAGTACCAATACGCTGGCCGTGCAAAGTGGCGTGACCATTGCCGTCCTAAACGTACTATCGCACAACACCATTGCGGCACAAAGCGGCAATACCATTGTCGTACAGCCCTATAGTACCGCCCTGGTTACCAAATCCATTGACTCCGGTGGTCAGGTTTTCGATGTCCGAGCTTTTGGGGCTATTGGGAACAACATCACGGATGATACTGCGGCGATTCAATCGGCCTTGAGCGCGGCCATGGCGCTTGGCGGCGGCTACCTTACCGGAGAAGGTGCCACGGTATTTTTCCCGCCCGGCAAATATCTCATCAAGAGCCAACTCACCATTTCTGCCCCCATTCTTCTCCGTGGCTATACCAACGAAGGATCGGCGCTCAACTTCAACCTTACGTCGGCAAACACCTGTTTGACATGGAACAATGCGACCAATCCCATTAGGGCGGGATTTGGGATTCGCGACCTCGGGCTCTGGGGCCAGGGGACGAGCGACGGTCAGACATTGTTAAGTATGGTGAATTGCGCTGGAATGGCGTTCGAGAATGTTTCGTTTGGCGGCGCCCTCGGGGTGCAACGGGCCTTCAGCAACTCATTTACCTCCTCGTGGAACCTATTTTTTCAACATTGTTTCTTCAGCAACTGTAGTAGCGCATTTGACAATACCAATGCATCGCAAGCTGGCGAGCAGATGCTCTTTCACCATTGCACCTTCGCTGGTAACACCAGTTCCGCAAGTAACGCCATTGTCTTAGCCGACAACGCGGGTGATTTTCATTTTTACATGTGCGCTTTCGATACATCGCAAGTGAGCATCACCAATGGCCGGATGGAGTTTATCGGCTGCCACTTCGAAGACCCGAACAGCGGTTTGTTGGGATCGCCCATGCTGGTAGCCAATAGTGGTGTCATCACGTTTATCGGCTGTCAGGTAACTTCGAAGTCTACGCTGACCGCCATAATTGTCACATCCGGCAATCCCACTATCAAGTTTTATGGTACTTACGCTCAGGGACCAGCGGGAAATTCCCCGGCCCTGGTAAGCATATCATCCGCCGGGGCGCGCATTTCTTTTAATAACTTTATGTCGTCCCATCTGTTCCAAGTGAACAGTCTGTTTACGGGACTCACATCAGCCGAAACCGCCAACATCCTCCTGACAAGCGCAAATTCAAGCAGCATTTCTGGCGCGTTGAACGTCACTGGCAATTTCAGTTGCAGTACCGTCTCAATCATGGATACGGCGGCGTCCGTAGGAATAGCCTTTCCCAGCAATAGTGCGTTACGAACCGGAGCGGCGGGACAGAACGTCTATTGGGATGTTGGTACACTTAACGTTCGGAATGGCGATGCCAACGGCAACACCGGAGGCATTGTCGCTGTCTATGCCGGCGCCGCTGCTACGCCATCTTTCACCTTCACAGCCGAACCGAAACTTGGCTGGTACCGCTCCGCTGCTTCTGGCATGGGCCTTTCCTACGGCCAACTCGAACTTCCACTGGGTACGGCGCTCGCGCCCAGCCTCGCGTTCAGCAGCGAATCAAGCCTCGGACTGTACAGTTCCGGCGTCTCTACGTTGGCCCTCTCCTACGGCACGTTCAACCTCAACCAAGCCCGGCTAGCGAGCGTCCGTACGTTAGCCGCTTCCGCCGTTACTCTGAGCGCCGCCAAAACGAATGTAGCCGTGAACGAAGTCGTGTTCACCATCGGTGGCGCGTCTGGAGCGAGTCTTGTTATCATGTCAGGAGGCACGGCATACATCTTCAACAGCGCGATCAGCGCCGCCCAATCCTAGGAATCTGATATGCCTCGGCTGGTGACAGCCCTGCTTGCGAAAAACGAAGGTGCCCCAGACCGCTATCTCAAGCGGGTGCTGGAGAACGCCCTGTCTTTTTCCGATACCGTACTTTTGCTCGATGATGCATCGACCGACAACACGCGAGACATAGCCCTAGAGATGGGCGTGCAGGTCTCCGTCCGACCGTCAGGACAAGCGGCGTGGGGCGCTGAAAAGTCTGCTCGGGAAGAATTGTGGGGCTGGCTCACGAAAGAGGCTGGCGACGGTTGGGGGCTCATCATGGACGCCGACATGCTGCTGGTGGGCGATCCGCGTCCCTATTGCAACTCGTGGGAGGTTTCTGCGTGGGCGTGGGGCCTCTGGGACCTCTGGGATAGCGAACAGACCGCTAGAATCGACGGGCCGTGGCAATTGGGCCCCCAGTTACCGCGCCCCTGGATGTTCCGTATGGCCGCCGGGAAGGATACGAAGCTCGGCTTCGGGCCGCCCGATGCGATGGGCCGCAAGGCGTGGACGCCAGCCTTTCAGGACCGTGGGATACACGTGGGGCATATGCCCTCGAATTGGCCGGGGCCGATTGGGGTGGCCGACACGCTCGCTTGGAAACATCTGGCTTACTTGATGCCAGACCACCGTAAGGCTAAGTTTGAGGCATATATGCGGGTCAAAGACCAGCTATCCCCTTTCGAATACCAGCACGCTCTTTCTGTGGCTGACAAATGACAGTGAGCAGACAGTAGCGCCTATGCGCTACCCCGCCTAAGCCGTGCAACTCGCCGTTCTCCCCGAAGCCCACGAGCCGCTGATCGTGGTCGGCACGAGTGTGCGTAAGCCGCTCGCCGTACTCCAGCCGTTCCTTGAATCGCTCACGTGGCAAGAGTTACCCAAGCGCTGCAAAGTGCATTACGTCTTCGTCCCCGATTTCACCAAAGAACAAGCGGACGCAGAGGCGTATCTTCGCGCGTGGGTGAAGGAACGCGGCGGCGAAGTGCTGCGTGGTATCCCGAGTACAGATGGCGATTTCAGCGACGCCCCCGGAATACCTACTCACCAGTGGACCGCAAACTCCATGCGCCGCGTGGGGGCGAACAAGAACAAGATTCTCCAGCGGGCGCTCGCGCTCAAAGCGGATGCTATCTGGCTGGCCGATGCCGACCTGCTCATGGACCGCACGACGCTGCTCTCACTGTGGGCCGTGGAGAAGCCGATTGCGTGTGCCGTGTACTTCACGCACTGGGTTCGCGCCACCAAAGAAACCGTACCGTCCCACGCTGGACCGCAAGTATGGTTACGGCATCCCTATTTGCTGGACGGTCGCGGGATGGAAGAATGGGAGTTCCGCGCCAAGCTCGTGAATCGTGAATTAACCCGTGTTTGGGGCCAGGGGGCCTGCTCGCTGATTCGCACGCCTGTGATTCAAGCGGGGATTTCCTTCGAACAGATTCCCGAACGCACGATGGACCAAGGCTTGATGCTCGGGGAAGATCGACAGTTCTGTATCCGAGCCGAGCGGGCGCATATCGACATGTGGGCCGATCCGTGGAGCGACATCTTTCACATCTACCATCTGCCAGACGATCTCCAGCGTATTCAGGCGATGACGGAACGTCTGTCGGCTCCGCACCAGCTCCGGGCCGCGTTGGGAGATTTGGTCTCCCTGCGCCTCGATGCGCTCGAACCTTTCCCCCAACCGAATAATCAGTGGTATCGCGTCCCGCCGCAGTTTGTCAGGGGACGGCTAGGCGCTTTGGCGCTTCAGCCGGAACTGGAACAGGCGATCCTCGACATGGACCGTGGAACGGAACGCATCGTCCCCGTGCATTGTCCGTTGCATTACCCGTTGGGCTATATGCGGGGCAAGCGAAGGCTGATCCGGGTCACGCTAATCGACTGCAAGAAATTTTCGTACGCGCCGGTTATTGAGGATGAACTGATTCCCAAAGGTTCGACGCAGATGGATACGGCGACGCTGACACCGCGCCAACTGGCTGCCGTATGACCGCGCCACAAGCGCAGCAAATCGCGATCCCGGCGGGGCTCGTCTGCTGCACCACGTACGGGAATGTGCGGCATGAGTTCGTTTCATCGTTGCTGGAAATGCGCGCGGCGTCCGAACGGTCCGGTCTCGGGAACGTGAGTTACACCTTTTTGCCGGGAACGTTGGTCGAGAAAGCTCGCAATGAGGCGGTGCGCCAGATGCTCCGTATGGGCGCCGGATGGCTTTTGTTCGTGGACGGCGATATGGTCGCTCCGCCAACGGCCCTGGTCGGTGATGTGAAGAACGGCGTACCTGGCCTCCTGCCTACCGCCTATGGAGAGATGCCCCATGCGGACGTTATTGGTGCGTACTGTCCTTTGCGTGGCGACCTGGCTCTGCCGACGATTGATACCGGAACGGGAACGTGGGAAAGTCACTTCCCTGGTTCTGGTGTCTTGGAAGTCATGCGGACCGGTGCCGCTTTTCTACTGGTCAAGCGACATGTATTTGAAGGGCTGCGCGACCCGTGGTTCCGCATGCGCGTTCCGTTCGACCGCTGGGTAGCCATCATGGCCGAACTGGACAATTTCGCGCGCACGCGTTTTGACGGTCGCAATCCTTTCCGTGGTCTGCCGGGAGCCGAGTGGGAGAAGCTGGAGAAAGCGGCGCAGGAAGACCCATCGGCCGTACAAGAGCAATTCGTTCCAGTAGAAGTCGGTGAGGATAGCGGGTTCTGTGACCGCGCCCGCAATGCCGGGTTCAGAATTTTCGTTCACACCGACGTAGTGTGCGGTCACGTCGATACGAAGATTGTATCATGGCAGGACCACAAGAAGGCCGTGAAGCAAATGGAAGACACCAACCTGCAATGTGTGGGCGCGTGGAGAGCGTGAGGAGGTTATCGAAGGCTTGCCATCGTAACTGGAATGGTACTCCAGATGTTCGGTTTTGGAGTCGCGTCGATAAAACGGATACCTGTTGGGAATGGCGCGGTAGTAGAAAAGGCCGTCGTTATGGGACATTTACGCCCAATCGCGGCGAGAAAACAGTAATGGCCCATCGCTTCGCCTACGAGTACTGCATGGGTGCCATTCCAGAAGGCTTACAACTTGACCATCTCTGTAGAAATACTTTCTGCGTTAGACCAGAACATCTTGAGCCGGTATCTGGAAAGATCAACCTACTGCGTGGTAACACGATAAATGCGGCCAACGCCAGAAAGACGCACTGTATTCGGGGGCACCCATACAGTGGAGAAAATCTCTACATCTACGAAAAAACTGGTGCGAGAGCTTGCAGAGAGTGCATGAGAATACACTACAGGGAATACCGGGCTGCAAAGTGTCGGTAAGCCATATCCGGTCGGTCATTTCCGTGGAAGGCTGCTGGCGCAACCATGCGTGGCCGTGGGGCTACAGTGAGACCTCGTGGAGCACCATCGGCGCAATGTTGTGTCCCAGTTGTGGTACAGACCTGCAAATGACGTGGGTTTTGCCGTGAAGGACGTAACAGCACATATCAGTTGCCGGGTCTGCGATGGGCCACTTACAGAGTACCTCTCGTTAGGAGAGCAACCGCTCGCTAATGCCTTTTTGAAGCCATCCGACCTGACGGCCCCCGAATTCCGCGTCCCGCTCACGATTGCCCTGTGTCAGTCCTGCGGGCTGTCTCAGTTAACGGTCGTCGTGAATCCTGAACGGCTCTACCGCAACTATCCGTTCTGCGCTGGCGTCTCGAATGGCTGGCAGCAGCATTGTGAAGACCTGGCAACAGAATATACGCGACAGCACCACAGTCAACGCTTTGTGCTTGACATCGGGGCCAACGACGGGACGCTGCTCGATGCCTTTGAACGCCACGGCCACCGAGTGCTCGGGATAGACCCTTCTCCGGTCTTAAATGGACACTCCGTGCCGATCCTGCCGCTGTTCTGGACTACTGAACACGCCGAGCAAATAGCCGAGCGTCACGGGAAAGCCGACCTGATCGTTACCACAAATGTGGTGGGACACGTCGATGACGTGCTGGGCTTCCTGAAGGGCATTACGACAGCGTTAGACCGCTACGGCATCGCCATCATCGAATGTCCACATATCATGCCGCTCCTCTACATGAACGCCTTCGATACGATCTATCACGAACATCTATCCTACTGGTCGCTCGGGCCGATGCGGAAAGCGTGTGAACAGGTAGGACTCGCGGTGTTCGACTGCAAGCCACAAGCGATTCACGGTGGCACGATGCGGTACTACCTCTGTCACGCTCGAATGGCCCATCTCACGGAAAACATGGTAGGACTCTGGAAGCGGGAGCAGGAATCCGACCTCAAGCGCATGGCTCCGTATCAGGAGTTCGCCGCCCGCGTCAGGAATCTTCGACCGAAGCTGCAAGAGGCGTTTTCCAAGGATGGGCTGTACGGATGGGGCGCGAGCGCCAAGGGAAACGTGCTGCTGAATTACGTCGGGGCAACGCTGCCAGCCGTGTTCGATGAAGCGCCCACGAAACAGGGGATGCTGACTCCGGGGACACGGATTCCCGTAGCGGCGCTGCCAGATGATTTGTCACATGTGGACAATTTGGCCCTGCTGAGCTGGAACAATGCAAGGGAACTGAAGGCGAAGGCGAAGGCCCGCAAGTTCACCGGACATTTCCTTACCGCCATACCGCAACCAAAATGGGAGGCAGCGTGATTGCAATGGCCGTGGGACTTGGTGCGTGTGTTTTCTTTGGGCTGTTGGCCCTGGCCAGTTCGGTCGCGACACTCGGGAGAGCCATAGAGTCTGGTCTTCGTGCCGTAGCCCTAGAAATCAAGTATCGCAAACCATGAATC
>Ga0307479_10005461_pt1 | contig 11635 bp, 9 predicted proteins | sample atmos_gasesECM4C_FD_203743 | JGI IMG/M metagenome (GOLD analysis project Ga0307479, IMG submission 203743) | Hardwood forest soil microbial communities from Morgan-Monroe State Forest, Indiana, United States - atmos_gasesECM4C_515 | ecosystem: Environmental > Terrestrial > Soil > Temperate... | reverse complement strand
GAGGCGGTGCGGAACTGCTCCGACTCGAAGACCGGATGGTACGTGCGCGGCAGCTGGAAGAAGACGAAGATCGAGCTGAAGAAAATGGAGAGCACCGAGATCAGGATCCCGCCCTCGAAAGTGATGGGAATGTTGGTCCAGAACCCGTGCGGCGGGCGGTTGGCCACGTTGATGGGGAAGTTGACCGCGTTCATCCACCACTGCATCCCGTAGCCGGCACAGGCGCCGAGCACGCCGCCGGCCAGCGCCACCAGCGGCACCTTGCTGCGCGGCAGCTCCAGCGCCTCGTCGATTCCGTGCAGCGGGTACGGCGAGTACGCGTCGAGTCCCGCAACTCCTTGCGCGCGCAGCTTGCGCGCCGCCTCCACGCAGGCCTCGGGCTCGCCGAATTCTCCCAAGACGAAGCGCTTCATGGCTTGGCTCCCTCGAACTCGCCGGCCAACAGCGGCACCTCCGGAGTGTGCAGCGAGACGTCCGCCTCGCCGCGCGAGAGCTCGTGGCGCAGCTCCTTCACCTCGGAGAGCGCGATGGCCGGGATGTACTTGAGGAAGAGCAAGAAGAGCGTGCCGAAGAAGCAGATGGTGCCGAAGAGCAGGCTGAGATCCACCCAGGTCGGGTAGTACATCTTCCAGTTGGAGGGGATGAAGTCCTGGTGCAGCGAGGTGACGATGATGTTGAAGCGTTCGAACCACATCCCCACGTTGATCAAGACCGACGCGATCCACAGCACCGCGATGTTCCGCCGCCCCCACTTGAACCAGAAGACTTGCGGCACCAGGACATTGCAAAACATCTGTGTGTAGTAGGCCCAGGCGTACGGCCCGCGCGGGCGGGTGAAGAAGAAGACGTGCTCCTCGTACGGGTTGCCGCTGTACCAGGCGGCGAAGTGCTCCATCACGTAGCCGTACGCGACGATCAGCCCGGTGAGGAGCATCACCTTGGCCATGGCCTCGAGGTGGCGCAGGGTCACCACGTGCTTGAACTTCATGAACCGGCGCGCGGGGATCATCAGCGTCATCACCATCGCGAATCCGGAGAAGACTGCGCCGGCCACGAAGTAGGGCGGGAAGATGGTGGTGTGCCAGCCGGGCAGGATGCTGATGGCGAAATCCCACGACACGATGGTGTGCACCGAGAGCACCAGCGGCGTGGCCAGGCCGGCGAGGAGCAGGTAGGCGATCTTGTAGTGGTGCCAGTGGCGGGCCGAGCCGCGCCAGCCCAACGCGAAGATGCCGTAGATGACGCGCTTGCGGCGCGTGCTCGACGAGTCGCGCAGCGAGGCGAGATCGGGAATCAGGCCCAGGTACCAGAAGAGCAGCGAGGTGGTGAAGTACGTCGAGACCGCGAACACGTCCCACATCAGCGGGCTCTTGAACTGCGGCCAGATCTTGTTCAGCGACGGATAGGGGAAGAGCCAGTAGATGGCGAACCACGGGCGGCCGGTGTGCAAGACGGGGAAGAGCCCGGCCTGCATCACCGCGAACAGCGTCATCGCCTCGGCGAAGCGGTTGATGCTGGTGCGCCACTTCTGTTGGAAGAGGAGAAGGATGGCGCTGATCAGCGTGCCGGCGTGGCCGATGCCGATCCACCAGACGAAGTTGATGATGCCGAACGCCCAGGCGACGGGGATGTTGTTGCCCCACGCGCCGATGCCCACCGCCAGCGTGACCACGATGGCCGACATCAACAGGCCGGTGCCGGCCAGGCCGATCACCAGGAGCGTCAGGTAGCCGGGGCGCGCCGGCTTCCAGATGAAGTCGAGCAGCGTCTTGTTGAGCGTGCCGTCGTCCTGCTCGCCCTGGATCAGGGCCAGCGGCCGCAGCTGCTCGCGCGCCTGGACGGCCTGCTCGCTCATGCCAGCTCCGGGTTGGGATTGGTGACGCGCGCCAGGTACCCCGTGCGCGGGCGCGTGCCCAGCTCGTGGAGCAGATCGTAGCGCCGGCCGTCGAGGTGCATGCGCGACACGTTCGCGCCCGGATCGTTGAGGTCGCCGAAGACGATGGCGCTGGTGGGGCAGGCCTGCTGGCAGGCGGTGCGGACGTCGCCGTCGCGGATCGCTCGGTCGTGCACGCGCGCGTCGATGCGGGCGCGCTCGATGCGCTGCACGCAGTAGGTGCACTTCTCCATCACGCCGCGCGAGCGCACGGTGACGTCGGGATTGAAGGCCATCTTCTCGGTGTTGGCGAACGACGAGGTATAGGAGAAGAAATTGAAGCGCCGCACCTTGTACGGGCAGTTGTTGGAGCAGTAGCGGGTGCCGACGCAGCGGTTGTAGATCATCTCGTTCAAGCCTTCGTCGCTGTGCACCGTGGCGTTCACCGGGCAGACGTATTCGCAAGGCGCGCTCTCGCAGTGCACGCACATGAGCGGCTGCAGCACCACGCCGGGGTTGCCCGTGTCGTCGCCGGTGAAATAGCGGTCGACGCGGATCCAGTGCATCTCGCGGCCCTTGATCACGCGGTCCTTGCCCACCACCGGGATGTTGTTCTCGGCGACGCAGGCCACCATGCACGCGCTGCAGCCGGTGCAGCGCGAGAGGTCGATGGCCATGCCCCATTTATACCCGGTATATTCAACTGGCTTGTGGAAGGTGAGCGGCACCCCACGCTGCTCGGCGAGGTCCTCCTCGGTCTGCTTGAGATTGCGCAGCGTGGTGGTGGCGGCGATGAGCCGGCCCTCCATCGAGTGGTGCTCTTGCGTCAGCGCCAGCGGCCAGCGCCGGCCGGTGGGCACCAGCGTCACCCCCGGGGCGAACCAGGGCGCGTCGGTGTGGCGCAGCGTGGCAGTGTCGAAGCCGAGGCCGTGGCAGAGTGCCTCCGCCTCGGCGCGGCGGCCGTAGCCCATGGCCACGGTGACGCACTCCTCGGCGTGGCCCGGCGCGATCAAGACCGGCGCGTGCGCGGGCGGGCCGTGCAGGCCTAGGTCGACCATGTCGCCTTGCGAGAGGCCCAGGCGCGCGGCGGTGCGCGGCGAGAGGAGCGCCGCGTTCTCCCAGGTGAGCTTGGTGACCGGATCGGGCAATTCCTGCAGCCAGCCCACGTTGGCGAAGCGGCCGTCCCAGACCTTGGAGTCGGGGACGATGTTCACCTCCAGGCCGGGCACCGTCTCGGCGGGAGCGATTTTGTTTGCTTCGGCAAGTATCGCCTCGTGCCGCACGGGCGGCGTCTCGGTCGGCGTGGCGGTGCCCTCGATGAAGCCGTCGGCGAGCCATTTCTCCCAGGTGAGCGCGTCGGGCGCCTGCTTCTGCCAGAACTCGCGCAGTTGGGTGTAGGCGCTGCGATCGCCCTCGCCCAGGAACGCCGCCAGCACCTCCACCGCGGTGGCGCCCGCGTAGAGCGGAGAGATGAGCGGCTGCTGGAAGGTGACGGTGCCGTCGTGCGCGCGCGCGTCGGCCCAGCTCTCCAGCGGGTGCAGCGCCGGAACGACCCAGCCCGCGCGCTCGGCGGTCTCGTCGGCGTAGAGCGAGTGATAGACCGAGTAGGGCACCTGCGAGAGCGCCTTGCCGAAGTTGAGATCGAAGGGCGCGCCGTACGCCGGATTCCAGGCGGTGACCACCAGCGTGTCCACCGCTCCCTTGCGCATCTCCTCGCAGAGCTCGCGCAGCGCGCGCGGGCCCGCGTCCATCTCGTGCAGCACCGGCCGGGCCTGCGAGGCGCAAGCGCTCTGCAGCGCTGCATTCATGGCGTGCGCCGCGGCGTGCAGCACCGGCGGCTGGCGCGCGCCCACCAGGACCACCGCCCCCTTGCCGGCGCGCAACAGATCGCGCGCCAGCGCGTCGGCGAAGCGCGCGCTCTCGGGGCCGAGCGGGAATCTCTGCAGAAGCGGAGCGTACTGCGCGAGGGCGGGCACGCGGGCGGCCAGCCGTCCCAGGAGCGCGAGACCGAAGCGGTGGACCTCGCTCGGCTTGACCCGCAGCCGGTGGTCGGCGTTCATGCCGGTGACGGTGAGGTGGGTCTCCACCGCGTAGAGCCGGCCCATGGGCCCGCGCGATGGATCGCGCTTCTCGGCCCACTGGCGCATCGCGCGCGGCGTCCCCGGCAGCCCCGAGAGCAGATCCGCGTCGAGCGAGAGCACCACCTCGGCCCGCGAAAGATCGACCCGCGTCTCGGAGGCGCTGCCAAACGCAAGCTGCGCGCCGTCGTGGATCTGCTGCAGCGGCAGCGCGCTCCAGGAGGAGAACCTGGCCTTCGGATACGTCTCGATCAGCCGCTGGCGCAGGTGTCCGATCAGCGGCGAGGAGCTGGGCTCGAGCAAGAAGCGCAGCCCTTCGCCCCGCGCGTCGCGCAGCACGCGGGCTCTGGCCAGCGTCGCGCCGAGGAAGTCGCGCCACGCGCGCGGCTCGTTGCGGTAGCGCAAAGTTTGAATGCGCTGCGGATCGTAGAGCCGCATCAGCTCCGCTTGCTCGAGCACGCCGATTCCGCCGCGGCTCGAAGGGTGCTCGGGGTTGCCGTCGATCTTGGTGGGGCGCCCCTCGTTGGAGGTGGCCAAGAGTCCGGTGGCGCGGCCGTCGAGGGTGGACGCGGTCGCGTAGTGCAGCGGATTGCCCGGCGTCACCTCCGGCGGCTGCCGCGTGTAGGGAAGGATCTTCTCCTCGGGCGGCTTGAGACAGCCGCCCAGCGTCGCCATCGCCGCCGACGCGCCGAGCAGTTGCAGGATGCTGCGCCGGGAGGTCGCGTCGTCGGCCGGCGCCTCGGGTCCCAGCTCGCGGCACGGCTCCGCACGAGCGTCGTGCTCTTCGAGGCTGCGCCAGATGGGCAATGACTTCAGCGGTGGCATGTGGTGCACGAGACGCGGGTCTGGACGTGGTACTGCTCTTTGAGCGCGCGGCCGGCGGACAACTGATCGATCTTGGGCTTGTAGGTCATGCTGGTCACCTGGTCGCGCGGCCGCAGGAACTTTTCCGGCGCGCGGTGGCAGTCCAGGCACCAGCCCATCCCCAGCGTCTGGCCCTTCTCCACCGCCGGCATCTCGTCGACGCGCCCGTGGCAGGTGACGCAACCCACGCCCTGCTTCACGTGGATGGAATGGTTGAAGTAGACGAAGTGCGGCAGCCGGTTGACCTTGTTCCAGACGATGGGCCGGTCGGCGAAGTAGCTTTCGCGCACCGGCGCGAGCTTGGGGCTCTTGTTCCAGATCTGTGCGTGGCAGTTGAGGCAGAGCGAGGTCGGGGGAACGCCGGCGCTGGGCGACTTCTCGACCAGGTAATGGCAGTAGCGGCAGTCGATGCCTTCGTCGGCGACGTGGTGGCGGTGGTCGAACTGCACCGGCTGGTCGAGCGCGTCTTGCATCTGCAGATAGAAGGGAGTGCGCACGTAGATCATCGGGCCTGCGATCAACCCGCCGCCGAAGAGCAGGGCCAGCGCGACCAGCGCCACGCGGAACGCGGTGTTCGACGACGGCTTGAACAGTGCGCTCATGCCCGTCCCATCGAAGTGCCCGGCGAGCGGGCGGCGCGGCGGCTGCAACCTGCGACGAAGATGCAGAGCAAATCTGTGGCGAGTTGGCAAGCGCCGACTTTCACCGCCGTGCCTTTGCGGTGGGAAGCGATCTATGCTCCGCCGATGCTTCCCGGGCGCGCCACCACCGAAGGCACGGCGAGATTTCGCGAGGCGAGCGGAGCTGCGCCCGGGCACTTCCGCGAAGGGCTCGACGGGCTGTGGCTCTCGTCGCTGGGCATCGGCACCTATCTGGGCCGCGACGACGCCAGGACCGACGCGCTCTACGCCGCCTCGGTGCGCCGCGCGCTCCAGCTCGGCATCAACGTCGTCGACAGCGCCATCAACTACCGCAACCAGCGCAGCGAGCGCGCGGTGGGCGCCGCCATCCGTGAGAGCGGAATCCCGCGCGAGCAGATGGTGGTCTGCACCAAGGGCGGCTACATCCCCTTCGACGGCGCGCGGCCGCACGACGTGCAGGCGTATCTGGACGAGACCTTCATCCGGCCGGGCATCCTCGGGGCCGAGGAGATCGTCGCCGGTTGCCACTGCATCTCGCCGCGCTACCTCGACGACCAGATCGAGCGCAGCCGCCGCAACCTCGGCCTCGACTGCATTGATGTATACTACATACACAATCCAGAGACGCAGCTCGGCGAGGTGCCGCGCCCCGAGTTCCTGCGCCGCATGCGCGCCGCCTTCGAGGCGCTGGAGCAGGCGTGCGCGCAAGGCCGCATCGGGGCCTACGGGACCGCCACCTGGAACGGCTACCTGCTCGCGCCCGACGAGGAGGAGCACCTCTCGCTGGAGGAGATGCTCGGCGCGGCCTCTGCCGTGGGCGGCTCGAAGCACCACTTCCGCGCGCTGCAGCTGCCCTTCAACCTGGAGATGGACGAGGCCGCGACGCTGCGCAACCAAGGCGACCGCACCCTGCTCGATGCTGCGCGCGACGCCGGCCTCTCGGTCTTCACCTCGGCCAGCGTGCTGCAGGGGCGGCTCACCCAGAAGCTCCCGCAGCCGGTGCGCGACGCGCTCCAGGGGCTGGCCTCCGACGCGCAGCGGGCCCTGCAGTTCGCGCGCAGCAAGCCGGGCGTCACCTGCGCGCTGGTGGGAATGAAGACGCCCGCGCACGTGGACGAGAACGCCGCGCTGGCGAAGTTTCCGCCGCTGGCAAAGGACGCGCCATGACCTCCGACGAATGGGTCGCGCAGTACGCCTCCAGCCACACGCACCGGGTGAACCGCGCCTGCCACACCGTCGGCATTCCCATGATCGTCCTCTCGCTCATCCTGGCCGTCGCCGGATTCGCCGCGCACGCGCTGTGGCCCTGGGCGATCGGGCTCTTCGTCCTCGGCTGGATCCTGCAGTTCATCGGCCACTACTACGAGAAGAAGCCGCCCGAGTTCCTCAAGGACCCGCGCTTCCTCTTGGTGGGCGTGCGCTGGTGGTTCGCCAAGCTGCGCGGCCGCGCCTGACTCAGCGGCCGCAGTTCTTCAGCGTGCCCATCAGCGATTCTTCCTCGGCGCTGGGCTCGGCGCCCGGGGCGTAGCCCACCTCGCCGTTCTGCAAGAACGCGGTCTGCCCCAAGGGGGGCCGGCCCGACTTCTTGCGCGCCGCCGCCAGCACGCGCATCCGCTTTTGCGCCGAGGCGCAGTCGGCCGGCGTCGCGGTCGCGGGCGGGTCCGCGCTCGGGGCAGCGGCAATGGGCGCAGCCGCAGCGCGGTCGACTGCGCCGGTGTGCTGCACTGCCAGCGCGCGCTTCTCGCGGATGCTCTTGGCCAGGTCCTTTGCCTCGGCCTTGGAGGGCGTCGCGGCCGGGACGGCGTCGAACATCTTCAGCACCTGGTCGAACTCCGGCGCGGTGCAGTCGAAGTCGCCGGTCCTGGCGAGCGCGTCCTGGTACGCGGCCTTCGCCGCGGCCAGCTGTTCGGCCGCCTTGTCGTTGCGCTTCGACAGCACGCCCGCGAGCAGGGCGCAGAAGAGCAGCGTGCGCATGCGGCGAGTCTATCCGATGCATCAGCGGACCGCCGAGGCGAACTGCGCGAAATCGGCCATGGCCATCGCTGCCATCACCACCCACACGATTGCGAGCGCGATCGGAAAGACCATCTTCCTGGCACCCATGACCGACCTCCTTGGTCAAGCATCCCTACGCTCCGGAGGTGGCTTAATTTCAGCCTGGGTTTCACCCTCTGGTAGGATCCGCCCGACGATGGCCGGCAAGGACCTCCTCAACCAGTTCAAGTCCGCCTCCTGGAAGGCGCCCGAGGAGATCGAGGCGTTCCTCGCCGCGGCCGAGGCGCCGCAGGCCCCCGAGCTGCTCAAGATGCTGGACATCGTCAGCGGCAAGGCGCCCGACGCCACCGTGCACCGTTCGCGGCTCACGGTGTTCGCGCGGCTGATCGACAAGAACCCGGACAAGTCGCTCTTCGTGCCCTTCGTCAAGGCGCTCAAGGGCGCCGAGCCCGGCCTGCGCACGACGCTGGCCTCGCTCCTGCCCAAGGTGAACAGCGCCACCGAGCACGCGGCGCTGGTCGAGTATTTGCGCTCGAGCGATCCGGGACTGCGCGCGACGGTGGCCAGGACCCTTTCGCAGCTGGGCGGGAGCAAGACCGTCTTCGAGATGCTGACGCGCGCCGCGGGCGAGCCCAACTTCGCCGGCCGCATCGAAGCGCTCGACGTGCTGGTGAGCTTCGCCAAGCACCAGGCGGTGCCGGCGCTGGCCGCGGCGCTGCAGGCGGGCACGCCGGCGGAGAGGGTCCACGCCCTCAAGCACCTCGGCAACGCGGCGGTGATGGGCAAGGATCCCGCCGCGGCCTTGAAAGCGATCGCCCCCTTGCTCGACGCGCAGAAGGAGCAGGAGCCGGTGGTGATCCAGGCCATCCTCTCCTTCTCCGCGCTCTGCGCCGAGGAGGACTGGTTCGAGTACGTCGGCATTTTCCTCGACTCCGACGGCATCGGCATGGTCAAGGCCGCCGTCGACGGCCTGCGCCGCTTCAGCTCCACGCGGGTGATGAACGCGCTGGAGCGCAAGATGCGCGCCGGCCCGCGCGCCATCCGGCTGGCGGTGCTCAACGCGCTGGAGGCCATCGGCACCGACGCGGTCCTGCCGCCCCTGGTCGACGCGCTGGCGCACAAGCAGATCCCGGTGCGCAACCGCGCCGCCGAGGTGCTCAAGCAGCTCTCGATGGAGGGCAAGCTCGACGTCTCGCGCACCGTGATCTGGCTCTTGCGCAGCCGCGACGTGAACGTGCGCCGCATGGCCACCGAGATCATCCGCGGCGTGCCCGATCAGGACGCGACGCTGTGGCCCAAGCTGATGGGGGTGCTGCGCGACGAGGACTGGTGGGTGCGCGAGCGGGTGATGGACGCGCTCATCGAGCTGGGCGGCAACCGGATGACGCCGCACATCGTGCCCATGCTGCAGGATCCCAGCGACGTGGTGCGGCGCTTCGCCGTCAACGTGCTCGGCCGGCTCAAGGACCCCAAGGCGCTGCGCTCGCTGGTGCAGACCGCCACCGCCGACGCCGATTGGTGGGTGAAGGAGACCGCCATCGAGGCGGTGGCGGCGATCAACGACCTGCGCGCGGTGCCGTACATCGTGCACATCATGGGCGCCGACGCAGATCTAATACCGGTCTGCATCCAGGCGCTGATCGACATGAACGCCAAGGGCGCCGCGGCGCAGGTGGCGGCGCTGTGTGGCTCGCCGAGCCCGGACGTCCGCTTCCTGGCGGTGAAGTTCCTCGACAAGTTCGACGCCAACGAGCACGCGCCGCTGGTGGCCAAGCTCGCCGACGACCCGCACCTCAAGGTGAAGGCGGCGGCGCGCGAAGTGATGACCCGCTGGCGCGTCACCGCGCAGGGCGGGGCGCTGGCGGTGCCGCTGCTCGACCGGCTGCTGGTCAAGCTGGCCAACGAGGAGGGCGACGATCTGATCGTCGCCTCCGGCAAGCCGGTCTTCATGAAGAAGGTGGGCCGCGTCTCGCCGGTGACGCAGGGCCCGCTGACCGAGGAGCAGGTCCAGGCGCTCCTCGTGCCGCACCTCACCGCCGAGCAGCTCATCGCGCTGCAGGCGCTGCAGGACGTGGACTACTCGCACGAGGTGAAGAGCGAGGGGCTGCGCTTCCGCGCCAACGTCTTCAACCAGCTGGGCGGGCTCTCCGGCGTGTTCCGGCGCATCCGCGGCACGCTGCCGGAGTTCGAGAAGCTGGGCCTGCCCGCGCTGGTGCGGACGTTCGGCGACATGAAGAACGGCCTGGTGCTGGTGGGCGGGCCCACCGGCAGCGGCAAATCCACCACGCTGGCCGCCTTGATCGACTACATCAACCGGACGTCCTCGCGGCACATCATCTCGCTCGAAGATCCCATCGAGGTCATCCACAAGCGCAAGCAGAGCCTGGTCAACCAGCGCGAGGTTGGGACGCACACCCGCAGCTTCGCGTCCGCGCTGCGCTCGACGCTGCGCGAGGACCCCAACGTCATCCTCGTCGGCGAGATGCGCGACTTGCCCACCATCGAGTTCACCGTCATCGCGGCGGAGACGGGACACCTGGTGTTCGGGACGGTGCACACCGTTTCTGCGGCCACCACCGTCGACCGCATCGTCAGCACCTTCCCTCCGGCGCAGCAACAACAAGTTCGCTCCACCCTCGCCGATTCGCTGCGCGCGGTGGTGTGCCAGTACTTGATGAAGGAGAAGACCGGGCCGGGCCGCGTGCTGGCGGTGGAGCTGCTCATCAACAACGAGGCGGTGGCCAACCTCATCCGCAAGGGCAAGGCCTTCCAGCTGCCGTCGGTGATCTCCACCTCGCGCGAGCAGGGAATGCAGATGATGGACACCGACCTGATGCGCCTCTTCAAGGAGGGCAAGATCACCGCCGAGGACGCGTACGTGAAGGCGGTGAGCAAGAAGGACTTCGAGCCGCTGGTCGACGAAGAGGAGAAGGCGATGCAGCAGAAGCGGCAGCCGAACTTCAAGCTGCAGCAGTCCGCGCCTGCGCAGCCGCCGCCGGTTCAGAGCAAGCCGCCGCCTCCGAACAAGCCGCAGCCGCAGCCGAGCAAACCTCCGCCGGCGAGGAAGCAATAATGGCGCGCATCGATTCCTTCCTGCGGCTGGTGGCGCAGCAGGGCGCGAGCGACCTGCACTTCCACGCCGGCAACGTGCCCATCATCCGGCACGAGGGCGAGCTGATGCCGCTGCCGTTCCGCGTGCTCTCGGAAGTGGAGACCAGCCGCTTCCTCCTGGAGATCATGTCCGAGGAGCAGCGCGCCGAGTTCGAGAAGGACCCGGAGGCCGACTTCGTCTATTCCATCGAGGGGCTGGCCCGCTTTCGCGCCAACGTCTTCGTGCAGTCGCAAGGGATGGGCGCGGTGTTTCGCGTCATTCCCAACCAGCTTCCCACCATGGACCAACTGGGGCTGCCGCTGGCGGTGAAGCGGCTCTCGCAACTGACCAACGGGCTGGTGCTGGTGACCGGGCCCACCGGCTCGGGCAAGACCACCACGCTCTCGGCGATGGTGGACGAGATCAACAAGTCGAGCGAGCGGCACGTCATCTCCATCGAGGACCCCATCGAGTTCCTCCACCAGCCGATCAAGGGCGTGATCACCCAGCGGCAGGTGGGCAAGCACGCCGAGTCGTTCGCCGGCGCGCTGCGCTCGGCGCTGCGCGAATCGCCGGATGTGCTGGTGGTGGGCGAGATGCGCGACCTGGAGACCATCAACCTCGCCGTCTCCGCGGCGGAGACCGGCGTGCTGGTGATCGGGACGCTCCACGCCAACAGCGCCGCCAAGGCCATCGACCGCATCATCGACGTGATTCCCGAGGAGAGCCGCGACCAGGTGCGCAGCACCTTGAGCGTCCTCTTGCGCGGCGTGATCTCGCAGCAGCTGGCCAAGCACGCCAGCGGCGAAGGGCGGGTGGCGGTGCTGGAGATCCTCTTGCAGAGCTACGCGGTGTCCAACCTCATCCGCGAGAACAAGGTGCACCAGATCGACGGCTATCTCGACACCGCCTCCTACGACGGCTCGGGCATGCAGGGCGTCGACGCCTGCCTCTTCAAGCTGATCAAGGGCGGCGAGATCACGCTCGAGGAGTCGCTCAAGTTCGCCAACCAGCCCGACTCGCTCAAGCGCCTCGCCTCCGAGCTGCCGGAGGACTAGAGAGCCCGACCCTTGCCCCCTCCCTTCGCCGGTAA
>Ga0307479_10005460_pt1 | contig 11636 bp, 9 predicted proteins | sample atmos_gasesECM4C_FD_203743 | JGI IMG/M metagenome (GOLD analysis project Ga0307479, IMG submission 203743) | Hardwood forest soil microbial communities from Morgan-Monroe State Forest, Indiana, United States - atmos_gasesECM4C_515 | ecosystem: Environmental > Terrestrial > Soil > Temperate... | reverse complement strand
TGCCCCATCGCTCCCGCCAGCCTGACTGGAACGGTTTGGAATAATAAAGATAGCGGAGCTTGAAGGATTCTGTTCAGGAGGCAGTCGCAGCGCGGGCTGCCTGCTGGCTGGCCATTTGCTCCTTCATCTTCTGTTGCATTTCCTTAGGTGTGAATTGTGCAATGTGGGTAGCGACCATCCAAGTGTACCCCTCGGGATCTACAACGGTTCCAACGCGGTCGCCCCAAAACATATCCATTACGGGTCCCTTGGACGCGGCGCCCAGCTTTACCGCCTTGGCAAACGTCTTGTCTGCGTTCTCTGTCAGCAGATACAAAGTCGTCGGCGAGGCGCCGATTGTTTTCGCGGCGCGGGCACCCATCTGCGCCATTTCCGGCCCCAACATCAAAGTCGTGCCCCGGAGTGTCAGCTCGGCATGGATGGCCTTGCCGTCCGGGCCATTCATGATCCCCCGTTTGGCAAAGCCGAAGGCCTTTTGATAAAAGTCGGCCGCCGCTTTAACGTCAGTCACCGTTAGTATTGCCGTCACCGCACCGTACTGCTTTTTATTAAGTGGATCGATTTTTCTCGGCATAACACTCCTTTCGTGAGGCGAGTATTCGAGCTGAATTTCGGCGAAACTTCTTCATGATGCGCCGCTCGAAGACACTTCTGGGCAGCGGAGATCAAGAATACTTCAATGAGAAACATGGGGTCAATGTGCGAATCGATGGCGCAGCACACCTCGCCGAGCTATCCCCGCGACCGAGGGATGCTGACGAATACCAGCCACCACCGTGGTTCTGTCCGAGTAGTTGGCAACCCGGAAACTATGCGGAAACGAGGATCTGGAAGAGTGTCGCTCGGCGTTTCTTTGGAGCTCGGTTTTGGGTCATGCAAAATACACTCGGGAGTTGAAGATACATCTTCTGAATTTTGCATGAATGAAAGTTCCCGCCCGCTAAACCCTCCTCCCGGAAAATGCGTTATCCTCTAGCTCGCATTCACGATCTATCCCTAAAATGATCGCCGAAAACAGCACCACACTTCTCCCGCTCTCCTCCACAATCACGGGAACTCTCTTGACCGCATTCGCTTTTTGCGTCCTCGCCATCCTCGCCCCAAAAGCGGCCAAAACAATTTTCTACCGCGTCGGAAAAAGCTTCGCTCGCCTTGCCGCGCGAAAAAGACTCGCGGTTCTTGGCATCTTTTTCACCCTGGCCGCAATTCGACTGCTAGTTTTGCCCTTCTTGCCTGTCCCCGTTCCGGGAATCCACGACGAATTCAGCTATCTCCTCATGGCCGATACCTTCGCCCACGGCCGCCTCGCCAACCCTTCCCACCCCATGTGGATGAGCTTCGAAACGTTTCACGTCAATTGGTTCCCTACCTATTCCTCGATGTATCCCCCCGCGCAAGGTTTCGTGCTCGCACTCGGCCAAATTCTCGGCAATCCGTGGATCGGCGTCCTCTTGAGCGCCTCCGCGATGTGCGCCGCAATTCTCTGGATGTTGCAAGCGTGGATGCCGTCGCGTTGGGCGCTGCTCGGCGCGGCAATGGCGGCCACGAAACTCGGCTTCGCCAGTTACTGGATGAACAGCTACTGGGGCGGCGCAGTCGCCGCCATCGGAGGCGCGCTTGTCCTTGGCGCGTTACCGCGAATCACACGGCGCCCCACAACCCGCGACACACTTCTCCTCGGCGTCGGAATCGCCATCCTCGCGAACAGCCGCCCGTACGAAGGCCTGCTCCTTTGCCTTCCCGCATCCTTATTTCTTCTCCGCTGGCTCGCCGGAATAACAATTCCAAACTTCCATCTTCATCAGCGAATTCGAACGGTTCTACTTCCTCTCGCTGCCCTGCTCCTTCTTCTCGCCGCTTTCATGGGCTATTACAACTGGCGCTTGACCGGAAGCCCTCTTCTCTTCCCCCATCGTCTGAATGTGCGTACCTACGACACCGCCCCCGTCTTCATCTGGGGACACGTGAAGCCCCCGCGCCAATACAACAATCAGCAATTCGTGGATTTCTATGTCGACTGGGAACGCGAAGAATATCCCGGAACTTTCGCCGGCTTCAAAAGCGCTTCCTGGCTGAAAGTTACGCGCTACAGCTCGGCATTTTTCTGGATGGGTCTGCTCCTCGCGTTCCCCGGACTTCCCTTCGCCCTCCGCGATGGCAGGATCAGGCTCCTCGTTATCACGTTTTTTCTCGGCCTCGCCGGACTCTTCACCGTAACCTGGTCAAATTCCCATTACGCCGCGCCGCTCACCTGTGTCATCTTCGCGCTACTCGTGCAGTCGATTCGCCATCTCCGGACCGTCCGCATCGCCCGTCGGCCGGTCGGCATCGCGCTATCGTGGGCCATCGTTGCCTTGCTCGCGATCGACACGACAAGCGCGGTGAAGCATCGTTCCTGCGATCCGCTTTCTTGGACATGTCAGGGCGACCCCAGCCGCGCCTCCATTCAGAAGACACTCGAGAACACTCCTGGCAAACATCTCGTCATCGTCCGTTACGCGGAAGATCACAACGTCCACGACGAATGGGTTTTCAACGGCGCGGAGATCGACAACGCAAAAGTTCTTTGGGCCCGCGAACTCGCTCCCGAACAGAACGAAAAACTCTTTGCTTATTTCAAGGACCGTCAAATCTGGCTCGTAACTCCGGACACCGACAACACCAGCCTCGAACCTTATTCCCCGCGGCAAGATTTTTCTGACCACTAACCTGGAATCCCGCCTCCGCGACTTCCCGCTTGCATTTTCCCCCATCGCCATTATCATTGCCGGGTTCCCGAAGCTTCCTCGAGACCCACATTGTCTGAAACCTCGGCAGCGTCTCCCAACGCAGCAGCAGGCCAGAAACTGAGCCGCGGCCACCTTCTTCAAGTTCTTGGCGTCTGGTCCGGCATCGCCGCAGCCGTTGGCAACGCCATCTCCGCCGGAATTGTGCGCACTCCCGGTGACATCGCCCAAGGCCTTCCCAATCCGTGGCTTTATCTCAGCGTGTGGGTTGTTGGCGGCCTCTACGCTTTTTTCGGCGCTTCTTCCATGGCCGAGCTCGGCGCCGCCATTCCCCGCAGCGGCGGTCAGTACAATTATTCGCGCCGTGCGATCGGCGAATACGCCGGCTTCATCGTTGGCTGGAGCGACTGGCTCTCTACCTGCGGCACCGCCGCCGTCGCCATTGTCATCGCCGAGTACAGCGGCCATCTCTTCCCCTTGCTTGCCGGCCACGTGAAACTCGTCTCCGCCGCGATCGTCCTCGGATTCGGCATCTTGCAATGGCGCGGTGTTCGCTGGGGCAGCGGCGCGCAACTCATTACCGCGGCGATGAAAACCGCTGCACTAATCATTCTCGTCATCGCTTGCTTTATTCTTGGCGCGCATGCGCGAGCGGCCGCTCCAGCGTCAACCGCGGCTCTGGCTCCTATTCCCGCTGGCTGGCCGCTCGTCGTTGCCATCGTTCTCGGATTGCAGGCCGTTGTCTACACCGTCGACGGCTGGGACGGCGTTATCTATTTCGGGGAAGAAGTTCGTGACCCGGGCCGCGACATTCCCCGTGCCATCTTTGGCAGCGTTCTTACCGTCATGGGAATTTACCTGCTCTTAAATCTTGTCATGCTCTACGTGCTCCCGATGCGCGAAATCGCGGGAAATACTTTTGCGCTCGGCACGGTCGCGGAACGCATTTTCGGGAGATTCGGCGATCCGGTGATTCGCTCCATCATGATCATTTCGATGTTGAGCTGCGTCAATTCCAATCTCCTCTTCTCCTCGCGCACCCTTCATGCCATGAGCTGTGATGGCCTCTTTTTTCGACGCTTCGCCCGCGTCAACGCCGGCGGCACACCCGCGCTTTCGCTTCTCTTGAGCACCATCGTCAGCTTGTTTTTCGTTCTCGGAACCTTCGAGCGCGTCATCGCCATGCTCTCATTTTTCTTCGTGGCGAATTACACGCTCACGTACACATCGCTGTTTCTTCTGCGCAGAAGAGAACCGCAAATGGCCCGGCCGTACCGCGCGTGGGGGTATCCCTGGACGACGGCAATCGCGCTGGCCGCATCGGTATTGTTTCTGGTCGCTTCGATCGCGACGGATCGCGAAAACGCGCCGCTCGCGCTGGCCATGCTGGTGCTTAGCTATCCCGTGTTTCGCGTCTTGAAGCGGGTTTCGCGCCGCGGAGACTCCGCAGTGTCACCCACCTAATTGGAAATTTTCTCCGCGACCGCCTTGGCCTGCAGGAAGTGCAGCAAATAATCCTTTCCGCCCGTCTTGGAATCCGTGCCCGACATGTTGAACCCGCCGAATGGGTGCGCGCCGACCTGCGCCCCGGTGCATTTGCGGTTTAGGTAGAGGTTGCCGACGTGAAAGGCTTCCTCAGCCTTCCTGATCTTTTCCGGATTCTTCGAATACACCGCGCCGGTCAGGCCAAATTCCGTATTGTTGGCGATTTCCAGCGCGTGATCGAAATTCTTCGCCTTGATTACCGCCAGCACCGGCCCAAAAACTTCTTCCTGCGCCAGCCGCGCCTTCGGATCGACATCCGCGATAATCGTCGGCTGCACGAAGTAGCCGTCGCCCGGCGCGCGTCCGCCTCCCGTGAGCAGCTTCCCTTCCTTCTTGCCCACCTCGATGTAATCCAGAATGGTCTTCATCGCCGACTGGCTGATGACTGGGCCCATGTAATTGTTCGGATCGTCGCTCGGCCCAACGGTGATTTTCTTGGTGCGCTCCACCAGCTTTTGCAAAAACGTGTCGTAAATTTTCTCCGAGACAATCGCGCGCGAGCACGCCGAACATTTCTGCCCCTGATAGCCGAACGCCGCCTGCGCCGTGCCCTCCACCGCGGCGTCAATGTCCGCTTCCTCGTCCACCACGATGGCGTCCTTCCCGCCCATTTCCAGCACCGTGCGCTTGATCCAGATCTGCCCGGGCATGGCCTTCCCCGCCAGCTCGCTGATGCGCAGCCCGACCTCCTTCGATCCCGTAAAGCCAATGTAGCGCGTCTTGGGATGCTGCACCAGCACGTCGCCAATCACGCTGCCCGCGCCAGTAAGGAAATTGACCGCTTCCTTAGGAATGCCCGCCTCGAAAAGAATGTCCACAAACTTTGCCGCGATGGTCGGCGAATCGCCCGCGGGCTTCAGCACGACCGTGTTTCCGGTAACGAGCGACGCCACCACCAGCCCCGCCATGATGGCGCAGGGAAAATTCCACGGCGGAATAATCGCGCCGACGCCAATCGGGATGTACACCTGATAGTTCCGTTCCCCTCGCATCGGCGTCAGCTTCTGCGGCTCCGCCAGTCGCAGCATTTCGCGGCCATAGAATTCGCAGAAATCAATCGTCTCGGCGATGTCCCCATCCGCTTCCGCCCAGCTCTTGCCCACTTCGTAGCAGACCAGCGCGCTCAATTCAAACTTGCGCTCGCGCACGATTTTCGCCGCGCGAAACAGGCACTTCACTCTCTCTTCCGCCGGCACGCGCTTCCATGTGTCAAAATATTTGCTCGCCGCTTCCACCGCTTGCCGGGCCATTTCCGCCGTGGCGTTCTGGAACACGCCGATCACTTCCGCGGGCTGCGACGGATTCGTCGAGGTGCGCTTTTCCTTTGTGGTGACTTTATGCCCGCCAATCCACATGGGGTATTCGTGCCCGAATTCGGCGGCTACCTTTTTCAGGGCCTCTTCCATCTTCCTCCGGTTTTCCGGTTTGGAAAAATCCTCGTAAGGCTCATTGGTGAATTCCGGCAAATGGAGTTTCGCTTCCGCGGTGGCCATGGCGCACTTTCCTCCTCGATCTGCAAACAGTCTATTGTACTGCGTTCCGAAATCGCGCCACAAGCAGCGCGGGATCTTCCAAATGTTATCGGCATTTGACAGCGACGTATTTTGCACATTTGGAGATGCCTCGTTCGTAGGCAGAATCCGCTGCCGAATTGGAAATAAGGCTATGACAGTGTCCTGATGAGGAAAAGATATGCTGGCCAAAAAGACAGGCTGCTAGTCCACCCGCAATGCTATAAGGGGATCAATGCGCGTGGCGCGGCGTGCGGGAAGGTAGCACGCCAGCACCGCGACGCATAGCAGCAGCAACGTGATGCCAGCGTAAGTCAGCGGATCGGTAGCGCTTACTCCGTATAGCAGGCCCGCCGCCATGCGAGCTACCGGCAACGCCACCACTATCCCCACAGTTGCACCGACGAGCGCGAGAAGCATGCCCTGTTTGAGCACCAGTCCCAACACTTGACGCGGTTGGGCGCCTAGCGCCATGCGCAGCCCGATTTCACTCGTGCGCTGCGCCACGGTATAGGCCAGCACGCCATAAATTCCAATCGACGCGAGGATGAGCGCGAGCGCGCCGAAGAGACCCAGCAACGCCGCGCCCATGCGCGCAGCCCACAGCCCTTGCCCCAGAATTTGCTGCACGGTTTGTCCGTTGGTGAAGGCCAGGTTTTTGTCAATCGGCTGGACCTGCGTGCGCACTGCCCCGAGAAGAGGTTCAGGGTTGCCCGTGGTGCGCACGACGAGCGCGGCCGCGGGAGAGTATTGCTGCCGAATGGGGAAGTACGCGATGGGCTGGGGATCTTCCCCGATTCGACCGATGACCGCGGTCCCCACAACACCTATAACCTGGAGCAGCTTTGTTGGCTCCGTCACAATGGAAAAGCGCTTTCCGAGCGCTTCCTGGCCAGGCCACACCATCTTAGCCATGGCCTCGTTTATGACGACCACCGGCGTGGTGTTTTCCCGGTCAAAGTCCGTGAAGTCGCGGCCGCTCAACAGCGGAATGCGCATGGTCTCGAAGTGGCCGGGCGTCACGTCGTCAAGATTGACCAGCGTCCCTCGATTATTGGGGTCCGTCTGTTCTCCTTCGCGAAAGACCGTGCCCAGGAAGCCGCCTCCGAACACGCCGTTCGAGGACACCGAGGCGTTCACCACACCGGGAACCGATTTGGCGCGCTCGATGATGTCGCGGAAAAACTGCTCTCCGTGATCGTCGTCATAGCGAAGAGCGCCAAGGTCGAATAATAATTGAAACAGGTTTTGCGACTCGAAGCCGGGATTGTATTGCTGGGCATTCTGCATGCTGCGAAGAAAGAGGCCCGAGCCCACCAGCGCTACGAGCGCCAGCGCAATTTCCGAGATCACCAGCAAGCCCCGCAAACGATTGTGCGTCCAGCCAAGCGCGCTGCCCCGGCCGCCGGTTTTCAATATCTCGTTGATGTCCGTGCCGGACACCTTGATGGCGGGAATAATTCCGAAGACCAAGCCGGTCAGCAACGAAATAACCACGGTGAATCCGAGCACCCGGGAGTCGAAGGAAAGATCAATAGAGCCATCGAGAAGAAACGGAGGACGGAAAGACCACAACACGTTGCGCCCCCAGTAGGCGACGACAAGTCCGGCCAAGCCGCCGAGCAGCGAAAGCACGGTGCTTTCGGTCAAAAGCTGCCGAACCAATCGAAGCCTCCCCGCGCCCATCGCGGCGCGAATGCTCAACTCTTTTTCGCGCTTGGCGGCTTGCGCCAGCAACAGATTCGCGAGATTAACGCACGCGATCAACAGGACCAGGCCGACTACGCTCATCAGCACGCCGCCGGCGAGAGAGAATTGTTTTCGCTGATTGATCCCCAGCGCCGATTGGTTCAGGGGAAAGAGTTCGACGGTGCGGCCTTTGTTGTCCCGGGGATATTCCTTCTCGAGTCCGGCAGCAATCGTTTTCATCGCGGCCTGCGCTTGTGCAACGTCAACCTCTGGCTTCAACCGGCCAACGATCGAGAGCCAGCGGAAACGCCGGTTATTTTCGAGAGCCTTGAACTGCCCGGTCAGCACGTAGTCGCGCATGGTGATGGGAATCCAGAGCAGGTCAGGGCGGCCGAGGGAGACGATGCCTTTGAAGTTTGGTGGCGCTATGCCCACAACGGTGTAGGGAGTGCTGTTCAGGGTGATCGTCTGGCCGATGAGCTTGTCGTCGGAACCGAATCGCCGAGCCCACAGGCTGTAGCTCAGAACTGCTTCCGGGTTGGCGCCGGGCTTCTTGTCTCCATCGGCGATGAACATGCGCCCGCGGTAGGGCTTCACGCCGAGCACATCGAAGAAGTTGCCGCTCACCAGCGACGCATTTAACTGTTGCGGTTCCGCTTGGCCGCCCCAATTCAGGGGAAGGGCGAAGCTTACTATCGCCAACCCGGAGAAAACGGTGTTCTGGTCGCGATAGTCCTCATAGTTGGGAAGTGAGGTGCCGGTGAGCTGGAAATTGACGTTGGCATCGATGGTCAAAGTGTCGTGGGTAAACATCTCGGCCAGCCGGGAGGGTTCCTCGACCGGCAGAGGGTGGAGGAAGACCGCGTTGATAATGGTGAAGATAGCGGTGTTGGCCCCAATGCCCAGCGCCAACGACAGGACGGCCACGAAGGTAAACCCAGGGCTCTTCTTCAGCATGCGCAAACCGCCCCGCAAATCCTGTTGGAAGTTTCCAGCCATCTCGTCACCACCGCTTAACGTCTAGGACGGCCAAGAAGGACAAATGTTTCCAGATTTCAGCCGGAATTTCCGAGCGCCTGGCGAAGGGCGCGAGCCCCGATCCTATCGGGACGGGCGCAGGACCGCTGGCTTGTGCATCGCACGGTTCTCCTGCCCTCGACACAACGAATTTGTCACCTGTGTAGGCCCCCGCCGGTTGCGCTTGGTGGTCAAACCGGAACTCGCCCCGCCTGCCCCGAGCTTCTCGGGGACCGGGTCGGGAGGCCGGCTGTTCCACCAGAGCGGGCAGGTCGGGCTGAAGCCCGGCCTCAATTCGCCCGCCACAATCGTTATCTCCCAAAAAAGAAGCTAAGCTCACCGATCGACAAGGCGCCGTCTTCCAATTGTTCTGAGCAATTCATCGAAACAACAGTTACGACCGGTTTTACGCCGCCGATTGGCGGGCATTACGGGCGGTCAGAGTCACTTTTACTCAAATCGTAAGGCCGCGGTGAACCGAAAATCCCCCAGAGTGTTGTCCCGGGAAAGTGACCTTCAACTTCTGCGCCTCCGAAATCAACATATGAGATTTAAAATGTCTCTATGTGAACAGATATCTGCGTTCCTCTTTCTTAATATGGTGCCTCGGGGGGAACTGCGGACGCGTCAGCCAGCTTCTTCTGACTTGGGAGAGGATGTTCGGAGCATCTGCTTTCCACCGTGCGGTGAACCCCAAGGGCGCTTGACCGGGCGCCGCGATTCAAATCTCGTCAGCGGAGGCACCAAAATGAAGCCAAGTACTGAGAATAAGATCGCAGGCCAGGTTCACGAAGTGAAGGGCAAGATTAAGGAAAAGGTGGGCCAATTGACGAACGATCCCGACTTGGAAGCCGAGGGTATTGGCGAAAAGATAGCCGGGATAGTCCGAAAGAAAATCGGCCGGGTGGAAAAAGTCGTCGAAAAACTCTGAGGCCGCTATTGCTTCGCACAACCGGGCCGCAACGGCTCTTGGATCTCAGTCAAGGAATCGACCAAAAGCTGGAGTCGCATCACGGATCTAATGCAACGGCAACACGCACTAGCCGTCGCTTCACCACCACTCGGGTTTCCATAGAGTTTCCGCAAAGGAGAAACATGAAAACACTCAAATTATCGGTAGCCGCATTAGCGTTGCTCGCCGTCGGTAGCCTGGCCGGATGCTCGGGGACGGCCGCATCGCCCGATGTTTCCGACAGTATTCGCAAATCGCTCGATCAAGCAGGCTTCAAGAACGTCTCCGTCAGTCAGGATCGCGACAAGGGCATCGTGACCCTCGGCGGGCAAGTCGCCAGTGAGAACGACAAGTCGCAAGCCGAATCCCTTGCAAAGTCCATCGCGGGCGCGCAGGTTGTCGCGGATCAGATAGCAGTGATTCCCGTGGGCGCGGAAAAAGAAGCAAAGGCCGTGAACTCCGATCTGGACGAAGGCATCGAGAAGAATCTGGACGCTGCGCTGATCCAGAACAAGTTGCATAAGAACGTGAAATACGAAGTGAAGAGTGGAGTTGTCACGCTGACCGGAGAAGTGAACTCGCAATCCAAGCGCGACCATGCCGAAAGGGTGGCCACGAACGTGCCCAATGTGAGGCAGGTCGTGAATGACCTGCAGGTTAAGGATCAGAAAGCAAGCTCGTCGCTATAAGAGCTGCGGAGTTGATCCGCCGCGGAGAATGTAGAGTCGCTGCATTCCTGGTTGTTCTCTCGCAAAGTGAGCAACTCGAGTTCTCGGGTGGAATCTGCCGCGGCTGGCTCGAGAAGGAGATGCTATGTCATTCGGCCTTTACTCGATTGGATTCGCGATAGTGATCGGCGGCCTGATTTACGCTGCCTACTTGCTGCACATGCCCGCACACTGGATTGCAGTGGGTGCGGTCGTACTTTTAGGATTCGGGATTCTGACGGGTGTAAAGGCGACGCGTCAGAAGGATCCAGTGGGATGACGACTTAACGACGTCGGCCGCGCGGTGCGCCGGGAGGTTCCGCGCTTCAACTTCACTTCGTTTTGTCGTTGCCGGGAGGCGCTTTTGCGGGATGTAGCTTGTTGTAGTCTTTTATATACACGCGCAAGCCGGAGTCCGGCGTGATTTTTGCATAGCCAACCGCAAGCTGTTCTTTGTAATGATCCAGGAAGAAATCAAGCGGATCATTTGGATTCATGTCAATGAGGATCAAATCCGCATCGTTCATGACCAGCTTGCCGAAGCGCAGACGATTGTTTTTGTAGGCCATGTAATTTCCGGTGCGGATATTTTTCAACCGCTTGGCATCCGAACCGCCAAAAACCTGAATGATTTTGTCGCCTTCAATTCGTACGGAGACCACCTTACCTTCAATATGGGGAGGCGGCAGAATTTGCTCGAGATCAAGAATCAGATCGTCCTCTTGAGCCTCTGCGCCTGGAACCTTGCCCTCCTTGATCAACGTGCCTAAATCGACGCCGAAGAGATCCATCAATCCTCTTACCGGGAGATGCATGGCCTTGATCTTCTCGCTGTGCAGGCGAAGTTTTCCGTCAGCGGTGGGAATCAGAATTCCCTCCGTCTCGAATGGGATGTCTCCTTTGTCATGGAGCTTCCCCTTCACTTTCAGGCGCCCCTTCTCCACGGTGACGGACAACTCTGTTAAGGGCGAATGCGGACGCGCGAATACATATGAATTGAGAACGTTCGCCAGGTTAGTTGAATCAATGGCGATCTCCGCCGCGTTTATGCGCAGGTTAAACGACTCTTTGTCGTCGAAGACGGGAAATTCATTTTTGCCGAGGGGCACGAGCACGCCGCTCAGCGATTTTATTTCCACCGCCACAGTTTCCGAAAAGCGAAACGTGACGTTGCTCATCTGCGTCTGGACCGTGCCCTCCTGCTTATCGTTGTTCGGAGTATTTTGGCCGGCGACGATTCCCGGCGCCGCGGCGAAAAGCAGCATGAACAGAACTTGAGGTATCAAGGGCAGTTGATATCTGTAAAATGACGAGACCCAGCTTTTTACGAATGACAATATTGCACCGCTTGGATGTTTTAATCTGTCTTTAGACTATCGAAGAACGTGTCGTGCTGGCACTGCGCCCACCGGCTCGAGGGATCTCCCTTCACCGTCCATCGCGCTTCGTGCATCGATCGGGACCGTATCAGCGAGGGCTACTTTAGTCT
>Ga0307479_10005459_pt1 | contig 11637 bp, 12 predicted proteins | sample atmos_gasesECM4C_FD_203743 | JGI IMG/M metagenome (GOLD analysis project Ga0307479, IMG submission 203743) | Hardwood forest soil microbial communities from Morgan-Monroe State Forest, Indiana, United States - atmos_gasesECM4C_515 | ecosystem: Environmental > Terrestrial > Soil > Temperate... | reverse complement strand
ATCATCACGCTGTTGGGGTCCGACGGGGGCGGGTTCGGGCCCGTGTAACGGGTGCCGTTCGCGTAGTCATTGAGCTGCTTCACGACGTACACCGACTGCTGCGCGCGCACTGCGGGGTAGCCGGCCGCGAGATTGCCGCGCCCCACGGGACCGTGGCACGCGACGCAGGCCGGGACCCCGCGCGCGGCATCGCCGCTCAGATAGATCGCCTGGCCGGGTTTCCAGTAGGAAGGATCCGCCTCGAGCCCGGTCGGCGTCTGCGCCTCGTAGTACACCGCGACGTCATTGATGTCCTGGTCGCTCAAGGAAGCGGCGAGCGGCTTCATGACCGGGTTGTCGCGCACGCCCGCCTTGAAGAGCCTGAGCTGCTCGGCGATGTAGACCGCGCTCTGGCCGGCGAGACGCGGCCATTCGGGATTCACGCTGTTGCCGTTTGGGCCGTGGCAGGCCATGCACAGCGCCGCCTTCGCCTCGCCGCTCGCCGCCTTGCCGGTCGTGAACGGCACCGAGGGGGCTGCGCTCGGCGCCGCCGCGGCGGCCGGGGAGGTTTGTGCCACGGCGAGAGGCGGTGCGAGCGCCAGCGCGCTCATCGCGAGTCCCATCCAACCGATCCTCAGGCTGTTCGCCATTGTTCTCATTCCGGCGTAGTTCCCCGAAGCGACGGCGGCGGATTGTACACTACGGCCCCACTCGGGCCTTCGGCCTCACCTCGAGCAGCAGTCCTGAAAATGAGCCGTTTTCAGCAGGCCAGGTTTCTCACGAGCGCCGCGGCGCCGGCGCAGTTTCCGCCCGATCTCGGCGCCGAGGTCGCCTTCGCGGGACGCTCCAACGCCGGCAAGTCGAGCGCCCTCAACGCCATCACGCAGCGGCGGGGGCTCGCGCGCATCAGCAAGACGCCCGGCCGTACCCGGCTGCTCAATTTCTTCGAGCTCGCACCGCAGCGGCGGCTCGTGGATCTGCCGGGCTACGGCTATGCGAGCGGCCCGCAAGCCGAGCGCCGTACCTGGCAGCCGCTCATCGACGCATTGCACGCGCGCACGAGCCTCAAGGGACTGTTCCTGATCGTCGATGCGAGGCGCGGCCTGACCGAGGGCGATGCGGGGCTCCTCGAGTGGGCCGCGCCGGACCAGCGCGTGCACGTGCTGCTCTCCAAGGCCGACAAGCTCAGCCGCGCCGAGGCCGCCCGCGCGCTGCGCACCGCCGCGGATGAGCTCGCGGGCCGGGCGACGCTCGGACTCTTCTCGGCGACGGAGGGTACGGGGGTCCGGGAGGCGCAGGAGACGCTGCTTCGGTGGCTGGAATAAAAAACCCCGGCGGCTTTGAGGGCCGCCGGGGCAGACTAACCCGGCACAGGTCTCATGAACCGGGTCGTATACCCGCTCAGGGAGGGAAGCGGGGAGTGACAATGCACTCGACGAATTAGATGAGGGCGGTTTCTCCGAGTTCCGCCGCGACCCGAAAAAAATCTCGTTTCAAATCATGAATTTGCTCAACGAGCTGTATCGCCGGCGCCACAGGCTAGAACAAGTTCAGAAAGACGCTCAGCGAGACAATATTGGCGCCGTTGGTATTTCGGACGCTGAAGTTCTCATATTCGAGGCGCCCGCCGATGTTGCCGACATGCACCTGGGCGCCGATGCCCCAGGCGAACTGGGTACCCTCGTCCGACAACGAGAAGAAGGGGCCCCCCGGGATCGAGGTGCCGCCGCTCGAGTTCCAGCGCGCGAGTCCTGCCTTGCCGAAGACGTCGAGAAAGGGAACCGGGAGCGGCACGTAGCCGACGGCGTAGCCGGCGAAGGCCTTGTAGTTGACGTGCGTGCTGGTGATGGGGTTGTTGACCGTCTGGCTGCCGAGGTCGATGTAGTCGGCCTCGACCGCGAACACGCTGATCGGCCGCAAGCCCGCCCAGATCTTCCAGTTGGTGCTGTTGAGGTCCGAGGCCGTAGCGGTGACGTCCTTCAGGTTGTCCCGCGAGATGCCGGCGCCGACATAGAACGTGCCGTTGTCGGCGTGGGCGGCGCCCGCCGCGAGCGCCAGCGCGAGTACCAGCAGGAATTTGCGCATGAGAGAGACCTCGTCGGTGTGGTGAAGCCCTGGTTAACTAAAGTCGCGGCGGCGCGCGTTGACACGAGCGCGCGGCGCGTCCGCCGGCGCAGTGTAGCGCCCCGATCGCAGGCGTGTACGCGCTCTAGAAGATGTTGAGGTACACCTCGAGCGACGTGACCTTCGCTCCGTTGGTGCCCGGGATGTTGAATTTCTCGTACTCCAGCCGTGCGCCGAAGTTGCCGACGTGCACCCCGGCGCCGACGCCCCAGGCGAATTCGGTGCCGTTGGTCGAGAAGCTCGTGAGTGGCGAGCTGCCGTTGAGGTTCCAGCGCTCGAGCCCCGCCTTGCCGAAGACGTCGAGGAACGGCACCGGGATCGGCAGGAAGCCGACCGCGTAGCCGCCGAACGCCTTGGCATGCGAGTGGGTTCCGCAGCCAGTCGCGGGGCAAGTGCCGACACCTGGCGCGGGGCCGAAGTCTCCGCTGCCGAGATCGAGGTAGTCGGCCTCGATGGCGAACACGCTCAGCGGCCTGAAGCCGGCGAAGGCCTTCCAGGAAGTGGTGTCGATGTCGGCGAAGCTCGTGCCCTGATTCGCGACGTCGCTCAGCTTGTCCTTGGAGATGCCGGCGCCGACATAGAACGATCCGTTGTCGGCGTATGCGGCGCTCGCTGCGAGTGCGAGCACGATCACCAGCAGAAGTCTGCGCATGGCTCAACCTCCTGTTGCAAGCGAGTCCCTAACTAACACAATCGCGAGCCGCGTGTTGACTGTTGCAACCCGGCGACACACCGAGGACAGCCCGGGCGTCGACGACCATCGACAGGGGCGGAAGTTCCGCCGCCGCCCCGAGCCGCGCTTCAGTGCGCCTCGTCCCAGTTGGCGCCGGTGCCGACGTCGGCGCGCAGCGGCACGCTCAGTTGAGCCGCTCCCACCATGCGCTCGCGCACCGCCTCGGTCACCTCGGCGACGCTCTCGGCGCGTACCTCGAGCACCAGCTCGTCGTGCACCTGCATGATGAGCCGTGCCGGGGACTGCGCACGGCGGCACCAGGCATGCACCGCGATCATGGCGCGCTTGATGATGTCGGCCGCCGTGCCCTGCATCGGCGCATTGATGGCGCTGCGCTCGGCGTACTGGCGCAGCTGCGTGTTGCCCGAGCGGATGTCCGGCAGGTACAGCCGCCGCCCGAACACCGTCTCGACGTAGCCGCGCTCGCGCGCCTGGATGCGCGTGTCGTCCATGAAGCGCCTCACCCCGGGGTAGCGCTGGAAATAGCGCTCCACATACTGGTGCGCGGCGCTGCGCTCGATGCCGAGGTTGCGCGCCAGCCCGAAGGGCGACATGCCGTAGATGAGTCCAAAGTTGATGACCTTGGCGGTGCGGCGCTGATCGGCCGTGACCGCCGCGAGCTCGACGCCGAACACCTCCGCGGCGGTCGCCTGATGCACGTCGCGGTCCTCGGCGAACGCCGCCTTGAGGCTCTCATCCCCGGAGAGGTGCGCCATGATGCGCAGCTCGATCTGGGAGTAATCCGCCGCCAGCAGCACGCAGCCCGGCGGCGCGATGAACGCCTGGCGGATGCGCCGTCCCTCCGGGCGCCGGATCGGGATGTTCTGCAGGTTGGGATCAACCGAGGACAGCCGGCCGGTGGCGGCGACCGCCTGCGCATAGTTGGTGTGGATACGCCCGGTGCGCTCGTTGACCTGCTCGGGAAGCTTGTCGGTGTAGGTGGACTTGAGCTTCGCGAGCGCGCGGTAGTCGAGGACGATGCGCGGCAGCGGGTAGCTCCCGGCGAGCTCTTCGAGCACGTCCTCGGCGGTCGAGGGCTGGCCGGTGGGAGTCTTGCGCCGCACCGGCAGCTGCAGCCGCTCGAACAGGATCTGCTGCAGCTGTTTCGGCGACTCGATGTTGAATTCGTGCCCCGCCTCGCGGTGCGCCGCGAGCACCAGCTGCTGCAGCTCGCGCGCGAACTCGCGGCTCTGCGCTCGCAGCCGCTCGAGATCGATGAGCACGCCGTGATGCTCCATCGCGAGCAGCACCGGAACGAGCGGCTGCTCGCACTCCTCATAGAGCCGCGCCAGCGGCGGCACCGACGTGAGCTGCGGCCAGAGCGCCTGGTGCAGGCGCAGCGTCACGTCCGCGTCCTCGGCGGCGTAGTCCCCGGCCTTCTCGAGCGGCACCTGGTCGAAGGAGAGCTGCTTCGCGCCCCGGCCGGCGACGTCCTCGAAGGTGATGGTCGTGAGCCCGAGGTAGCGCCGGGCGTCTGAGTCCATGTCGTGGTTGGTGGCGACGCTGTTCCACACGTAGGACTCGAGCATCGTGTCGAAACGCATCCCGGCGAGCGCGATGCCGGCGTTGAGGAGCACGTGCGCGTCGTACTTGAGGTTGTGCCCCACCTTGCCGTGCGTCTCGCTCTCGAGGAGGGGCTTGAGCGCGGCGAGCACCCGCGCGCGGTCGAGCTGGTCGGGCGCGCCCGGATAGACGTGGGCGAGCGGCACATAGGCAGCCGCTCCCGGCTCGACGGCGAAAGAGACGCCGACGATCTCGGCGCGCATGTAGTCGAGGCTCGTGGTCTCGGTATCGAAAGCGAACAGCTCGGCCTTGCGCAGCACCTCGAGCCAGCGCTCGAAGTCTTCCCAGCGCATGAGGGTCTCGTAGTGGCGCTCGATCGAGGCGGGCACGGGGACCGTGGCCGGGGCCGGCAGCGCGCCGGCCGCAGCCGCGGGCGCCGCGGCGGGGGAGCTGCCGGCGATCGCCGCCTGGTCCGCTGCGCCGTCTTCGCTCCCGTCGAGCCCGCGCAGCAGCGCCCGCAGCTCGAAGCGCGTGTACAGCTCGCGCAGCCGCGGGGTGTCGGCGGCTCCTGGCTTCAGGTCCTCGAGCGACACCGGCAGGTCGAGGTCGGTGTGGATGGTCGCCAGGCGCCGTGACAGCTCGAGGGTCGCGAGCCCGAGGCGCAGGTTCTCGCCCACCTTGCCCGGGACCTCGGCGACGTGGGCGATGAGGTTCTCGACGCTGCCGTACTGGTGCAGCAGCTTCGCGCCGGTTTTCGGGCCCACCTTGTCGATGCCCGGGATGTTGTCGGAGCTGTCGCCGATCAGGGCGAGGTAGTCGATGATCTGCTCGGGGTAGACGTCGAACTTGAGCTTCACGGCCTCGCGGTCGAGCACCGTGTTGGTCATGGTGTTGATGAGCGTGATCGATCCGTTCACCAGCTGCGCCATGTCTTTATCGCCGGTGGAGATGAGGACCTGCTGGCCGGCGGCCGCCGCCCGCCGCGCGAGCGTGCCGATGACGTCGTCGGCCTCGACCCCCGGCACGCGCAGCAGCGGCAGGCCCTGCGCTGCGATGATCTCGAGGAGCGGCGCGACCTGCGCGCGCAGGTCGTCCGGCATCGCGGGGCGCTGCGCCTTGTACTCGGCGAACAGGTCGTCGCGGAAGGTCCTGCCGGGAGCGTCGAAGACCACGGCGATGCGCTGCGGATGGAAGTCCTTCAGGAACTTCTGCAGCATGTTGAGCACGCCGAGCACGGCCCCGGTCGGCTCGCCGCGCGAGTTCGAGAGCGGCGGCAGGGCGTGAAACGCCCGGTAGACATAAGAGGAGCCGTCGACGAGGACCAGGTCGGGGGAAGGCGTCATTCGGAGCTGATGCGGGAGGCGGGCCGCGAGTATAACGGACGGCAGGCGCCCGCAGCCCCGCGAGGCAGGTCAACCGCTCAGCCACCCGGCGCGCTATACACGGCAAGGCATGCAGCAGCTCGGCTCCACCATTGCGGCCAATCGCTTCGGGCTCGGCGCCCGACCGGGCGAGCTGGCCTCGATCGGCGGCGACGGCCGCGACTGGCTGCGCGCGCAGCTCGAGCGCGCGCCGCCCGCGATCGCCGGCGCGCAGCTCGCTTCCTCCGCGCAGACCCTCGGCGAGGCCTTGGCCCTGCAGCGCGAGGTCCAGCAGGCGCGCCGCTCGGGGAATGACCTGCAGCAGCGGCTGCCGCAGTTCCTGAAGCCCATCTATCAGAGCGAGGCCACCGCGCGCTTCGAGCAGGCGGTGATGACCGGCCGACCCTTCATCGAGCGGATTACGCAGTTCTGGACCAACCATTTCGCGGTCTCGATCGACAAACAATTCATGGCCGGGCTCGCCGGCAGCTTCGAGCGCGAGGCGATCCGCCCGCGCGTGCTCGGCAACTTCGGCGACCTGCTGCTCGCCGCCGAGATGCACCCGGCGATGCTGCTCTATCTCGACAACCACCTGTCGGTGGGTCCGCACTCGCCCACGGCCATCCGCGCGGGGCTCCGGCGGCGCGGCGATAACCGCCCGCCCGGCATCAACGAGAACCTCGGCCGCGAGATTCTCGAGCTGCATACCCTCGGCGCAGGCGGCGGCTACACGCAGTACGACGTGACTTCGTTCGCCACCGTGATCACCGGCTGGTCGGTAGGTGGCGGCAACGGGCTGTGGGCCAGCGGGCCCCCCGGCCGCTTCGTGTTTCGTCCCGATCAGCACGAGCCCGGCATCAAGACCGTGCTCGGACGCAGATACGGCGACAAGGGCTATGAGCAGGGCGTCGAGGTCTTGAACGACCTCGCGCAGCACCCCTCGACCGCGCGCCACATCGCCACCAAGCTCGCGCGGCACTTCATCGCCGACGATCCGCCGCCGGCGGCGGTCGAGCGTCTCGCGCGCGCCTTCACCGAGTTCGGCGGCAATCTCCCCTCGGTCTATCGCGCGCTGATCGACACCCCCGAGGCGTGGGAGCAGCCGCTCGCCAAGTACAAAACGCCCAACGACTTCATCGTCTCGAGCTATCGCGGGCTCTCGCTCCCGGTGGACGCCTCCCACGCGCCTCTCGCGCCCTTCGAGCTCCTCGGTCAGCGCACCTGGCAGCCGGGCTCGCCCGCAGGCTGGCCCGACACGAGCGCCGATTGGGACGGGGCCTCGGCACTCCTGAAGCGCGTCGAGTGGGCGGATGCGGTGGGCGGCCGGCTCGGCAGCCGCCGCGACGCCGCCGACCTCGCCCCCCAGCTCCTCGGCGCCACCCTCACCGGCGCGACCGGCACGGCGATCGCCCGCGCGGCGAGCGCCCAGCAGGCACTGACGCTGCTCCTGGCCGCACCCGAATTCATGCGCCGCTAGAGAAGCTCACGGAGAGACACCGATGTCCGCCATGAAACGCCGCGAATTCCTCAGGGTCGGAGCGTGGGCGACCGGCGGCGCCCTCATCACCTCGCGGCTCGCCTTCGCGCACGCCGCGGCCACCGGCCGCCGGCCGCGCTTCGTGCTGGTGATCCTGCGCGGTGCGCTCGACGGGCTCGCGGCGGTGCCGCCCTGTGGCGATCGTGGCTACGGGCGCCTGCGCGGGGAGTTCGCGCTGCGCGCGCCCGGCGAGCCCAAGGGCGCGCTGCCGCTCGACGGCTTCTTTGGCCTCCATCCCTCGCTCGGCTTCCTCGGCCAGTCCTACGCCGCGCGCGAGCTCATCGTGTTTCACGCGGTGGCGAGCCCTTACCGCGAACGCTCGCATTTCGACGGCCAGGACGTGCTCGAGAATGGCACCGCTCAGGCGCACGCCTCGCAGAGCGGCTGGCTCAATCGCGCGCTCGCGCAAGCCCCGGGCGGCGGGCGGCGCCGCGACGCCGGCGTCGCCCTCGGTCAGAACGTGCCGCTCGTCATGCGCGGGCCGGCCGAGGTGACCTCGTGGTCGCCCTCGAAGCTCACCGGCCTCGATGACGACACGCTCGCGCGCATTACCGATCTCTATGCGCGCGATCCGCTGCTCTCGGTGCGCCTGGCGGATGCGCTCATGGCCGACCGGGTCGCCGCGGAGCCGGGTGCGATGGCGCCGGACATGGCCGCCCCACCCAACATGGCGCCGGCCCAGGCGGGACAGGTTCAGGCGGGTCAGCCGCCCGCGCCGCCCGCGCCGGGTGGCGCTTACGCGGAGACCGTTCGAGCGGCGGCGGGATTTCTCCGCCAGGAGGACGGCCCGCAGGTGGCGGTGTTCGATACCACCGGCTGGGACACCCATGCCAATGAGGGCGCCGCCGAGGGCCAGCTCGCCGGCCGCCTCGCAGCGCTCGACAAGGGACTCGCGACGCTCAAGGGCGAGCTCGGGCCCGTCTGGAAAGACACGGCGGTGCTGCTGGTCACGGAGTTTGGCCGCACCGCGGCCATCAACGGTACGCGCGGTACCGATCACGGCACCGCCACCATGGCGTTTCTCGCCGGGGGCGCGGTGGCGGGCGGCCGCGTGATCGCGGACTGGCCGGGACTCTCGTCACACGAGCTCTACCAGGGGCGCGACCTCACGCCGACACTCGATCTGCGCTGTGTGCTGAAGGGGGTGCTCGAGGAGCACCTTGCGATCGCGCCGCGGGCGCTCGAGGCGACGGTGTTTCCCCAGAGCGAGCGCGCGCGGGCGCTCGCGGGGCTCATCAGAGCCTGAGATCGCCGTCACTTCGGCGGCGGCGAGCTCTGATCCTGATCCTTGTCCTTGTCGGTCGGCTTCGGCGTTGCCGGCGCCGCGGGGCTTGCCGCGTCAGCGGGCGGCGCGGCGGCGGGACTCGGCGCAGGAGCGGGCTGCGCCTCGGAGGCGGCCGGCGCGCTCGTCACCACCTTGCCACCCTTGTCGGGAAGATAGAGCGGTCCCTTCTGGCCGCAGCCGCCCGCCGTCAACGCGGCGAGGATGAGCGGCGGCCAGACGCGCCTCATACGTACATGGCACGCTTGTCGCGCAGCGCCAGCCAGCCGCGCGCGATGCGATAGATGATCCAGATCGCCAGCGCGTAATGACCGAGGATGAGCAGCGGGAAGCCGATCAGGATCACCATGAGCGGCACCGACACCGCCCAGATCACGAAGCTCCACAGCGCTGCGTACCAGAAGGTGCGGATCTGCCAGCGGAAGTGCGACTCGAGGTAGGTGCCGTGGGTGGCCGAGCGGCGCGCGTAGTTCATGATGACGGCGATGATCGAGGGCAGGCCCCAGACGAAACTGCCGACGATGGTGTGGAAGGTTGTCAGCCCGATCAGCACCGACAGGGAGTGCAGCGCGTAGATGACGTTGGTGTAGGTGACGAGCGACTCGTCGACGCGCGGCGCATCGGCGGCCATCGGGGTTGCGCTATCCGGCATGACTCACCTCTCTCGACGCCTGGGCTCCGCTCACGGCTTGGTGCGGCGCTCGACCACGGCCATCGTCAGCCTCGATACGCACACCAGCCGCTCCTGCTCGTCGCGAATCTCAATATGCCACACGTGGCTCGATCTGCCGAGGTGGAACGGACGAGCCGTGGCGGTCACGAGTCCGGAGGAGATGCTGCGCAGATGATTGGCGTTGATGTCCTGGCCGAGAACCATGTAACTCGGATCGACGCTCAGCATCGCCGCGAGACTTCCCACCGTCTCGGCGAGCGCCACCGAGGCGCCGCCGTGCAGCACGCCGAAGGGCTGGTGCGTGCGCTCGTTCACCGGCATGGTGGCGCGCAGGAAGTCCGGGCCGATCTCGGTGACGCGGATGCCGAGGAAGCCGGGCATCGTGCGGCTGGCGCGCTGGTTGAGCTCCTCGGGAGTCGCCGTGGTGCGCCAGATGCTCATGGAGCTAGTCTAGCGGTTCGCGCGGTGGCAATCTTCCTCGCATGGGCGAGTTTGCTTTTGCGCCGCCGGCGACGCCGGCGGTCGCGATCGAGGGCGGCGGGCGCTTCCCCGTGCACCGCATCTACTGCGTCGGCCTGAACTACGCCGACCACATCCGCGAGTTCGGGCGTGACCCGCAGCGCTCGCCGCCGGTATTCTTCATGAAGCCCGCCGATGCCGTGGTCGCGAATGGCGCGGCGATTCCCTACCCTGCGCGCACTCACAACTTCCATCACGAGATCGAGCTGGTGGTAGCGATCGGGCGCGGCGGGCGCGATATCGCCCCGGGGCAGGCCCTCGGGCATGTGTTCGGCTACGCCGCCGGGGATGATCTGACGCGCCGCGATCTGCAGAGGGCCGCCAAGGATCGCGGCGAGCCCTGGGACATCGCCAAGGGCTTCGATCACTCCGCTCCGGTCGCGGCCATCCGCCCTGCCGCGCGCGGTCACCTGTCGCGGGGCCGCATCTGGATGAGCGTCAACGGCGAGCAGCGGCAGGACTCGGACCTCGGTCAGATGCTCCACGACGTGCCGCATCTGATCGCGGAGCTCTCGAGCCTCTACACGCTCCAAGCCGGAGACCTCATCTTCACCGGCACGCCGTCGGGGGTCGGTCCGCTGCAGCCGGGCGATCAGCTCGAGGGCGGCATCGAGGGTCTCGAGGTGCTGCGCAACACCATCGCGCCGCCCGCGTGAGCCGCGTGAAGCTCTATCACTACTTCCGCAGCTCCGCTTCCTACCGCGTGCGCATTGCACTGAACCTCAAGGGGCTGCCTTACGAGGCGGTGGCGGTCGACCTGCGGCCGCCGGTGAGCGCGCACCGTTCGGCGCAGTACCTCGCGCTCAACCCCGAGGGGCTGGTTCCGGTGCTCGTCGACGGTGAGCGGGTCTTCACCCAGTCGCTCGCGATCGTCGAGTATCTCGAGGAAACTCACCCGCGGCCGCCGCTGCTGCCGCGCGACCCTGAAGGGCGCGCCCGCGTTCGCGCGCTCGCGCTCGTCATCGCCTGCGAGATGAGCCCGCTCAACAACTCCGGGGTGCTGAATTATCTCAGGCAGCCGCCGCTCCAGGCCGACGACGCCACCGTCAACCGCTGGTACGCCCACTGGATCGCGCGCGGCTTCGAAGCGCTCGAGAAGGAAGTCGGCAGGACGAGCGGCGACGGCCGCCACATGTTCGGCACGGCCCTGACGCTCGCCGACGTCTGCATCGTGCCGCAGATGTACAACGCGCGCCGTTATCAGTGCGACCTCACACCCTATCCGACGCTCGGCGCGATCTGCGCGCACCTCGAGACGCTGCCCGAGTTCGCGCGCGCGGCACCCGAGCGGTTCGAGGGCGGAGATTGAGGTATGGCAACGCTCGTCTTTGGAATGATGCAGTCCCTGGACGGCTACATCGACCACCTCGAGCTCGGGCCACCGGGCCCGGTGGTTTCCCGTCACTTCCTCGAGCAGGTGCGCAGCCTGTCAGGGCTCGTGTACGGTCGCGGCATGTACGAGGTCATGCGTTATTGGGACGATGACCGTAATGTGGAGAGCGCGGAGGAACACGAGTTCGCAGCAGCGTGGCGGAACCTGCCGAAGTGGGTCGTGTCGAGCTCGTTGAAGTCGGTCGGCCCCAACGCCACGCTTCTCGGGGATGGCCTCGAGGCGGCGATAGGCGGGTTGAAAGCTCGGCTTGCCGGGGAGATTGAAGTTGCGGGACCGGACCTCGCGGGAAGCCTGACCGACCTGGGCCTTATCGATGAGTATCGGCTCTACCTGCGCCCCATCGTGCTCGGTCGCGGCAGGCCATTCTTCGCCCGTGCCCGGCCAGCACTGCGCCTCGTCGCCATCGATCTCATCGGCGAGGACACGGTCAGGCTGAGGTACGTCCCGGTCTGATCATGCAGCTCCGGCGTACGACACAGCGCGGCGTCGCCGAGGCCGGGGATCGGGCCTCGAGGCTGGTGAAATGGACGATC
>Ga0307479_10005458_pt1 | contig 11637 bp, 11 predicted proteins | sample atmos_gasesECM4C_FD_203743 | JGI IMG/M metagenome (GOLD analysis project Ga0307479, IMG submission 203743) | Hardwood forest soil microbial communities from Morgan-Monroe State Forest, Indiana, United States - atmos_gasesECM4C_515 | ecosystem: Environmental > Terrestrial > Soil > Temperate... | reverse complement strand
CCGATGGCCCGGCTCTCTTCTCGCTCCGGCCTGAAGCCATTCCCCTTGCCGCCGACGGCGCAGCCCCGCCCGATGCGGTCCATTTCCGCGGCGTGATCCGGCAGCAGATCTACGGCGGGTCGAGCGAACTGCTCGAAGTGGAATGCGGCAACAATCAGATTTTGCGCGTGCGCATACCTGCATGTGGCCCGCTCTCGGGTCAGCACGAATTCGTATTTTCGGCCGCGGACGCCATCCGCGTCCGGGAGTGAATCACGAGTCACGCTCCTAATGTACTCACGCACCTATAAGGCGATCGTCTCGGCTCCGCCGCTCCTCTGGGTGGGGCTCTTCCTCTTGCTTCCCTATGCCCTGATGTTTGCCCACAGCTTTTGGGCAGTGCGCGACGGGGTGCTCGTCCATGAATGGAATCTGCGGAACTACCAGACGCTCCTTTCGAATCCCGTTTACGTTGGCGTCCTGTTTCGCACCATGCGCATTGCGGCATCCGTGACGCTCTTTTCCCTGCTGCTCGGCTATCCGCTGGCGTACTATCTTTCGTTTTACGCCGGTCCGCGCAAGGAGCTCCTCTACCAGGTCGTCATCGTCCCGCTCTGGGTAAGCTACCTGGTCCGCGGCTATGCCTGGAAAACCATTCTCGGCAGCGACGGCGTTCTGAACGGTTTTCTCCAATATCTACACATCACACACGAACCGGTCGGCTACCTCCTCTACAGTCCTTTCGCCGTCGTTCTCATGCTCACGCACATCTACACGCCCTTCGTCTTCCTCCCCATCTACGCCGCGCTCGAGCACATCCCGCGCCCGCTCGTCGAAGCTTCGCAGGATCTCGGAGCCAATCCGCGCTCCACGTTTTTCCGCATTATCCTTCCCCTCTCGATGCCGGGATTGCTCGCCGGCGCTACCTTTGCCTTCGTGCTATCACTCGGTGATTTCCTCGCTCCGCTGCTCGTCGGCGGCCCCTCCGGCACCATGATCGCCAATATTGTGCAGAGCCTCTTCGGCGCCGCTTACGATTGGCCGCTCGGCGCATCCATCTCCGTCTGCATCCTGATCATCACCGTTTCGCTCCTCTTTACGACCGAGCGCCTTGAGAAACGCTGGTCCTTCCAATGAGCGCCGCCAACCCAGCGCGCCGCGCCCCGCTTCTGACCGTCTATGCTGCTCTTGTCTTCGCTTTCGTTTATCTGCCGATCGTTGTGCTCATCGCCTATTCCTTCAATCGTGACGGCGTCGGTGGCTTCCCCCCGCGGCATCTCACGTTCGACTGGTATCGTCAGCTTTTTGCCGATGCTCCCATCTGGAATGCCGTGCTGAACAGCCTCATCGTCGCCGCCGGGAGCGTCGCGCTTGCGCTCACGCTGGGACTCCTTGCGGCTCTCGCTCTCGATCGCGCTGAATTTCCCGGCAAGGCGCTTTTCCGCCGCCTGGTGCTTCTGCCCTTGATCCTTCCGGGCATCATCACCGGCCTTTCGCTGCTCATGTTCGCTGTTTTCGCGGGAATGCAGCTCAGCCTGCTCACTGTTTTTCTCGGCCACGGTACCGCGCTCATTTCCGTCGCCACCACCGAGCTTTTCGCCGGCCTCCAGAAGATGGACCGCAAACAAGAGGAAGCTTCCCTCGATCTCGGCGCCACCCCCTGGCAGACTTTCTGGCGCGTCACGCTTCCCAATCTAAAACTTTCTTTGATCGCCGCTGGCCTCCTGATTTTTACGCTCTCGATGGACGAAATCGCCGTGACCTTTTTCCTCATTGGCCGCGACAACACTCTTCCACTCGAAATCTGGGGGCGCCTGCGCCGCGGCATCACTCCGGAGATCAACGCCGTCTCCACCTTGATTTTTGCGGTCTCTGTCGGACTAATCACGGTGTGGTATCGTCTGCGCACGCGCGCGGAACGAGCCGCCACGTAATCAGCGCTTTGGGCGAAACTTGTCTGGAACCTGGCCGATAGAGGCCGCGCCATTCTGCTTGTTCAGGAGATACCCGTGAATGGAACCGTTGTGCGTTCGCTACTGCTCGTTTTGTTTCTGTTTAACGCTGGCCCTCAGCTCGCCCGCGCTCAGGAAAAATCGCCCGCGGCCTACGACATCGTAATCACCAATGGCCGCATCATCGACGGTACGGGCTCCCCCTGGTATTCCGGCGACATCGGGATTCGCGATGGCAGGATCGCCGCCATCGGCAATCTCGCAGCCGTTCAGCGCGCTCGCACCATCGATGCGCATGCCATGGTCGTCGCTCCCGGATTCATTGACATGCTCGGCCAGTCCGAGCTCACCATTCTCGTCGACCCTCGCCTGCCATCGAAAATCTTTCAGGGCATCACCACTGAGGTCACCGGCGAGGGCAGCTCAGTGGCACCTTTGAACGACGCGCTCATTCGCTACGGCCGCGAAACTTTTGACTATTACAGCATTACTCCAGACTGGCACACCTTCCGCGAGTACTTCTCGCGTCTTGAAAAACAGCATGTTGGCATCAACATCGCGTCCTACGTCGGGGCCACGCAGGTGCGTGCGATGGTTCTCGGCGCCGACGACGTTCAGCCCGCTCCCGCGCAGCTCGAGCAGATGAAGGAACTCGTGCGCCAGGCTATGCGCGACGGTGCCGTCGGCGTCTCCACTTCTCTCGAATACCCTCCTGCGCCTTACGCCGAGACCGAAGAGCTGATCGCTTTGGCGCAGCAGGCTTCCGCAGCAGGCGGCATCTATGCCACGCACATGCGCAACGAGAGCGACGCCATTCTGCCCGCCATTGACGAGGCGCTACGCATCGGACGCGAGGCGCATATCCCCGTCGAAATCTGGCATTTGAAGGTCGCCGGCAAGGAGAACTGGGGCCGCATGCCGGAGGTCATCGCTAAAATTAACGCCGCGCGCGCCGAAGGCATCGACGTCACCGCAAACACCTACGCCTACACGGCGTGGTCCAACGGCATGTCCGCTTTTATTCCCCCGTGGGCCCACGATGGCGGCACCGCCAAGCTCATCCAGCGTCTCAAGGACCCAGCAACCCGGGCGCGCATTCGAAAGGATCTCCTGACTCCCTCAAAGGAATGGGACAACGAATGGCAGGAAATCCCCGGCCCAGATCAGGTCCTCCTTTGCACCGTAAAGGATCCGAAATTGTTGCCTTTGCAAGGTAAGACGCTGGCGGAGATCGCAAAGCTCTGGAGCAAAGATCCGATGGATACTCTCTTTGACATACTCATCGCGGACAACGCTTTCCCCTCCGTGGCGGTCTTCGGCATGTCCGAACCGGACGTTTCGCTCGCCCTTCAACAGCCTTGGGTCTCGCTCGATAACGATTCTTCGGGCGCTTCTCCTGAAGGCATTCTCGGCCGCGATCATCCTCACCCCCGCGCTTACGGCACCTTTCCCCGTATCCTGCGCAAGTACGTGCGCGAAGAGCACAAGCTCACTCTTGAGGATGCCATCCGCAAGTTTTCCGCGCTTCCCTCGCAGCGTCTCCGTCTCGAAGGCCGTGGCCTCCTCCGCGCCGGCATGTGGGCCGATGTCGTAATCTTCGATCCCGCAACCATCCGCGACCTCGCCACCTTCGACAATCCCAATCAACTCTCGCAAGGAATGACCTACGTGTTGGTCAACGGCGTGCCCGTCATCGACCAGGGCAAAATGACCGGCGCGCTTCCTGGAAAAGTTCTCCGCGGCTCCGGATACACGCCCTGAATTCTGTATCGCACGCATTCCCGTTGCACCCCCAATGCGTTCATAATAGCGGCCACGGTCGGCGCGCTCTTGTACGGCTTATGACCCCGGAGGAACCATGGCGGATCGCTTGGAAGATTTTCAGAAATTTCGCGCCGAGCTGAACAAAGAAATCCTCGCCTGCGGCCATCTCGGTATGAAGCGCTTCTTCGCCCTGGACCATCAGGCCTACGGGCCTGGCTCCCTCGGCACAAAGACCAAAGAGCTTCTCGGACTCGTGGCCTCTGCGGTCCTCCGCTGCGACGATTGCATCACCTATCATCTTGTGCGCTGCGGCGAAGAAGGCTGGAAGCGCGAAGAAGTCATCGACGCGCTGAATGTCGCCTTGATCGTAGGCGGCTCGATCACCATTCCGCACGTGCGCCGCGCCTTTGCGCGCATGCGCGAAATCGACAGCCTCCATCCGTGAGCTGCGCGTGCTGGGAGAAATCTCATGAATGCTCTCTTCGCTCTCACACAGCTCGCGCACAACTTGCTGCACTTGCGGCGCAACCCGCGTTCCTGGCTGGTGTTTCGCGTTGCGCTGGGTTTCGCGGGCGCCGCGTTGGTAATTCTTCCTCTTAGCTTGTGGAATAGCTGGATCGCCGGGATCGCTGGTCTGGCAATGTTCACGGTCGCCATCCTCCTGCCGCCCGCCAAATCTGGGACCAGCGCCGATCGCAAAGCGCGCGAGCTCGGCGCGCTCATCGTGCTGGACGGCGGCAAGTATCAGCCCGAGAATGCGCCTGCCGCTGCCGTGCAGATTTTTGTGGGCACAGAAAACATTTGGGCTCTCGATTCCCGTTTTCAGCCCCTGCTCGTCATCCCCACGGAGGAAATTTCCTCTGTGAGCGTCGAAGAATCCGCCGGCCGCTGGAATCTTCAGATTCGCTGGCTCGACCGCACTGCGGAGTTCTCTTATCGCGGCATCTTCGCCGACCTCCTCGCCCGCAGAGCGGAGACCTCGCTCCGCGCTGTAATGCCCGCAGCTCTGCCTATCGCGCCGAAGCGCCGTGCCGCTGGTGCTTAAGTGTCCCTTCCGAAGTTTTCTCTCGAAGGAAAACCCGCCCGACAGTCGAATTGTGTCAAAATATGAGTATGGCGCGTGGTTGGGAAAGCAAGGACGTCGAATCGCAGGTCGACACAAGCGAAAGATCGAAGTGGACTTCAGGCTCCGGTCCGAAGAGCGACGAACAGATCAAGCTCGAACAGGAACGCAAAGATCTGCAGTTGTCGCGCACCCGCGTTCTCAATGACCTCGAGACAGCGAAGAACCCGAATCATCGCAAGTCCCTTGAAGCCGCTCTCGCCCACCTGGACAAAAAGCTCGCCGAATTAAACTAGCCCCCGCAAGCATCAGCACTCCACCCGCGCCCAGCGGCGTGCCAATCTCATACGGCCCGAGCTTGCTTCCCGCGGCGAGGCTCATTTCTTCCTCAAATCCGCGTCCCAGTTTTCCACCAGCGTGATCGCCTCGTTCGGTTGGCCTGGTTCGTAAGCGATGATGAAGCGCTGGCCATCCGCCGTGACGTCGTAAGCGCCAACCTGGGACCTGTAAGCGCGGGTTTCAAAAAGTTGTCTCACGGCGCCAATCGCAAAACTCGAGCCGCTCGCCTTTATTTCGGCGGCCATCATTTTGCTGTCGAGGGAGAGGTAGAAAAGCTCCTTGCCATCATGGCGCCAGCGGGGGAAATCCCCGCCGCCCGAGGAGACCTGCCACTTCCCGCCCGGCCCGGGAAACGGCACGACGTACACCTTCAGGTCGCCAGACTCATTCGAACAGTACGCCAGCCATTTACCGTCCGGAGAGAAGCTGGATCGGACCATGGTGAATGGCGACTGCAGAAAGGCATGCGGGCTTCGCTCCCCGCTCAGGGGAAGCACGAAAGTCGATGCAACTCCCTTATTATTATCTTGGTAGGCCAGAAACTTCCCGTCTGGGGACCAGTCGCTGAGATACTTTACGTAGTCGGTGCCTTCGAGAAGAACGTCCTCGCTTCCGGAACCGTCCGCAGCCTTTTGATAAAAGCCGAACTTGCCCCCTCGCACGGAAGTGTAAGCGATGCGCTGGCCGTCAGGCGACCAGACTGGAAATAAGTTCGACTGGCCAGAACCGGAACCGAAGGTCAGCGGTGTCTTCACGCCGCGCACGAGGTCGTAGCTCCAGATGTCGAATCCAGAAGCGCCACGAACATACGCGAGCTTCTTCCCATCGGGTGAGATCCGGGGCGCGCTATACGCGTCCTGCCCCGGTACCCCTCCTATTTTCTTTCCGCCACGGTCTAACCATACAAACTCCCGGTCCGCCTCACCCGTGCCCTCTAGATACGCCAGGAGTCCGTTTTGAGAAATGGAAAAATAACTCCGGATGGTTGTTTCCTCCTCCCGTACCGGGTCGGCCACAGGAAACGCATCGCCTGTAAATTCCAAGCGTTTGGCGTCGAACGGCTGCGCCATTAGTGTGTTCTGGCGCAAGAAGAGGATATGTCCTGAGCCATACATCGCACCAGAGTGGGTATGCATTAGAAGTTTTCTTTCTTTCGAATCAAGCGAGCCGACCACAACGGAGTTCATCGGATTTTCCTTCAGCCCGTAGGGACTCCCGGCCAGATAAAGGAAGTGCCTTCCATCCGGCAAAAACTGCGGCCAGCGATGAGTGACCTCGCCTTTTGCGGCATCCGGAATGGTCAAAGGCGCGGCCGTTCCGCCGGAGGCAGATACACGAAAAAGGGGTGCATTGAGATTGGGTGCGAAGACAATCACCTCCGCCTGACTCCAGCTACCGCCCCGCGGTAGAGGGGCATCGCACAGCGTCAAAGGAGGGCCTCCGGAGGCTTCGATCCTCTTTAGCTTCCCTCCGGCAAAGAATCCAATGGTTCGGCTGTCCGGCGACCAAAAGGGGTAAGAGGCGTCAGCTGTGCCCGCCAGCGGCTGGGCTTGCAGGGAATCGAGCGGCCTGACCCACAACACAGCCTTGCCATCCGCATTCAGGGCCACGTACGCCAGCCGAAGCCCGTCGGGTGAGAGCGCGAACCCGGAAACCTGACCCGAGAAGAGAAAGCCCGAGCTGAGCGTCGCTTTCACATACGAGCGGACGACTCGGGGTTTTTCTGGGGCATGGCTCCAATGCAAGACGCCAAGCGTCACCGCTGCCAGCGCGCACACCGCTGCCATAATCCACGCCAACCGCTCACGCCTCTTGCTGCGTGCGGTGACCGGCGCGGGCACGGCGCTCTGCGAGCCAGATGCGGAAATCCAATTCAGTTCCAGAGCGAGGTCGCGCGCCGTCTGCCAGCGTTCTTCTGGGTCTTTCGCGAGGCAGCGACGCATCGCGTGGTCCAGTGCGGGCGGCGTCAACGGCTTGATGGAGCTGATCGGCGCTGGCTCCTTTTCGAGGATTGCGGACGCCACGCTCAGTTGGCTCTTCCCTGGAAACGCCCGCTGGCCGGTGATCATTTCATAGAGAACCGCGCCAAACGAAAAAATGTCGCTCCGTGTATCTACTTCTTTCCCTTCCACCTGCTCGGGCGACATGTATTGAAATGTCCCTACAATGGTGCCCTGCTGCGTCACCGGAGTCGTTCGCGTCACCGCCGCCGTCAGTGTGGCCACACTGGCCAGCGGCAGCGCGGCTTTGGCCAATCCAAAATCGAGCAGTTTCGCGCCCGACTTCGTCAGCATGATGTTGCCGGGCTTCAGGTCGCGATGGACGACTCCGCTGCGATGCGCCTTGTCCAGCGCGTCGGCCACTTCCATGCCAATCTTCAGCACCTGTTCGAGCGGCAGCGGCCCTTTCTCCAGCCGTTTCGCAAGCGTCTCCCCCTCCACGCATTCCATCACCAGATAGTCCACGCCGTCCTGACTGCCCACGTCGTGCAGCACACAAATGTGCGGATGATTCAAGCTGGAAATGGTCTTCGCTTCTCTCTCAAAGCGCTGCTTGCGGACTGGATCGGAAGAAAGCTGCGCCGGAAGAATCTTGATGGCCACGGTGCGCTCGAGACGCGTATCGCGAGCGCGGTACACCTCTCCCATCCCGCCCGCGCCCAGCGGCGCGACGATTTCGTAGGGTCCTAGTCGGGTTCCAGTAGACAGACCCATCGGGTCACTTACCTCTCGAGTGGAGGCGCTCATTGTAGCGTGGAAACACCAAACTTGAGGAGGCCATGGGAGCGCAACACCCGGCTACATGATCAATTATTATTTGTGCGGGCGGCCCAGCCCAGATCTGGAGGTTTTGTCGCAGACTCTTAGTCCGTAAAGACGACGCCGACAGCGGTACGGCCCTTTTCCTCGCCGGCATCGATTCGCACAACATAACCACGCAAGCGCATCGACTGCTGCCCATTCGCGCCGGACGTTTCCATGGTGACCTGCAATTCGGATTGCAGCCGCGGACTATGTTTGAGTGAGATCAGCGCGCCTTGCAGCGAAAGATCGCGCACCACCGTTTCTTCCTCAAATGGGTGGCCGCCTTCCGTCAGGCCGCAGACCCGCGCCCGAAATTGCGCCGTCTGGCGCTGTGCCGTGCACCCTCCCGGCATGTGCGTCTCTATTTTTTGTGCCACGCCTCCTAGGGAGATGACCATTCCTTCGCTCGCCGCAAACACGGAATCAAATTCATCGCGCGCCTGCCTCAATAACGAATCCACCATCCGGTCGGTGGAGTCCGGGTCGTGATGAAACAGCACCAGCGTTTTCGCTCCCACTTCGCGCGCCACGCGCACACCCTCGAGCCACGACGAATGTCCCCACCCGCGCCGCGTGCTGGCAAGTTGTTCCGGCGTATATTGCGCGTCATTGATAAAAATATCCGCGCCTTTGGCTAGCTCACGCAAGCTTTGATCCAGTTTGGGATCCCCCGGTTCGTTGTCCGTCGCGTAGGCCACCGTCCCCGCCGGCGTTTCAATTCGGAAGCCCAGGCAGCCTTGCGGATGATTCAGCCAGCGCGCGGTGATCTTGTTTTTCCGGATGGTGAACGCGTCTCCGCCGGCGACTTCCTTGAATTTTCTTTTTGCGTTCATCGCGGACAAATCCACTGGGAAATAGGGCAGCGCCATCTGCGCTTCAAAGACTTGCTTCAAGCTGTCGCGCCCGAGAAATTTCGAACGGAAACTGTAGAATTGGAATTCATTGTTTTCGGCGTAAAGCGGCGAGAAAAACGGAATCCCCTGAATGTGATCCCAGTGATAATGCGTGACGAAAATGTGCGTCTCCGCGCTGGGGCTGGCGCTGGACGCAGTCCAGCGGCTGCCCAGCATGCGCAATCCCGTGCCGCAGTCGAGTATGAATTGCGTCCCGTCCGGCGCGATGAGCTCGAGGCATGGCGTGTTTCCGCCGAATCGCCACATCGCTGGATCCACCGTGGGCGTCGAACCGCGCACGCCCCAAAAACTCAGTTTGGCGATAGGACCTGTCATTTCCCTCGGCCAATGTCCATTGCGTGAAAAAGTTGCCCTGAAAAAAGAAAAGAAAGGGCAAGGAAGCTCACTTGATGGTGGCAGCCGCTGGATGGAGCGTCAATGAAATCGCGCTGGGAAGTGTCAAACTGCCCAATAAGCGCGCCGGAAGGCTGCACTCCGTTGTGTGAGTAAGTAGAATAGTGTGGATGAACGGCCATCACCATGACTCGGAGCCGAGCCTCGTACACGCTTGCCGCGCGCATTCCGTATTACGTCCCGCCGTGCTCGGCTGGGCCATGGCCGCGACTCTCGCTCTTGTCGTCGCGGAAGTTTTTGGCGGAGTCGCCGGGCGCAGCGTCGCGCTGCTGAACGACGCCTTGCATAATCTCTCCGACGTGCCCGCCTTGGGCATCTCCTGGCTTGCGATGCGCTGGGCCGAGCGCCCCGCTGACAGCGACAAAACCTACGGCTACCATCGCGCGGGCGTCCTGGCTGCGTTTACTAATGCATTGTTATTACTCCTTTTGGCCGTTTGGTTGGGCTACGAAGCCGTTCAGCGCCTCCGCGCTCCCGTCGCTGTCGTCGAAAGCTGGATGATCTGGACTTCGCTCGCAGCCCTCGCCGTCAATGGCGGCATTACTCTCGCCCTGGTGCGCGGCCGCGGCGACCTCAATTTGCGCAGCATCCTCGTGCACAATTTTGGCGATGCTCTTTCCAATATAGCAATCATTACCGGGGCAGTAATTATTCACGCAACCGGCTTGCGCTGGATTGATCCCTTGCTCGGCCTGGCCATCGGCTTGCTCGTTTTGTGGTCCAGCGTGGGGATTTTGCGCGAATCATCCCACATTTTGTTGGAGGGTCGGCCGCGAGGGATGCGCGTGGAGGAAGTGGCGCGGGCGATCCTGAGCGTAAGCGGCGTGCAAGAAGTGCACGACGTGCATCTCTGGTCGCTCGGCGGCGGACATCACGCATTGAGCTTGCATGCGCGGATACCGGATATGCACATGGATGAGTGCGAACGCATGCTGGCGGCGATCCAGGAAAAGGCCGCGAAGGGATTTGGAATCAATCACACCACCGTGCAACTGGAGCGAGCAGGATTGCCGGCGCAATCGGGATACGTTATGCCGGAGCCGGCAAAAAATAAAAATTAAAGAGCGTGGTGGAAAAAGTCAATTAGCGAATTGCAGAATCAAAATTGAAGCGGCGACCAAAAAATACAATTGCCATGATCCGCGAAAGAAAAAATCAAGCCGGCGCGTGAAAATTCAGGCCGAGCTGGTCATTGAATTGTTGCGTGGCGCCGAGGTCGAGAACTTCTCCCGAAATACTCCGGCGCAATCCATCTTGCGTGATGTAGCGCAGCATGCCGTTATCCCAGGAATAAGCCACCGCGAAAAAGACTGTGCCATCGCGCCGGACGAAAACATATTCCTCGGTTTCCCGGCGCGGAACGGGCGCCGCCTCCGCTGAAGGTGCGGGGGCGGATTCGGGCGAGCGCGCTCTCTGCGAACGCTCCTGAGTATCCGGCGCCACAACTTCCTCCTGGACTTCGTTTGCGGGAGCTTGCTCGATGCCCGCCGGCGTGGGCAGGATGAATCCGCCGTCAAAAAATGGGAAGAAACCGCTATCGAAACGGTCGCGGCCGCGCTCATCGAACCTGTGGCGGCCGCGCGTCGCGACGACGTGGGTTTCGTCAAAACCAAGTCCTGGCGCAGTGGAAAAATCCTCCGAGAAACCCAGGTCCTCATTATTATTATGATCCGCCGGTCTGTGGCCCGCGATGTTTGCGGGGCGAGTCACCCTGGCCGTTGTTCCACCCGTGCGTGCGCGAGTCGTGACGGTTCTGGTCCCGACGCGCGCCGGAGACGGCATGTGCGCAGCGCCAGCGACGCGGCTGACGATGGGACCTGCGCGGGTTGCGGAACGGGGAGCCATGGATCGCACGGACATGGTTCCGTGACGCTGCGCGGCGGCAAAAGGAGCAAGGAAGGCTAGAGAAGCGACAAGTATCAGTGAGCGGCGCATAATTAGTCCCGAAGCTGTTGGTCGAGCGCCAGCCTCTGTAATAAAGGATGCGCCCGGTGGCAGATAGGTTTCAAGGGCGACCCGGCAGTTGTAGGGGAAATTAGCCACCCCGACACGGAGGCGCACAGGGAGCCGAGATTGGCGTGGTTCGATAGACTCGTACCGCCCCCCTCCCCCCAATGAAAATGGATCGCTGTCAAAGCAAAGGAGTTGCGGGAGGAGCATTTTGTAAGCGGCTGAAGAGAAATGGGATGGATAACAGGAAATAGAGCAGATCCGAGAAAGGGCAGGTGAGTGAAGAGAGCGACAAGAAACCCCATACACCCCGGTGTTTTCGGAAAGAGTGCGGATCTTTCTGATTTCAAATGGGTTGGTGAACACTCTTGATGCAAGAGTGAAGAAAGAGTGCGCAAGGAATAGGAAGCAAAGGAGTTAGAGGAAGGGCAGCGGGAGATCGAAAGTTGAGGGTCGAGAGGAACAGAAGCCCCAGACGT
>Ga0307479_10005457_pt1 | contig 11638 bp, 7 predicted proteins | sample atmos_gasesECM4C_FD_203743 | JGI IMG/M metagenome (GOLD analysis project Ga0307479, IMG submission 203743) | Hardwood forest soil microbial communities from Morgan-Monroe State Forest, Indiana, United States - atmos_gasesECM4C_515 | ecosystem: Environmental > Terrestrial > Soil > Temperate... | reverse complement strand
GCCGGGAGTGAGACCCGGTACAGTCAAGCGGGTGAAAGATACTATCGAGCGGCACGAGTTCCGCCCCTTTGCCGCGGCGGCCGATTTGGCGCGCGGGCGAACCAACAGATTTGCCGTCGTGATGACCGCCGGTTCGAACCTCTTTATGCAACAAATCCTCAGCCATCTCAGGGAGATGAATGGATGGCTGTCGGCCCGGCGGATCGTCGTCGAAGTGATTACGACGGATGTTTTCAATCCGGAAGTCCTTGCCCGAACGTTAGATTCTCTCCACGGCCGGTTTGATGGCCTCGCGGTCGTGGCACTAGATCACCCGAGCGTTCGGGTGGCGATCGACGATCTGATCGACAGTGGTACCCCAGTGGTGACCCTGGTCTCCGATGTTCCGTCGTCGCGGCGTCAACACTATGTGGGGATTGAGAATATCGCCGCAGGACGTACCGCGGGCACGCTCATGGGTCGTCTCATCGGCCCGCGCAACGGCAAAGTCGCGATTGTCGCTGGCTCACAAGGGCTGCGTGACCACGCCGAGCGGATTTTTGGATTCAATCAGGTTCTTGGTTCCGACTTTCCGAAGCTCGACGTTTTGCTCCCTGTTGAGGGGCGTGATGAAGATGACATCAGTGAGAACCTCACAGCGAGGCTGCTAAGCGCTCACCCGGATATGGTTGGACTCTACAATGTCGGTGCCGGTACGCAGGGCGTTGCCAAGGCCGTTACCGACAGCGGACGAGCGAACGAGATCGTCTTCATCGGCCATGATCTGACCAATTTCACCCGCCGCCTCCTGCTCCGCGGCGTCATGGATGCCGCGATCGTTCAGGATCCAGGCCATGAGGCTCGATCGGTCGTCCGCGTGTTGCTGGCATTGGTGCGGCAGGAACCAATTCTGGTCGAACAGGAGAAAATCCGCATCGACATCATCATGCGGGACAACATGCCCTAGCCGATAACCGCGCGGCGAGGGCTGTTCGAGTCGTTGCGCAATGGAGCGTTGGATCCAGGCCAGACAAGGCGTGTTCAAACGTCGGCCGGATCACCGGGGAGGATGACAGGCGTGTATCTTGGGCTCGATATCGGCACTTCCAGCGTCAAAGCTGTGCTGGTCGACGCGACAGGCTGCGTTAAGGCGGTTGCCTCGCGCGCCCTCGATGTATCGCATCCCAATCCGCTGTGGTCGGAGCAGAATCCGGACTCTTGGGTCGAAGCCACCATCGGAGCGGTTGATGAACTGGCATCGACCCATCCAGTCGCCGTTGCCGCCGTCCGAGGTGTCGGTCTCTCCGGTCAGATGCATGGCGCGACTTTGCTCGATGCGGCTGGTACACCCCTGCGCCCGGCGATCCTGTGGAATGACGGTCGCTCCCACGTTGAATGTCGCGAGCTTGAAGCACGCCTGCCGGCGCTCCATTCGATTGCCGGCAATCTGGCCATGCCCGGCTTCACCGCACCCAAACTCCTTTGGGTTGCCAATCACGAACCCGAGATATTTCGGCGGACGGCGAAGGTGCTGTTGCCAAAGGCCTATGTTCGCTTTCGCCTGACAGGCACCATGGTCGAGGACATGTCTGACGCTGCCGGCACGCTCTGGCTTGATGTCGGCCGGCGGCGATGGTCGGAAGAGATTCTGGCAGCGTGTCGCATGTCGCTGGCACAGATGCCGAGCCTTGTCGAAGGCAGCGAGCCGAGCGGCCAGCTGACCGCCGACCTAACGACACGATGGGGTATGAAGCCAGGCGTGGTCGTGGCGGGCGGCGCGGGAGATTGCGCGGCGAGCGCCATCGGCCTTGGGGCGATCGCGCCGGGCCAGGCGTTTCTCTCTCTCGGCACGTCGGGCGTGCTTTTTGCCGTCACCGATCGGTTTGCACCCAACGCGATCTCGGCCGTGCATGCTTTCTGCCATGCGCTTCCGGGGATCTGGCATCAGATGGGGGTCATGCTATCGGCCGCGGCGTCGCTTGCCTGGCTGGCCGACGTGCTGAGAGCTGGCGAGGCCGACCTGCTGCAACCGCTCGGGACCGCCGTCGATTCCCCGAGCCCCGTCAGGTTCCTCCCTTATCTTTCGGGTGAACGAACGCCCTTGAATGACGCCAAGGCGAGCGGCGCCTTTGTCGGGCTGAGAGCCGATACGAGCCGATCCCACATCGTACAGGCCGTTCTGGAAGGCGTTGCCTTCGCCGCCCGTGACAATCTTGTGGCCTTGGCAGCCGCGGGCACGCATCTCAGCGAAGTCGATCTGGTCGGCGGTGGCTCGCGGTCGCCGCTCTGGACGCAGATCGTTGCGGACGTCCTGGGTCTGCCGGTCCACCGCGTCGAGGAAGGCGAAGTGGGCGCGGCATTGGGCGCCGCTCGGCTCGGGCGATTGGCAGATACAGGGGAGGTGCCGGCCGTTGTCTGCACCCGCCCATGTCGGCTGGCGACCTGTCTGCCCCGGCCTGCGCAAGTCGCGGCCTACGAAGAGTCCTACGCGCAGTGGTCGAAGCTTTATCCCGCCCTGAAGGAGGTATGCCGTTGATCAGCTCATCCCCTCGTTTCTTCGAGACGGCCGTGCCGGTCAGCTTTGGCGGGTCTTCCGCCGAGACCCCGCATGCGTTTCGCTGGTATGACAAGAACCGTATCGTTGCGGGCAAGCGGCTTGAGGATCACCTGCGCTTTGCCGTCTGTTACTGGCATTCCTTCTGCTGGCCGGGCAGTGACCCCTTTGGTGGCGAGACATTCCTTAGACCCTGGCACCATGGCGGAGACGCGCTTGACCTCGCCAAGGCCAAGGCTGACGTCGCCTTCGAACTCTTCCGCCTGCTCGACGTGCCGTTCTTTACCTTCCACGACGTCGATGCGGCGCCGGAGGGCGCAAGCCTGAAGGAGTCGATCTACAATCTCGACGTCATGGCCGAGATCTTCCTGGAAAAGATGGCGGCGTCGAAGGTGCGGCTCCTCTGGGGAACAGCGAACCTCTTCTCGAACCGCCGCTATATGGCAGGCGCGGCGACGAACCCGGATCCGGATGTGTTCGCGTATGCGGCTAGCCAGGTGCGCGCCGCGTTGGAGACGACGCACCGGCTTGGCGGGCAGAACTATGTCTTGTGGGGCGGCCGTGAAGGTTACGAGACGTTGCTCAATACCGACATGAGACAGGAGCTGGACCAACTGGGCCGCTTTGTCAGCATGGTGGTGGAGCACAAGCACAAGATCGGGTTCAAGGGGCCGATCCTGATCGAGCCGAAGCCGAAGGAACCAACCAAACACCAATATGATTTCGACGTTGCGACCTGCTACGCCTTCCTGGAGCGCTATGGCCTGACCAAGGAAGTCAAGCTCAATCTCGAACAGAACCACGCGATTCTCGCTGGCCATTCATTCCAGCACGAGATCGCGCTTGCCAATGCATTTGGTGTCTTCGGGTCGCTCGACATCAATCGCGGCGATGACCTTCTGGGTTGGGACACTGACCAGTTCGCGATGAACGTACCGGAGATGGTGCTCTGCTTCCATGAGCTGCTGAAGGATGGCGGGTTCACGACCGGCGGGCTCAATTTCGACGCCAAGATTCGCCGGCAGTCGATCGATCCGGATGATCTGATCCATGCCCATGTCGGATCAATGGATGCCTGCGCGCGCGCCTTTATCGCCGCCGCGGAGATGCTCGATGCTGGCGCGCTAACGAGCCAGATTGCCGAGCGCTACGCGGGCTGGCGGACCCCCGAAGCACGAGCTATCCTTGCCGGCAATCAATCTCTGGCTGAAGTCGCCGACAGGGCCCTGATGGAAGGCCTCAACCCTCAACCGCGTTCGGGTCGCCAGGAATACCTGGAGTCCCTTGTCAACCGTTTCGTCTGAAGCGGGCAACTACCCCGGATCGAAACCTTTCAAGTCGCCTATCAAGAGCGATGAGACCACACTCTACTCTAACCAACCGCCCAATAATGGGCCAAACACGGAGGAAACTATGAAGATCATTTCCACTCTTTTCGCCGCGAGCACGCTCGTGCTTGTGGCCGGCAACGGCGCGTTGGCTGCAGGCAAACCGGTTATCGGTGTCTCCTGGTCGAATTTTCAGGAAGAGCGCTGGAAGACCGACGAGGCCGCCATTAAGGCCGCGATCGAAAAGGCCGGTGGCACCTATGTCTCCGCCGACGCTCAGTCGAACCCGGGCAAGCAGCTGACCGATATCGAAAGCCTGATCACCAAGGGCGCCAACGCCCTGATCGTCCTTGCCCAGGATTCCGACGCGATCCGTCCCGCGATCGAAAAAGCCACTCAGGAAGGCATCCCGGTCGTCGGTTATGACCGCCTGATCGAGATTCCGAGCGCCTTCTACATTACCTTCGACAACAAGGAAGTGGGCCGCATGCAGGCCCGTGCCGTGTTTGCCGCCAAGCCCAAGGGCAATTACGCCTTCATCAAAGGCTCTTCGACCGATCCGAACGCCGACTTCCTGTTCGCCGGCCAGATGGAGGTTTTGAAGGCTGCCATCGACAAGGGTGACGTCAAGAACGTGGGCGAGGCCTATACGGACCAATGGCTGCCCGCTAACGCCCAGAAGAACATGGAACAGATCCTGACCAAGAATAACAACAAAGTCGATGCGGTCGTCGCCTCCAATGATGGTACCGCCGGTGGCGCTGTTGCCGCTCTTTCGGCACAAGGCCTGGCTGGTTCCGTTCCAGTCTCCGGACAGGATGGTGACAAGGCCGCGCTCAACCGCGTGGCACTCGGCACCCAGACCGTATCGGTGTGGAAGGATGCCCGCGAACTCGGCAAGAACGCAGCTGAAATTGCCATCGCGCTGGCCGGTGGCAAGAAGCTTTCGGAAATCTCTGGCTCGACCACGTTCTCCGATGGCCCGAAAAAGCAGAAGATGACCGCCCGGCTCCTGAAGCCGGTCCCGATCACCAAGGATAACCTGTCCGTCGTGATCGACGCCGGCTGGATCAGCAAGGACGCAGTCTGCCAGGGCGTCAAGGCCGGATCGGTTTCGGTCTGCAAGTGACGTGATACGAGCGGGAGATGCCGGACGACCGGCGTCTCCCGCTCTTTCGCAGTGATCGCGGACGCGTCGTTGCGCGTGCTTTCCTTTGCGCGCGAAGCTGGATCCAGTTCGGCCGGAGACCGGCGCTAGTCCCTGGCTGTGGCGGGGGTGCGAGGTGGTCGACCGAAAACGATCGGCGGTGTGCTGGTTTGGATCCCTGGCCAAGCCCCGGACGATAGCCAAGGGAACGGCCGCTCCGGCGCCGCTATCGCCACCTGTTCTCTACCGGAGTCCCCCCGTTATGGGTAACCTCTTCCGCAAGCTCGAACTCGATCTGAGGCTGGTCGGCATGCTGGCCGCACTGGCCATCATCTGGGTCGGCTTTGACACTCTCACCGGCGGCGAATTTCTGACCCCGCGCAATCTATGGAACCTTTCGGTTCAGTCCTCCTCGGTCGCTGTCATGGCGACCGGCATGGTGCTGGTCATTGTCACCCGTAACATCGATCTCTCCGTCGGCTCGATCCTCGGCTTCACTGGAATGATCATCGGCGTGACGCAGGCTGCGATTTTGCCGCAGCTCTGGGGTTTTGATCATCCCCTCACCTGGGTCGTCGCAGCGGTCGTCGGGTTGCTGGTCGGCACAGCCATTGGCGCGCTGCAAGGCGCAATCATCGCCTATCTCGGCGTCTCCTCCTTCATCGTGTCGCTGGGCGGCCTGCTGATCTGGCGTGGTGCGGCTTGGTGGGTGACGACGGGCCAGACAGTCGCTCCGCTTGACAGCCGCTTCAAGCCGATCGGAGGCGGCATCGAAGGTGCCATCGGGGCCAACGCCAGCTGGGCGATCGGCATTTTAGCGGTAGCTTTGGCCATCGCCGTCCTCCTTACCGCGCGCCGCCGCCGGCAGGGCTTTGGCTTCACGGTCCGACCGCTCTGGGCCGAAGCGGTGATCGCGGTGCTCATTTCGATCGCGATCCTCGGCGCAGTGCTGGTGGTCAATTCCTATCCGCTACCAATCGGCGTGGTGCGCCGACTGCAGGCTGCCGCAGGAGCCCCTGAGGATGCGCCCTTGCCCGAAATCGCCCACGGCTTCGCCATACCCGTGTTGATCGCGATAGCCGTCGGCCTGGCCATGACGTTCCTCGCCGACCGCACCCGCTTCGGCCGCTATGTTTTCGCCATTGGCGGCAATCCGGAAGCCGCCGAACTCTCCGGCATCAATACCAAGCGTGTCCTCACCAGAGTCTTCGCTCTGATGGGGCTTCTCGCCGGCATCTCTGCCTGCATTTCCACAGCCCGCTTGCAATCGGCGACGAACGCCACCGGCACGCTGGACGAACTCTACACGATCGCCTCCGCCGTCATTGGTGGCACCTCGCTGAGCGGCGGCACTGGCACGATCTACGGCGCCATGCTCGGCGCGGTGGTGATGCAATCGCTGCAATCCGGCATGGTGCTGCTCGGCGTTGATGCGCCGCTGCAGAACATCGTGGTCGGACTGGTGCTGGTTGCCGCCGTCTGGATCGATACTGTCTATCGCCGCCACGTGAAGTGAGGGAGACCTCCATGGACACCTACGCGACCAAAACGCCGCTTGTCGATATGCGGAACATCTCCATCGCCTTTGGCGGCATCAAGGCGGTGGACGACGTCTCGGTGCAACTGCATGAGGGCGAAGTGGTCGGGCTCCTCGGCCATAACGGCGCCGGCAAATCGACTCTGATCAAGATCCTTTCCGGCGCCTATCTGGCTGAAAGTGGCGAGATCTGGGTCAATGGTGAAAAAGCCCGTATCACCTCTCCCCGTGACGCCAAGACGTATGGCATCGAGACCATCTACCAAACCCTGGCGCTGGCCGACAATGTCGATGCCGCCGCCAATATTTTCCTTGGCCGCGAGATCCTTACCCGCTGGGGCACGCTCGACGATGCCGCGATGGAAAGCCAGACCCGCAAGGTCATGGCCCGCCTCAACCCGCATTTCCGCCGCTTCAAGGATCCGGTCCGCGCACTTTCCGGAGGCCAGCGTCAGTCTGTTGCGATCGCCCGCGCCATCCATTTTGATGCGCGCATACTGATCATGGACGAACCGACGGCCGCGCTTGGCCCCGCTGAGACCAAGCAGGTCGGCGATCTCACGCTCTCGCTGAAGCAGGAAGGCATCGGCATCTTCCTCATCAGCCATGATGTCCATGACGTCTTCGACCTCGCCGACCGCATCTATGTGATGAAGAATGGTCGGTTGGTCGGTTCCGCCCGTGTCGCCGATGTCACTAAGGACGAGGTCCTGGGCATGATCATTCTCGGCAAATGTCCGCCGGGGGGCCAGCCGGGTCCCGGCGCGGCGCCGAGAGAGCGCTAGGCCCATTGCTGCATCAGCGAACGTCTGCTCCTCTAATCGATCGTTTGGGGTCCGAGCGCTTTCGCGATCAAGCGTTCGATCGGGAATAATCCTGCGACGAGCGTGCGTGTGGAAATACATCGCCATGAGCTGAAGTACTCTCTTGTGCTCATCGACGCGTCGGCGGAGCACGGTGGTATTGTATTACGCGCGTTCGCGTGACTGCGGCTATGGGACCACGATCATCATGGATCAGAGCTGTGAATCCATCTCGGATTCCGAACTCCACCGCTCACGCATGTGTCCCTTCCGACACAGTCACCACTATAACAAATCGAACACAAAGTATTACGATATGCGGCGCTCTCAAGGCTTGTTAGGGTCACCGACCTCCAGTTGATACACGGCCGATTCTTGGGGAGCTGGAATCGGTGCGTACTGGAAGAGGGCACGTTCCAGGCTCGAGGGCTTTGGGCGGGACGTGACGGAAAAACAGACAAAGCCTGGGGACGCTAGGAGGACTACGAAAGTGTGGCATAGGTCTGTAAAGACCGCACGCGTGTGCGGCGTGGGGGTTGCTCTGTCATCTCTGTTGAGCGGTGGAGCGTATGCGGCCGATCTTTTAACGAAAGCTCCGCCTGTTCCTTATGCTGAGACCGATAATTTCTGGACAAGACCGTACCTGCTTGGCGATCTCGGCAGGACGAGGCTGAAGGAGCAGGGCATCGATCTGTCCTTGCAGTTCGGTGACGAAGCCGTCGGCAACGTGACGGGCGGAAGCCATAATACGGCGACCCAGGCAGGACAGCTGGCCTTTGCGGGCAAGTTCGATATGGCGAAGCTTGCCGGCATCAATGGCGGCTTGATCGGCATCACGCTGGTCCAGCGCTTCGGCAAAAATCTGAATACCGAAGCAGGCATTCCTGCCTTGCAGCTGACCAACGAAGTTTTCGGCCGCGGCAATATTCTGCGCCTGACCGAACTCTACTACTCGCAGAAGCTTTTCGATGATCGCCTTGAACTCAAGGGCGGCCGTCTTCCAGTCGGCTCCGACTTCTTCTTCGGTCAGTGCGAGTTCATCAACCTGACCTTCTGCGGCGGCCAGCCCGGCAACATCCAGGGTGGCTACATCTTCAACTTTCCGGTCAGCCAGTGGGCCGGTCTCGCCCACTTCAACATCACCAAGGAAGTTCAGATTTCGGCCGGCGTCTACGACGCCAATCCGAATTATCTGACGACAAATGACATGGGCGTCTACCTGGCGCCGGGCATCCCTGCCTCAACCCCCGCCTCGGGCGTGCTGGTGCCGGTGGAGTTGACCTGGAGGCCGGGGGGTCACCTGTACGGGACCTGGAGAGTGGGCGGCTGGTATGACAGTGCGTCGACGATTGATGGTGGCCTGCCGGGTATCATTACGACCATCCCAGGCGTCGGTGGTGTCCCAGACCAATTTCTGGGAGATCAAAGAGGCCGCTACGGCTTTTATGAGTCGATCCTGCAGCGTATAACCGATGAAGGTGGCCCCGCGAAGGGTTGGTATATCTACTTCAATACGTCCGTCGCCGATCACCGGACTTCGTTCCAGGACTACCAGATCTCCTTCGAATTGAAGCACACCGGAACCTTCGCCTTCCGCCCGCTGGACGAAGTCGGCTTCGCGGTGGGCACGACCCACGTGAATTCGGCCGCCCTCAGCCCGAACGCAGGCGGTAACGAAGTTCCGCTCGAAGTCTGGTACGGGTGGCAGGCGACCGGCTGGTTGAACCTCAAGTTCGACGCCCAGTATGTGATCAATCCTGGCGGACGCGGGTTTAATGGCGCCGGCGTGAAGACCGACAATGCGTTGGTTTTTGGCGTGCGCACCGTGGTCAAGTTCTGATCTGACGCGGCGGCAGCCCGTCCGGGTCGGAATATTGAACGACTCGGACGCGAAAGGTGAGTGCATGCCCGTATGCGGGCATGCCGAGAAGCGCCATTAGGGCGCACGCGAGATCCGCGAGCTGCTGGTCAGGGGCAGCGGCGGGCCGCGCCATCGTGCGGTGCGCCGAGTATGAACGACAGCTTGGAGGCGGAAGTCCTCTATCCAGCCTGATGACGGCGAGGGATCAGCGAAGCGCAGGGACGTCATCAGATGTCGTCTCTGTTGACCATGTCCGTTGTGTCGACCCACGTCGCGCATGAGGCGAGGGCAACATGTATCTCGGTATCGATCTCGGCACGTCGGCGGTCAAGACCATTCTCGTTGATCATGAGCAGCGCGTGGTCGCAAGCCGAAGCCGATCGCTGACGGTTGATTCTCCGCGTCCCGGCTATTCCGAACAAGACCCCGGGCAGTGGATCGATGCCACGTTTGCAACGCTGGACGCCTTGAAGGCGGATCATCCTGGCGAGCTCGCGGCGGTTGATGGCATCGGCCTGTCGGGCCAGATGCATGGTGCAACTCTGCTCGACGCGAACTTCAAACCGTTACGGCCCTGCATTCTCTGGAATGACGGGCGGTCGGCCGCGGAATGCCGTGCGCTGGAGCAGCGCTGGCCCGCCTTGCGTGCGACCACAGGCAACAAGGCCATGCCTGGATTCACCGCGCCCAAACTGCTGTGGGTTGCGAAACACGAGCCGGAGATCTTCGCGGCCACCAAACTCATTTTGCTCCCGAAAGCATACCTGCGCCTGATTCTGAGCGGTGAAGCGATCGAGGATGTCTCGGACGCATCGGGAACGTTGTGGCTCGACGCCGCGCGCCGGGACTGGTCGGATGAAGGGTTGTCCGCAACCGGCCTGTCGCGCCGCCAGATGCCGCCTCTCGTCGAGGGCTGTGCGCCCACGGCACGGCTCTCCAGCGAGATGGCACTTCGCTGGGGAATGACCAAGCGACCAATGATCGCCGGAGGCGCCGGCGACAATCCGGCGAGCGCGATCGGTATCGGTGCGATACGGCCCGGCGCCGCATTTGTTTCGCTCGGAACCTCCGGCGCATTGCTGGCACCGACGCGTGCGATTGCCGCCAATCCGGAGCGGGCGGTGCATACGTTCGCTCACGCCATCCCTGCAATGTGGCTTCAGGCCGGTGCCATACTCTCGGCGGCATCGTGTCTCGCCTGGATCGCGCGACTGCTTGGAACCTCCGAGGCCGACTTGCTGGAGCCGCTCGGTTTGGGCCCGAAGGCGCCGTCGCATGTCAACTTTCTGCCATATCTGTCCGGTGAACGGACGCCGCACGATGACCCGGAGGCGCGCGGAATGCTCGATCGCCTGAGCCACGGCACCGATCGTGCCGCAATCGTGCAAGCCGTGCTCGAGGGCGTTGCCTTCGCGATCTCAGATTGCCGGGACGCGCTTGAAGACACCGGGATCGTGATCTCGGAGGCCGATGCGATCGGTGGCGGTTCGCGTTCGCGGTTCTGGCTGTCGGTGCTGGCAAATGTTCTGAATATTCCGATTCATCGACTTGCCGACGGTGAAACGGGAGCTGCCTTTGGTGCGGCGAGGCTGGGGCGGCTGGCTGTCACCGGCGAGGTGGTCGAAGCCGTCTGCACACCCGCGCGGCGCATCGAGACATTCGAGCCCGAGCGCGCACTCGCGGATGCTTACGCCGAGCGGCTTCCCGAATGGCGCAAGCTGTACCGGCCGCGGCGCTAGCGCCGCCGGTTCCTGAAGCGACCTCAAAGTTTGTGGCATCGCTGAGCGCCCTGAGATGTCCTCGATGTTGCCCTGCGCCGCCGCGTTTTGTTTAATGAGCAGACTCGCGCGACCCTACAAGCAAGACGCGGGTGGGAAACGCATTGGCGCCGCAGGCGCGGGGGGAGGAGGCAGGATGAGCGACCCGATTCTCGAAATGCGCCGGGTCTCCAAGTCCTTCTTCGGCATCAAGGCGTTGCGCAATGTCGACCTGACTGTCTACGCGGGCGAAATCCACGCCTTGATGGGCGAGAATGGCGCCGGCAAATCGACGCTCATGAAGATATTATCAGGCGCGTACAGGCCCGATCCGGGTGGCGAGATCCGGATCGATGGCAGGCTGGTGCACATCCATGGCCCCCTCGGCGGTCGCGCCGCCGGCATCTCCATCATCTACCAGGAACTCTCGCTTGCCCCCAATCTGAGCGTCGCGGAGAATATTTATCTCGGCCGCGAAATCTCCCGTTCCGGATTGCTGGCGCGAGGCGCCATGCGGACCGGCGTCGGCCCGATACTTGAGCGGCTCGGCGCGGATTTCTCGCCGTCCAGCCTGGTGGCCCATCTGTCCATGGGCCAGCGCCAACTGGTCGAGATTGCCCGCGCACTGCACGCGAGATCAAAGATCCTGATCATGGACGAGCCGACCACCGC
>Ga0307479_10005456_pt1 | contig 11638 bp, 11 predicted proteins | sample atmos_gasesECM4C_FD_203743 | JGI IMG/M metagenome (GOLD analysis project Ga0307479, IMG submission 203743) | Hardwood forest soil microbial communities from Morgan-Monroe State Forest, Indiana, United States - atmos_gasesECM4C_515 | ecosystem: Environmental > Terrestrial > Soil > Temperate... | reverse complement strand
TTCAGTCGCGATGTTTGTCTATCCGCTTCTCCCTGGACTTCTTCATCTCGATCCGCATGCGTTCGGACTTTGGACTGGCGCATCGATCCATGAGATTGCACAGGTTGTTGCCGCGGCGTTCCAGGACGGACAAAAGGCCGGCGAGTTTGGAACGATCGCGAAGTTGTCACGTGTCATGCTGCTGGCGCCGATGGTCATCGCGATGGGATTGGCCGCCGCGCGCGACGCCAAACAGAGGAAATCGGATGCGGCCACATCATCGGCTCGTCCGCCGATGCCATGGTTCGTGCTCGGATTCGTGGCGTTCGTGGGAGTAAACAGTATGGTTACGATCCCCGGCGATGCCAAGGCATGGATCGTTGCCGCGACGACATTCCTCCTGTCCGTCGCGTTGGCCGCGATGGGATTGGAGACGGATATCCGCAAGCTGACCGCGAAGGGTTTGCGACCGGCCCTGCTCGGTGCATTTGCCTTCCTGTTCATTGCGGGTTTCAGTCTCGGGCTGATCAAATTGACGGGGTAACATTCGATGACTTTGGAACAGCTTCGGATCTTCATCGCGGTCGCGGAAAAGCAGCACGTTACCCGGGCGGCAAGCGAACTGAATTTGACGCAATCAGCGACGAGCGCCGCTGTCGCTGCGCTCGAAGCGCGTTACGGCATCAAGCTGTTCGACCGAGTCGGCCGCGGCATCGTGCTGACACAGACCGGCCGGGATTTCCTGAATGAGGCGCGCGCCGTAATGGCTCGCGCCAAGGCTGCGGCACAAGTTCTGGATGATTTGGCTGGCCTCAAGCGCGGCTCGTTGATCCTGGCAGCCAGCCAGACCGTCGCAAACTACTGGCTGCCGCCGCGCATCGAGACATTTCGGAGGAGCTGTCCTGGCATCGATCTACGCGTGACCATCGCAAATACCGAACAGGTGGCCCAGGCCGTCGGCCGAGGAGATGCGGACCTCGGCTTCGTCGAAGGTGAGGTTGACGATCCCGCGCTCGCTTCTCGAAAAATGGAAGGGGACTCGTTGGTCATCGTGGTCGGAGTGAGGCATCCCTGGACCGGTCAGGCGCGCATCACACCAAAATTTCTGCCAAAGACATGCTGGATTCTGCGGGAGCCGGGCTCCGGCACGAGGTCCATGTTCGAGGCTGCGCTCGAGAAATTCGACCTCAAGCTATCCGACCTTGATATCCGCCTCGAATTGCCATCGAACGAAGCCGTACGCGTGGCTGTGGAATCCGGCGACTGCGCCGCGGCCATTTCGGATCTGGTCGTGGCGCAATCGCTGGTCGCGGGAACGCTCCATCGCGTCAGGATTGATCTGCCGAGGCGCTCGTTTTTCGTTCTCCGGCACAAGGAACGTTATGCGAGCCAGGCGGAAAAGGCCTTGATTGCCTCCTTCCGGGTTTAAGGAAGAGCGAACTCTGCGCGACAAATGAAAAACCGATGGCAGTCGATGGTGCGTTGGTCTATTCCGTCAGTCCCGCAAAAAATAGCCATCTCAACGATTTGGCCGAATTGAGCGGTTTAATTTGCGTAATCGCTAACGCTCCCCGCACTGTCCGAAGCTAACGAAATGCTGGATGTCCTTCGCGTACGGGTATAAAGTTTTGGGCTGCATAGTGCGCGAGTCTTGAACGGCGTAGAAGCGATTCCGTGCCCCCGTTGCAGGCTTCGTGCGACCACGCGCGATCGGGGGGCAGCATGAAAAAATTTGGTGTTTCCGCGGCGATGATACTCGGACTGGCTGGCGCCGCCTATGCGTCGGATGCATCTGCCGACGACATGATGGTGACGAAGGCTGCGCCCACCGTGACCACGAAGGCTCCGCCGACGCCAGCCGCGTGCGGCAGCCTTGAGGACTTTGTCCTCACCGCTTGCCCATTGACCTGGGGTGGCATCACGGTCTACGGCACGATCGACGCAGGTGTGACGTGGCAGAGCCATGGGACGCCGTTCAATGGGACAGCCGCCGTCGGGCAAGAATATCTCATCTCGAAGAACAGCAATCGCGCGCTGTGGGGTCTCGCGCCGAACGGTTTGAGCCAGTCAAACATCGGGATCAAGGGGAACGAGCCGTTCGCTTCGGGATGGGCTTTTGTCTTCGATCTGCAGGCCGGGTTCGATCCTTATTCCCTGCAACTCGCCAATGGACCACACTCGGTGGCTCAGAACGCCGGCGTGCAGCTCACCAGCCAAAACTCAAACGCCGACTCGAGCCGGGCCGGGCAGTTTTACAATTCCGTGGGCTATCTGGGCGTCAGTTCACCCTATGGTACCTTAACCGTTTTCCGTCAAAACTCGCTGACCTTGGACGCTGTTTTTGCCTACGATCCGATGGGCGCTTCGTATGCTTTCTCGCCGATCGGCTGGCAGGGGACAACCTGCGGCGTAGGCGATACCGAAGACTGCCGATTTAGCACGGCGGTAAAGTATCGTGTCGACATTGGGCAGTTCAGGGTTGCGGCGCTCTGGCAATTCGGTGGCTACCGTCTAAACAACGCTGCGACCGGTTCCTACCAGTTCCAGATCGGCGGTGACATCGCTAATCTGGCCGGCGGCACGCTCTCGCTCGACGCAATTGGCAGCTACGTCCAGAACGCGGTGTCGATCGGGCTTGCCGGCAACACACTGCCGGCAGTGCTGCCGCAGGTTCTCACCGCTACGCTCTCCGATGATACGAGCGTGATGCTAGTCGGCAAATACAGCAACGGGCCAGTCAAGCTGTTTGCCGGATACGAGTTTATTCGATATGCGCCCCCCAGTAATCCTTATGCCGCGGGTACCGGTTTTAATGATATCTCGGGAGACTTCGTCTGCGCCGGCTGCGCTGCGATCAACAACACAAACATCAATAATACGGCCTACAGCGCCGGCGACAAGTTATTCAACGTATTCTGGACCGGAGTGAAATACGCGGTCACTGACCATTTGGATGTGATTGGCGCCTATTATCATTATGACCAGCCTACCTACGGCGCACCCGCCAATTGCGCCGCTACGCCGAAACCGGCCACGTGCCACGGCACGTTCGACGCTGTTTCGTTCGCCGTCGATTGGCAGTTCGCGAAGAAGTTTGATGCCTACGCCGGAATAATGTTCTCGCAGGTCAATGGCGGACTAGCGAACGGGTACCTCAATCGTAACACGATCGACCCCACGGTCGGCCTTCGCTTCCGCTTTTGAAAAACTGGCAGGTGGCGTCCGACCCGCTTTCGACGGACTTCTCGCGACCGGCTCGGGCAGAAACTGCAGTGTCTGGATCGTGGGTAACCTACTTCAACAAACTAGAAATGGGAGACTTAACGGTAAGGAACTCACAAAAATCGCTTACTGCCACGACGCCATGCTCTCGAGCACGCCGTCGCGCCGGATCAGGCCGTGGAAAAGCGCTGCCCCGAAATGCACGAGGAAGGTCGCGAAGAACAGGTAGGCGAGGTCAGTGTGGAGGTTGCGGAGCCACGCATAGAGCGTCAAATCATGCGGCAGGATCGGTGGCAACCGCAGCGGCCCATAGAGCACGATGGGATAACGCGCCGCCGACAGCATGCCCCAGCCGACCAGCGGCATGATGAACATGAGCGCATACAGTACGACGTGCGATGCCTTGGCTGCGAACCGCTGCAGGGATGGAACCGTATCCGGCAATTCCGGCGGCGGTTTGATGAACCGGTTGACGATACGGGCCAAGCACAGCACAAAGATAGCTATTCCGAGCGGCCGGTGGATCGAGACCAGAAGCTCGTATCGTGGGGAGATCGAAGCGGCCATGCCCACGCCGATGAACAGCATCACCACGATCATCGGCGCCATCAGCCAGTGCAGAAGTCGGGACGCAGCCGGGAAGCGTGCCTGGGTGCTCATGAGTTGCCTCCAGCCTGCACTTCCCGCGCCGAAACCGCGCTGGGCGGCTTCTCATGCTCCTCTCCGGCACGCAGCGCGAACGAGCGCGCATAGGCCGCCGAGCGGGCGCTCAGCAACGGGTCGTCGGATGGCTCGATGCCGGATGGCAGCACCAGAGGATCGTAGTTGACGTCGGTGCAGCGCCCACCGTCCTCACTCGCTGCGTGATCGATTGTCACCGTCCCGGCGTCGACCTGCTGGCGGCCGGCGGGCCAGGGCAGAGTGGCGTCCTTCGTCGGGTCATCAGCTTGGCCGACCGTTACGATCAGCCGCCAGTGCAGTGGATGCTGCGCGATTTGGGCGATCAGGTCATCGAAGAGGTAGTTCTTGGCTCCTGCCGCTGATGGCTCTGCGCTGTCAGCCGCGAGGGGTTGCACCGGCACCGTGGACCAACGAACGGGGACTGAAGCGCCGGCGGCGTCGACGAAGCGGAAGGCATTGAGGCTGTTGAAGGTGGAGTTTGCAAAACCGGAGGTCACTTGGCGTTTCTTGATTAACGAAAGCGCCCGCCCTGCTTCAGGATGGGCAGCCAGGAATGCGCTCATTCTGATCGGATCAGGCTTTCCGGTCCGCGGATCGGGGCTGGAGGCGAGCAATTGCTCGTAAAAGCCGCGCGCGGAATTCACTGGGAAAACCGGGATGTTATTCATGCCCGTGCGCCATTCCTCGCCGCCGGGTAGCAGGAAGCGTAGCGCCATGCTGCGCACCGTCGCAGGCGCATCCGGCTGAAAGGGCATGCCGCCAGCAAGCGCGAAGCGGCCTACCACCGGGACGCGCGCAGGCCTGAACACAGCGGCTTTCGACAGCGCCGCTGCCTGCCCGCTGCTTTCGAACCAGCCGGTGACGCAAACTCCCTTCGCATGGTTGCGCCGGAATCCGGCGTGAATGCCGTTGGCGTCCTGGAAAGCAACCATCATTCGGTCCTGGGTCAGTCGTACTGGCGAAAGCCAGCCGCCTACGTAAGCGAACGCCCCGGCCACGCTCAGCATCACCGCACCGATCGCGCCCAGTCGGACGAGCACTCCGGCATTACCTACTGGACCCGCTCCAAACCAGAATCGCTTCATACTCATTGCGGCCTCGCTGACCGTCCGTATCCTACCGACCGCGCGATGCCCGCGATGCCAGTCTGCTCAGCAGGCGTCCACGCGTCATCATTTGACGTCCTGCTGTTCTTGCAGACACTGAGAATTGCAATTCACCGAGGCAAGGGCACCACACTTTAAATTTTTATTTATCGTGGCGCCTTTTTTTCGGCAGCTGCTTCACTCTGTTCAAGGATGGGGAAGTTGTCTTGCCTGCCATCGCCGCTACGGGCGCACTCGCTTTACTGGTTTTCGCAACATCTGCTCATGCTGAGCGTTTCCGGTTTTGGCAGCTTTGACACATGCCGATTCCGAGCATCTTCGCTGTTCCGGGTAACTCCCTCCCGTTTCAGGTAATCGATGTCAATCTGCTCGGCCGGGACTTCGATTTCCTCTTCATTGCGAAACGCGAAGACAAGCATGGTCAGAAAGGCGCCGATGGCCCCCCACCCGCCATCCACCAGATGTGCCAGATCAGGGCGAAGCCGCTGACGACTGCAAAAAACACCGTGATGAAGCCGGTCGCGCTGTTCTTCGGCATCTCGATCGGCTCGAACTTGCGCTCCTTCGCCGGCTGGGCTTGTTGCGTGTGCTCGCGCTGCTTCTTGCTCCAAAGAGCGTCGAGGTCTGTGACTTGCGGAAGCACGGCGAAATTCCAGGCCGGCGGCGGCGAAGCGTTCGCCTATTCCAGCGTGCGACCGTTCCATGGGTCCGCGGTCACCTTCAATTGTTCGCGGTCGCGGATCGACACCACGAGCTGGACGACCTGGCAGACGATCCCTGCGAGGATGACGACGACGCCAATCGCCGCGACCACCAACCACGGTTGCCAGCTGGCAACGTCGTAATGCTGCATGCGCCGGGTCATGCCCATGAGGCCCAGCGCGTAAAGCGGCATGAAAGCGACATAAAAGCCGATCAGCCAGCACCAGAACGAAACTCTGCCCCAGCGTTCGTCGAGCCTGAAGCCGAACGCCTTCGGGAACCAGTAGTTGTAGCCCGCCATCAGGCCGAACACCGTGCCACCGATGATGACATTGTGGAAATGCGCGATCAGGAACAGGCTGTTGTGAAGCTGGAAGTCGGCAGGTGGCACGGCCATCAAGACGCCGGTCATGCCGCCGATCACGAACGTCACCATGAAGCCGATCGACCACAGGATCGGAACGCTGAACCGGATGCGGCCGCCATACATCGTGAACAGCCAGTTGAAGACTTTGACGCCCGTCGGCACGGCGATGATCATCGTCATGACCCCGAAGAAGCCGTTGACGTTCGCGCTGGCGCCCATGGGGAAGAAGTGGTGCAGCCAGACAACGAATGACAGCACGCAAATCGCCATCGTCGCGGCAACCATCGAGCGGTAGCCAAATAGCGGCTTGCCGGAGAAGGTCGAGACGACCTCGGAAAAGATACCGAACGCCGGCAACACCGGGATGTAGACCTCCGGGTGACCCCAAACCCAGAACAGGTTGACGTACATCATCGCGTTGCCCTGGCCGTCGGTCGTGAAGAAATGAAAGCCGAGGTAGCGATCGAGCAGCAGCATCGCCAAAGTCGCGGTCAGAACCGGGAAGGCTGCGACAATGAGAAGGTTCGCGGCGAGCGACGTCCAGCAAAAGACGGGCATGCGCATATAGCTCATGCCTGGCGCTCGCGTTTTCAGGATCGTCGCGACGAAGTTTATGCCGGTCATCAGCGTGCCGACGCCGAAGATCTGCAACGCCCAGAGATAATAGTCGACGCCGACGCCGGGCGAGAATTGCAGCTCACTCAGCGGCGGATAAGCGACCCAGCCGGCTTTCGAGAACTCGCCGACCGCGAGCGAGATGTTCGTCAAGAGGATGCCCGACGCGGTCAGTCCCAGGGCAACCGAGTTCAAGGTCGGAAATGCCATGTCGCGGACGCCGAGCTGCAGCGGCACCACAAAATTCATCATTCCGATCACGAACGGCATCGCCATGAAGAAGATCATGATTGTGCCATGCGCCGAGAAGATCTGGTCAAAGTGCTCGGGCGGCAAGTATCCATGCGCACCGCCTGCTGCCATCGCCTGCTGCGCCCGCATCATGATGGCGTCGGCAAAGCCGCGCAGCAGCATGACCAGCGCGAGGATGATGTACATGATGCCGATGCGCTTGTGGTCGACGGAGGTGAGCCACTCCCGCCAGAGATAAGGCACGTAACCCCTGACGGTGATCCATCCAAGGACCAACACGATGACCAGAACCATGCCGCCTGATGCGCCCATGATGATGGGTGCGCTCCGGAAGCTCGGCGCGCAGCATCGCCTTCAGCGTGGTCACATCGTCGGGGAGAGAATCATCGGCGCCCATCGCCGCCCAGAGAATCACAATACGAAGGCCCTGTCCAAACTGCCGATCGTGCGATCGATTCAAATCACAGCGATCCAGCCAGCCGCCTGTGGGCGCCAGGTGTGTTGCGGCATGCGCCAGTCAATGCCCTCAAGCAGGTAGCCAAGCTGGGCTGGGGTGATGGTCACGACGCCATCAGCCGGCGACGGCCAGAGGAAGCGGCCGCGCTCCAGCCGCTTGTATCTCAACTGAGAATGCAGACTCTTCGAGTCCATCGCTGCAGTTTGTGCGGGTCACGCATCCATTCCACCCATTGTTCGGGCGACGGCTCCCCTGTGTCGGCAAACGATATAACCGGTATGGCGAACGCCTCTTGCTGCAGGATGACGGCGCTACGGTATGGTCAGTTCCTCCGCAATGGACTGATCTTGTATGCCCGGATCCAGAGGTCGTCATCGGCCGTGGACGGGCACTCTTGCGTGTTGTCGACCTGATGGAGCTGGCCAGTCTAGTGAAGCGCCTTTCTGACAAGTGAGACTCCAGATCGTACGCAAAATGTAAAGCTAATTACGCCGCATATGTAAGGTGATTGATGCCGCTACGGGTTTCCATTTGGTTTGCTGGATCGCGTAATTGGCGTACTATTTACGCCATAGATTGCTGCTTCAGCCTTGACGTCGGCGTCATATGCGGCGTAAATATATTTACGTTAGTGATTCGTACGTTCGGAGCTGAGGGTGCCGGCGAAGCACGACAGCAAGCGCGCAAAGACCGATGCTCTCCTCGAACAGGGCACGCTCAATTCGGCGCCCGAGAAGGTGCGCGATCCAAAGTTTCAGGGAAGCGAGTTCTTCGATCCGCACGACGGCGTGCAGGTCAAGTACGAGATGCTGCGTCGTGTCTCCATCGACAACGCCTCGGTGACCGAGGTTTCCGACGAGTATGGTATGTCCAGGCCGACCTATTATCAGGCCAAGGCGAACTTCGATGCTGCAGGGATTGCTGGATTGGTCCCAAAGAGGCCAGGTCCCCGCGCCCCCCACAAGGTCCACGGCGAGGTCCTTGCGTTCCTGCAGGCACGGCTGGTCCCAGGCGAGCCGGTTCGCGCTCGCGAGCTAGCGAGGTTGATTCACAACGAACTCGGCATCAAGGTTCATCCCAGGACGATCGAGCGAGCATTAAAAAAAACTGCCGGATAAACACGCCACGATGCCGGCGTGTCCGATCCCATTCTCCGCCATTGCGGCCCAGTATGAGTTGTTGCGCATGGCGGGGCTCGGCGAGGCGCTGCCGCCTACGGCCCGCAGTGGCCTCATGCTCTTTCTGCGCCGGGGCATGTGGGGGTGGGCGCAGACGCTGGTTGCCGCAGGCTCCGTTCAACGGCCAGTTCACGCGTCATCGCTCACTCCGCCGGCGCGCAACGAGCGCACAGCTGTCGTTCGCGTGCTCGCGACTATGGCGATGAGCACCCACGATCGGAGAACGCCATGAAGGAATCTCTCAAGGTCCAACCTCACCACCTCGAACGCGGTGCCTACTTGTACATTCGGCAGTCCTCGATGCGACAAGTCATCGAGAACGTCGAGAGCGCGAAGCGGCAATATGCACTTCGTGGCCGCGCAATTGCCCTTGGTTGGCGCGACGAGCAAATCATCGTCGTTGACAATGATCAGGGCGAGTCCGGTGCATCGGCGGCCTGGCGCGAAGGCTTTCAGCGTTTGGTCAGCGACGTCGGCATGGGCCGCGCCGGCATCGTCATGGGCCTGGAGGTTTCCCGGCTCGCGAGGAACAATGCCGACTGGCAGCGTTTGCTGGAGATCTGCGCCCTCGCTGACACCCTGATCCTTGACGAGGATGGCGTCTACGATCCAACAATCTTCAATGACCGGCTCCTGCTCGGCCTCAAGGGAACAATGAGCGAAGCTGAGTTGCACGTTATCAAAGCACGGCTACGCGGCGGGATCCTTAACAAGGTGAGACGCGGTGAGTATCGTTGCACCCTTCCGACCGGTCTGATCTATGACCAATCCGGCAACGTGACGATCGATCCTGACTCGCAAATCAGGGAGACGATCGCCCATTTCTTCGACACGTTCTCTCGCGTGGGCTCCGCCTGCCAAACCGTCAAGGCCTTTCGCAAGGAAGGCCTTCTGTTTCCCGCGCGTCTGCGCAACAGCGAGACGACGGTCTTTCGGCCACTGAACGCATCGACGGCAATCCGTGTCTTGAACAATCCACGCTACGCCGGCTGCTACGTCTACGGACGGCGGCGCTATCGACGAGCCATCGACGGCAAAAAGACCGTACAGCGGAAGCGTGACCACGATGACTGGCTGGCCTGCATCCCAAATGCTCATCCCGGCTACATCGGCTGGGAACGATTCCAGGAGAATCTCAAGATTCTCGAGACCAATGGTCAGGGATATGAGGTGGCGCGCGCATCGCCTCCGCGAGAAGGCACGGCGCTGCTGCAAGGACGGGCAGTATGCGGGCTATGCGGTAAGCATTTCCGCATCCGCTACACTGCCCGGCGCGGACGGCTCGATGCCTGGTACGTCTGTGATCGCGCTCACGGCTATCGCGGCGAGCCCAACTGTCAGTCAATCGCCGGCCCTCCGATCGACAAGGCCATCGGCACGCTGATTGCCGAACAGATGACGCCGACCGCCGTCGAGTTGGCGCTCGAGATCCGCAGGGAGATCGAGGTCCGGTATGAGGAAGCAGACCGGCTGCGCTGCCGTGCGATCGAACGGGCCCAAATCGAAGCAGATCTCGCCCAGCGCCGCTTCATGTTGGTCGACCCCAATAATCGTCTCGTAGCCGACACGCTCGAAGGTGAATGGAACGAGAAGCTCCGCGTGTTGGCAAAAGCCCGCGAGGATCGAGAGCGCGCACGAGAGCAGGACCAGCTCATCCTCGATGAAGCTGTCCGCGAGCGCTTGATCGCCATGACAGCAGACTTCAGCAAGCTTTGGGCAGATCCGGATACGCCGGCCCGCGAACGCAAGCGGCTGCTCGCTCACCTCATCGAGGACGTCACCCTCATCAAGATGCCGGCGGAAGGGACCACCAAGATTCACGTCCGCTTCAAGGGCGGCAAGATCCAAACGCTCACCACCATGAGCCCAAAATCTTCCGCGCAGCAGGTGAAGACGCAGCCCGGTATCGTCGACTTGGTCGACAAGCTCCTCGACAAAAACATCTATTCTGAGATCGCCGAACTCCTCAACCAGCAAGGGTATCGCCCAGGCGGATCGGCGCGGCGTGGCCGCCACGATACCTGCTTCACGGCCCTGCGCGTCGCGCATCTCGTCCAGCGCTACGGCCTGCGCTCGCGCTATGACCGACTGCGAGATCGCGGAATGCTGACAAAACGAGAAGCAGCTGCGCGTCTCAACATTCACGAAACGACCCTCTTCAGATGGGCTGAACATGGACTCGTCACCAGGCATGCCTACAATGCGCACTATCACCTATACGAGATTCCCGCATCGAACCTGCCACGCAAGCAATGCAGCCGATGGAATCGTCTTGTCGATCGAGCTGCCACCCTCAAGACGGCGATGGTGCCAAAATCCTCAACTGAAGCTGAAGGAGGTGTAGTATGAATGCACGTAGTTGGCGCAGAGCGACATGCCCAGCCCAGCTTGGCTCGACCAGGCGCAGTCCCCGATTCCGGGACCACCATCGCCGGCATGAAGCCCATTTGTTGTTCGGGGGCATCATTCGGCTCGGGGCGAAACAACCGTCGCCATCGCAGCAGCAACGAGCGCGAAACGCCGTATCGTCGCCGCGACCTGGCGCGGCGCCCGTAAGCTCTCCAGGACGATCTTGAGCTTCTCGTCCTCGGACCAGCGGCGGCGCCGACCCGTCTCCACCACTTCAAGCCGCTCGACCTGGGCACTGCGAGCGAGCCATGCTCGGGAAGATCGGTCATCGCCTGGGCCGCCAAGCCCTTGCCGAGGTCGCGACTGTCGGGAGGCCGGACACCATCCTTGCCTGGTACCGCAAGCTTGTCGCCAGTAAGTTCGATGGCTCAAAAGCACGTCGAGGTCCGGGCAGACCGCGGGTCACCCCAGAAGTCGAGCAGCTGATCGTTCGCATGGCCAGCGAGAACCGCGACTGGGGCTACGACCGGATTGTGGGCGCTTTGGCCAATCTTGGGTATGTGATTTCCGATCAAACGGTTGGCAATATCCTGCACCGCCACGCGCTGCCGCCGGCGCCGGAGCGCAAGCGCACGACCACATGGCCGGACTTCATTCGGACCCACTTGGCGCTGCTGGCTGGGACTGACTTCTTCACGGCGGAAGTGCTGACGCTGCTCGGGTTGGTGAC
>Ga0307479_10005454_pt1 | contig 11639 bp, 13 predicted proteins | sample atmos_gasesECM4C_FD_203743 | JGI IMG/M metagenome (GOLD analysis project Ga0307479, IMG submission 203743) | Hardwood forest soil microbial communities from Morgan-Monroe State Forest, Indiana, United States - atmos_gasesECM4C_515 | ecosystem: Environmental > Terrestrial > Soil > Temperate... | reverse complement strand
CCAAATACGTGAGTCTCTTCAAAACTTCCCATTTGCCGGCGTGAGAATACCTGATGGATGGTGTTGCCCAACGGATCAGCCTGGGACTGTGGTCCGGAATCGATGAAATAGCTTCCCGCGAGTGAATCGGCGGTTGAAATCTTGTGATCCAGCCGGGTGATGAAGTAGTTCTCATTGGCGATGGTCTTGACGTTTACGTCAAAGGTCTGAATTCCACCCGCGTCCGGAGCACTCGCAGGTGCAACCGGCCAAAGCGCCAAGTACGGCCGGATGGCGGGGACGGCGGCGGCGCGCGAGGCTGCATCGGGCACGTGAACGGGTCCGGACGACGACAGACTCTGCCGGAATCCTTCGTAGTTCGCGAAGATGAAGGTTTTATCCTTAATGATGGGACCGCCCCCCGATCCCCCGAATTGAATCCGGCGGAAAGGAGCGATCTTCGGCCCATCGAAGTAGTTGCGGGCATCGAAAACGCTGTCGCGGTCGAAGAAGAAGCCGGTCCCATGGAACTGGTTTGTCCCGGACTTGGTGATCGCATTGATGACTGCGCCGGAAGTGCGACCGTACTCCGCGGTGTAGCCGGTGGTGATCACGGAAAATTCCTGTACGGAATCGACGCCGAGATTCAGGCCCGTGGCGCCCCCGGGCGCGGCGTTCGAGTAGTCGTTGATGGTGAGGCCGTTCAGGCGATAGGAGTTTTCGTTGGGCCGGTGGCCGGAATCGGACAGCTGATTGCCGAAACCGCGATTGCCTTTGTTCGCGTTGAAGGAGGTCGTGGCCTGATTGGGCACGCTCAGCACGCCTGGTTCGAGCGTTGCCAGGGTCGTCCAATCCCGCCCGTTTAACGGCAATTCACGGACGGTTCTGGAGTCCACGGTGGAGCTTACGGCAGAGGAGGCAGTTTGCACGTCGGGCGGCGTACTCATTACCTCGACAACTTCGGTTACCTGCCCGGGCTTGAGAGCAATGTTGAGGGCCTGTTGGGCTCCGACTGTGAGCACAATTCCCTTCTGCACAGTTTTCGTGAATTGCTTGGCGGCGACGCTCACGTCGTAGGACCCCGGCAAGAGGTTGGGTACCGAGTAGAAGCCGTCGCCGTTGGTTTGAACCCCACGAACCTCTCCGGTGGCCAGGTTCTTGGTGGTCACGGCCGCGTTAGGGATGGCAGCGCCGGACGAATCTGTCACCAATCCAGAGAGAGTGGCACCGGCCACCTGGGCGGTCGCCGGCATGGACAAGAAACTGATGGCAGAAATCGCAATCAGCGCAACGATGACGATTTCAAATGTAGCTCTACTTTGCTTTTCGGTTTTCATAGCATCCCCTGTCCCCCGGAAGTTGCTTCACAGGGATTGAGTGGTCTGACAACTGCGTCTGACAATTCGCGAGCCCCATCGCCTCGCTGGCTAGAAGAGCGGGCTTCTTCCGATGCCGGGGACTGTGCGCGAAGGTTTCGGGGTTAGGCAATCCTTGATTCATCCAATCGAAAACATTTCTGCATCCGTAAAGTACTCATTGAAAACAGGCAAGATAGCGGGCCTCATCCTTTGACCTTGCGTGACTGCAAAGCTATACTTTGAGACCCGGCTTAGGGGCAAAATGGCGTTACCGGTAGCTTCGACTCGAATCGTTCGTTTCGGTGTGTTTGAGGTGGACCTCAAGGCCTGCGAACTGCGGAAGCACGGGTTCCGGATTAAGCTGGCAGAGCAGCCGTTCCAGGTTTTGGCCCTGCTATTGGAACGACCCGGCGAGATTGTCACGCGCGAAGAACTACGCGACCGTCTCTGGCCAGGCGACACCTTCGTCGACTTCGATCACGGCCTTAACAATGCCGTGATGCGCGTTCGCGAAGTCCTCCTCGACTCCTCCGAGCACCCGCGCTACGTCGAGACAGTCCCCCGCCGCGGCTATCGTTTCGTGGCGCCGGTGGAAGAAACTGCTTTGCCAGCGCAAGCTTCAGCAAAGCTGGAGCCCGAACAGCATGTTTCGGAAGGCTTAGCCTCGTCGGTATCGAACCCTTCACTTCCAGCTCCAATCGAGGCGCAGCCCTCGCGGCCGACGGGGGTTCGGCGGTGGTTCACAGTACCTCGTCTGGTTGCAGTAGCTTCTGCCGTGCTAGCAGGATTGCTGATGCTTTTGCTGTATACAATCCACGCTCGGAACGTCGCATCCGGCAAGGCGAATGTGGCGCGCAGCACCTCCCTCGTCGTCCTGCCACTGGAGAATCTTTCGGGCGATAAGGATCAGGACTATTTTGCCGACGGAATGACAGATGAGTTGATTGCGAATCTGGCAAAGATACGTTCCCTCCATGTGATCTCCCGTTCGACAGCAATGGCCTACAAAGGCACGCGGAAGCCCCTGTCAGAGATCGCCCGTGAGCTCAACGTAGACGCGGTGGTCGAAGGCACTGTCATGCGTGTGGGAAGCCGGGTGAGGATTACGGCCGAACTGGTTCAAGTTTCTACTGATCATCATCTGTGGGCCGACACCTATGAGGGTCAGATGGGGGACGTGCTGGCTCTGCAGAATCGGGTGTCGGCGGCGATCGTGAACGAAATTCGGATCAACCTCACCCCTGAGGAACGGGAGCGGCTTGCGAAGACGCCCGCCGTAGCTCCCGAAGCGTACGAGAACTACCTCAAAGGTCGTTATTATTGGAACAAAAGATCAGACGAGAACCTGACGCGTGCTATCGGGTATTTTGAACGGGCCACGCAGTTGGATCGTCAGTACGCTCTGGCCCACGCGGGACTTTCCGACTGCTACGCCATTATCAGCGCCGAGATTTTCGGTACCATGCCGGCGTCTGAAGCGGCTCCCAGAGCCAGGGCGGCGGCCCTTCGCGCCCTAGAGCTTGATCCGACCCTGGCCGAGGCCCAAACATCGCTCGCAACCGAGAAGTTCAACTACGAGTGGGACTGGAACGGCGCCTCGGAGGGATTCGAACGTGCGATTGGTCTAAATCCGAGTTATGCAACTGCGTACCAACGCTATTCGTTGTATCTCATGGCGATGGGTAGGGCTCAAGACAGTTTTGCACAGATCCAGAAGGCTCGCGAACTGGACCCGCTCTCTCTCAGTATCAACTTCAGTTTGGGGTGGCGTCTCTACATGGCACGCCAGTATGATGCCGCGATCGCACAATCAAAGGATACGCTGGAAATGGATCCCTCCTATGAGCTTCCCCACCTGGTCGCGGGCCAGGCATACGAGCAAAAGGGGAATTATGCTGAGGCGATTCCGGAACTGAGGAGGGCGGTCGAACTTTCGCATGGCACCCCACTGATGGTTTCGGCGCTGGCTCACGCCAACGCGCGCTCGGGCAATCGAATGGAAGCGGAAAAGTTACTGGCGGAACTGCAAGCCAAATCCACGAGCCAGTACGTGTCGCCGTATTACCTCGCGATCGTTTATGTCGGCCTGGGGAGGAATGAAGAGGCGATGAATTGGCTCGAGAAGGCTTTCGGCGATCGTTCCAATGGTCTGGTTTTCCTGAAAGTCGAGCCGGAACTGGACGACCTGCGCTCGAATCCCCGTTTCATCGCATTGCAGCAAAGGCTCGCGTTTCCGGCGAGTCGCCAAAACTAGATCTGACCGCCTAAACGTTCAGACACGTGTGTTGGTACGCCGAGAGTCGCTTCCCGTAAGTTTCACCCATGGATGCCAGCTTAAGCGTCAGAGTCACCTTCCTCGCAACGCGGTGGTAGCTTCCTTGTTGTCGGACGCAGCCATTGGCGGAAATTCCACACGGAAGCAACTGCCCCGGCCTTCTTCGCTAGTGACGGAAATTCCTGCACCGTGGGCAGCGCACATCGCCTTGACGATGGAAAGGCCGAGTCCCGCTCCACCGGAGGCGCGAGAGCGCGCCTTATCAGCTCGATAAAAGTGCTCGAAAACGTGAGGAAGCGCATGGGATGGGATTCCAGCGCCGTTATCCGACACTTCGACGATAATTTTGCCATCTTCCGCCTGCAGCCTCACCTGAATCGCGCCCACCCTCCTGGGTGTATTTGATCGCATTGTCGATAAGATTCTCGACGACTTGCTGCAAGTGCGTACGATCGCCGTCGAGGTCAATACCTTGTGCTCCGCAGAAACCTCACACAGCATCAGGCGACGCACTTTTCCAGCTTGGTGTAGCGATGCTCATCCAGATGATAGGCCCAAACCGTCGTGCCATCCGCGATCCGTAAGGCGCTGCCTTCACCGGAATGGCCTTCGTAGTGATACCGACCACCCGGCGCTTCCGCAGCCGTCAAGATGACCTTCTCCCAGTTGCGAGAGAGGTCATCATGAATAGTACGTTCCTGAACAACCTCGAAGTGGTAGGACTTGGCGTTCTCGTAATTCTGACTAACTTTGCTAAGGAGTTGAAGGACATCTGTTGAAATCACGTGATCACTCGATTGCGAGAATGCAATGGTCGTAGCAGCGATCATAAGAGTAGTGGATCTCAGCAGCCGGATCCTCATTGCGGACCTCCAGTAGCATCTATCTCTTGGATAGGCTACACCCAAAAACCAATGAGCAGACTGACGCCTTTTTGTTCGCCAGACGGCGAAAGGAAAGCGCAAACTTGTGCTAAAGAGATTTTGCAACAGTTACGCATATTGTTGATTATAAAAAGGGTACTGGAATATGAACTTTTTGGCGGTGTCGCCCGAATAAGTGGATGGAGATGCTGATTGACGGATGACCGCGAATTGTGGGACCGGATCTGCCGACGAGATGCAACTGCGTTTGAGGAGCTGTATCGAACCTACAGCGCTGGCTTACAGGCATTTCTCAGACGCGCCCTGAGCAGCCATCAGGCGGCTGAGGATGCAACGCAAGAAACGTTTGCCAGCATCTGGCGGCATCCGAACGGATTCGATCCGGCACGGGGAACGCTCCGCTCCTATCTTTTTGGTGCAGGGCGAAAACGTGCGGTGGAGTGGTGGCCCAGCAAAAGCCGCAGCGTGAAGCGGAGGTTGACTTGCGCGATGTGCTCACGGGAGCGCCTGACACTCAAACTCCAGGCACAACACGCCGCTCTTGCTCTCATCGCAAAACAGGAAAAGTCGGTAATCGCCAAAATATAGCTTCTGAATTTCAAGGGAATTGAGAGGCTTTGGCCGCGTCTTTCACCGCCCTCGGGGGAGGAAATTGGGGCGTCCAGATGCTTTCATCTTGCCTGTAACTTTTCTGCGCTTTGCGACTCACAGCAATAAGACGGCACAACGGTGTCAGCCCGCCCGGTTAGGTTGGAGCGGCACGCCGGCAAGGTTTTCGCATCCAATACAAAGAAGAGTTCGTACAATAGTAGGGAAGCCGCACCATCCACATTTGTTCGGAGAAGCAAGATGTTGATTCGCAAGGCCACGGATTTGACGCACGCGGATATTACCCCCAAGTCGGTCTACCTAGATCGGCGAAAGTTCCTCCGCGCCATGGGCATCGCCGGCGCCACGGCCATGGCCGGTCGCTGCTTTTTCGAATTGGCCACTCCTGCCCAGACCATCCTTGCCGCAACAAAATTCAGCGGCCTTGCCAAGAGCCCTTTCAGCACCACCGAAAAACAAAATTCGTACGACGACGTCACGCACTACAACAATTTCTACGAATTCGGCACCGACAAGAGCGACCCCGCGAAAAATTCGAAGAACTTCAACACATCGAACTGGACTGTTTCCGTCGAAGGCGAAGTGGCCAAGCCCCGCAAGTTCACCATGGACGAAATCCTCAAGCTTGCCCCGCTCGAAGAGCGCATCTACCGCCATCGCTGCGTGGAAGCCTGGTCCATTGTGGTTCCCTGGATTGGCTTTTCCTTCAGCAATCTCGTGAAGATGGTCGAACCCACCCCCAAGGCACAGTTCGTTGCTTTCCAGAGCTACTATGATCCCCGCCAGATGCCTCAGGGGCGCTGGGCCGGCATCGAATTCCCCTACGTCGAGGGCCTGCGCATGGACGAAGCCATGAATCCGCTCACGCTACTCTGCGTCGGCATGTACGGTGAATCGTTGCCAAACCAAGATGGCGCGCCCATCCGCATGGTTATTCCGTGGAAATACGGTTTCAAGAGCATCAAGTCGCTCGTCAAAATCAAATTCCAGCAGAAGATGCCGCCAACTACCTGGAACCTTGCCGCGCCCAACGAATACGGCTTCTATTCGAACGTGAATCCAATTGTGGATCACCCGCGCTGGAGCCAAGCTAAAGAGCGCCGCCTCGGCGAAATCTTCAAGCGCAGCACGCTTATGTTCAATGGCTACGGCGATCAGGTCGCCAGCATGTACAGTGGTATGGACCTGAAGAAAAACTATTGAGCTGGTATTCCCGCGTGCGTGCTCTCCTTACCAGCAAGTGGACCAAGGTTGTCCTCTTTCTTGTTTGCCTGATTCCGCTTGGCGGGCTCACCTGGCGCGCTCTTCATCACGGCCTTGGCGCCAATCCTGTCGAGTTCATTCAGCTCGCCACCGGCCGGTGGACTCTCCGTTTTCTGGTTTTCACCCTTTGCATCACGCCTTTTCGCAAGCTCCTCAACCTGCCGGATCTCATCCGTTTCCGCCGCATGCTCGGCCTCTTCGCCTTTTTCTACGTCTGCTTGCACTTCCTCACTTATCTTGGCCCCGATCAGTCTTTCGATCTTGGTGGCATGTGGAAAGATGTCGCCAAGCGCCCGTTCATCACAGTAGGGTTTCTCGGTTTTCTGCTCTTGGTTCCACTGGCCATTACTTCGACGGCAGGCTGGATTCGCCGTCTCGGCGGGAGGCGCTGGCGTATACTGCATCGCGCCATTTATTTTGCGGCGATTGCCGGCGTGATTCATTTCTACTGGAAAGTAAAATCCGACGTGCGCTCGCCGCTGTTTTACGGCGCGCTCGTTGCAATCCTGCTCTTGTGGAGATTGGGTGACTGGTTTTCCCGACGCAGATCCGTGATAGCCGCAAAGCTTTCGCCGGAGGGGGCTCGCGTCGATACTGCTCGTTGATTTTTGCTAATGAACGTTGTTGGGAGAGGGCTCTGCGCTGAATTCCACGCCGGTGGCTCGCCGAAATGATCCGCCGAGAGTTGCATCGATTCTTTTCTCGCCAAAGCGAGAACTATGAGCCCGCATTTGACCAAGCGCTCCTTTGGATAGCGCGCGTGCCCTTAACCTAGCCATGCGCTTCCCTGCGGCTCACATCTCGACAGGGCGCACACATATTATTAAGGATGGACGGAAAGGTCTTCGGGCTAGGCGGCCCGATCATAACAGTGATGCAACCCACCCAGTCGATCACGGGATAGCACGCGACCCGAGGCATCGCAGCGAATTCTGCACCCCGGCGTTTCCTTGCCCAGCCCACGGTGCGTGCGGTCTTCGTGATGGTAGGAGACGTACTCAGAATCCGGGGTCTGGGATGCTTGCGCTTCAGCACCGCCAGCTGTTGCCGGAGAGCGAGATTTTCCAGTCGCAGGCTTCGATGCGAGTGAAAGCAGCGGGTGAGCAGGCCCAACCACAATCCGACTTGGCGGAACATGAGGGACAGTCATAGCAGATACAGTCGCTGAGGAAAGTGTGCAAGCTGTTGATTTCAGAGCTGGACAGGATTTTGGCGATGCACAGGTCAAAAAGCCTGCCTGTACCTCTGAAACGCCCGAACCCCTGCCGGGCAGGCAAAACGCTGTGGAATCGGCTTCCTAGCCTTCAACCTCACGCAGCCGGACGTTTGATCCGTTCACCAGACCAACGGAACAGGTTTTCCCACAGTCGGTCGTCGGTCAGTGCTAGTATTTCGCTCGCTCGGACGGGAGACGGGCTGTTCAGCCAGACAGCGCTGCCGATTTTCACGGCAATATGGAACGTCCCGCTGTTCTCGTCTACGGCGGGATCAATCAAAATTCGACAGTTCGCATCCCACTGCTTACAGCATTCTTTAATCCTCTGGATCGCACTTTGCACTGTTGAAGCTTCTGACCTTAGTTCTGTTTCCATAGCAAACTCCAATTTCACTGCTCATTCTAACTCCGCTGACGGGACTGGCGATGCGTCCCAACTCAATCAGCCCAAAACGAGAGGATGTCATCGCGCACGTGCTTCCACAGCCCGTCTGGGAAACTTAACGCTCCCGTCGCATTCGCTTGCTACACTGTGTCCAGCTGCGTTCTGCAAGTCCTGCTGCTGATCTGGCAAGGTCGGCCTCCCCGCGGGAACCAAGCTCACGGCATGGACTCAACGCAGCAACCTGCCCGCCGCCCCACAGTTCATTGCGTCCCTTCGCGCAGTTTCCCACTCGTGTTCGCGGCTGAAGTATGCTTCAAGTCACCGTAGCAAAGATGCTGAATCCGACCCAGAAGACCACGGATCGAAATCTCGCCTACCTGCTCTTGCGGGTTTTCCTCGGCATCAACATAGCCGTTCATGGCGCGAGTCGCATCCACAGCGGGGTTGCCGCGTTTGCGACTGAACTCGTGTCGCAATTCGCAAAGACTCGCTTGCCTTCACTGATGGTCTATTTCTTTGGCGTCAGCCTCCCATTCGCCGAGGCTGTAGTCGGCGTGCTCATATTCATTGGGCTGTGGAGTCGCCTCACCTGTTGTGCGGGATTCCTATTGATGATTGCCCTGACGTTCGGCTCAACCTTGCGGCAGGATTGGACTGCTGCCGGATGGCAACCGCTGTATGCATTCGCCTACGCAGCATTGCTCGCGTTTCGCGAGCACAACCGCTACTCGGTGGATGGTGTGAGAACAAAGCGCATCGAGTAAAAGGCACTGATAATTCATGAGCATGTCGCTCGTGCGCCGACTTGATACAATCCACCGCGAGGAGATTCCAAATGGCTAACTTGGCTGGCGTTGTCCAGCAGTTGCGGAAGGAACGGGATCAGGCTGCGCGAACTGTCGAGCGCCTTGACGCGGCGCTCGCCGCGCTCAATGGCGGCTCATACGGGAAACGACCTGGGACTCGGAGCAGGCTGTCAGCGGCAGCAAGGGCGAGGATCGCGGCTGCCCAGAGAGCACGATGGGCAAAGGTGCGGAGGCACGGCGGGCGGAAGCAGAACGTCGTCAGCGTGCCAAAGAAGAAGACAAAGAAGAAGACGATGTCGCCTGCTGCTCGCAGGAAGATCGCCGCAGCCCAAAGAGCGAGATGGGCGAAGGTGAAAGCCGCTCAGAAGAAGTCGGCGTAGAACGCGCTTGGTTCACAATGGGAAAGTTCTCACCAATGACGCGAAAGGGCGACTGCGAGGAGATCGCCAATCCGTCAACCGCATACGGTCGGCGGGACCGCAACTGGATCGACACCCACGGTTCCGTCCCTGCCCGGCAAGTTGTCGATGCGTCCTGCGGCAACCAGCGCTGCATCGCACTGCAACACGCGTATCTCCGTCCACGTATCGAGCAGCCGGGCAAGTACCGCAAGATCGCGGAACGCGTCCATAGGCTCAAGGTCGGTCAGGACTTCGATGTTCGGCGCGTCGGCACGGACGAGCGGAGCCGCAACCGATTCCGCTCTCGCTTGTACGTCGGCTGCGCGGCTGGACAGGGTCTCGGTGCGCGGGCTGCCGGATGGGAGCGTGCGCGTCACGAAGGGTGGGCAATGGTCGAGCGTGCGACATAGGGTACGGGGCTGGGCTTCAAATGAGCCTGACCGAGATATATGCCGATTGTGCTTGGATTTGACGTGTACGGAACACTGGTAGACCCGTTCGGGATGGAGCGGCAACTCGTAGCTCTGTTCGGAGATCGTGGAAGCACTATCTGTGCCTTGTGGCGTCAGAAACAGTTGGAGTATTCGTTTCGGCGAGGACTCATGCGATGCTATGAGGACTTTGACGCCTGCACTCGTCGAGCATTATTGTTTGCAGTCGAAACGTTCGATGTCACGTTGACCGACGCTGTAGAGCAACAGCTTCTTGCTGATTACCTGAACCTGCCAACGTTTCCTGATGTCCTGCCCGCGTTGGAAGCCCTAAAGTCATTAGGTTTCAGGTTGCTGGCTTTCTCGAACGGCGTTGAAAGCAGTTTACGGACACTGCTGGGCAAAGCTGGCGTGCTGACCTATTTTGAGGCGGTCGTCAGCGTGGACGACATCAAAGCGTTCAAGCCAAGTCCGGACGTATACGCCTACCTTGTGAGTCGGGGTGGTTCTCCCCATGGGGACACTTGGCTCATTTCTGCAAACCCGTTCGACGTGATCGGTGCGAAGTCTGCTCATTTAGGAGCAGCGTGGGTCAAGCGCAGTCCCGAAGCTGTATTTGATCCGTGGGAGTTCGAGCCAGACATTGTAATCAGCGATCTCGTAGAACTCTCCACCCGGCTGGAATCGCACGGAGCTCTCGTAACTTCTTAGAGGTCAGACCTAAGTAACGTCACAAGCCATTGCGCCCGCTCATCCATGCGAAAATGACCCCCGCGCATGAACGCCGCAATCCCCGAACGAACACCGACGACCGAAGAAATCTCCGGGCTGATCGAGCGCGTCACCTTTCATAACGACGAAAGCGGATTCTACGTTCTGCGCGTAAAAAACGCCGGGGCACCGAGACGAAGCGTGCCTATCAGGAGCGCGATTTCTTCCTGTTCGGTTTGAAGACTGATTTCTTAGTCGACCCTCTGCATTCAGACCCTCGGTATGTCGAGTTGGTGCGAAAGGTGGGACTGCGGCAGTGAGGATAAGTGACGAGTGGTCAAAAGGCATACCGGGTGAACCAGCAAAACCAAAATTCTGGGCTAATGGATTCACTCGCTTGCGGCTGCTTCGGCAGACCATTTTTGATCATCCCTTCGCAACTCCTAGAAAACAATGGAGGCGTGTTTTTTTGCCCTCCTCCCAAGCCCGGTCGGCGGTCACGTTTGACCGCCGACGATTGCCGTCCTACTGATTCCCGGCAATGGGTACATCCACCCAACTCGTGGGGGCAGACGATCTCGCACTACCGTGCCATCGAGAAGCTCGGTGGCGGCGGCAGGGGAGTTGTCTGATGCGCGGGAGGTTTGAATGTCATGAAAGGGATCAACCCAAACTGTTTTGGCGAAGGAGATCACAATCTGCCGAACTGTGAGTGCAGGTTGATTTATGAGCGAATAAGAAACGCCGAGAATTCAGTCGCATTGCCACATACCGTGGCGATGTCGCTTCTCGGACTTGAAATTCCTAGCCAACGCACAGGATTTCTGATCGGGTCGGTTGTTCTTGTTGTCATCGGCGTAACCCTGATCGCGCTGGCTCCGACGAAAAAGCCAGTCGAGCGAGCTTCTGCGGTAGCGGCGTAGGTCTGGTATTGCCACAATTTTGTCAGCGTGTCTTGTCGCATACCATCAACCCCGCGAGGGCGGCAGTCTTCTCGTCCTGCGTCCACGGCGAACCCACGATGCTAGAAATCAAGTTATGAAAACAATTCTGATCTCGACGCTGTTGGCAATCGGTGTGCTGCTCTTGGGCACGGATAACTATTTCTTCCCAATAGCCCCGACATCTGGAAGGCAGCTCTGACCCATCTCTCCACCGTTCTTGGCCACGCTTGCACTTTCTCCAAATCAAACGTTCCGAAATCGCTGGGTGCAGCCGATCAAGGTGCAGCCGATCAAGCTTGACGTGAAGGCCAAATGGGGGGATAGTTGTGGCGATCGACGCTGCAGGTTTTTATGTCTCGCCTTGGTGTGGGTGCGTT
>Ga0307479_10005453_pt1 | contig 11641 bp, 10 predicted proteins | sample atmos_gasesECM4C_FD_203743 | JGI IMG/M metagenome (GOLD analysis project Ga0307479, IMG submission 203743) | Hardwood forest soil microbial communities from Morgan-Monroe State Forest, Indiana, United States - atmos_gasesECM4C_515 | ecosystem: Environmental > Terrestrial > Soil > Temperate... | reverse complement strand
GCCTCCGCCGCCGAAGAGAAACATGTAGAAGAGCAGCCGGCGCAAGGGCGGCACAGCCAGAACGATGATTATGACGACGATGATCGCCACGACCCGGCCGGGCGAGAGATCCGTCTCACGTGGCCGGGCGCCCGGTTCGACGCTGCGCGGTTGCGAGGTGGCGATCTCAACCCCAGCGTCCTGCGCGATCACATCGACAATTCTCGATGTAAGCAGACTTACGGCCCCGTCGTAATCCCCGCGTTGTAGGTAAGGTACGGCCTCACGTTCGAAACCTCCCACCTTGCCATCGGGCAGGATTGATTCCATGCCATAGCCAACCCGGATGGATCGCTTGTGATCCTGCACAGCGAGCAGGATCAGGACGCCCCTGTCTTTGCCTTTCTGCCCGATACCCCACTTCTGATAGAGCTCAACCGAGTAGTCGAAAATTTCCCGCCCGTCGGTGGACTTGATCGTGACAACAACGATCTGCGCTTGCGTTTTCTGCTCGACCTCGCGGCACAATCCGTTGAGCCGATCTTGCGTCGCAGTGCTCAGCACGCCCGCGAAATCGTTGACATAGTCGGTGGGCTTAAGCGAAGAGACAGGCTCAGCAGACGCGCGCGTGGCGCTTGTGACCGCCGCCAGGAGAATCGACAAAAATTGCAGGCGCAGCCGCATCGCGGAAATTGTACAGTACAGCCGAGTTGCGAGTGCGGCGATGGCAGTCTGAACGGGGAGTGCTAAGCGGCGTGCCCCGAATAACGAGTTGCTCAAGGTTTTGCTTGCGACCGACGACTAGCGATTGACGACTGAAGAGTCAGAAGCGTCTCAGGAACTCGACTACCTGCAGCTCGGCCCAGCGCCCATCATATCCATTGGGGTGTGCGAGAAACGAACAGTGTCCCCCGTCCGAGCTTTCGATGAACGTCAAATTCGGATTGGCCGCGATCTTGCTCCGGGTCTCTGGTATCAGATGAACGAACGGGTCCGTGGCCGCGTGCAGGATGAGCCCGGGCACCGCAATTCGATCCACGACGTTCGAAGCGGCCGCGCGCGCATAATAGTCCACCGCGCCCTCGAAACCACAATAGTAGGCAGTAACTTTGTCATCGAACTCGCGCAGGCTTTTCACACCCCGCAAGCGCTTCACATCGAAGTGCTGCGGGAAAAGCTTCGCCTTGGCGCGGAATCGTTGCCTCAGCTTGACCATGAAATATTCTTCGTAAATGCGGTTGCCGGGAAGGTGCAACGCATCAGCCGAGGCCGCCAGGTCCATCGCCGGGCACACGGCGGCTACCGCGCGAAACTCTGCCGGACCTTCCCTGCCCCATTCTCCCGCCGTCTTCAACACCAGGTTGCCGCCCATGGAGAACCCTGCCAGTGCAAAACGCGCGACCTTGTCGCGCTCGACCAGGTGGCGCGCGACCGCAGCGATGTCACCCGACAGGCTCGAGTTATAGAGCGTGGGCGCGAGGTGATCGGTGCCGCCGCAGTTCCGCTGGTTGACCCGAACCACGTTCATGCCCGCGGCCAGGCCCTTCTGCGCAACCCCGACCATGTAGCCGGAATCGCTGGAGCCTTCGAGACCATGCACGAGGAGCAGTGTCAACACGTTGCGCCGCTCCGGTTGCCAGTGGCAACGGCAGAGGATACTGACACCGGGTGCGACTTCGACATAACGCTCTTCCGGGGGCGGCAGCTGAATGTTGCGGATTAAGAAGAAACCGGCAAGCGTCTGCAGGTGCCCTCCGCGGAGAAAACGGCGCGGTTCAAACGCAGGCGGCTGAAAGAGAGTTTGCGTGGCGGCCACACTCTGATTTTAAATAGAGATGGCGGTTCCTGCCGCCGGATTTCCCGGAGCGGACTTATGCCGATTTTCGAATACATCTGCAAGGAATGTGACCACTCTTTCGAAGCCTTGGTATACGGCCAGCAGAAGGCCGAGTGCCCAAAGTGCCACAGCAAGCAACTCGCGCCGCAACTCTCCACGTTTGCCGTGTCCAGCAAGGGCTCAACTTCGAGCCAGCCCTCTGCCGGAGCCTGTGGTTCGTGCGGCGATCCCCGCGGCCCCGGTGCCTGCTCAATGCGCAATATGAATTGATTTCCGCTCCTCCGATTCATGCTCAAAGCTGGCCAGCGTAGGAACCCGCTCCTCGGTGTGTTGTAGAATAGCGCCGCTTGCAGGGCGCGCAGGTCCTTACATCGGGATGCTGCGGCCACGCGAGAACTGGCTCAGGCCGGAGGCGACCTCTTCTTTACTTCCAGAAATCGAACCCAAACGAAAGTTTCCGGCGAGGAGAATCCGTCATGCACGCGAAACAAAGTCTCCCCACCCTGGGGCTTCTGGCCTTGGCGGCTCTGCTGCCTACTCATCTCTCAGCACAAACCGGCTATGGAGGCCCGCCACAGCGGCCTGCACCACCCATACGGTGCGAATCGAGGAACAACGGCCGCAGTTACTGCGCCGCCGATACACGCGGCGGAGTCACTCTGGTTCGTCAGGTCAGCCAGGCGCAGTGCGTCCAGGGCCGCACCGGGGCTTCGATGCCCGCGGCATCTGGGTCGACCGCGGTTGCAGGGCGGACTTTCAGGTAAACCCGTATAAGGGCACGCCAAACTGGGGGAATCCGGGACCCGGACACCGTCCCCCAAAGCCCGGCGGTCCGAATTGGGGCAATAGCGGAGCCTGCTTCTACAAAGAAGCTGGCTTCGGAGGAGAGTACTTCTGCATGCGCCGCGGCGAGAGCTACAACAATCTTCCCCCAGGCTACAACGACAGGATCTCGGCCATCCGTGTTTTTGGCGGCGCAGAAGTGAGTTTCTATAACGATTCCAATTACGGCGGGCGCCGAGCAAGCACTCGTCGCGACGTTGCCAATCTCAAAAACTGGCGCACCGCCGATGACCCGACCCGCACTTGGAACGACCGGATCTCTTCATTCCAGGTGCGCTGAGGCGACGAGGGCTGCAGAACACTTCTAAAGTGTTGCAAACGGATGCTGCCACTTTACAGCGCCCGTCTTCTGATCCCGTAACTTTGGATACTAGCCAGCCGGTAACCGCTGTTACTTTGCACGATCCTAAAAGCCAAGTATCCTCACTTCATTCTTGTGCCGCTCGCTGGGGGCAGCGCTCATGGATCGCGAACGCGAAATGCTGGTCAACACGTCCTTGCCCGTACGCATCTGGGGCGTGGACAGCTACTGCCAACCCTTCATGCAGGTGGCCAGCGTGCGCAATATCGGCAACCTGGGGGCCGTCGTCAAAAACGTGCGCTCGCAGGTAAAACCCGGCGAGATCCTCGACGTGCAATACGACGGGAACAAAGCCCAGTTCCGCGTAATATGGGCGGGCAAGCCCGGAACGATCGAAGCCGGCGAACTTGGCCTGGAGCGCTTGCCCGAAGAACCCTACATCTGGGACGTCGATCCCGTGCGCTGCGCGCTCGTAGGAAACGGATAAACAAAAAGCGGAACAGCTTTCGCCGCCCCGCTTCCCTTTCACCGAGAACTGCCCTCTAGGTTCCTTCCGACCAGCCCGCCAAATACTCTTCCTGCTCAGGCGTCAAACGGTCGATCTTGATGCCCATAGACTCGAGCTTCAGCTTGGCCACCCGCTTATCGAGACCGACTGGCACGGTGTAGACCGTCTTTTCCAGCTTGTCGTGATTCTTCACCATGTACTCAACCGAAAGCGCCTGGTCGGCGAAGCTCATGTCCATCACCGACGGCGGGTGGCCTTCGGCAGCGGCCAGGTTAATCAGCCGCCCTTCGCCCAGCAGGTTGATCTTGCGCCCGTCCTTCATCGAGTACTCTTCGACAAAATTGCGCGTGGTGCGCTTCGACGACGCCATCTTCTCCAGCGTGGGGATGTCGATTTCCACGTTGAAGTGCCCCGAGTTCGAAATGATGGCACCGTTCTTCATGACTTCGAAGTGTTCTTTGGTAAGCACGTTCTTGTTGCCCGTGACCGTGCAGAAGACGTCGCCGATCTTCGCGGCCTCGGTCATCGACATCACCCGGAAGCCGTCCATCACGGCTTCGAGCGCCTTGGTCGGATCGATCTCGGTGACGATAACTTCAGCGCCGGTCCCGCGTGCGCGGCTGGCCAATCCGCGGCCGCACCACCCGTAGCCGGCGACCACGAACTTCGATCCTGCCAGCAGGAAGTTGGTGGCGCGGATAATCCCATCAATGGTTGACTGCCCCGTGCCGTAACGATTGTCGAACAGGTGCTTCGTATCGGCGTCATTGACGGCGACGATCGGGTACCGCAGTACACCTTCCTTCGCCATTGCCCGCAGTCGGATCACTCCCGTGGTGGTTTCTTCTGTGCCCCCAATTACGCCCTCCAGAACGTCGTCGCGCTTGGTATGCAGCACGCTGACCAGGTCCGCGCCGTCGTCCATGGTGATCTGCGGCCGGTGATCAATGGCCGCGACAATGTGCTGGTAATACGTCTCGTTGTCTTCGCCCTTGATCGCGAAAACCGGAATGCTGTAGTCGCGCACCAGGCTGGCGGCCACGTCGTCCTGGGTCGAGAGCGGATTCGACGCGCACAGAACCATGTCTGCGCCGCCGTCGCGCAGGCAAATCGCCAGGTTCGCGGTCTCAGCCGTTACGTGCAGGCAGGCGGAAATACGCACGCCCTTGAGCGGCTGGTTCTTGATGAATTCCTTGCGGATGATCTGCAGCACATTCATGGACTGGTTAGCCCATTCGATGCGCTTTTTCCCGAGGTCTGCCAGATCCAGATTCTTGACGTCGCAGCTGACTTGCGTCGGTGTGGTCGACATGCTTCTCCTATTGATGGTTGCGGCCAGATTTGGACTACTGATTCAAAGGCTTGAGAACCAGAATACACGAATCATGGGAACGGATTTCCCAGACTTGCAGGGCCCAGAGGTTACGAGGGGACGCCGTCAAACGTCCCCTTGTCTTGCGTGAGAATTTACCGTCTCGCGGTCTGCAAAGCCGGCTCCCGTAAGCCAGCATCGGAGGCCAGCTTGGCGGCCTTGTCTGTCGCTTCCCAGGTGAAGTCCTTGTCGTTACGGCCGAAGTGCCCGTACGCCGCGGTCTTCCGGTAAATGGGACGCCGCAGGTCGAGCGACTCGATAATGCCCTTGGGCGTCAACTGGAAGTTGGCCCGCACCAGGTCCGGAATGATCGCCGGATCAACCTTGGCCGTGCCAAAGGTATCGACCAAGATGCTGACCGGTTCCACGACGCCAATCGCGTAGGCCAACTGCAGTTCGCACTTAGCCGCCAGACCAGCGGCCACAATGTTCTTCGCGATGTAGCGGGCCATGTACGCCGCAGAGCGATCCACCTTGGTCGGATCCTTGCCGCTGAACGCCCCGCCGCCGTGACGGCCCATCCCGCCGTAGGTATCGACGATGATCTTGCGTCCGGTAAGTCCGGTATCGCCCATCGGCCCGCCAATCACGAAGCGCCCGGTCGGATTGATGTGGTACTTAGTGTCGGCGTCGAGCAGTTTCGCCGGGATCACGGCCTGAATCACGTACTTCAGGATCTCGGCCCGTAGCTGATCGTTGCCGACCGTCTCGGCATGCTGCGTGGAGATCACCACGGCGTCCACCCGGAAGGGCTTCCCGCTGGCATCGTATTCCACCGTAACTTGCGATTTTCCGTCGGGGCGAAGGTAGGGGCAGAGGCCGTTCTTTCTTACTTCTGTGAGGCGCTGCGTCAGTTTGTGGGCGAGGGCGATCGGGGTGGGCATCAGCTCGGGGTTCTCGTTCACCGCGAAGCCGAACATCATGCCCTGGTCCCCGGCTCCGCCGGTGTCCACACCCATGGCAATATCGCCGGACTGCTTGTTGATGCTGGAAATCACGGCGCAGGTGTTGCAGTCGAAACCGTAGAGCGCGTTGTCGTAGCCAATCGACTGGATCACGCCGCGCACCAGCGTCTGAAAGTCCACATACGCCTTGGTTGTAATTTCTCCCGCGATGACGACCAGTCCGGTGGCGGTCAAAGTTTCGCAGGCAACGCGGCTGGTACGGTCTTCGGTCAGGCAGGCGTCGAGAATGGCATCGGAAATCTGGTCAGCGATCTTATCCGGGTGGCCTTCGGTCACTGATTCCGACGTGAACAAGTAACGATTTTTGGACGGCAAAGTTGTTTCTCCTTGCAACTATTTAGGACGTTCTATGGCGGGAAAATGAGAGCACTACGGCTGTCTTTTCGCGCACTTTCGCGTAGTTTGAAGTGTCTCTAAAAAGCTACCAGAGAAGGTTGGGGGCTGCAACGATTTTGGGCCGATCTGAGGGTAGCCGCGCCTAGAGGCGAAGGAGAGGGGGCAAACGGGACAACACGCGGGTTGAATGGCGATCCCGGGGCGCTGCCGCGCGGCGTCGCTGGCCATTGGACCTTTCCGACAAATGGCTCCTGGAAGACCGACTCCACGCTGAAAATATATGCTGATCAGCACACGACTTCACGCGGTCACGGAAAAGGCATGCTGTAGGGCACAGGAAAGGTACGACTTCGGAACCTGCAGAGAAACTCGCGGGTTGGTATCAGGACGCGTCTTCAAACGCGCCGCAACAGCACGAGAGTTAAAACGGCTTTAGCCGTGGCCCTGGGCGTCTCTCGGACCGGTACGCACGGGAAGCGCTCGAGTTCACTCGTGCCACCAAGAGTCGGGAGATATGTCGCGCTTTAGCGCCTGAGGTCAGCTTGCTAATTTTTCCGCAGTCAGTGGTCAGTTAGCAACGCCTTCGGCGCCTCCGGCTGCAGCCCGTCGGAACGAAACGTGAGCGTTTTCACCACGCCGTAGTCCCCTTGCGACGGCAGCGTCTTCCCGTTGAAGAAGAAATCCAGCGCGCCCACGTTGCCTGCCTTCACCACCACTTCACTCCTGGCGTGGATTCGTTTCTCGTACGGGACTGCCATCGTCGCTTCCTCGGCGGGCCCGCCATCCACGGTAATCGAAACCCAGCACTCCTCCGATTCTGTGTTGGCTTTCAGCAGCACTGTAAACGTTCCGGAAGGACCGATCGAAGTCGGCGAAAGAGCCGCCGCCCGCTGCACGGTTTGGGCTGCTGAAAGCGACCCAGCGCCCCCCGCCTGTATAGGTCGAACCGGAACGGAATTGACGGCATTGACCGCTGGGTTCGTCTGGAATTTCTGCGCCGCCGCTTCCAGGCTGGCCGGAGTTCCCCCCGGAGATCCTGGCGCCGCGCTGTCCCCCATCGGCGCAGGCTCCGGCGTCCGGTTGCGATCCACCCGCTGCTCGCGGTGGTAGTAGCTCCAACTGGCAAACGCAAGGGCGATCAGCAATAGCAGGATGGCAAGCAGTCCCCAGGGAATGCCGCCCTCCGAATCCCGCTGCCGAGCTTCCCGCACTACATGAATTTGTGCTTCCGGAGGTGCCTCGGGCTCGCGCTTGTTGGGTTGGGAATGCGCCGGCTCCTCGGCAACTGTCGGGGTTTGGTTCGCGTCGATCGTGGAGATGTAGTCGGCCACGGCCTGATCTTCGTCGATGCCGACGTGGCGAGCGTACGCGCGCACGAAACCTTTGTTGAAGATGCCCCCGGGAAGCTGGTCGAATTTCTCTTCTTCCAGGGCGCGCAGCAGACGGGTGCCGATCTTGGTGGTGAGCGAGATGTCATCGAGCGTGATGCCGCGCTGCTCCCGCTCTTTTCTCAGACGATCGCCGAACGATCCCATGCGACGCCTTCTCCGTCCCCGGCCTACGGCAGCATACTAAACAAATGTCAGGCGCGCGAGAGGGGAGTTGCCCTAGGGAATCAAGTGCATCCTCGCGAATCGCAGGACCGGGTCTCGGCCGTCCCCGAGCCTGCGATACGCCCCCAAGGCCCTCACGCCACGTGGCTTTGCGGGTACTTGTTACTTAAGGTCGTTGCCCCCTCTTCTGAGCGCCGCATATAATCTGACCACTTCCTCTCGCACAAATGAGGGAATCTGTTCCATGCCTGAGGCCACCGGAGCCGACCGTAAGCGGCAGAGTCAAGAACTCAATATCTTCCACGATGTGGCCAAGGCCCTGACGTCGTCGCTGGACCTCGATTCCATCCTGCAAACCATCATGGAGAAAATGGCAGAGTACTTCCGCCCCGATACCTGGTCGCTCCTGATGGTCGACGAGGAACACAACGAACTCTACTTCGCCATCGCGGTGGGAGATGCAGCCGAAGCCCTCAAGGACGTCCGCCTGAAGGTGGGCGAGGGCATCGCCGGCTGGGTGGCCAAGAACGGCGAGCAGTTGATCGTTCCCGACGTCTACACCGACCCCCGTTTCGCCAAGCGCATCGACGAAGTCACCCAATGGGAGACGCGCTCCATCATCTGCGTGCCCTTGAATTCCAAGCATCGCGTCCTCGGAGTAATTCAGCTGGTCAACGTCGACATGAAAGGCTTCGGCGACCAGGAGATCTTCTTCCTGCAGGCGCTGTGCGATTACGCCGCGATCGCCATCGAGAATTCCCGCGCCGTCGAGAAAATTCAGGAACTCACCATTACCGACGACTGCACGGGACTCTACAACGCCCGTCATCTCTATAAGACGCTCGAAACCGAGGTCTACCGCTCGTCACGCTTCGGCTACGAATTCAGCGTGCTGTTCATCGACCTCGACCACTTCAAACAGGTCAACGACACCCACGGCCACCTCGTCGGCAGCAAACTGCTGGCCGAGATCGGATACCTGATCAAGGCCCAGTTACGCTTGATCGACTACGCCTTCCGCTACGGCGGCGACGAGTTCGTCGTCCTGCTCCCGCAAACCGGAAAAGACCAGGCCCTGCACGTCGCCAAGCGCCTGCGCGACGCCCTCCGGGTCAGCATGTTCTGCAAAGAGGAAGGCCTGAACCTGAACGTGCGCGCCTCGATCGGCCTCGCCACCTACCCCCACGACGCGAAATCTCCGCACGACGTGATCCGCCAGGCCGACGAAATGATGTACCTGGTCAAGAACACGACTCGCGACAATATCGGCATCGCCCAACGCGGAGTGATGAAGTAGCAGGTGTTAGGTCTTGGGTGTTAGGTCTTGGGTGTTAGGTCTTGGGTGCAGGGTCTCTAGGCGTTCGGTGCAAGGGCTAGGTCGATCACAATTTCTCAAATCTGTCATCCCGAGCCAAGTGAGGCGCCAGCCGAACGCCGTCGAAGGACCCCATGCCTGTTGGCGGTACCACCGGCCCGGCGTCGTTTTCTACCACACACTGTTCGCGCGGGCCCTGCCGGTTAACTACTTCCCTCGGCGCTCACGGCTCACTTCTGCTTTGCTCGCTTCTGCAGTTCGACCGCCTTGTCGATCTCTCGCTGCGCCGCCGGGTCCGGCTTGAACGCCACGCTATTAGCGGGGGCGTTGGGATTCACCCCAAAATCCCACACGTAAAGATTCATCCCCTCTTTCGCCAACATCTCCACCACCGCGTACTCTCCGACCGGCAGCTCTTCGGTCGGCGTCAGTTTCACCCATCCACCCGTCATCGGCTGAGAAGTGGTCCGCACAAACTTCGCGTCCTGGCTGATCTTCCCGTACACGGCGACTTTGATATCACCCACAACGCGCTTCTCGCCTTTAGCCTCAAGGCGAGCAATTCGGAAGCGCTCCGTCAGGGGCAAAGGCTCATTCTCTTTCTCTTTCTCACTGGCGGCGGGAGCCAGAGCCGGCGTTTCGCCCTCCTCATTCCGATCCAGATTGACGTAGAGCGCAGGCACCGCCACGTGCGACTGCACCGGAGCATGCTTGCCCGGCACCTCCACAGTCTGGTGGGCGCTAGCGATCGGATTCACCGCGGCCCGCAGAATGTTGCCCTTCATGTTCTTGTTGATCGACCCGCCCCGCTGGTCGATCGGAACCAGTTCCGGTTTATTTTCGTAGGTGTCGAGCAGAAACACGCCGCCTTCTTCAGGAAGCTGCAGCCCGGGAAGCACGTGCGGCGAGCGTGCCTCCTCAGCCTGACGATCCGCTTCCAGCTGCCTGTCGAGTTCGACGGCCTCGGGCGTCGATGCGCCGGCTGCCCGGTCTTTTTCGTATTTCTCGGTGGCAGGCCAGTCCACCATGGACTTGGGCAGCTCCTCCCACTCTCCGCGTTCGGCGCTCAGGTAGCGCACACGTTCGCCCTTCAATTCGTACTTCGTCACCGACTGGTACGAACCGTCTTTCAGGATGAGACGCTTGGCGAGGTCCTGGCCGCGGGCGTCGGGGGATGAAAGTAGGGACAAAACAGCGCAAGTCGCTAGCCAGACGGCGCGAGAGGTAGAGAGACGGAGCATACGCCCAACCCATTTACTCGGATGCAAGCCTGCTGTGGCCAGATGCTTACCTTGTCAGCTTCCAGAATTCTCCCACAAGTCCGACTCCCCGAAACACAGATTCCGCTTCCGCCGCGGCCTTCGGACGCCACTTAGTGCTGAGACGGTCGCCATACCACAACTGCGCCAGCTTCCATCCCTGGGCCAGCGAAAGCGTCCCACCGCGCTGGCGCCCCCACTGCTCGCACCAGCGATCCACGTGCCGTTCCGACCGGAACAGGAGCATGGTGCGTCAGGTGAAAGCGACATCCTTATACCAGTCACGAGCAGGCACTGCGATGTGAATGATCCCATCCGTCGTCAAGAGTCTTCCGCCCTTCACCGTCACCGGCATCGCCAGGTTGCAGCACCCGCACGCCGCGCTGATCCGCGCATCTTTGCCAAGCATGGCGGGAATACCAAGAGCATCCCAGATGCAGTTGCCAAACCAGCTACGCCTGCCCACGGTCACCGGAAACGCGGTAGGGATCGCGGAGAAAGGAGCGACACGCCAGAGTTCCCCGTCTTCCTGCAGCATGAAAGCATGGCTCTCGCTCAAGCGCGCCAGGCTGGCACGAACTTTCGGAATCGTCGTGGCCACAGCCTTTGCGATTTCCGACACGGCAGGGCATCTTCCGCGCCGCAGGAAGTAGCGATAGACGAATAGCCGCAGTCGGCCGTCAAATTGGTCGAGGATTTTGCTAGCTGACAATGCGCTACTCCCATTGATCTGTCATCCCGAGCCACGGACCCGCTTTCAGCGGGTTAAAAGAGCAATGAACAAGCGGCATATGTGGTGCTGCAAACAGGGTGTGGCTGAAGGTATGCTCATAGTCATCATGGTGGTGGGAAGTAGGCCGGCAATGCAATGGTGCTTTTAAGCCCGTTCCCGAGCTTGGTCCCAAGCTTCGTGATTGAAACAGTGGTGACGCGGTTGTGCTGTACAGCTGCGATCCCGATTAGGAGATTACCAGAGAGAAGACGACTTGGCCCACCCCGTGATCGAGGAGAAAAAAGCATGAGTCGCGAGAGAAGCAACAACTGCAAAATTTCGATGGCCATCTTCCTCCGGATGCCCCAGGGTTGCCGCCGGAGCGCTACCCTCACCCACAGCGCAAAAACGAGTTTCGCTTTGCTATGCGGAGCGAGCTGTATCGCATTTTCGGTGTGGACCTGACCGCCATCCCTTCCATCAACGCACTCACCGGCTACACCCTACTGGCGGAACTGGGAACCGACGGGTCGAAGTTTCGCAACCCCCAGGCCTTTGCTTCTTGGGCTTGCTTTTGCCCCCACAATAAAAAGAGCGGCGGGAAAGTTCTCTCTGCCAAAACCCGCAGGACTGGCAATCGCGTAAATCGCGCCCTGCGGCT
>Ga0307479_10005451_pt1 | contig 11645 bp, 5 predicted proteins | sample atmos_gasesECM4C_FD_203743 | JGI IMG/M metagenome (GOLD analysis project Ga0307479, IMG submission 203743) | Hardwood forest soil microbial communities from Morgan-Monroe State Forest, Indiana, United States - atmos_gasesECM4C_515 | ecosystem: Environmental > Terrestrial > Soil > Temperate... | reverse complement strand
CTCCCTTTTTCCCCGATGATCACACGTACTCTCTGACCAACGCCAATGGACAGTAAAAAACGGGCGCCATGAAACTTAGACTCCCCGGCATTCTTCTTGCCACTCTCTTGGCAGCGTGCACGCCTCTGCTCAACGCTCAGAGTTGGACGCTGCTCGGCCCGCCCTCGCGGCATTCGCACTCTGCCGTGTGGGACCCGGTCAGCGCACAGATGATTATTTTCGGCGGCCTCGAAACCTTCACCAATAGCAATCTCAACGATGTCTGGCTGGGCAAGACTGGCACCAACCTCAACGACAGTTTCAGCGCGCTTGCGCCCGCTGGCACGCCTCCGCAGGGCCGGTACGGCCACGTTGCCACCTATGACCCCAACAGCAATCGCATGACGATTTTCGGCGGCGGCCTCGGCCTTCCCGCGCCTTGCGCGAACGATGTGTGGATTCTCGATGCGGCCAATGGAACCAGCGGCACCCCGAACTGGATTGCCGTCACGCCATCGGGCACTGCGCCGACAGCACGTATTTATTCCGGCGGCGCTTACGATCCCTCCACAAATTCTCTGATCGTGTTCGGCGGCAGCGACTGCTCCACCGGATACTTCAACGATGTCTGGGTGCTCAGCAACGCCAACGGCGAAGTAGGCACTCCGGCGTGGACGCAACTCGCGACCACCGGCACTCCGCCCGCAGCGCGCGAGAGCGTTTCCATCGTCTACGATTCGGTCAACAATATTTTGATGATGTACGGCGGCGACGCCGGCGGCTCGCCCTTCGGCGATGTCTGGATTCTCTCCAACGCCAACGGCAACGGCGGCACGCCCACCTGGACTCAACTCTCGCCCACCGGCACGCCTCCCATGGCGCGCACCGGACAGAGCGCGACTTACGATGCTGTGAACAATCGTATGACGGTCTTCGGCGGCATCATCAGCGGAATCACGCTCACCGACTCCTGGGTGCTCACTTTCGCCAACGGCATCGGCGGCACTCCGGCCTGGTCGCAAATTCCAACGCAAGGCACCGCGCCCAGCCTCGCCTACCACAGCGCCGTCTACGATTCCAAACTCGATAACCTGTACGTCTTCGCCGGCAAGAGCAGCGCCGACAAGCTGAATACCAACGATCATGCCTTCACCCTGCAGGGCGCGAACGGCATCTCCACCAAGGGATTCAAATGGTTTCTCGGCGGACCGCCGGTGCGCTATTCGCACGCGTCTTTCTACGATTCCGTAACCGGTGGCCTCTTCGTCTTCGCCGGGGCGCATTCCGGCACTCTCCTGTTCAACGACTACTGGAAAGCCTCAAACGTAACCAGTTCCTCGAATCTCACCTGGACTCAACTGCTTCCCAAGGGGACCAAGCCCTCGTCGCGTTTCGGCCACACCGGGCTCTACGACAGCACCAGCAACCGCCTCATGGTATTTGGCGGAGGCACTTCCAGCACCTGCTTCAACGACTACCACGTGCTGCAGAATGCCAACACGCAAGGCGGCACCATGACGTGGGTTACGGTTACGCCAACGGGCACGCTGCCCGGCGTTCGCATGCGTCAGGCTTCGGTCTACGACGCGAGCACCAACACGCTGATCATCTTCGGCGGCTTCAACTGTAAGAGCACGTACTACAACGATGTCTGGACTCTCAGCAACGCCAACGATCTGACGGCAATTCCGAAATGGACGCAGCTTCCCACCACCGGCACCAAACCCTCGGTCCGGCAAAACAGCAGCGCGATCTACGATCCGTCCACGAACTCGCTGATTATTTACGCAGGGGATAAAGGCGGCACGCCCACGGGAGACATCTGGATTCTCTCCAACGCCAACGGCAACGGCGGCTCTCCAACCTGGACACAGTTGACCCCATCCAACAGCGGGCCGGTAGCGCGCTCCAGCCACACCGCGACCTACGACGTCGTGAATAATTTAATGACGATCTACGCCGGCTTCGACGGCACCAACATCCTCAGCGACACCTGGGTCCTCTCCGGCGCCAACGGGCAAACCGGCACGGCCACCTGGACGCAGCTGCCCTCAGGCCAAGTGCGCCGCTATCACAGCTCTATCTACGATCCGGCCTCGAACCAGATGGTCACCTTCGGCGGCGCCACCGGCACCAAGCCGCTCAATCCGTCGTCGGATGTTTACGTGTTGAGCCATGGCAATGGCCTGAAGTAGCGCCGCCGTCTCGGCGGCTGTCCAGCGGGCCTCGCCGCATTTATATTGTGAGACGAGTGATTTGCGTCGCCGGAGGGACGCCTGATAATAGCCGGCGCTTTCAGTGCCGGGGAAGCGTTGGAAACGGAGAAGCGTCCCGCAGGGACGCTTGAACCCAGCCAGCAAAACGGGGCAGCCGTAAATCGGGCCGCCACGAACGGTCGAACTCACACGCTGTTAAGGCAACGCCGCGCTTTCCAGCAAAATCGGCTTGGCGCCGATCTGTATAGTCGAACCGGCGGATGTGTTGGTCGAGGTATCGGTCAGGTCGAGATACCGGGTGTATCCCGCGGGCACTGTGTAGCTCGAAGTCCCGCAGGTTCCGTTTAAGCAATCCTGCCCTGCATCCCAGACCGTGAGCGCCTGATAGCCACTCGCGCGCGTGAATCCGCACGACCAGACACTGCCGTTTGCGGTGCAGGGGCTACTCAACGTCGCGCCGAGGATCCATTTTGATACTTCGCTCCAGGCGCTGGCGGCTTCTGTAGGACCATTCGACGCGGTCCACAGCGCACCGCCGAAAGTTTGCGTGGCGTCCCACCGGTACCAATACACTCGATCGACGCCTAACGATGCCTGCAGCAGGAAGGTGCGCGCCAGAAACGCCGCTTGTCGGTCAGGATCCTCGAATCCCTCATCAGGAGCTTTGCCCCAACTGTCTTCCGTGTTGATCCACGGCTTGCCACCTGCCTCGAGCGGAAAGCTCTGCACGGTGCCATTCAGGTCCGTCACGACCGTGGTTACATCCTCAGGGTTGGGGCAGGGATCGGAAGATGACTTCGTGCTCACGTAACCGTGGAAGCCAATCGCATCGGCAAATGTTCCGCCACTATTCCCGCCAACGACCGTACCGAAGTAGTTGGAAAGCCGAAGCGAGACCTCATTGAGAACCGTATGCGCGCCTACAGGCGATGGAGTAACGATCTTAGCTGCTGTGTTTAGCCCAGTCCCGTTGGGGAAGGTACTGTTCGGATTGCACGACTTGCCCGCCGGCGGTCCTTCCACGATGCAGCGCGCATCCTGCTCCATGCGCACTAATTGCGCGGGCGTTCCTGTCCAGAAGAGCGGAATATTCCACTCATTCCAGATCTCAAAGTACTTGATCTTACTTCCGTACTGTACGTTATTGCGCTGGGCGACCGCCGTTACCCAATCGATCCAGCTTTGGTCAGCGCCGCTTCCGTCGCTGTTCAAATCGGCGGGCGGATCGCATTGTCCCGGCCCACCCTGAGGGCTGGTGTCGTAGGCGCAGGTGCTGTCATTTGGGTTGGAGGATGCCCATGTCGGGGTACGGGCCAGGTTGTAGAGCAGGTCTCCACTCGACGGGGCGTTCACGAAATTGTCCAGGTTGGTCCAGTCATATTGACCGGAAGCAAAATTAATTTGCGCCCAGCCGGTGCTCGTGTCCCATAGACGCAGGCTCCCATAGGGAACGGTCACGGTCGATATAAGGTCGGCGCTCCCTACGTGCAGATCCATATAGCTGGAAGAAACCGTTTTGCCGAGCCCTGCGGTGACATTGCCTGCTGAACTCGTGATTGGAGCGGGCGCTGCGCAAGATGCACCGCCACCACCGCCGCCACCTCCACCGGGGATTTGGCGAAATGATGCGCCGCCGCCACCGCAGGCTATGAATCCGGCCAGCGTGGCCAGCGTAACCATTGCGCGGAGATACCCCAAACCGGCGAATTTCAAGTTGGAGGAGGGGCTTTTCGACATGTTTTGAGTTCCTTTTGGTTCGTTTCCTGCTTTTACTCCGATGAGCAACTCTATATAACTCCAGAACTTTCACTTAGTTGCGGCCTAACCTCCGCACGGCGGACCGTGTCCTTTTTTTATATCCAGGAAGCGCGAGCAAGCCATGAACGAAACTGGCCCCGCTCGGTGCCACGACGGTTGCAAGTCTAGCAGAACGCACGGCCGCAGCAATTCGGAGGACCCGCTAAGTGGCAGGAGCCGGAGAACTTAGCAACAAACATTCTTCTCACAAACCATAGACTCCATGCAAAATTCTTCATCTTGACAGCAGGGGTGAAGGCGGCGAAACTGAGGCTTCTCGCGTTGGCATTTGTATTCCTCCCCGCCTACCGAGCACAGCCCTAAACAGTGCTGTTTAAACGGTTTCGGAAGGCTAGCAGCATGGCCGCTAGTGGGGATCCCAGCAGTTGCCAGCAACACACATAAGATCGGCCAACCACTCGTCACTCTATCTTAGAGGGAGATCATTCGTGAATACTCGCCAGCACACAGCCCCTTTTCGAGGCATGCAAATGTCGCGCCGCTTCACCCTAATCTTAGCCGTGATCCTCACGTTCTCGCTGGGCGCTTCCCTGGCGCTGGCTCAAGTTCCTGTGATCAACAATCCCCTGGTTCCAGAGCAGAAGGCTCCCGGCTCGGCCACCTTCACGCTGACCGTAAATGGCTCTGGCTTTGCATCGAACGCCGTGGTGAAGTGGAACGGCACTGCGCTCACGACGACATTCGTGAAGAGTTCGCAGATCACCGCGTCGGTTCCGGCGTCCGATCTGGTCACCGCCGGCACGGCGACCGTCACTGTCAGCAATGGCAGCGGCGTGGCCTCGAATCAGGCGCACTTTCAAGTGGTAAAGAATGGCTACACGCAGGCCTTCAGCAATCTGAACTACGCCACCGACACGACGCCGCAAGACGTGGTCGCGGCCGACTTCAATGGCGATGGATTTGTTGATCTGGCGGTCGCCACCGCCAACAACAGCGTCTCCGTCCTGCTGGGCAACGGCACCGGAGCGTTTCCGTCGCACGTGCAATACGCCGTGCCCGGCGACCCGGTTGCCATCATCGCCGGCGATTTCAATGGCGACGGCAAGATCGACTTGATTACCGTCGACCAATTCCAGAGCGAGATCTCAGTGCTGCTGGGCAATGGCGACGGCACCTTCGCGGCCCACAAAGAATATGCAACCGGCACCAAGCCGGTGGCTTTGGCCGTAGGCGACTTTAATGGCGACGGCAAGCTCGACATCGTGGTGTGCGACAACAACTCCAGCCAGATTTCGGTTCTTCTGGGCAACGGCGACGGCACCTTTAAAGCTCACAAGGAATACAACGTCGGCGTCGGGCCTTCGGGCGTAGCAGTTGGCGACTTCAACGGCGACGGCAAACTCGATCTCGCCGTGGCCAACAACGGCGACAACACCGTTTCCATTCTGCTCGGCAACGGCGACGGTACTTTCCAGACTCAGGTTACCTATCCCACCGCCATCGCCCCCAACAGCATTGTGGTTGGCGATTTCAACGGCGATGGAGTGCTCGATCTCGCCGCAGGCACATCGAACAAATCCGTTTCGGTCCTGCTGGGCGTCTCCAACGGTACGTTCCAGAATCACAAGGAGTACACCATCGGTGCGAATGCCACGGTGGTGGCTGCCGCGGACTTGAGCTCCAACGGAAAACTGTCTCTGATCTCGGCCAACTTCAACGACAACTCAGTCTCCGTGCTGGGTGGAAACGGCGACGGCACGTTCAAGTCGCAAGCCGTTTTCCCGGTCAACGGTGGGCCAACCGGCTTGGCAGTAGGCGATTTCAATAACAACGGCAAGCTCGACATCGCCGTGGCGACCTCGGGCGGAAACACAGTTTCCATCTTGACCGACAGCCCGATTACGGTTTCTCCGGGCCTGCTCAGCTTCGGCACCCAGACTTCGGGCTTCAAGAGCGCGCCCAAGACCGTGACGGTGAAGAACACCGGCACCACCGCTTGGACGATGGGAACGATTTCCTTCGCGGGAACGGACAACACAGACTTCAGCCAGACCAACACCTGTCCTGCGAGCCTGGCCGCAGGCACGTCCTGCACCATCTCTGTCACTTTCGAACCTACGGGTTGCGAAACTGCCGACGCTCAGGTCCTGATCACGACCGGGAATGGCGCCGAATATGGCAACGTGCTGACGGGCACGGGCAACACTCCGATCACGCTGTCGCCGCGCACCCAGACGTTCCCGACCACGCTGCTCGGCACCAAGAGCGCGGGGAAGACAAACACCTTCACCAACAATAGCGGCATCAACCTGTTCTTCAGCAAGATTGATCTGGAAGGCGTTAACCAGAACGACTTCAGCTTTACGACCACTTGCGGCAACAACAACGGGGTTCCGTTGACGCCGGGCGCAAGTTGCACTTCGACCACGTTCTTCAGTCCAACCGTTAATCCGGCGGTGAACGAGACCACAACGTTTGTCTACTACGCCAACATCTGCCTGGTGAAGCAGGGCTTGCTAATCAATGGCGAGGGAACCGCAGTGAAAGTCACTCCCGCGTCGATCACGTTCCCAACAACGAAGGTCGGCAGCACCAGCACAGGGGTCGTTACTTTCCAGAACGCCGGCAATACCACGATGAGTATCAGCAGCGCCAGCTTCACTGGCACAATGAACGTATTCAGCATTAAGAGCAACACCTGCAACTTCGTACAGGGCAGTGGCGGAAGCGTTCCGCCCAACTCGAGTTGCACGTTCACCCTGCAGTTTGCCCCGACGGTGACGGGAACCCAGACGGGGACCTTCAGCATCGGCGATCCAGATATCACTGGACCGCAGAAGGTTTCACTCTCCGGTACGGGCGACTAAGCCAGTTACGGGCGTACGAACTCGGGGCGGATTTTAGAGAGTTCAACTCCCCGGAATCCGCTCCTTTTCTTTTGCTCGTCATTCTGAATGGAATCAACGACTTGCCTCTAAGCTATTGATAACATTGGTTAATATTTCGATGCCGTAAGAGCCATCGAATCATATAGTTATCCCTAAGTTATTGATTACAAGTGCCCCGGCCTTCGCCGCAAGAAGCCGGGACTGGCGTTCAAAACCACGCGTAGGATGCCCCGTAGTGAGCCTAGGAAGCCCGCGGAGCGATGATCGTGCCCTCAGGCAGCCCGGAGGTCACCCCGGGGCGCCAAGGGGCTTAAATCGCTTTTAATCGAGAAATTATCTGCAAGCTAAGTTCGACGACCGTAGTGCCGGCGGACGCCGGCGCTATGCTGGCCGCGCTAGGGACGATATATCCACGTCTTCGCTGTGCTTGCGCCTTTGGCGTCGGCGCCGCCGAAGATTCGCGTGCTGCCGTCCATGAGCTGGATTACGGCTGGATAATAACGCGCGGCGTCGAGACTGCCGGCCACAGTGCGAAACAGTCCCGTCTTTGGATCGTAAATTTCAGCGGAGGCCGCGCCGCCTACGATCAGAACTCTGCCATCAAGCAGCGCGGTCGAGTCGGGAAGCCTGGAGCGCGCTTCGTTCAACTTTCCAGTCGGGAGGAAAGCTCCCGTATGCGGATCATAGATTTCTGCGGTAGCGAGAGCGTTGCTGCCGCCAGGTCCGCCGGCGATCAATACCTTGCGATTGCCCAGCAGCGCCGACGTGTGACTGGACCGGGCCTCGTAGAGGCTGCCGGTCGCGGTGAAAGTATTTGTCTTGGGATCGAAAATTTCAGCGCTGGCCAGTGCGGTGTGATGGGCGCCGGTTCCGCCCACGATCAGAACGCGGCCGTCAGAGAGCAGCGTGGCGCTGTGAGTGGCACGGGCGGTGGTCATCTTGCCGACCAGCGTCCACCTGCCGGTCAACACGTCGTAGGTTTCCGCGGAGTCGAGCGGCTGATTTCCGTCTTCGCCTCCGGTAACAAGAATTTTTCCCGTGCGCAGCGTCGTACACGTGGGACGAAAGCGGCGGGCATGCATGTTCCCGCGCACCGTGAACTTTCCGGTTTCGTAGTCGTAGTCTTCGCTGCTGGCAAGTGCAGCGCCACCGCGAGTCCTGCCTCCGGCAATAATTATTTTTGAGTCCTCGAGCACGGCCGCAATGTGGCCTTCCCGCGGAACTGACATTTTTCCGGCCGCGGAAAATTTCTCCGTCGTGGGATCGTAGACTTCCGCAGTGGCAAGGGTCAGCCCGTGCGATTGCCTGCCGCCCACGATCAGCACTGTGAAGTCGGGCAGGATCGTGGCGGTGTGCCCAGAGCGCGCGATGGTCATGTCGCGGCCAGCGGTGATTGTGCCCACCGGCAGAGGCGGATGTTTCGGGGGTGAGGTTTGCGAATTCGCCAGGCACAAGGCCAGCGCGAACAGAATGCAGGCACGCGCGGGGGATTTTCGTCGCGAAACTTTCAGCGGGCGTATCAAACAAGCAGTTTATTGGAGCCGGGAGGAGCGCTTCAATTATGTTCCGTGGTTCAAAAAGCAGTGGCCAGGGGTCAGTGGCCAGTGGCCAGTAAAGTCAAAGGCGGCTCAATTTGTTAGGGAAGCGAAACGCGACCGCGGGTTTTAACTGGCCCCCGACCCCTGGCCACTGGCCACTGGTTCTCAATCTATCCCGTAAATATTGATGTAGCCCTGCGCCGGGCCGCCAGTTGCTCCCACAAAGACCTGTCCGTTGGCGACAGTTGGGACTGTGAATTTGACTGCAGTGCCCACGGGCTGGTCTGCGGTGGAGACGCGGTCGCAAGGCGCGCCCTGTCCGTCCGTGGTGAACAGGCAGGTAAGGGTTGCAGCGTCAAAGGCCCACAGATTTGCCGGGCCACCGTTCTTGCTGCTGGCATTGCGCGCGTCGATTAACCAGACGATAGCCTTGTTGGACGCGTTGCTGGGCGAGGAAACGCTGGGCGTGGGTCCCGGCCAGCCAAAGGTGTGTGCAGACTGCGCCGTCGGTGTGGTGCAGAAACCTGCGCCGGTGGTTCCGGTGCAACTGTTGCCGTTGGGATAGAACTTGAACTGCTTGAGCGGGAGATTCTTGCCAACCCAGTAGGCATAGCCAGAGTAGTTGGTGCCGCCGGTGCCATAGCTCCACCAGGCGGGAGCGCCCCAAATGCCGCATTCCACTGAGGACGTGGTCTGATAACAAAGAGGGCCTTTCAGATATTGGATAACCTTGTCGGCGTTGCCGCCGTTGTATCCGCCCATGTAGCCCTTATCGACCTGCAGCAGATAAACGCTGCCTTCCTTGCCGGCCTGGGCGAGAAGGTTCTGCGGAGTACCGCTGGACTGGAAGGGAAGCAACATCACGCCGCCGGAACCGAGGTCGTAATCCGTATTGTTGCGCGACTTCCAATCGAAGGGCGTGAAGAAGTCCTGCACGGAAAACGTTGCCGGAGTGCCGGACAATTGCATGCGCAGAATGGAGTTGCCATAGTCGCACGGAGTCTGGCTGCAGGAAGTGGGCTTGTCGTTGGGCGGCGTGCTCACGTTCACATTGGCGTCGCCGTTGCCGATGGCGAGATAAATGTGGCCGCTGCTGTCGAGAGCCGGGCCGGAAGATCCCTGCCAAATGCCGCCTTCATAGCTGGTATCGGAGGGAACCGAGGTCCAGATGCTGGTCTGGGTGAGCGCGTTCTGCGCCGAGTTGAGCTGATAAGCCATCATCCAGCCGTTGTAGGGGAAGTTCGCGGAATCGCAGTGCGCCGCCCAGGTGATCAGGACTTGCGGATTCTGTCCGGTCACCGGCACCGCAACCAGCGCGCTGCGCTGGTTCTCGTTGCGGGCGTAATCGCTGTCAAAAGTGATGGTGACGGTTCCGTTCTTGTAGGTTCCACCAATCGCGATCGAGGCCTTGGTGCTGCCATCGATTACGCTGAGGGCGTACAGCGTCTGGAGGTAAGTGACCGGAGAAGCCTTGGTCTTGGTTCGGGCCACCAGATAGAGAACACCCGACGTGATGGTGTTGTTGGCGCCGGTGTTCTGGCTGATATCGATGACCGGCGTGCCCATGATGCCGATGTCGCCGGGACTGGGCAGGATGTCGGTGCAATTGGTCAGGTCGACGGAGGCGTCCATATAGGTGTATCCGGTGGGAACAAGACTGACCTTCCAGATAATTTTCCCGGTCGCGCCGTTGACGGCGTAAACCGCATCCTGCTGGGTGGCCACGTAGACGACGTTAGAGTATGTGGTGCCGTTGATGACCACGTTGGGCAACACCAGGGGCTGCGCATAAACTGCGCCGTTTACCTGCAGCGAAAACTGTTTGTGCAAGCTCTTGCCTGTGGTAGCCGTAATCACAGTTTGCGTGAGAATGGATCCGTTGGGATTGAATCCGCGGCGGCTGACTCCGCCCTGAAACGTGGTGTAGCAGACGTTGGCGCCGGAAGCAGTTGGGCAGCCCGTCACCGTGGAGTCGAGGTTCTGAGCGCCGGCCTCCGCTGCCACCAGGAGAATGGAACCGAGCACACTAACGGCGATGCGGCCAGAGCTTGCTGCGAAGTGGAGCTTCAGAATACCCTCCGGTGGGGGCTGGAACTTACGCCCAAATGTAAGGCGGCGGGAGCGCAGGGTCAAGAGTGAAAGTTCTTGCAGGGTATGGAAAGGCGTGCTGGCTGCCCGAATCAGAACCAGAGTGGGCGGGCCAGTGTGAAAATTTCTGCATCTTGACGGGGCGCTCCGTCCCGGCATACAAACATAAAGCCAGTGTGAACAGCCGCGCTTCTACGCTCCCCCCGTACGGCGGCGGTCCTAAACCATATGGTCCCTTAGCAACTTGAAATTGGCCGCAAGAGTTTGCCTTTGCGTTCCTGGAGGCCGTCATGAGTTCGCGCTTTACCGCCCGCAGATTTTCCCCCGCCTGCACTTCTTCGACATCTTGTGTTTGCATTCTTGCGCTGCTGGCCGGCGCGCTGTTGATTCTGCCGCAAGCGAGCGCGCAGGCGCCGACGCTGAGTTTCACGCCCTCGAGCGTGACGTTTTCCAGCATCGTGGTGAACACGACTGCGACCACGACGGTGACGGTGAAAAATACTGCCACAGGCGTGAACCCGGTTACCTTCACCAGCATTGCCTTGACCGGATCCTCTTATTTCACGCAGATGAACACTTGCATGTCCAGCAAACTGGGCACGGGAAAGACGTGCCCCGTCACCGTGAACTTCACGCCCCTGACGACGGGGACATTCACCGGCACAATAACGTTTACTGACAATGCAGCGAAGAGTCCGCAAACCGTCAAGCTGACCGGCTCGGCCATCCAGGGCGGCACCATCAATGTGATCCAACACATCGTTTTCATTATTAAGGAAAACCGTAGTTTCGATAATTATTTCGGCACGTTCCCTGGTGCGAACGGCGCGACCAGCGGCAAGGTCTCAAACGGAAACACGATCACGCTGGGGCACACTCCCGACCGCGTGCGCGACATGGGGCACGCTTGGAACGACACCATCACCGCGGTGGATGGTGGCCTGATGGATAAGTTCGACCTGGTCCAACACGGCAACGTCAGCGGCGATTACATGTCGATGACGCAGATGTATCAGTCCGATATTCCCAACTATTGGAATTACGCGCAAGCTTTCACCTTGTCGGATGCCACGTTCTCCTCGACAAAGGCAGCCAGCTTTTCCAACCACCTTTACACCATCATGGCCGACGGGGCGGAAACGATTTCCAACCCCACCGAGCCGGGCCATCCGCAGTAT
>Ga0307479_10005450_pt1 | contig 11645 bp, 8 predicted proteins | sample atmos_gasesECM4C_FD_203743 | JGI IMG/M metagenome (GOLD analysis project Ga0307479, IMG submission 203743) | Hardwood forest soil microbial communities from Morgan-Monroe State Forest, Indiana, United States - atmos_gasesECM4C_515 | ecosystem: Environmental > Terrestrial > Soil > Temperate... | reverse complement strand
CATCGGCCGGTGGGACCGCACGTCGGCTTTTGGAACAAGGTCGTTGATTCCAGGAATCTCGATGTTCGATCCACCATGGAATGATGATGGCCCTTCTTCCAGCCAAGCGGGACGGTAGCCTCTTTGATCTTGCGCTCCACCGTTGGAAGCAGCCGATTCGAAAACATGTTCGCAGTCCAAGCTCCCAAGCTCTGGTCTCCCGAGCCCGGCACCTCGTCTGAGGCTGTTCGGGGTCAGGAGATTCGCTCCGAGTGGTGGGGTTGAAGCAATGCTATGCGGAAGTAATGCCTCCGGATTCGTCGCGATAAACGCGCTTATTGGAAACTGACGCATCACCAACCGCCGCCGAAACCGCTTGACTTGTGGTTACCAACATGATAAAATAACTACGTTAGAATCAGGGGACTTAGGCTGTGACAGTCACCGAGGACCAGGACGCCTCACCATCCCCGGCCCGCGCCCAGTTAGGCGCCGGCCGGCAGCACCTCCCTCCTAATCGACAATCTAATCGCGGAGTTTCGAAATTAGAATCGACGCTAAGTCCCGCAGAATCAGGTATTAAAGATTTTCTAAGCGTCACTTTTGGTCGCCCTGTGTTTTTCGCGGGCCACGCTCCGCAGCAAAAAGAAAAAGGCCCGGGATTGCTCCCGGGCCTTTCGTTTCTAAGGCAAGTGACTGCGTGCGATCAGAGTTGCGCGCGGCGGACCATGTGCATGGACTCGGCGGGCCGCGTCTTTTCGATCGAGACGGGAACGCTGATCTCGGAGCCCTTGCGGAAAACACCGAGGTTGACGGATTTCGCGTCGCTTTTGTCGCGCAACTGCTCGCGCAGCTCGGCGAGCGAACGAACCGGCTTGCCGTCCACCTTCACGATGACGTCGCCGGCTTTCAATCCCGCTTTTTCGGCGGCTGTTCCGGAGCGAACTTCGCGGACCAGAATCCCGGCATTATTCGGCGCGCCGAAATACTCGCCCAGCTGGCCGGAGAGGTCTTCCGCGCTGATGCCCAGCATGGGCGTATGCATGTCCATCGTGCTGAAGATTCCGGGCTCTTGCATGTTGAAGTCGAAGTTCGGGGTTTTGAACGCGTACACGTTGCCGAAATCGCGCATCTTCCCCTCCATCTTCTTCTGGAAGAAGGCGCCGCGGTCGCCCATCTCGACGGAAATATTCTGCGTGGCGCCGTTGCGGGAGATGGTGAGCGCAATGGTGCGGCCCGGAGGCGTCTCGCGAACCAGGCGCCGGAACTGCACGGTGCCTTCGACGGCCTGGCCGTCGTATTGCGTGATGACGTCTTTCTCCTTCAATCCCGCTTTCGCGGCAGGGCTGTCGGGCTCGACATCGGCCACGACTACTCCGCGCGCGGAGGAAAGCCGCAGGTCTTTGGCCGTCTCGGGCGTCACTTCGTTGATTTCGATGCCGAGCCAGCCGCTTTCGCTTTCGTCGGACTGGAAGAAAACGTGCGGCTCGACCTTTTCCTGGATTTCTTCCTGGACGCGGTCCGAAATCCCGCCGGCGAGCTCCGCGGCGCGGGAAGCAAGCTTCTCGGCGCGCTCCTCGAGGTCGCCCTTGTTGACTTCGAACTGGGCCGAGAGACTCCGCAGCTTTTCAAGTTCGGGCGAACTCATCTCGACCTCCTTGGCGATGCGGGCCTGCAGTTCGGCAAGCTCCGGCTGCAGGCTCTGCTGGATAGTACGAGCCAGGTCGCTCAATTGTTCCGCGGAAGAATTGGGTTCGGCGCAAGCTTCCGGCGTGGTGGGTGTCTTGGGGGTTGCGGGTTTCGATGGCGCCTGGGCAGAAGATTGGCCCGGCACGGCGGCCGGGGCGCTGCCGAAAGTAAGAAGTAGCACTCCCAGGCCTGCCAACTTTGAGAGAGCAATATGCGTCATGGATTCGTTCCTCGCTTTCGAGAGATTACGCCCCGTTAAATACCCGCCCCTTAAACGCCTGGAGGTTTCGCCAGCAGGCGAATACCGCCGTTCACGGTACGAACCGAAATCTCGCCGCCGCCCGTTCCCAGCCGGGCGCGAAAAGCGCGCGCGGCGGGAGAACCCGCCGTGGAGGTCATGGGCAATTCAGAGTAGAACTCGCCATTCATGTTCAGAACTCTCAGATTGGCGCGCGCGTCGGACGGAAGACCGAGAACAACCGAGCCGTTTACGGTCTCGATGTTCATGGGGCCGCCGTCCAGGAGGTGGGTAAGCTCGAGGCGCAGATTGCCGTTCGTGGTCTTCGCGCTGAAACGGCCCGAGCTATTGAGCACTTCGACGTTGCCGTTCACGGAGCGAAGTTCCCCGGCGCCTTCAACACCGCGAACAACGACACTGCCGTTGACCGTCTCAATGCTGCCGAGGAGCACGCGGTACGGCACATGGATGTGATAGTCCACGGCGACCTCGACGCCTTCGCCCTTGGGATAGCGCGTGCGGACGGTCACTTGCCCCGGTTCGCTGACCACTTCGATTGTGACGCGCTCGAGATCCTGAGAATCATTCGTGGACGTCTTCACGGCGCGCACTTCGACCTCGTCCTTGTCCCAGCCTTCCACCTGCACCGATCCATTCACATTTTCGAGAAGAAAACTGCCGCCCTCGGAAAGCGGGTAGGTTTTGTGGAAAGTCTCATTGGAAGCAAAGCCCGGAGACGAAATGGAGAGAACGACTGCGACGGCCAAAAGCGCACGCGCCGCCGCCCGGGCAAGCCCCGAATAGTCCTGGAGAGAACTCCTCCGCATCTTCATACGCACGGTACGCCCCCTCACTTGGAAATTCCGCTGTCCCTGGATCCATCAGCCCGCGCTGACGGATCGCGGGCCGAATTCCGATGTGTTGCAGGCATCGTGCCAAGTAGGGGCGCAGCCCGCCTGCCGGACGGGCAGGCAAGCAGCGCCCCTAGGAAAAACCAATCGCGCCGGGGGCAGAGCGCTCGTTTACGGCTGGTCTTCCTCGGAAGACCGCTCGACGAGCTTGCGCATTTGCGTCTCCAACTTCCGCTGGAGTTCCGCCATCTGCTCTTTGTAAATCTGAACCTGCTTGTTCGTGTCACTCATCATCACGCGGATATTTCCGGTGACGGTACGCAAGCGGAGGACTTCGCCGCCGCCGTTCAGGGGACCTTCGGCGCGGACCGTGCGCGGGCCATCCGGCCCTCCGTTGTAGACAACTTTGAGCGGGAACGCCGGGTCAACGATTACGCGGTGCTCTTCCCCTTGCTGGATCTGGGCGTCAATGGTGACCGGCAATTGCCGCGGGATGTATACGACGATGTCGCCGCCGGAGGATTCGAAGTCGCATGCACCGGATTTCTTGGGCGGGGATACGAACCATGCCGTAATCCCGCCCGCGCTGGTGGAGGCTTTCACGGCACCATCCACCTGCGTCAAATAAATGCTGCCGCCACCCGTTTCGAGATTCGTGGGACCCGAGAGGCGCACGACGCGAATTCCGCCTCCGCCTGTTCTGGCACGTACCAGACCAGCCGCTTCGCCGACCTCAATTTGCCCGCCGCCCGTGGTGGCCACGAGCTCCGTGCCGGAGTGCTCGAGGGACACATTGCCACCCGCAGTTTCGAGCCGCGCCACGCCTCCGACCGATGCAACGCGGATGTGTCCGCCGCCGGTGTGAAGCATGGCGTCGCCTGCAACCGCTCCGACGCTGATATGGCCGCCGCCCGTGGTGGCAACGAGTTCGCCCGCTACGTTCTTAACGGTGATGTGCCCGCCGTCCGTTTCCAGGCGCGCGGGCGCGCCGATATTTCCGGCAAGAAGATTGCCACCCCTCGTGGCAAGCGTCACGCGGCCCTTGACGTCTTCCGTTTCAATGTTGCCGCCGCCGGTGGATACATCCAGGCTGTAGTTCCTGGGAATGTTGACTTCAAACGTCACCCAGAGGCGCCCGCTGCACTGGCGTGCTGAAACGTGGCCCTTGAGAGAGACGCCGTCCTGGATTTCGACTCCGCTGACGGTAAACTTGGTGAGAAGAGTTTTCGCGTCCTTCTGCGACGCGTCCGTTTCGAGATGAACGTGATAATCCACCTTTCCCGAATTCTGCGTGCGAATGACGACGTTACCGAGGTCGGTGGAAAGATGCAGGTGCAGCCCATCGCGCGTGGCGATCGAGCCGTTCAACTCCGCAGTGAGGTGCGGGCCGGAGCTATCGCGATTTCTGGCCTTGTCTCTCGCGGCGAAGGCGGGAGAGCACAGAACGGCTGCGGCAAGCAGAACGGAAAAAACTTGAACCGCACGCGCAGGCTCTTGGGCTGGCTGCGAGTTTCGCATGGTCAGAATTTCTGGCGCGGGCCAAGATCGCGAATGGCGGCCGCGCTCTGGAGACGGATGTAAGTGCTGGGATCCTTCTTCATGCGATCGCGCAGGACGGCGAGCATGTGATCGTCGGACTCGACCTTGCCATCCGCGGCGAGTTCGCGCAGAGCGTTGATGGCTTCGATTCGAACGCCGGGGTTCTGGTCGTCCACAAGGGCATCGAGCAAAGTCTGGCGAATCAGATCCTGGGGCTCCGCGCCGTTCAAGGCCTCGAGCGCCTTCAGGCGCACGGCGGCATTGTGGTCCGTGTGCACGGCATGGCAGAGAGCGGAGCGCACGTCGGGATCATTGTTGCGCATGCGGAGGAGGTCCACGGCGTCGAGCCGCACCTCGGGATCGAAGCGATCGTTGTTATGCAGGACGTAGAGGAGGACGCGCTTTACGTCGTTATTGTTCACAGTGCCCTGCACGGTCATAGGCTGTTGCGCCTTGAGCTGCAATTCCACGCGCGGCAGTTCGCTGCTGCCGGAGGGAAACACGTTGATTCCGGCGACGTCGGCGGTATGCAGGTCGAGAGTGCCCAAAGACGAAGGAGCGGGCGGGTTTGTTGATTTCATCGCGACTGCTTCTGTTCCTGCGGTATCGGCGGTGGCGGAAGACGCGCTGGAAGGCGGGAATGCGGCGGGATGGCGCAAAAACCGCGGAGCGAGGACTCCCACCGAGAAGCCAAACATAAGAAGCAGCGCCGCTGTCCATGCGGGGCGCGGCGAAACCCAATTCGTGGGAAGCAAAACGCCAACGGTGCGGCGTACCCAGCCGCGCTCTTCTTCACGGTCGAGGGCGTCAACCAACTCGGCGCGGCAGGCTGTGAGCAGCGCAGCGTCGGGCTCGCTACGGTTCTCCGACAGGACCGAAAGCAGATCTCTTTCGCGAGCGAGCGCTGCGGTACAGACGGCGCAATGCTTCAGATGATCAGCCACCTCAGCCTGCTCGGCTACATCCAATTCCTCGCCGGCGGCAAGAAGCACAAGATATTGCTCGAATTCACCACACGCCGCACTCTTCATTTTCTCAGTCAAGTCGGCGGCCGTCTCCTCGTTGTTCTGCATCTTTCTCCCGTCCGCCCCTACCGCATGAAATTCAGGTTCGCCCGCAGCTTGCGCGTGGCGCGAAACAGCGAATTCTTCACCGTTTCTTCCGACGTGCCCAGCATGTCGCCGATGGCCCTCAGCTTCATGCCCTGATAATGCTTCATCTCGAAAACAACTCGCTCACGGGGCGAGAGCCGTTCCAGCGCCGTCTGGATGTGCTCGCCTAATTCCTGGCCGAGCAGCCGCTTTTCCGGATTGGCAGCGGCACTTACTTCCGGCTGGCGATCGAAGAAATCGCGCGTCCCGCCGTCCGCTTCTTCCGGCACCGGGGCCTGATCCTCGCGACGGCTTGTGCGGCGGCGCAGGTGATCGAGCGCCACATTCGTCACAATGCGGTACAGCCAGGTATAGAAGCTGCACTCGAACCGGAAGCGGTGCAAGTTCCGGTACACGCGCAAGAAAGCTTCCTGGTAAATGTCCCGCGCGTCCTCGGACCGGTGGACGAGATTCAAAGCCAGACGCAAAACTTCGCGATCGTAGCGGCGGACAAGGTCCTCGAACGCCAGGCGGTCGCCCGCCTGCGCATTGCGCACGAGTGCCTGCTCTTCCGCCAGTTTCACCGCGGCTGCCTGGCGCGCATCTCCCTGGAGTGCGACGCTGATCCCCATCGTGTGAGAGGCCGGCTCGGTTTCGCTCCCGTCGTGCCCTGGGCTACCGGGTTTGCGAAGCCCGCTTGCTCCGGCATCGAGCCTTTCTTCAGGTCCCGCTTCCATAGACGATGGAAGTGGTCGTTGGTGAGCGGTTGCGGATGCTATTTTCCCACTATCGGACAGGGGGCTCAAGACGTACCTCGCAACGACATTGCAACTCTCTGTGGCGGCAGGATTTAAATACGTACGGCGACCGGAAGCTGGCCGCTTCAACTTCGCGTCGTTTCTACAGGCAGGTTATAATGCAAGGACTCAGCCAATCAAAAACCACGGCAGGATAGGGACGTAAACACGCCTCCGCGCACAGAGCGATGGTATAAAACGTAAGGCCTTAAGGTTGATGATGAGGCGTTGCTGCGGGCGGTTCGTCGTATCCAGATGACAATCTCATTGGCCAATCCGGTGAAATACCTGCGAGGCGTGGGCCCGCAGCGCGCCGCGGCACTCCAGGAGCACGGAATTACGACCGTCGGCGAGTTGCTGAGTTACCTTCCCTTTCGCTACGAAGACCGTATCCGGTTCACGCCGATAGCGGAGGTCATTCCTGGGCAGGTGCACACGATTCTCGTGGAAGTGGCAAACGCCGGGGGCACGGTGCGATTCAACCGCGGGCGTGGTTCCGTGTTTCACATCAGCGTGCGCGACGGAAGCGGGACGCTGCACGCGCGCTTTTTCCACGGCGCGTATCTGGAAGGAAAATTCCAGCAAGGGCAGAAGCTCGTGCTCCACGGAAAGGTGGACGCGGACCCATATCGCGCCGGGCGGCTCGAAATGGTGAATCCGCAAATGGAGCTCACGGGAAGCGACCATGCCCCGGCGGATTCCACGGAAATGGGGCGCATCGTCCCGATTTACGAAGCGATCGGAAGCGTGAGTTCGCGTTTGCTGCGCCGCATCGTTTACAACGTGCTGCTTAATTTCGACGGCGACGTGCCCGACGCGCTTCCGGCGGAAGTTCGCGAGCGGCTGCGGCTCCCTACACGCCGCGAGGCGCTTCTTTACACGCATTTTCCGCCGAAGGACGAAAAACTCGAGCTGCTCAACAGCTTTCGCAGCCCCGCGCAGATCCGATTGATTTTCGAGGAATTCTTCTATTACCAGCTCGCGCTGGCGCTGCGCCGCCTGCACGACCACCGTGAACGCGGCATCGCGATGCGCGTCCGCGAAGTAAAGATCCGCGAAGCGGTCAAACGCATCCTGCCCTTCAAACCCACCGGGGCGCAGAAGCGCGTGCTCGGGGAAATTGCCGCCGACCTCGAACGCGACCATCCCATGCACCGGCTGCTCGAAGGGGACGTCGGGAGCGGCAAAACAATCGTCGCCCTTGAAGCGGCGGCAATCGCCATCGAGAACGGCTACCAGGTGGCGCTCATGGCGCCCACCGAAATTCTCGCCGCGCAGCATTACCTTTCCGCTCGCCGGATTTTTCAGCGCGAGGGCTATGGCGTGGAATTGATCGTCAGCGGGCAGCCGCGCGCAGCGAGAGATGCGGCGCTCGCGCGGGCCAAGAGCGGCGAAGCGCAATTCATTGTGGGCACGCACGCGTTGATCGAGGATCCCGTTACGTTCCACAAGCTCGGGCTTGTGATCGTGGACGAGCAACACCGCTTCGGCGTGCTTCAGCGCAAGCGCCTGATCGAAAAGGGGGGCGAGCGCGGCGAATCACCGCACGTTCTGGTGATGACGGCGACGCCGATTCCGCGCTCTCTCGCGCTGACCCTGTACGGCGATCTCGACCTTTCGGTGATTGACGAACTGCCGCCGGGGCGCACGCCCATCGAAACACGCTGGTCCTCCGAAGATAAACTCAGCGGCGTGTGGGAATTTGTGCGCCGCGAAATCGGGCGGGGCCGCCAGGCCTACGTCATCTATCCTGTGATCGAGGAATCCCAGCAGGAGTTAAAAGCCGCGACGGCCGAATACGAGCGCTTGGCGAAAACAATTTTCCCGAATCTGCGAGTCGGCTTGCTCCACGGCCGCTTGAAGAACGAAGAAAAAGACCGCGTGATGGAGCGATTTCGCAGCAACGAGCTGCAGATTCTTGTCGCGACGACGGTGATCGAAGTCGGCGTGGACGTTCCGAACGCGACGATGATGGTCATCGAGCATGCCGACCGCTTCGGCCTCGCGCAACTCCACCAGCTTCGTGGCAGAATTGGGCGCGGCACCGAAAAATCGCAGTGTATCCTCATCGCTCCGAAATCCGTGAAGGCCGAAGCGCGCGAGCGGATCGAGACAATGGTGGCAACATCGAACGGATTCGAAATCGCAGAGCGCGACCTGAAGCTACGCGGCCCGGGAGAATTTTTCGGCACGCGCCAGCACGGCGACGCGGCGTTCAGCGTGGCGCAGCCGCTGCGCGACCATGAACTTCTCGAGCTCGCGCGGCGCGAAGCCTTCGCGCTGGCTGAAAATCCGGAGCGGGCCAATGCGGTGGTTGCGCGACTCGAAACGCTTAGCCCGGCGTGGCGGAAGCGATACCGGCTCGCTTTGGTGGGATGAAATCGTGCGCGTGATTGCAGGCAAATACCGCAGCCGGAGGTTGAAAGGGCCGGGAAGGCTGCGCTTGCGGCCCACCGGGGACCGGCTGCGCGAAACTCTGTTCAACATTCTCGGCCCATCGGTGGAGGATTCTCTCTTCGTGGACCTCTATGCGGGCACGGGAGCGATCGGGATCGAAGCGATCAGCCGCGGCGCGCGGCTGGCGGTGTTCATCGAGTCCCATGCCGCTTCGGCGCGGCTTGTCCGGCAAAACCTGGAGAGCCTCGCGGTACGCGATTCCGCCGAGGTGATCGAAGGAGACGCCGTGCGCGGCCTTGAAACACTGGCTTCCCGGCGTCTCATCGCGGATTTCATTTTTCTCGATCCGCCGTACCAGGAAGCAACCGAGCATCTGCGCGTGCTGGAGTTTCTCGACGCTTCGCGCCTCATCGCGCCTCACGGAATTGTCATCGTCGAGCATCGGCGCAACACGGAATTGCCGGAGCGGCTGATCCGCCTCGAACGGACCCGCCTTCTCGAGCAGGGTGATGGGGCGCTTAGCTTCTATCGCCTGGCAGCCGCGGCCTGATTCAGCGCATCTTAATCGGCGCAGGGTTTCGCGGGACTTCTCGCAGGACTTCTCGCGACATCTCACGGCGGTTCTCGGTCCCTGGGCGAAGCTATTGAAAATTAACCTGGTGGAAATGATGGTGAATGGATTGCTCGGCAATATCCGGATATGGCAGTCTCCCATTTTCAGACGAGAGGTATAATCACCCGAATCATGGGCCCTCTTTCGGCTTCCGCTCCGCTCGCGTCATCGCGCCTGCTTGCTTTTGGCGTAAACTGGGAATCTCCGTGGCGAGAGTTTGGCACCAGCGTCCGCGCGTTTTTCGCCGGGCCGCGAGCGCCGAAGGTGGGAGCATTTTCAGGTGGTCCCTATTTGACGATTTATTGGGTGCGCGGCAAGCTGTCCGGCCGCGCGTTCATGGCGTCATCGCTGTGGCACGTGGCCGCGGTGCTGGTGATGCTGCTGCCGATCTGGAAACTTCTGCCGAGCACTCCGCCGACGCTCGCGCCCGTGCGAATCGAACTCACATGGTACGGCCCGGCGCAAGACCTTCCCCCGATTGAGCTGCACGGGCCCAGCGCAAAACCCAGCCCGGCAGCCGAGCCGCGCAAGCCGGCGATCCAGCGCGGAGCGGATGCGTATCACCCGCGGCAAACGATTCTCTCCACGCCCGTTCACATCACGCATCCGCGGCAAACACTGATTCAGCCGAAGTCACCTCCAATGCCGCCCAAGATACTGCCGCAACTGCCGAACATCGTGGAGTGGGCGGCGACCGCGCCACAACTGAAGCAGCCTCATTTTTCTCAGACGATTTCGGCGCCACGTGTGCAACGCCGCGCGGTCAGCAACGTCGCCGCGCCCGAAGTAGCGAACGCTGAAAGAAACCTTGGCCCGCTGAACATTGCTTCGGCTCCCGCCGCCTTGCCGATGCCGAGGATGCCTCTTCCGGCGATGTCCACGCCCACCGTGGCGCAAAGAGCACCCACGGAAGATGCTGCAGCTCCGGAGATTGGCTCTGCCGCTTCCGGAGGCGATGCGAGCCTGCATCGACTGATCGCGCTCTCCGCGGATCCCGCGCCGCCCGCTCCGGAAGTCAGCGTGCCGGAGGGAAATCTTTCCGCGCGGCTTTCCATTTCGCCAGACGGAAAACAGCCCGGCGCGCCAGGCGCTTCCGGACGTGATGCCGAAGGCGGCGCTGATGCCAACGCGGTCTCGACAAGCGGAGCGAGCGGCAGCGGGTCAGGAAATGGCGGTGGCAACGGCGCTCTGCCGTCAGGAGGCATCAGTATCAGCGGCGGTAACGGTGGAAATCCACGCGGAGGCGGTGGAGGGATCGCCCCCGGCGGAACTCGCCCCGGCGGAAAACTCAATTTGAAGCCGGCGCCCTCGATCGGAGTGCACCCGGATTTATCGGCGCCCTCTCGCACGAGTGAGCCACGAGACATCAGCAAGATGGCGAATCTTGCGCCCGAAAAGATTCTCTGGGACAAGCAGGTGTACACGCTCCATGTGGACATGCCGAACATGACCAGCATCAGCGGAAGCTGGGTGCTGAATTTTGCGCAACTGGACGATGGCACGCCGCGGTACATCAAGAAGCCGGACCTATCCGGCCCTGTTCCGGTGCGAAAAGTGGACCCCAAATACCCGCAGGCGCTGATCGAAGGGCACGTGGAAGGACAGGTGATTCTTTACGCGATCATACGGAAGGATGGATCGGTGGACAGCATTCAGCTGGTGCACGGTCTGGACCCGGAGCTGAATGCGAATTCGATTGAGGCGCTGGCGCGATGGCAATTCCGCCCGGGGACACGCGAAGGCGTTCCTGTCGAGCTCGAGGCGGTGGTATACATCCCATTTCACTTTCGCGAGCTGGACTGAGCGATTCTTACGAAGCTGTGGTGGAGTGTGTTTGTTTCGCGGCGGTTTGCTCGAGCAAACCCACGAGCGCTTGAAGCGTCGCGTTCACGGGCGTGGCAATTCCAAGTTCCGCGCCGCGCCGCACCACGTAGCCGTTGAGCGAGCCGATTTCCGTAGGCTTGCCGCGGGCGATGTCCTGGGCCGTCGAAGAGGTCGCCTCGCCAAGGGTTTCCGCAAGCTTCAACCCCGTTTCCACCAGGTCCACATCCGGCAGCCGGACGCCCGCGGCGCGAGCCACTGCTACCGTCTCCTCAATCACTTTGCGCATCACTTCGCGCGTGCCGGGATCGCGCGCCGCCCGGCCGTAGCTGGCGTGGGCCAAGGCGGTCACAGCATTGCCCGCGCAATTCATGATGAGCTTGGTCCAAAGATCAGCTTCAATGTTTGCGGAAATGCGGCAGGGAACGCCCGCGCCAGTAAAAAGAGAAGCAACGCGCTCCGTGCGCGCAGGTCCGCTCCTTTGTTCGAATTCGCCGATGATCAAATCGCCGCGGCCGGAATGTTTCACGCGTCCCGGCGCGGGCATGGCAGCAGCGACGTATACAACGGACGGCGCAGCATCAATTCCCGAGGCGGCGCGGATGCGCGGCACATTGTCCACGCCGTTCT
>Ga0307479_10005449_pt1 | contig 11646 bp, 10 predicted proteins | sample atmos_gasesECM4C_FD_203743 | JGI IMG/M metagenome (GOLD analysis project Ga0307479, IMG submission 203743) | Hardwood forest soil microbial communities from Morgan-Monroe State Forest, Indiana, United States - atmos_gasesECM4C_515 | ecosystem: Environmental > Terrestrial > Soil > Temperate... | reverse complement strand
ACCCCTAACCCTAGCAAGAATCGCGGTGATAAGTATTTGTTCGATCGAAGCCATCGAAATGACAGGTCTTTCAGTTCACATGGAGGCGTTGCTTATACGCGGTTCACAGTTTAGCGGAATCCGTCAGCGAAAGGCGTGCGTCACGCCAACGCAGCCTTCCGAAACCAAGCTGGATTCTTTACGTTTTCCAAGGCTCGGTCGCTAGCGTTAGTCGCTCGCTGTTCTTTTGTCCATCAGCGAGATGTCCGAGAACGGCACGCGGATCGTGGAGGCGCGGAAGTGGCCTGATTTCTCTCCCAAGCAGGGAAAAGCAAGTTTGCTTTAAGTGATGAGTGATGAAATCTGTATTCCATCGGCTAATCCTGATACACGTCGTTTGAATAGGGAGATATTCCGCCCATCTTGCCTTAATGTGCCAGTAGCATCGAAAGAATTCGGGAGAGAGTGTTCCGTAACTGGTGTTGTGCACGGAAAATGCGGAGATGACGTAACATTTCCGGTTATCTTTCCGAGCTGACATGCAAATATCGGTACCGTAGAAATGAAAATGCGGAAGCGTCGGATCAAACCTCAACCCGGAGGATTTGCGCAAGATTAAAACAAACTCATCGAGCGTGTCTATGGGGACTGGGCGCTCAAAAGGGGCGCCAACCATGCCCAAACCAACTGAGTAAAGGTGTGCGGCGAAAAGTCCTCGATTATTCGCTCCAGCGCACCCTAAGACACCCCAATCTGGATCCGAGAGTTTCAGAAGTTGGAGCGAGTGTTCTAAGTTCGCCAGCCAGTCATCGGGGAAGTAGACATCCTGATGGGCGAAGACGATGAGATCGGTCTTGGCTCTGTCAATGGCATCGTTGTACGCAATAGCTGCTGAGGAAAAGCCTTCCTGAACAATAATGCGATCCGCCGCGACTCCCTTAATAACTGGAGAGGCCGCAAAATTGCGTTCGAATAAGGACGAGTGACCACTCTTGGTTACAACAAACGTAACATCTGGAAGGCTGAAAGACATTGCAGTCACCTGTGGCGATTACTTAAAAAGTGTTGAGCATCACTGTTTCTATGACTTGCGATCTTGTGGGTCTAGCGCGACCCTCAAGACTGTTGCGGATTTGAGGCCCCTGGATTAGTGCCTCGCCCTGTTCTGTTCTCCACGACCGGGGCGTCCAGAGAACACATTTTTCGTGGGATTCGTCCGTCATGTTTCGCGCGGAAACTGCAACTACCCAGGGCGAAAAGCATTCGTCGTTTAAGTTGATGCACTGGAGCTAACCAACGATAGGCACCTAGCAATTTTAACCTGAACTCTAAGGTCCAATCGGTTGGAGAGGTCATAAAAGACCCAGTCACGAACTCTTCCGGGTTAACGAAAGCGAGTTTCTGTTGAATGGTGAATACTCGCCGATACCCCTTACGTTTGGATAACTGCGCTAGGGCTTCAGTGCACCTTCCGTAGGGAAACGCGAATAACTCGACTGGCCGGCCCAAAATTAACTCCAAGTTAACTTTGGACTCCGTGAGTTCCTTTTCCGCCTCTTTCTCACTCAGCACCGACAAATCCGCATGGCTCACAGTATGGGATCCAATAGCAACGAACTCGCCGTCAAGGGCTTTCAAACGATCGGCGTCAAGCACGACCTCGCTAAAATCTGTGTGGGTTTCATCGCTGATCCATTGTTGACGCTTACCCAAACAACCTGACGGCACGAATAAAGTCGAAGGGATTCTGCGCCGTGCGAGCTCAGGCAACGCATTGTCGCACACGCTTTCAAATGCGTCGTGAAACATTACCGTGGCATGGCGGGTTCCTGTTGGTAACGGCTGTGTCATTCCACCTGCGACGGGTTTGGTGAGGCGCGTAAGTGTGTCCATTTGCGTGGCGAATCTCGCGCGGTGTTCGGCGCGGATGGCGTGATAGTACAGAGCCACACAGGTGCCCGGTATCTCTTTGCCTGCCAGTTTTTGCAATCGAGACCACAACCAGCTCAGAAAATGGAAGGCGAGGCTTACAGCAACTTTGAGTGTCCTTTCCCCGATCGTCTCCTGCATGTCCTTGGAAATATCGCCCATAGGCTGAATCGTATGAGTCTCGAGACGCTTAGGTTGCAGACGAATGCCTAGCAGGCGATTCAGTTAAAGCTGCCACTGGAAGCCGATATGAATTGCCGATGCCACAGCTCAAAGGAAAGTAGTAGGTAGATGTGGCGCGAATTTCGCGCCTGGTCGCGTCCATGCTGATCGACCATGCTCCGAATAAAATCCGGGTTGAAGTAGTTATTGACCGCAGCTCGGTCGCTGAGCAAGCTCTCGTTTAGAAACGAGCGCATGCAGCCTCTCATCCACTTGTCAATCGGATTTGCAAACGGTTTCTTCTTCCGGTAGACAATCTCTTTGGGCAACCATTTTTCGATCGCCTTCTTGTGCAAATACTTACCTTGGAACCACCTGAGCTTAAGATGCGGCGGCAGCGTTTCAATAAATTCAATTAGACGGTAATCGAGAAACGGGACTCGCACCTCGAGCGAGTTTGCCATCGAAGTCTTATCGCCCACCATAAGGAGATCATCGGGAAGGTTTGTGCGCGTATCCATGTAGAGCATCTGACTGAGAGGATCAAGCGCCTCTACGTCGGAGTGCAGCTCACGCAAACATTCCCTCGCTTCAACCCCATCTGTAGAAATTTGCTCTTTAAGCCAGGGTTGAAACAGTTGCATCTTCATCGCAGGTGTGAAAAAAGAATAGACGCTGACAAAACGCGATAACGAATCCCGCTCGTAAAGGGAACCGAGCCCTCTCTTCCACTGTTCGTGTTTAATGTGCCCACTGATTCCCCCAAGCAGATTTTTCGTTAGCGCTTGCGGAAGGCGCGAATATAGATCGGAGAACTTGACGCCGACGTATCGTCCATAGCCGGCCCAGGGCTCGTCGGCGCCTTGTCCTGTCAGCGCAACTTTCACCTTCTGACTGGTGATATGACTCACAAAATAGAAGGCGGCCGCCGTTTCATTTCCGACGGGCTCCTCCAAGTTCCATAGGTAACGCTGGTAATATTTTTCATAATCGGATGAGCCAATAAACAGTTCTGAATGGTCTGAACCGAACATCGCAGCGAGTTTGCGGGCATCGTCGGTTTCGTTGGACTCCTCGCCATCCGTAAACCCGATGGTAAACGTACGCACGGGCATGTTTGAAATCTTGCTCATCAGTGCCAGCAAACAACCAGAGTCAATGCCGGAGCTTAGAAACAGACCCACGGGAACATCGCTCCTCATCTGTAGTCGCACCGCATCTTCAATCAGCGCCTGATACTCCTCGATTAACTGCGGCTCATTTACCTTTGTCCGGATGTGCGGCGTTGATTTCCAGTATCGCTGTATCTGCAAGCCACCGGATTCAACGATCATTTGGTGTCCCGGAGGTAATTTGCGGATTCCCTTGAAAAGTGTCAGCGGCGATGGGACGTAACGGAGAGTAAACAGCTGACCGAGCGCCTGAATATCAACTTCGCGCGGACAGCCAGGATCTGACAGGAGAGATTTGACTTCCGAGGCAAAGAGGAGGCGCTCTCCGATGAGAACGTAATAGAGGGGTTTTACACCGAGGTGGTCCCTAGCGATCAGCAACCTGCGTCGTTTGGAGTCCCAAAGGGCGAACACGAACATTCCGTTGAATCGACTCGTGCATTCATCGCCCCATTCCTCGTAGCCATGCACAATGACTTCTGTATCCGACTGAGTACGAAAGCTGTGCCCTTTTTTCTTTAACTCCTCCCGCAACTCGATGTAGTTATATATTTCGCCGTTGAAGACAACAACGATGCTCTCGTCTTCATTGGCAATCGGTTGTGCACCACCCTCGAGATCAATGATGCTGAGACGGCGACTTGCCAGGCCAACCCCGTGACCGAAATACATCCCCTCGCCATCGGGACCGCGGTGTCGGATGCGCGTGCTCATCGTGGTTAGCAACCCGCGATCTACGGGGACACCTTGCTTATCAAACACACCGCATATGCCGCACATTTTGCAAACACCAAACCTTTCTCAGTTCCAAACAGCCATAAAGACCACAGTCGCGATTTGGTTAGAAATCCTTTGCTTCAGGAAGGGCCGAAGTGATAGGAGTCCCGGATTGTTCGAGCGCTCGTCTACTGGGAGAAACTCGAGTGCTGCTTGCCCTTGCGTAACGGTTCCGGTCTCGATACCAAGGAAGGAGCAACTTTAATCTTTCTCTCTGGCCTCTTCGCACGAAAGCAACGAACTCATCAGAGACGGGCCGGCAGTCTCTGCGGACCCAGGACCAGGCGAATCCCGCTAATCTCGCCATTCCCCCTAAGAGCAGAGGCTTCTCGATGATGCGATCGAGGCATTTGAAGCTCTCAAATAAAGTGTCGCTTCCGAAGGAATAGTCCATTCTTCCGGCCCGGAATTTATATCGCAGCAGGTTATCGGCCTCTCCGGTGGACCTGTGATGAAAGATCGGCAGGTGAGCAAAAGCTTCAGCGGTCCACCCGTTCATTCTGGCGCAGGTCTCCGCGTGCCAATCCTCACCGCCGTATTCCAGTACGGCGTAGCCTCCGATTGCCTCATAACACTCTCGCCGAACCAATTGCGCGCCGTGAGGCACAGAATAAACCCTGTTGTGCCTGAGAGCTTCGTAAGCTTCGCCGCGCTTCTCGTATACGAAGCCGCCTGCCAAGCCTAACCTGGGATTTGAGGCAAAGCACTCGGTCAAATCCTCAAAATAGGAGCGGCCTAATGAGATGTCCGCGTCCAAGTTTCCAATAAAATCGAAGGCATGACCCTGCAAAACCTGACTGGCCCTTCGCAGGGCAATGACCTTCGAACGGAAACTGCGGCCCGGTGACCTTTCAAATCGCTCAAAATGGATAAACTCGTGCTCAGCCGCATACCTCTGTACAATCGCGTCAGTTCCATCAATAGAGCCGTCGCTGACGATGACCCATTTCTGTGGCAATTGCGTCTGACCGAGCACCGACTGGATCGTCCTCTCAATATTCGCTTCCTCGTTATAAGCGGCAGTCATCAGGACGTAGCCACCGGCAGGATACGGCTCTTGTTGTTTCGACATTTTGGTGATCATTGAGTAGCTCTGATGAAACGCCTAAGCGGCCACGGTCTGTGACTGACCGACGCTCGCTCCTACGCTTGTCAGCAGATACCGGCGAAGCCCCTCTTGCCATTGCCCAAAGATATTCAAGCCTTGGACCTTCAGAGTGTGATTTTCCAGCACTGAGTATTTGGGGCGCGCTACTTTGGCGGGGAACTCGTTCGGCGCGGCGACCTTCAGGTTGACCTTCAAGTCAGCAACAGAAAAAATCTCACGAGCAAATTCGTACCACGAGCAGCTCCCTTCGGCTGTGGCATGGTAAAGGCCGTATTTGTCTGAACGGCTCAGGGCCACGATTTGCTGTGCGATTTCGACCGTCGGCGTTGGAGTCACCACTTCACTATCAACTACCCGTAATTCATCGCGCTCTTTCGCGAGTTTGAGCATCAGGTCGACGAAATTGAGCCCTCCCTTCGCACGGCAAGGATTCTTTCCGTAGATCGCTGACGTGCGGAGCACAAAATGCCGCTCGGCTAGGGAACGAACAAAGTGCTCACCGGACAATTTCGAATTGCCGTATACATTCAACGGTCGCGGCGCATCCGTTTCCTCATATGGCTTGCCTTTGCTGCCATCGAAGACATAGTCGGTGCTGACATGTATGAGAATTGCGCCGATTTCACGGGCAGCGACAGAGAGGTTTCTGGCGCCAAGCGCGTTAACGGCGAAAGCCTTCTGTGGTTCGCGCTCGCAGTTCTCCACGTGGTGCATGGCCGCTGTGTTAACGATCACTTCCGGGTTCAATTCCTTCATTCGATCCGAAACTGAATCCGCGCGGGACAACTCTATGTCCGCATGTGACAGGGCACAGACTTCGTCTCCGTTGCGGGCGAAGGCATCTACGACATCGATGCCAAGCTGGCCGCTGGCTCCAATCACTGAGACTTTCATTACGCGCCCACCGCAGCGAGAGAATGCACTTCGATGGCGCTCTCGAGCTTCTTAAAAGACTGAATGTTCGAATACAGCGGATTATCCCAATCCCGAAACTTGTCCATCTTGTCCACCAGAGCTCCAACAATGGATTTCACGTTGCCGGACGGATGGAAACTCAAGACGTTTTTGGCTTTCTCGATGCTGACCTTATAGTTTCGGAAATCCTGAACATGCTTGATATTGAGATCGACCCTTATCCCCAGCCGCTCTTCTACGGTTGATTTCACGAGGTCGGCGACCTCACCGACGGTGTAATTTCCCGAGGCAATATTGAAAATCCCTGAAAGCTTATGGTTAGCCTCGATCGCCCGGACGTATGCTGTGGCTGCGTCCTCGATGCTGAGGATCGGCCTCCAGATCGAGGGGTTATTGACGGTAATCAGGTGCTCCCGAACGGCATTCCTGAACATGGTGTTGATGATGAGATCGAACCGCATCCGTGGGCTATAGCCTGAAACCGTGCCCTTACGCAGCGCGATCACGGAGAAGTTATCATCGGCGAGCTGCATTGCTGCCTGCTCCCCCTGAAGCTTGGAGATTCCGTATGGATAATTCGAGCTCACCGGACGAGTTTCGTCAAAAAGTTCATCTTCGGTGTATCCGTAGACGGAGCAGGAAGAGGCGTAGGTATATCTCTTCACTTTCGCATTTTTTGCCGTGTACGCGAGGTACGCAGGCGCGGCGGCATTAAAAATAAAGTTTTTGCTGGGCGAAAATTCCGCCATGGGATCATTCGACAACCCAGCGAGAAAAATGACCTGGTCGTAGGATTCCAAATCCTCGACCGTAAGATGAAAGATATCCTTATTCAGAATGCCGACCTGCCGTGGCAGGTGATTGCCAAACCAAAAAAGGTCAACGACGTCGACCCTGTAGCCCCGGTCGAGAAGTTTGGGAATAAGTACGTTGCCAATGTATCCTGCACCGCCTGCGCACAAAATTTTCATGTATCTCCTCCTGAGATTAAACTCGGTCTTACATCAAAACTTGAAGTGGTCTGATTCAGGTCTAGCAAGCCATTGCGCTAGGGTCTGGGCCTTTTTGTCCTTTTCGGAAAGCTCCGCTTGAGCGGCGGAAATGGGCCAATTAATACCGATTGCGGGATCGTTCCAGAGAATTCCCGATTCGCCCTTGCTGCTGTAGAGGCCCGTGCATTTGTATTGAATTTCGGCCGATTCCGAAAGAACGCAAAAGCCTCTGGCAAAACCGGCCGGGGCCCACACTTGCCACCTATTCTCAGCTGAGGCTTCAACGCCGGCCCATTTCCCAAGATTTGGCGAGCCCTTGCGGATATCCACTGCTACTAGAAACGCGGCGCCGCTTGTTACCCGCATGAGTTTTCCCATGGGCGGCTCCCACTGAAAGTGCAGCCCGCGCACGACGCCCTTCGCCGACCGTGAATGGTTATCCTGTACGAATTGATGAGGCAGGCCCAATTCGCGAAACTTGTCTTCCCGATACGTCTCCATAAAAAAGCCACGGCTGTCCTGAAAAATATCAGGCACGAGCACAGCAACGTCCGGCATAGGGCGAGACTCAACTTTTATTTCCATGGATTTTTATCGACCACTCGCGGAGTTTTTTGCCTGCTTCTACCGTTCGAGAACACGATTCGCCAAGCTGACACGCAGTTCGGGCTCTTCTCCCGTTTGGGTTAGCCGCACCGGATCAACGTGGTAATTCCAGTCGAATAAAGCGCGAAGCAACTGTTGCCGCTCTGCATTTGTCTCGCTCGGTCGGACGATTTGAGCAAGCCAGCCGACGAATCTTCGAAGGAGCAACGACACCAATATTGCGCGCCGACAACTGCGCGCTCCCCGAGCACCGTAATACTTGTAAAAGTACAGATACCGTGTGACTTGACCGTCAATCGCAAACCCAATAGGAGGGAATCGCTTGTTTGTCGAATGTCCTCCCAAATGGGTAATGCTGACGTCAGGTGTGTAGAGAATCGAATTTCCAGATTCCCAAATCCGGCGGCAGAGATCGGTATCTTCGTAAAAATAGAAAAATTGTTCGTCGAAACCGCCTAAACGCTTGAGCAATTCACCTCGGACAAGGATGAAGCACCCGGCCAACCATCCAACGCTGCGTTTTGTATTACCATTCCACCCCACATACTCGCCGGGATGAAACCAGTCTGATAGATAGGCCAGAGGGCGAAGACCTAGCGCTAAACACCACTCGGATCGAACCGTGTACAAGGGGCGGGCACAGCCCTGATACGTGCCATCCGCATAGAGCACACGGCATCCGAACGCACCTGCGTCCGGGTGTCGATCCGCAAAGGCTATCACTCTATCGAATGCACCTTTATGGATAATTGTGTCAGGATTTAGAATAAGGACGTATTCGCCCTGGCTCGCCCGGATCGCGACATTGTTCCCCTTCGCGAATCGGAGGTTGCGCCCGTTTTCAATCACCCGTACTTGGGGGAAGTTCGCACGGATAAATTCTATGGATCCATCGGTGGATCCATTGTCCGAGACGATCACCTCAAATTCAAGAGAGCGCGTGCCGGCGTAGATTGACGCGAGACAATCTGCGATAACCTTAAGGTCATTCCAGCACAAAATGATGACGGACAGTTTCATAGCTACACTTGTACGCGAATCGCTTTCAGCCAAGAGTGTTCACAACCTAGCACAACGCGTCACCTAAAGAGCGGGTTCCTCGAAGTTCTCATTTCAATAGTTCAACGGAGCCAGACTGCAGCGCAGGATGAAGTTCGAAATGCGGTTGGGCCTCTGTCGGAGACTCGTTTGCCATTTCCGCTCTCCTGGCCGACAGCGTCGCTGCCGAGATCATGGCGAGTAGCGCGTACCAGCACACGCTCGTTTGGTCGAAATAAGTGATGCCGAAGAAAGCCACCAAGTGCCCGAACAAGGACGCCCCCATCGCCCAGATGAATAGCTCCAGTCGCCTATCGCCTTCCACGGTGCGCCGAGCCCTTCCTAAATATTTGAACCCAAACACAAGAATCGCGAGGAACGAGATCAATGGGATCAGGCCTGCAGTATCGGCGGTAGCCACATACTGGTTGCTGAGATCCCACATCATCCAGCCCCATGTGCCCCAGTTCTTCGTTCCTACCAGCACCCACTCCCAGAAGTGACGAATACATTCGTCCACGAGCATGTACCGATGATACGAAGACGAACTCCCGGTGAAATCGATGTCAAAAATCAGATGCCATACCGGCGACTTCATGTATAGGTGCCCCGCGGCCAACACTCCAACTATGCCCCATCGCACTAGTCGCATTTTCCGCCGTAATGGCCAGAAGCAGAGTCCAAGAATGCCACCGAGCCCGCCCATCAATGCCGTGCTCGAACTCGCCGCCAAAGTCGTCACTACGGAGGCAATGCTCCCAAGAACCCCAAATTTTCGATCTGCCTTGCCCCTCCACCACAATTCTAGGAACAACGGCAGCGAGAATCCTCCGAACGTTCCCGCCAGTATGGGATGTTGAAAAGGACCTCTCGCGCGCACCGAACCGTCCCTCACGTCCACAACGGCAGCGAATGTAGCACGCGCTCCTCCGATCGCCATGTACAGCACATTCTTGCGCGTTAGCTCTTCTCCGATCATGATCCCGGCAATCACCACCGCGACGCACGCCCACACACGAATCGTGCGCTTCAAGTCCTCTTCGTCTCGAATCAGGTACCGCAGCAGGAAGTATGTCCCCAATGATGTGTACATAACTCCCAATTGGTAAACGACGACTCCTGTTTCCTTCCACAGCAAAACCCCATCCAGGGCAGTGAATGCGGACAGCGCGATCACCACCATGTCAAGGCCGCTCACGCCTCCCGTGAGGATTTCGCCTTTTCCGCCGAGTTTGCCCATCAGCATCCGGACGAATCCAAACACCAGTAGTACCCGCAGCATCGGAAAATGAAGTTGCCCGATTACCAGAATCTGATCCGTTGGTACTAAGAGTGCCGCCGCCAAGAAGGGAATTATGGCGTTGTGTCGTGGCAGGATCAGCACAAGAATTCCCGCGAGCACTATAGCGATCAGCACCACCGGGCTGAAGACGCTCGCGGACACTCCGCCGCCGAATTGCATCTGCTGAAGCTCTCCAGCGCTAGGCATAAGGAAAGCCCCGCCCGACCAGCACCTTGGTCCTCGCCCGCATCACGCCGGCGCGACCTCGATCTTCGGAAACCACGGACTTCGCCGCTCGATGCCGGCGCGAAAGCGCTCGAACTGCTCCAGCCCCTGTCCAAGCAGTGCCGCCCCGAATCCTCCACGACTTCGAAGCTGCATTAGGCGTCGGTTTCGCCGCGCCCTCCGGAGTTGCCTTTCCATCCGCGGCCGCAGCGCCGCCAGCCGGCTGTTGCCTTCCGCCGCGCGCACGATCCCTTCCCAGATTCTCACCGCGTTCTCGCTCAAGATTTGCGGCGTCGCTTCATGCCCCAACGTTCGCGCGATTTTGTCCTGCCGCGTGGCCAACGGTTCACGAATGAACGTCCACGGTCCTTCCAACGAAAGCCGCAGCGCCAGATCCATGTCCTCCATCAGCCGGTAACTCTCGTCGAACCCGCCGATCCTCTCCAGCACTTTGCGGCGAATCGCCACCGCTTGGTTGAACAGGATGAACCGTGTCGCCAGCACCTCCGCGGGATTCAACCACACTCCCTCTTCCAGCGGTGGATGGATCCGCGCATGCTCAAACGACCGCACCACAATCCCGGGAAGCTGTACGATGCAGTTGCAAACGCTGCACACCGACTCCCGCGACCGTTGGAGCAGCGAAACCTGCCTCTCGATCTTGCTCCGGTGCCACACATCGTCCGAGTCTTGGAACGCGATAATTTCTCCGTTGGCCATCGCAACGCCGCGGTTCCGCGCTGCCGCCGGCCCCGCGTTCTTCTGCGTCGCCCATCGGATCCGCCCGCCATACGATCTCAACACGCTTTGTGTCTCGTCCGTCGACCCGTCGTCCACCACGATGATTTCGATGTTCCCGTACGTCTGCTGCAAGACGTTCTCAATCGTTTCCCCAATAATCCCCGCCCGGTTGTACGCCGGGATAACTACACTCACCAAGGGTTGCTTTGTCATTGTTCCGTTCGGAGGATGAAAGGACTTCGACTTAGGCTTCAGCCAGTCGGTACCGCGGCCAAATCTTGACCAGCACGCGGCGCCGGTCTTCAGCCTCAAAAACGAAATAGAACGAGACGATGGCACAGATACAGGCCTGGCCCGCTACCATCAAGCACACTGCCGCGAGGTTCGAGGGCTCAAATCTCCTCAGGAACAATGCCCACAGGGCCAAACCGCTCAGCGCTGGCGCCACAATTCCTCTCCCCAAACTCTTCAGGTAATACTCTGCCAACGGGATCCCTGCGGATCGGCACACATACGCCGGCTGCAGCACAACCTTCGCCACGAACATCGGCACCAGCGTCCCCAGGGACACCCCGATCATTCCGTACAAATGTCCCCAGTACAAACTCAGCGCCAGGTTTGCGACTCCCTCCGCCAATGTCTGCACCGCCAGATAGCGGTGCCGCGAAACACCCAGCAGATATGTCACCGACGGTTGCTGCGCAAGGTCGCAAAAAATCG
>Ga0307479_10005448_pt1 | contig 11646 bp, 7 predicted proteins | sample atmos_gasesECM4C_FD_203743 | JGI IMG/M metagenome (GOLD analysis project Ga0307479, IMG submission 203743) | Hardwood forest soil microbial communities from Morgan-Monroe State Forest, Indiana, United States - atmos_gasesECM4C_515 | ecosystem: Environmental > Terrestrial > Soil > Temperate... | reverse complement strand
AACGCTTGTCGCCAGAAAAGGTATCGGGTCAGAGGTGTTATTGGTCAGCGTTACCGTTTGCGCCGCACTCGTGATTCCGACGGGCTGAACGCCAAAATTGATGCTCGCCGGTGATACCGCCAGCGTTGGTAGAAAGGTCAGCTTGGCGATGAACGCGTCGGACGTACCATTTAAACTAGTCTGGAACGCGGGAGTTGCGGCTGTCGAAGGTGGAAAAACCGGGAAACTGGATGCCGTAGAGGATGTTTGACCCGTTATGTAGACGTTGTTCGACGAATCGATCGCGATTCCTGTGGCCTGGTCGCTCCCGACGCCCCCAAAGTAGCTCGAGTAAACCAGGTCTTTCTGACCGTTCCCGCTGGGGCTAATCTTGGAAACAAAACCGCTCACGGGCGCGCCTGCGGCTATCGCGGGCTGGAAAGCGCCTTGCGAAACCGGGTAGTCACCAGAAGATGTTTTTCCCGCAACATAGGCATTGCCTTGCGCGTCCACGCGAATTCCCAGCCCCTCATCTCCACCGGTTCCGCCCAGAAACGTCGAATAGGAGGGATTTGTACTGGTCGTGGTGTCAATCAGACTAACGAAGGCAACACCAGACGCGCCCTTGGTGCTCTGGAGGGGTCCCGGAACACCAGGGCCGGGAACCGGAAAAATCGGGAATGATGATGAATCGGTTTGGCCTGTCACGTAGGCGAGATTCTTGGGAGCCGGACCCACCGCAATGGAGTCGCCGAAGTCTGGGCCAGCCCCTCCCAGATACGTCAAATAGGCCAGCGACGCTCCGGCAGTTTTCGTAGTATCGATTCGTGAAACGAAGGCAGTATTAGTGGTATTTCCTGCCGGATAAGTAAGGTCAAAACCCTTGAGCGCTGGATTAACAGTTGAGAATGTTGAGAAGTCCGTGGAAGTAGTTTGGCCAATTAGATAGGCATTGCTCGACGAATCCACAGTAACTCCAAATGCCGCATCACCAAAACCGAGACCGGCAGCGGCAGAATTAGCGTCGTTCCCGCCCAGGTAAGTGGAATAGACCGGAGCTGCAGACGTCGTCGTGTCGATCTTCGTGAGGTAGGCGTTACCATTCGCAGTGCTCAGCGCCGTCTGGAAACCGTTCACGACAGGAAAGTTTGCCAGGCCCGCTCCGGCCGTCGAGTCCGTAATTCCCGCCACGTAGACGACACCACTCGAGTCAGCGACCGCGACACTGTGCCCAAGCTCTCCGTTCGTTCCATTTGTCCCGCTTATGTAGGAGGAATAGACAAACGAGTTTGCTCCGGTGGATTGAGTCGGGTCAAATTTCGCAAGAAAGCTCGTTCCATTGACATTGCCTGCATTTGGACTCAGTTTGAACCCAGGGACGAAGCTAGGGTTAGTCGAATTACTAGTTGGAAAATCTTGAGAAAGGGTGAAACCCGTCACATAGATTTTGTCAGAAGGATCGACTGCAATTCCGAAAGCGAACTCTCCAGGCGCGCTTCCCGCCAGATAACTTGAGTAAAGAAGTTGAGTACCCGCCGGATTAAGTTCCGAAACGAACGTTGCAAAGGCGCCGCCTGCGTTGGCCGCCAGGGGCTCTGGAATATAGGCGTTCGACGTTGTCGGAAATGTCGTTGAAAACGTCGTTCCTGCAATGAACGCATTGCCGTTCGAATCCACGGCAATCCCTGCCGCCATATCATCGGAGTTGCCTCCAAGGTAAGTCGAATAATTCAACACGGGATCCAGCACAAGCGGTTCACTTCGGTCGTACTGTGCCACCGAGAAAGTGACTCGATGGCCCGCAAGCGCATACTTTCCAGAAATCTCGCGCCGCCGGCCCTTCACCTGTTGGTAGATGATCGGTCTTTGCAGCTTTACTTCCCCGCCGACAACACTTAGAACCAAATCCCCATGCCCATTGACCCTCATCTTACGCGCGCCATCAACCTTGAGTGCGATCACGCTTGGATCCGCTCCCGGCGCCACTATGAAATCATATTCAAGCCGGCGCTGATTGCCGTAAAACACAAGATCCACTCCCGGATAGACTTCGGCGTACTTCACCTGGGCATAGGTGGGGACGTCCGTCTGCCATTTTTTGGGATCATTGCCGATAAAGTAGTTCACTTTGCCCGGCATTTTATCGATTCCAACGACCTTAGACTCCGGATTGCTGCCTTCCAGTCCCATGCGAAGGACAGCGGTCGTAGTGGCTTGGCGTGCCCGACGCGCATCTCGCAGTGCGCGCAGCGTGGCAAACAGATTGCGCGGCGAGAGATCAATGTGAACTGGACCACGCAAGGCGAGGACCGCTTCCTGCGGGGTCAAGAATAGCTCGTACCCGCTGCCGTGCGAGACGTAACGGACCTCCCTGGCTGTCTGTCCCCGGTTTTCCTCAAAGCTCAAGGGCAAATTGCCATAGGCTTTGATCCACTGGGAATTCTCTTTTGCTTCCGTAAGTCGCGCAGTCTGGCTCGTCGCGGCTGCCGAAGCGGCACCTTTGCTTTGCAGCGAATTCTTCCCTGCATGTCGTGACGCGCCAACCATTAAGAAACCGCCGACAAGCGCCACCACGCTGATCGACGCACCAACTTTCGCCCAAGAACCCCACGTTTTCATGATGCAAGTCCTCCTAAATTTTCGAGTCGCTGTCAGCGCCTGTCGCTGGCGCCCCTCGCGCTTGCTATCGCTTCGTCACACCCTTCCATAAGTTCCAGTTCGGAACGAAACAGAATCCTGCTGGGCAAGTTGAATTCTGGGATTCCGGGACATCTAAGTAGCATGCGCACGACGCCAAAAGTGTGCCCCAAATCCATGCTTTGCGCTCCAAAATGGGAAACGAACCTGTATCGTACCAGATAACGCACGGCCTTCCAGCGCAGATTCTAAGAAACCTCTGACTCCATCAGGAACTGGCCGACGTCGGGAGAGTCAGTGATTCATAGTCTTTTTGGATGACTCGGCAGAGATCGTCAATCCGGGCTGCGTCACGATTTGGATGGACTCGACGAACAGGGACACGCAAAACCAATTGGCCAAGAACCTCAAATTCTTTCGCGCGCATGTCGCGGTCGAGGATCTTGTTGGCGTAGGTGTCAGCTACCAGCGATAAAAGAGCGCTCTGAAGCCGTACTGCTTCCACGTAGGGGGCTGGATCTGGTCGGCGATCACCTAACAGATAAATGGCGCTGAGCGGAAGGGAACGGCTCTCGAAGCGCGTCCCCCGCTCCCCGAGGTCTAGGCGACGTTTATCCCAATCTAAAGTGAAACGCGGGAGCGCCTCCGAAGAGCCATAGAGCATCTTCACGGATTCCGGCCACAGGCAGAGATGGGGATACGCCGGCATCAGACGGAAGGTGCCTTCGCGTTCTACCAGTGCAACAATGTCGTCAGAGATGGCTCCATAGCCTTGGCGTGCGAACGCCGCCGCCGTGGTTGATTTCCCCGCACCCGCTGAGCCGACAAATGCAACACCTCGATCTCCAATGCTAACCGCGCTCGCATGCAGGCAGGTGACGCCCCGCATTCTCAAGACAACTCCTAGAACCGGTCCAAGCAGATAAGACGTTGAATTCTCCAAAGACAGTCTGTCGGGCCAAGTTACCCAGACAGTTTCTAATTTGCCATCCAGCCAGAATTGCGTTCCATCTTCATAGGCCAGCCGCACAAAGGCTCCCCCCTCCACTTTCCAGATCCTTAGAGCAGGCTCGCCAGCTGCGTTCCTATCAGCGCTGACATAAGTCAATTCCTCAGAGCGGGAGAGGTCTTCTTTTGCGGAATAGGGGGCAAGTCCAAAATAGACCTCAACGTCTGGTCGAAGGGGGAACTGGCTTGAAGATTTCGCCCCCGGTATTTCTAAGTTAGAGCGGCAGTGTAAGCCGAAGAAAGTGTAATTGAAATCCAATTCTTTGAGTGCAAGACGGTGAATATTCTCAACCGAAAACTCGATTGGGACTGTATTTCTCTTGCAATAGCGTACTACTTATTACTTCGTGCTTTTGCGGAACCAACATGCTCTGTTTCAATAACAGAAATTCACGGCGATCACTTAGGGTCGGTCTCAGACATGTGTCTTATTGGGCTGTAAAGGGATTATTTGGCCATCCAAGCTGCCTGCATGCCCCACCTTCTGTGTGAGCTCTACTATTGTCCCGTAAACGGTCAACTTGGGTTTTGAGTACGGCTTTTTGGGTTCCCGTTTATCGGGCTTATCCATTACCAGCCTCCGCATGCATGTTATATCGAACTCTTCCCGCTGACTGCAACCAAATGTTGAGGCAGTAAGGCCGCAAGTTATTACTTATTGGCTCGGCGTTCATCTTATCATGCGGCAGTACGATTGCAGAGCGCTCGATGTATCGATCGGAGTCATGACTCCACGGCATCTGATTTATTGATTCGGCTCCCCTCCGGCGGAACCTCAGGGCAACCGGATCTCCTTGCAAAGGAGTTTTCGCGCGCATCCGCACAGATTCCGGTAACCGTCCGGCCATCGCCTCGCGCAGGATCATTTTGTGGAAGAACCAGGGAAACGATGGAAGGGCCAGGAGATAATTCACAATCCTCAAGTCCAAAAACGGATAGCGGACCTCCAAGGGCTGCCGCGCCACGCCCGCATTTTCGTGTTCAAACATATTGGTCCATTGCGGCAGGGAAAGTGAGGCGTGGGCTTTCGGGAGGATGGGATGCTCGAACATCAGCTTGGGATGCTCACCCCATTCCTTCCAGCGCTCCCGCAGGTTCGCGCGCTTCCTGAAATCCGCCGCCAGCCAGTTCGGAAATGCAGGAACACCCGGTTCCTTGCCGATCACTCGCAGGAACCGCGCACGAATCCCACGCCATGGAAATGGCCTGATCCAAAGATAATTTGCCATGTCCGTCATCAGACGTCGCCATTCTCCCCTTCGCCGCAGGTCCCCCGCATAGGGCCACATTTGAAAGTCCATCAAGTTGTCGCTGCCTTCGCCTGACAATACAACACGGCAATCGGCGGAAATGATGCGCTTGGCGTCAAAAAAACCAGCAAATAGTGGGTTGTCGACTGGTTCGGGCAGACTCAATTGAGGGTTGTCCCAGCCTTCGAAGAGCTCTACCTGCTCCACAGGCAGAAGTTTTACTGGAATGCGCAGAAACTCCCCCACCTCTCGGGCAAACCGGCCTTCGGAATCGGGGGACTGAGACTCATCAACAGACGTATAACCTCTAATATCAATGGCCTGAGCGCTTTTGGCTGATACCTGCTTGGCCACCGCCGCGACTGACGAGGAATCCAGCCCGCCACTCAAAAGGATTCCGACGCGATCGGTGCGGAGCCGGTCCGCCACCGCGGCTTCCAGAATCGACAGGAAATTCTCGACGTATTCTTCGGCTTTTGCGTAACGAATGTGCCCGTCGGTGGGGGGCGTCCAAAAACGCCGGATCTGCAGGCCACGTTGGGAGACTGTCAGTGTGTGGGCCGGCGGGAGCCTCTGGATGTCGCGAAAGCTTGTGGTTGTATTGTCACAATTCAGTCCAAATAGCAGAAAATCCCCAATGGCCGCATCATTCAATTCGGACGAGACCGCCGGGTGCTGTCGCAGACAATTCAGAGTGTTGCTGAAAAGAAAAAGCTCTCCCAGCTGTGCGTAGTAGAAAGGCTTGATACCGAAATGGTCCCGGGCACAGAACAATTGTTTGTGGCCTGCATCCCAGAGGCAAAAGGAAAAGTCCCCTCGGAGGTGATCAACGCACGGAGTGCCCCAAGCCGCGTACGCGTGCACAATCAATTCGCTGTCGGGAGGATTAGGTCCAACCTTCCGGCGGGAGCGCCGCAGTTCGGCAATAAGTTCGTCCCGGCTATCCAACCGCGCGTCTGCAACAATCCAGTATTTTCCTTCGAGACTCGCCGGCTGTTTTTCGCCCAGGGATTCGTTCGTGGTCCGCAGCAGCGTATGAACCAATCCAATCGATCCGTCCACCCACATGGCGCGGAAATCGGGCCCGCGGTAGAAAAGAAAATCGGCGAGCGACTGTAGAAGCGCTCGTTCAACCGGCGCACCGTTGCGATGGAAAATGCCGGCGATGCCGCTCAATCTGGCTCCCTTTCTATCGAAAGGCTGGTATTTCAATCCTCAAATGGGGGCAGGCGCGCTGCCGTCGACGCGCAAGAAATCAGAATCCCATCCGCTGAAACCGGGGGACAAGCGGTTTCCTCATCAACGCTAGGTGCTGTTCGAATCGCTGCTTGGCTGGAGTTCCATTCTACTGTGACCCGTCTCCGGCGGCAACCGCGTCCTGTCCGGCAAAAGTCGCAAGCTTTTTCCAAGGCTTCACGGAATCTCTCTATTTCCGGGCGTTCATCGGCAGCCGAATTTGTCTTGCAACTCCTAAATGGTCTAGGCAGAGTACCCTGAAATGCTTCTGCGTCTTGCCACTTCCGTCCAGCGCCGCATTCTTCTCGCCGTGGCCTTCCTCATCGCCGGATTTCTCTCTTACTCCAGCGTTCGAAACGCGATGGCCATCCACTACGCCGGCCTGCAAACTCCCGATGGATACCGCCGTGCCATTTCTCTCGAACCTGCGGACTCCCGCAACTGGTATCTCCTGGGCCGTTACTGGCAGTATAACTTGGAGGATCCTGATGCCTCCCGCGCCATTCAATCTTATCTTTCCGCACTTTCTCTGAATCCAGGCTCCGCGGAGATCTTATGCGATCTTGCGACCGCCTATGAATCGGAAGGCAATCTCGCCGCTGCTCGTGATGCTTTTGTGCGAGCCCGCCGAGCCTATCCGTTGTCCGCCGAGGTTTCTTGGCGTTATGGCAATTTCCTCTTGCGCCAGGGAGAACTCGACTCTGCCTTCGCTGAGATGCGCCGCGCCGTCGCCGCCGAACCAAAGCGCGGGGCAGAGGCGCTTTCGCGCGCCCTCCGCGCCCAGCCGGATATAAACGCCGTTCTCGATCGCGTCCTGCCGCCGGTGAGCGAATCCTATTTCGATGCGATTCGGGACCAGACCGCCGAAGGCCACATCGATAATGCCCTCAAGATTTGGGACCGCCTCGCCTCCATTCATCCTCGGTTGCCCTTGCAGGATTGCTTTGGCCTTGTTGCCGCGCTCGTGCAGACAAAAAGAATCACAGAAGGGCAGCGAATCTGGGACCAGGCTGTTGGCCTTGCCGGCCTCGCCGATCTTCCCGCGCCCGCGAATTCCGTTTTGTGGGACGGTGGTTTCGAATCCGGCGTTGTCAATGGAAGTTTTTCATGGCTTATTCCGGAAGCATTTCGCGGCGTGCAAATCAGCATCGATTCGCAGGAGAAACATTCCGGCAATCATTCCTTGCGGCTGATGTTTGACGGAAAATCCAACCTCAATTTCAACGCGATCTGCCACTACGTTCCTGTTCAGCCGTCTACCCGCTATCTCTTTTCAGCCTGGGTCCGCACCAAAGCGCTTACCACCGACCAGGGCATTCGCTTTCAACTTCACTCCATCGGAACACAAGATTCTCCTATCACCGTGACCGCGGATGTTCATGGAACAGAGCCCTGGACGAGGATCGAAGCCCCTTGGTCCTCGTCAAGCGCTGCCCAGGAACTGCAAGTCTGCCTGGTTCGGCTTCCCAGCGATCAGGCTGAAAACAGCAGAATCCAGGGAATAGCCTGGGTAGATGACGTGGCCTTGGTTCCACAACCCGCGGAGCGCTCCAAACCATGAAGTTTCTCCGCGTCGGCATCTGCGCCATTGTTGTGTTTGCCGTTGCCGCGCACGGCGGCGTCGAAGACTGGGCCCGCGCCGTCATTGAGACTGGTGCTGGTTTGCTCTTTCTGGTATGGGCCTTGTGGGTTTATTTTAATGATCAGGAGCGACCTGTTTTCTCTCCCCTCCTCCCGCCGCTCGCCGCTTTCTCTCTCATCGTTCTGGGCCAGTGGTTTTTTCATGCCACCGCCTCTTCCTACAACACACGCATCCAGCTCCTGCTCCTCCTGGCCGACCTGATCCTTCTTTTTCTCGCCGTTCAAGCCTTCCGAACGCTGAGTGATTGGCGAAGTTTCGTGTGGTTCGGGATGGGCCTAGGTTTTCTGGTGAGCATTTTCGGTGTTCTCCAGCACCTTACCTTCAATGGCAAGCTCTATTGGTTTCGTGAAATGCACTACGGCGGAATTCCTTTCGGGCCCTACGCGAATCGCAATCATTTCGCGGGCTTCGTGGAACTGGTTCTTCCGCTCGCTCTCGTTCCTCTGGTTCTAGGCCGAGTGCGGCGGGAGCGCTGGGCGGTCGTTGGTCTTTTCGCGGTTGTGCCTCTTGGTGCGCTTTTCTTCTCCGCCTCGCGCGGAGGTATCGTGAGTTTTGGCGTCGAGCTGTCTGTCCTGGCCCTGGTGATGATTTGGCGGCGCAGTGCGGGCAAGCAGTTGCTCGCCGGAGCCGCCGTTTTGCTCCTGGCGATGCTCATGGTTTCCTGGCTTGGCGTTGGCCAGATTCTGCAGCGGTTTTCGTCCCTCCAGTCGCTCGAAACGACCACGGGAAAGCGCGCCTCCATGCGCCGGGATACCTGGCGCATCTTCCTCACTCATCCGCTCGCCGGCACCGGTCTCGGCACTTTGCAAATCATTTTTCCCGCATACGAGACGCTCTACGATGGAAAGATTGTCAACCACGCGCACAACGACTACCTCGAGGCCCTTGCAGAGACTGGTCTTCTCGGAGGGCTCTGTTGCGCTTGGTTCCTGGGCGTCTTGCTTAGCCAGTCCTTGATGCGATTGCGCCAGCTGAATCATTCCTTCGCCGGCGCTTTGCAATGCTCCGGCTTGGTCGCGTGCAGCGGCTTTCTCGTGCACGGCCTCGTCGATTTCAATCTCCATATCCCTTCAAATTTTCTTCTATTCCTCCTCATGGCGCATCTGGCCACCGCCGAGATCGCGCCACCTGGTCAGCCCGTACCGTCTCAGAGCCGGCGGCGTCGCAATCCTTGAAATCGCTGATTGACTTGGACCTTATGGCTGTATAATCACACTTGGGGGTCATCTATTCTCATGCAGCCAGTCAGACTGGGTGCGCCGGTGTGGTGTTCCGTGACGAGCGCCCTGTTGGGGATGCTGGTACTGGCGCCTTCCAGCCGCGCGCAAACCGTTCTCGAAACGCCGCAGCAAGTCAATGACCGTATCCGCTCCTTGTCTTCCACGGTGCGGTCGGCGCCCCATGACTACGTCATCGGCAATGGCGATCTCCTCGACGTTGATGTTTTCGATGTGAAAGAGCTCAGCCGCGAGGTGCGCGTCAGCCAGACGGGATCCATCGGGATTCCCTTGGTGCCGGTTCGTTTGCACCTGGCAGGCTTGACCGAAGTGCAAGCCGAACAGAAGATCTCGGAAGTGCTTGAAGCCAACGGCTTGGTTTCTCGCCCCGAGGTCAGCGTTACCGTCAAAGAGAGAAAAAGCAAGCCTATCACCGTCGTCGGAGCCGTTCTGCATGCCATGGTTTACCAGGCGGACCGGCCCGTCACCCTTCTGGAAGTGCTCGCGGAGGCTGGTGGGATCGGCCCCGATGCGGGAGACACGGTAATTGTTTCACGCCCTTCTCAGGACTTGCAGGACGATCCTTCCGAGCCGCCAGCGATAGGCCCGGAAGACCCCGCCGCAACGCAGGCGTCCAAAGAACCAGTTCATCCGGCCGCAACTCAAGCGCCTGCATCCAGTCCAGCCTTTCCTTCAGCCGCTTCTGGGGTGAAAAGTGTAGCGCCGTTCTCCAACACAACTGAGCAGGATGCTCCTCCGCAACTCGGCAATACCATCACCATCAACCTCGGCGAACTGATGGAAAGCGGCGATACCAAGAACAATATTATTCTCCTGGCCGGCGATGTTGTTACCGTGCCCCACGCCGGGATCGTTTATGTTCTGGGCGCAGTCAATCATGCGGGCGGTTTCGTGCTTACGAATGACCGCACGCAAATGACCACCTTGAAGATCCTTGCGTTGGCTGGTGGCTTCACCCGCACCGCTAAATCCGACCATGCCGTGATCGTCCGGAAGGACAACCTTGGACAGCAGCACGAAGTTGCCGTGGACCTCAAGAAGGTGCTGAATCGCAAGGCGGAAGACCTGTTGCTCCAGCCCAGCGACATTTTGTACATCCCTGACAGCGGCGCGAAGCAGGCCATGCTGAGGGCGGTCGAACTCGGTATCGCAGTGGGAACCGGTGTGCTGCTCTACCGCGTTGCCTATCACTAGAAAATGCCTGACGATAATAAACTCGCACCTCGCGAAAATGGTTCCAACGGCGCCGTCGAGCTGGTGCCCGTTCCGTCCCGCTTTCCTTCCTGGGAGCTGTCTCCACGGGAACCTCACCTTTATGACTACCTGCTGATTCTGCGCAAGCACCAGTGGCTGATCCTCTCTTTTATGCTGGCGGTCGTCACCATCGTGACCATCGCTACGTTTCGCATGCAGCCCATCTACATCGCCACCGCCCGCGTCGAAATCGACCACGAAAACGCCAACATTCTTCCTTTTCAAGGTGCGGATCCATACGACTTCATGATGGATAGCGAGAATTACATCGAGACGCAAACCAAAATCTTGACCAGTGAGACCCTCGCCCTTCAGACCATTCGCAACAGCGGCCTCACCTCGCGCCCGGAATTTTCCTCGCCTGGCGGGCCGTCGGAGGCCGTCGCCAGCGGTAGCCTCGCGAACCAGAAGCTTCCTCCCGAACTCGCCGAGTTTTTGGGAAGTCTCAGCGTGCGCCGAGTTCCCAATAGCCGCCTGATGGACGTCAATTTTGAATCGACGGATCCACAACTGGCCTCCCGGATCGTCAACGCCCATATCGCCACCTATATGGAGCAGAACATCCGCAGCAAATACGAAGCCACGTCTCAGGCTTCGGCATGGCTCACAGACCAGCTCACGGACATGAAGATTCGAGTGCAGAAGTCGGAAGATGCGCGCATCGCCTACGAGCGTCAAAACCAGATTTGGACCCTTGACGACAAACAGAACATCACCACCCAGCGCCTCGCGGATCTCAACAAGGAATTGACTGACGCGCAAAGCGAGCGCATGAAGAAAGAATCGCTCTACCAGTTTGCCAAATCCGGGAATTTGGACGCTGTACCGCAGGTTCAAAGCAACAACGCGCTCGTCGAAATGATGAAAAAGCGCGGCGAACTTTCTGCTGAGTACAATGATTCCCTGAGCCAGTACGGCCCTAATTTCCCTAAAGTGCAGCGTCTCCAGACCCAATTAAAAGACCTCGATGCCGACCTCGGAAAGGAAAAGCAGAAAATCGTCGACGTCCTGGAGAGTGATTTCCGCGAAGCGCGCCAGCGCGAGGCCATGATGACGGAGGCGCTCGATAACCAGAAAGTGGCGGCCAATGAAATGGCTGGCAAGATGGTGGAGTACAACATCCTGAAACGCGAGGCGGAAGCCAACAAGTCTCTTTATGAAGGCTTGATGACCAAGCTCAAGGAAACTGCGATCTCCTCTGCTTTGCGCTCTTCCAACATCCGCATTGTCGACCCGGCCATGATTCCTTCCACGCCCGCTCGTCCGGCCAAGGCCCGCAACGTTGCTCTGGCCTTCATCGTCGGTCTCGTTGGGGGCATCGGCTTGGCGCTCATGCGCGAGTATCTCGACAATACCGTAAAAACTCCCGATGACATTGAATCGCTCGCCAAACTGCCCTCTC
>Ga0307479_10005447_pt1 | contig 11647 bp, 8 predicted proteins | sample atmos_gasesECM4C_FD_203743 | JGI IMG/M metagenome (GOLD analysis project Ga0307479, IMG submission 203743) | Hardwood forest soil microbial communities from Morgan-Monroe State Forest, Indiana, United States - atmos_gasesECM4C_515 | ecosystem: Environmental > Terrestrial > Soil > Temperate... | reverse complement strand
TGGACACGCTGCGAACCCACAAACTGCGCAGCGCGCTGACGGTGTTCGGCGTGGTGCTGGGCGTAAGCGTCATTATGCTGGTAGCCGCCCTTATCTCGGGCTTTGACCAGAAAGTTCAGGAAAACATCAATCAGTTCGGCGCGGATACGGCCTTCATCACCAAATGGGACCAGGGACGGCACGGCGGACCACCACCGCTTGAGGAACGCCAGCGCAAACCTCTTACCGTCGAGGACGGGAAGGCTATCCAGGAGAAGTGCCCAGCGGTAAAAACGGTAACCACTTTTCTGATGACCAACTGGGATCACTCCCACACCGTGCGCACCAAAGCTGGTCAAGTGACGGCCATTGATTTCCGCGGCGTGCAGCCCAATTTCGGCGAGGTTTACGCCAACGCCGCGACCCTCGATGGCCGCTTCATCAGTGAAGGAGACGATCTCCACAAGGAAAAAGTGGTCATGCTCGGCGAGAACGTCGCGCCGGTCCTGTTTCCCGAGGGGCATCCCATCGGAAAAGACGTCATGATCGACGGCTCGGACTTCCAGGTCATCGGCGTGGTGGAAAAACCTAAGGGCGGATTCGGCATGGGGGACGAAGACCGCCGCGTGCTGATTCCTATCAGCACGTTTCGCAAGGTTTATCCCACCGCGGACGAAGTCAACATGCGCGCGCAGGCCTATCCTAAATTGCTGGACCAGGCGGTGGACCAAATCCGCGAAGTGCTGGAGCGGCGGCGCAACGTGCCGTTTGGAGGGAAGGACAATTTTTCCATCGCCACCGCGGAGCAGGAAGTCGAGGAATTTCACAATATCGTGGGAAAAGTGGCGCTTGCGACCGTGGTGCTCAGTTCCATCGGCTTGCTGGTGGGCGGCATCGGCGTGATGAACATCATGCTGGTGAGCGTGACGGAGCGCACCCGCGAAATTGGCGTCCGCAAGGCCATCGGCGCCAAGAGTGGGGACATTACCTGGCAGTTCCTGCTGGAAGCGACGACGCTGACGGGAACTGGAGGCGTCATTGCGCTGCTATTGGTCAACGCCCTGGTTTTGCTGATCCGTGTGACTCTGCAGTGGCCCGGTTCGGTTCCCTTGTGGGCGGCCGCGACAGGGGTTGCCGTTAGCGTGAGTATCGGATTGATCTTTGGCGTGTGGCCGGCGATGAAGGCGGCGAAGCTCGATCCCGTGGAAGCGCTGCGCTACGAATAGCGCGACGGGTCCGCTTTCTTCCTGAATTTCAAACAAACTCAAGCGCGGGCTAATTGACCAGTGCTGCGGATCGGACGGGCACGGTGGTTCCGGAGGCGTGTTCGGCGGCGGGCGCCAGCGCGCCGGGCCAGATGACCTCGAGGGTGAGTTCGCGCCGAACGAGCAACTTGGCGCGGCGAGTGACATGGACGGCCAGAGTATCTGCGCCGTCGCCACGAGTTTCTGCGAAGCCTTCCTTTTCCAACTGCAGGCTCCTGTCCGCTTTGTAAAGCGCCACGCGGAATTGGTGCGGCCCTGCGGCAAGCGCGTGCTCGAAATGGATCGGCTGGCCTCGTCGCGCACTCGCCAGGTCTGCCGAGAAGAGTAATTCGCGATCCGCGAAAACAGTCAAGGTGCCTTCGTTGACCGCTGACGTAATTTCAATCTGAAGCGCGGAACGGGGGGCCGCTTGGGCTGGAGGTTCTTTAACGAGCGGCAACGTTGGAAGCGCGGCAAAAAACGTTTGCGACGGAGAGTTCCGCGAGTCCTTGGGCTGCGTTTTCCGAACAGAGGCATGTTGTGCCGAATGATTCTGCCGCTGCGGAGAATTTTTCTTGTAGGCTGCTGGCGATGATGCGTCACCGGAGTCCGGCGGCGGAACAGCTTCCACCGTTTGTGATGTGTAGAGGAACGCGTCCGGCGGAACTGTGGCCGTAAATCGAAGGCCGGCGGGAGGCGGTAGAACTGCTAGACGAGTGCGGCCGGAGCGGACTGCCGCAACGCTGAAAGCGAGCAGGAGGCAAGCCACTGCCGCGATCCAGACGTCTTGCTGGCCCGTTGGTCTCGACCACCAGGACCGGTTTTTGATTACCGGTGCAGGCGGCGGTTGCGTGCGGGCGCGAGCGAGCGGATAGAGGGCCGATGCGAGCTCATCGCAGGAAGCAAAGCGGTCAGCAGGATTCTTGGCCAGGCAGCGCGCCACGATGCGGTCGAGCGCCACAGGCACCGCCGGATTACGGCGGGAAGGCGGCTCCGGATCGGCGTTCAGAATCTGCGCGCAAACGGCCCCGAGAGAGCTGCCATTGAAGGGGCGCACGCCGGTCAACATCTGATAAAGAACGATGCCGAGAGCGAACTGATCCGAGCGGGCATCCTGGGGTTCACCCTGAATTTGTTCTGGCGCGAGATATGCCGGCGTGCCCATAAGGAGACCAGAGCCGGAGACCTGCGAGGCGTAACGCGCGATGCCGAAGTCACCAAGTTTTACCTTGTTTTCCGCGGTGACAAAAATGTTTCCCGGCTTCACGTCGCCGTGAAGAATTCCGGCGCGGTGGGCCACGCCCAGCGCCCCGGCCAGATCGGCGGCCCAGGCGCAGGCGCGCTGAAACGGCAGAGTGGAGGGATCGAGATGCTGCTCGAGAGTTTTGCCGGAGACGTATTCCATCACGAGGAAGGGAGTTCCCTGCTCGTTGATGCCCACGTCGTAGAGCTGCACGATGGAGGGATTGGAGAGCTGGCCGATGAGCTGGGCCTCGCGCAGAAACTGCTTCTCCTGGCCTTCCCCGAAGCCGTTCAAAAATGTCTTGAGGGCGACAGTGCGGCCGATAACCGTGTCGCGGGCCTTTTCAACGCGGCTCGTGGCGCCCGAGCCGAGGGGCTCGAAAGCTTCGTAGCGGCTTTTTTGCAGGGTAATCATCAGGCTGAGCGCAGTAAACGCGCGGCGCGGTCGCGCAAGCCGTTGCCATTAGTATGAGACACGGAATCGGGAGTTGCCCTGCGGCGCGCGAGCGGAAACAGTTCCTCCGCAAGCGCCTCGGCCGGCGCGTAGCGGGCCGCGGGATCTTTCGCTAGGCAGCGCGCGACGATGGCGTCAAATCCCGCCGACACGGACGGATTGGCGTGCGACGGCGGCAGCGGCGTCGAAGACAGAATGCGGCCGCAAATGCCTTGGAGCGAATCGGCGTCAAACGGACGCTTGCCCGTCACCATCTCGTACAGAACGACGCCGAGGGAAAAAAGATCGGAGCGCGAGTCCTGGGGCTTGCCCATGATTTGCTCGGGGCACCAGTACGCGGGCGTGCCGAGAAGCGGAGTAGCGCCGGTGTCCCGGCTGGCGAGCCGCGCCATGCCGAAGTCCATCAATTTCACGCGGCCGTCATCGGTGATGAGCATGTTGGCGGGCTTGACGTCGCCGTGAATAACTCCCTTGCGGTGCGCGGCGCCGAGGGCGCAAGCCACTTCCCCGATCCAAGCGCAAGCCTTGGGAAAGGGCACGCTGCCCTTTTCCAGAATGCGATCGAGCGGCTGGCCCTCCAGAAATTCCATCACCAGGTAAGGCGTCTGCGTGGGTTCGTCGATGCCCATGTCGTGGAGCGTGATGATCGAAGGATGACAAAGCTGGCCGACGACGCGCGCTTCCTGAAGGAAACGCTGGCGCGCTTCGCCAAAGGCCAGTTCCTTGGGGAAAAGCTTGATGGCGACCAGGCGGCCGATCATGGGATCGTGGGCGCGCGCCACACGGCCATGAGCGCCGGTGCCGATGATTTCGAGAATCTCGTAGCGTCCGACTTGCACGACAGGTCTCCCTCAGTTTGCTGATTCCGCGATGGCCGTAATGATGGAGGAATGGGATGTTCTATTAAATGAAGCAAGCGTCCTGTTTGAAAGGGTACGAAGGTACTAGGTGAGAAGGAGTTCTAAGTTCTTAGTTTTCAGCGTTTAGCCGGAAAAAAAGGTGCTATCCCTTACTGTTGCATGCAATTCCGCAAAAGAACACAATTCGTCAAGGAGCCAAGTTACCCGGTTGTGAAGGAACGGCCGGTTTGGCGGGTGCGGGCGGAGAGGTCGGAACGCGGAGGGGCGCGAAGGTGGGAGCGGAGTTCAAGCGTGTGGGAAAATCGCGGACAAATGTTTTCATCGAAGGGTGCCATACACCGTTGAAGCCGAAGAAATACATCTCCTTGATGGCTTGATCCGAGGACCATTTCTCAAAGGCGATGCGATAAATCGCCGTGAAAACACCGGTGCGATCCTCGCCGAAGTGGCAGTGCATGAAGACTTTTTGCCCCGGATTGTCGCGGAGAAGGGAGAGAAATTGCACGACTTGCTCGTCGGTTGGGGGAGACCAGCCATTGACGGGGATGTGGACAAAACGCATGCCGAGGGATTCGGCGTGCTTGCGCTCCCATTCGACTTTTTCGCGGTCTTCGCTGCGCAGATCGACGATGGTGGTGATGCCTAATAATTTCAGTTCTGAGAAGCCCACTTCCTGCGGTTGCGCGCCGCGGTAAATGGTCTCGCTGATTTTTCCGGCGTGGGGAATTCCGGCGATGCGCAGTTTTTCTCCGTGGGCGGCCGGCGGGAAGGCGGGAGCAGCTGCAGGCGCGGACGTTGGCCCAGCAGTTTGCGCAAAAAGAGGAACAGGAAGAAGGAAAAGGCAGGCAAGAGTGGCGCGAGAGCGTTTCATTTTGAGTTAGATGCGAAGAGTGTAGCGTGAGAGGCAAGGAGGCGAAAAGTGTTGAAGCGAAAGCGGTTGACTAGAATAAGCACCACTACAAATAGACGCAGTACGAAAACGTCACCCACATTTTGCGTTTTTCTCTTGACAGAAAATTTTCTTCCGTTGATACTGCGAATCCAGATTCGGGGAGACGTGGAAACGCCAGACGGACCGAGTCGGGGACGAAGCAAGGTCCGCGTGGGCCCACGAAACGGCCCGGGTTCAAAGCGAAAAAACCGAGCGCGAGGTACCAGCTCCGCGCCCGTAATTGCGGCGGAGCGCCTGCTGTTAGGCTGAGTGCGAAGCACCGGCCAGAGGCAGGGCATTGGCGTTTTGCGCTGGAACTTGAGAGCGGCTGCACGACAGCCGGCTTTTTTTTCGCTGCCCGCTTCCACGAACCGAACGAATCTTAGGTTGCGTCAACTTCAGCCCAGACCCTGAAGGGAAGCGCGGCACCTCTGCGGGGCGCAGAGGAGTAAAATAAGAGGGTTCCCCCGCGCGAGTGGGGACCCAGGAGCGCGGAGGGCAGATGGCTACGGTGAAACACGCACTGAACGGGAAATCCCTTGCCACGGAAACGGCTGCCGAAAAGGCAACCGGTGGCACAGGAAAAGGTCTGAGCTTCCAGCGGTACTTTGCCGACGGGAAGAAGTCTCCTTTCGACGCGGTCGAATGGGAGAAGCGCACGGCGCTGATTGGGAACGAGAAGGGCGTGACGATCTTCCGGCAGGAAGATGTGGAGGTGCCGAAGAGCTGGTCGCAGACGGCGACGAACATCGTTACCAGCAAATATTTTCATGGGAAGCCCGGGACAGCCCAGCGCGAAGGATCGGTGCGGCAACTGATCGCGCGCGTGGTGAATACCATCGAGCGGTGGGGCGAAGAGGGCGGATATTTCGCGGAAGCGGGATCGCGGGACGCGTTCGGCGATGAGCTGACGCACCTGCTGGTCGAACAAAAGATGGCGTTCAATTCGCCGGTGTGGTTCAACGTAGGCGTGCAGCCTAAACCGCAATGCTCGGCGTGCTTTATCAATTCGGTCAGCGACGACATGGAATCGATCATGAGGCTGACGCGCACCGAAGGAATGCTCTTCAAGTGGGGCTCGGGCACGGGAACGAATTTTTCGACGCTGCGGGGCAGCCGGGAAACGCTGAGCGGCGGAGGGATTGCGTCCGGGCCGGTGAGCTTCATGAAGGGCTTCGACGCGTTCGCGGGGGTGATCAAGAGCGGCGGGAAAACGCGGCGCGCGGCGAAGATGGTGATCCTCAACATCGATCATCCGGATATCGTGGAGTTCATCGAATGCAAGATGAAGGAAGAGCGCAAGGCGCACGTGCTGATCGGGCAGGGCTACGACAGCTCGATCGACGGCGACGCGTACGCTTCGATCTTCTTCCAGAACGCGAACCACTCGGTGCGCGTGACGGACGACTTCATGCGCGCGGTGGTCGAGGACAAGGATTGGTGGACGAAGAACGTGCTCGACGGGCAGCCGAATGAAAAGCTGCGGGCGCGCGATTTGATGATGAAGATCTCAGATTCGACGTGGCACTGCGGCGATCCGGGAATGCAGTACGACACGACGGTGAACCGCTGGCACACTTGCAAGAGCACCGCGCGGATCAATGCCAGCAACCCGTGCTCGGAATATATGTTCCTGGATGATACGGCGTGCAACCTGGCTTCGTTGAACCTGATGAAATTTGTGAACGCCAGCGGGCAATTCGACGTGGCGGCATTCAAGCATGCCGTGGACGTGACCATCACGGCGCAGGAAATCCTGGTGGACAACGCAAGTTATCCCACCGAAAAGATTGGCAAGAACTCGCACGAGTTCCGGCCGCTGGGGCTGGGCTACGCGAATCTCGGCGCGCTGCTGATGTCCATGGCGCTGCCGTATGACTCGGATGAAGGGCGCGACATGGCTGGGGCGATCACCGCGCTGATGTGCGGCGAAGCGTACGCACAGTCCGCAAGGATTGCAGAGCGCATGGGGCCGTTCCCGGGCTACGCGGAAAACCGGGAGCCGATGCTGGACGTGATTCGCATGCACCGCGAGGCAATGCGCGGGATCAAGCCGGAGCACGTGCAGACGGAATTGTTCATGGCCGCGCAGGAATCGTGGGACACGGCGCTGGCGCACGGCGAAAAGCATGGCTACAAGAATTCGCAGGTGACGGTGCTGGCGCCTACCGGAACGATCGGCTTCATGATGGATTGCGACACGACGGGAATCGAGCCGGACCTGGCGCTGGTGAAATACAAGAAACTGGTGGGCGGCGGGTTGATCAAAATCGTGAACAACACCGTGCCGCAGGCGTTGATGAAGCTGGGCTACACGCCGGAGCAGACCAGCGACGTGGTGTCCTACATCGACCAGAACGGCAAGATCGAAGGCGCGCCGCACCTGAAGATGGAAGATTACCCGGTGTTCGATTGCTCGCTGGCGCCGCAGGGCGGCGGGCGTTCGATCACATGGACGGGGCACGTGAAGATGATGGCGGCGGCGCAGCCGTTCCTATCAGGCGCGATTTCGAAGACCATCAACATGCCGGAGGAATCGACCGTCGAAGACATCTCGAACGCGTATATTGAGTCGTGGAAGGTGGGGTTGAAGGCCGTGGCCATCTACCGCGACAACTCGAAGCGTTCGCAGCCGCTCAACGCGGGCGGTGGGAAGAAAGAAGAGAAGCAGGCGGAATCCCCGGCCGTCGTCGTGGAACCGATGCAACGCGAGCTGTTTGCGCGGCAACAGCGCGAGAAGATGCCGGTGGAACGCGCCTCGGTGACGCACAAGTTCAGCGTGGGCGGCCACGAAGGCTACATCACCGTCGGGATGTACGACGATGGGCGGCCGGGCGAAGTGTTCATCAAGATGGCCAAGGAAGGCTCGACGCTTTCCGGCGTGATGGACGGCCTGGCGCTGACCGTTTCGCTGGGCTTGCAGTACGGCGTGCCGCTTAAAGTATTCGTGGACAAGCTGTTGAACACGCGGTTCGAGCCTTCGGGCATCACTGCGAATCCGAACATCCGCTTCGTCTCCTCCGTGCTGGATTACATCGCGCGGTGGCTGGGCGGGCGGTTCATCTCCGCGGATTACTTAAAATTGAATAATGCCGCGGCGCCGGCGGAGAATGCGGCCACGGCCGCTCCGGCAGCGGTGCTGCCGGCGATGACGCAAGCCAACCTGGATGCCATGCAAACGGCGTTGTCGGCGTCAAGACTGGGCAACGCCCACGAGGGCGCGCCCGCTTGCAGCGAGTGCGGCATGCTGATGGTGCCGAACGGGGCCTGCTACAAATGCGAGAATTGCGGCAGCACCAGCGGCTGCAGTTGAGAAGCAAAGGAGCGTCAAGAGCACGCACCCGATGAGCGCCCTCCCGTCCGGCTCAGGAGTAGCAGCACGGCTCGCCCCGGCTAAACCCAAGACCAGCGGGTTTCTGCATATCGTGAGGCATGGTGCGGGACCCCAGGCCGTTTACATCGTAACGTATCAGCGGCTGTCCTATGACGGCCCGGCGCCGAGGCCGGTGCTGGCGGAAGGCGCGCAAGCGCTGATCGAACTGCTCGAACGCATTGGCGTTGATTTTCACCTGGCGGAAGTGCGCGGGGCCCTGGAAGATATTCTCCGGCTAGGCTCGGCCAACATCCCCGATTTGTGGCTCAGCGACGAGGAGATGCTCGAGAAGGGACTCATCGAGGGCTAAGGTTAACTGCAATTCAACAAAAAAGGCCGGCGGCAATTGCTTCCGGTCTTTTTTGTTTTCACCCACATTATGGAATGCAGATGCCGAAAAGATGCACTAACGCGGACGGGGACGGAGGGGCGGGCGCGCCGTTAGGGAGCGGGGGCGCATGCGGAAGCGCGGGCCGAGGGGCGGGGGTACGTTGCGGAGGATGTCACCGCAGCAGGGGCAACGGCCGTCGGTGCCGAGGGGAGTGGTGATATCGGCGCGGAGCCAGTGACCGCGGGCTTCGCATTGCGGATTGATGCACTGCACGGTGAAGCCGGGCATGAATTGCATATTTGCTCCCTCAGGAGGCCGCAAAGTTCAAATCGATTCAGGCGCGGCCATTTTTGGGCCACGGCTAAGAACGATCTGAACTCCCCTGGCGGCCAAGACTCTCCGTGAAAAGGGCCCGGTAAAACCCGGCGCAAACTGCGCCGGTCAGACCTTCGCAAGAATGCGAGGGGCCAGCAACGTGATGGCGGGGATTGTGCCGTGATCGACCAGTGGTGTCAAGAGGAAAGACTACAAGGTATTGTGGTAAGGTTGCGGGGAAGCGGCGACCGGAAAATCCCGACCGCTGACTTGTGGAAGACGGCCAGGCAAACCAAGCGGCGATCGCGGATCGGCAGAGAAATCGAGAGCGCAGTTCCTACGTATTAGAACTAGCGACAGTGGTGCGGCTCGGCTGATTCGCGCATAAGCCGCAGACGGAGAAAAAAATGCCAACGACAAGAATCGATCTGGGCGGCGGCTTGCCGTCGATGCCGAACCTGAGTGGGGCCGGGAAAAGAATCTTACAGCTCGCGATATTGGTGGGGGTCATCATCGTGGTGACGGCAAGCACCACATCGATTCCGACGGGGAACGTGGGAGTCCTGACGTTGTTTGGGCGCGTGACGGGCGAGACTCTTCCGGAAGGAATTCACCTAGTCAATCCACTGAAATCGGTGCAAAAACTTTCCGTGCAGACACAATCGATCAAAGAAAGCGCCAATGTGCCGTCGAATGAGGGACTCATTCTGGCGCTGGACACCTCACTGCTGTTCCGGCTGGACAAAACGATGGCGGCGCAGGTGTACCAGACCGTTGGAGCGGATTATGTGGAAAAGATCGTCGAGCCCACGCTGCGGGCGGCGATTCGCGCGTCTACGTCCGCGCATACGGCGAATGCGTTATACACAAACGCGCGCGAGTTGGTGCAGCAACAGATTCAGGATGAGCTGACGAAGCAGCTCGCGTCCCGCGGCGTGATCGTGGAAAACGTGCTGCTGCGCGACGTGCAATTGCCGGCGATGCTCAAAGGCTCGATCGAAGCAAAGCAGCAGGCGGAGCAGGATGCGCTGCGAATGAGCTTCATCCTGCAGAAGGAAAAGCAAGAGGCCGAGCGCAAGCGCATCGAGGCGCAGGGCATTGCGGACTTTCAGAAAATCGTGGCGGCGGGCATCAGCACGCAACTGCTCGAATGGAAGGGCATCGAGGCGACGGAGAAGCTGGCGGCGAGCTCGAACGCCAAGGTGGTAATCATTGGCAACCCGAAGAATGGCTTGCCGCTTGTGCTGGAACCGAAGTAGACCATCCAAGAAGTGTTCCGTCTATCCTGGGGAGGGCCTGCGGCCCTCCAAAATAAAGGCTAAAGAAGTACGAAGATTTTCGTTGACAATACGAAAACCTTCGTATTATGCTCCGCGCATGACGAACGAACAACCGCAAAAGCCGACGGCTTCGGAGCTGGAAATCCTGCGCGTGCTGTGGGAGCGCGGGCCTTCGACGGTCCGCGAGGTTCACGACGCGCTGAGCGAAAAGAAGGACCTCGGGTACACCACCGTGCTGAAACTGCTGCAGATTATGACGGCCAAGGGCACGGTGCGCCGAAACGAAGAGCAACGGGCGCACGTTTATGAGGCATGCCAGCCAGCGACAGAAACGAAGCGGCAGCTCGTAGGGGACGTGCTGCAGCGGGTATTTGAAGGGTCGGCGAGCGAATTGATGATTCATGCGCTGGAGGGCCGGCGAACGTCCAAGAAGGAGCTGGAGGAACTGCGCCGCCTACTGGACGAGTACGAGGGGAGGAGCCGATGAGCAACTTCGCGAGTTGGATTTCGCCGGAGGTTATGCGGACGCTCGGGTGGACGTTGGTGCACTTCCTTTGGCAAGGCGCGGGGCTGGCGGCTTTGTTTGCCGTGGCGCACGCGGTATGCCGGAGCGCGTCGGCCCGCTATGCGCTGGCCGTGGGGGCGCTTGTTTTGATGATGGCGTCGCCGATCATTACGTTCACTTGGCTACGCGCGCGGGCGAATCCGGCCGTTCGGACTGGGGCGGGAGGAGCTGCGGCGTGGGCGGGAACGTCCACCCAAAACGCGACCGCGCTGCCGGGCTCCCACGCCCCGGTTGGCGAATCGCGAAGCGCACAACCGATGGGGATGTTGTGGCTGGTGGAAGCGTGGTTCCTGGGCGTGCTTTTGCTGAGCTTGCGAACCGCGGGCGGATTGCTGCTGCTCGAAAGGATGCGGCGCAGAGAGATCTCGCCGGTCGGAGCGGCATTGTCGGCAAGATGCCTGGCGTTGCAGCGAAGAATGGGGCTGGATCGCGTGATCCGGTATTGCGAGTGCCATCGGCTGGACGCTCCGGCGGTGCTGGGATGGTTCCGTCCGGTGGTGCTGCTGCCGGTGCGGGCGCTGACAGGGTTGAGCGAAGCGCAAATCGAAGCGGTGATCGCGCACGAGCTGGCGCATATCCGGCGGCTGGATTGCTTCGTGAACCTTTTCCAGATTGCCATGGAAACGCTGCTGTTCTATCACCCGGCGGTGTGGTGGGTGAGCCAGCGGATTCGCGCCGAACGCGAGCACTGCTGCGACGACGAAGCGATTGCCATTTGCGGCGACGCGGTAAATTACGCGCGCGCGCTGACGCTGATGGAAGAATGGCGCGCGGCTCCGGCATTGATGATGGCGGCGAATCGGAGCCCGCTGGCGGAGCGAGTGGCGCGAGTGCTCGGATGGGATGGAGCCGTGGGGAGGATTCGGATGGCGGGAGTGGCGGGGAGTCTGGTTTGCCTCGCGGGAGCGCTGCTGGCGGGCAACGCGTTCCTGGGAGTTGCGCACGCCGCGCTGGGCGGCGGAGCCTCTGCGAAACAGGAGCAACAGAATGGCAGTGTGATTGTTGTGAGGCCAGACCTTGCTTCGGCGAAGGAACGCACCGAGCAAGCCGCGAAAGCGACCGGATCAGCGGAG
>Ga0307479_10005445_pt1 | contig 11652 bp, 12 predicted proteins | sample atmos_gasesECM4C_FD_203743 | JGI IMG/M metagenome (GOLD analysis project Ga0307479, IMG submission 203743) | Hardwood forest soil microbial communities from Morgan-Monroe State Forest, Indiana, United States - atmos_gasesECM4C_515 | ecosystem: Environmental > Terrestrial > Soil > Temperate... | reverse complement strand
GTTAATGTTGTTCAGAGATACCAATGACTATGGTGATTCACAGATTAAAAAATCGCAGAACTGGTACGTATGGAAGCTGAATGAAGAGTTTCAGAAGATAGGGAAGCTGGAGGGCGATTACAGAAAAGCTGAAATAGGCGTCGTGGTTTCCCCTCCGAATATTGTCCACCGCATGCGAACTGGCGAGTACAATTTCGTCTATCCTGGATACTAATGTCCATCGGTCACTCTTTTCATTTTTCCCGCACTTTTTTTGCACAGGGCATGTGAAATTCACAGCCCTGTGTAGTTGACTCCCACGCCCGCGATGTCAGAATCGTCGGTGTTCTGCGGAACTCATTTCCAGCCCGCAAATAAAACAGGACAGTGAGAACGTCCGATTCACCGCGGCAGGGCGCGCTCGTAAAATGGCCCCTTGCGTGGGGATGAGTATTGGGCGAAAATAAAGCGAATCTAAATGGCCAGCGACACAACCCTCGAACGTCCGCTCCCCCAAAATCTTGAAGCCGAACGCAGCATTCTCGGCGCCGTGCTGCTCGATAATCACGCGCTCAACGCGGCCGTCGAAAAATTGCGCACGGATGATTTCTTCCTTCCGCAGCATCGCCGCATCTTCGAGCGCATGGTGCAACTGGGCGAGAAGCAGCAAGCCATTGATACGGTCACGCTGATGGAGGACCTCTCGCGGCGCGGCGAGCTGGAAGCCGCGGGCGGCGTGGCCTACCTCTCGACGCTCGCGGACGGGCTGCCGCGCGTGACGAACGTCGAGCACTACGCGCGCATCGTGAAGGAGAAGTCTGTCCTGCGCAGCCTGATCTATTCCGCGTCGGCCATTCAGGAGCAGGCGCTCGAAGCCGCCGACGACGCCGACGTGATTCTCGACCGCGCCGAGTCCAAAATTCTCCAGTTGGCGGAAGACCGCGTCCGCGCCGGCCTGATAGGCGTGAAGGACCTGGTCAAGGAAAATTTCGAGCGCCTGGAAAAGATTTTCAGCGAAGGCCGCCGCATCACGGGCCTGGCCACGGGCTATCCCGGCCTCGACAACGAAACCGCCGGCTTGCAGCCTTCGGAACTCATCATCCTGGCGGCGCGGCCTTCCATGGGCAAGACCGCACTCGCGCTGAACATCGCGGAAAACGTGGCCCTTCGCCACCGCGAGCCGGTGGCCATCTTCAGCCTGGAAATGTCCAAGGAGTCGCTGCTGCTCCGCCTGCTTGCTTCCGAAGCGCGCGTGGACGCGCACAAGTTCCGCACCGGCCACATGAACCGCGACGACTGGGGAAAAGTCACCACCGCGCTCTCGAATCTCGGCGAAGCGCCTATTTGGATTGACGATTCCGCATCCTCGACCGTGCTCGAAATGGGCGCGAAGGCGCGCCGCCTGAAACGCGACCGCGGGCTTTCGCTCATGGTCGTGGATTACCTTCAGCTGGTGGTTCCCTCGAACTCGGGACGCGGCACCAATCGCCAGGAGGAAGTTTCCAGTATGTCGCGCGCGCTGAAAGGCCTGGCCAAGGAGTTGAAGGTTCCCATCGTGGTGCTCAGCCAGTTGACGCGCGCGCCCGAGCGCGAAGAGCGCCGCCCCCAGCTCGCCGACCTGCGCGAATCGGGCGCCATCGAGCAGGATGCGGACGTGGTCCTCTTCATCAACCGCCCCAACTTCTATAAGACCGATCTCCCCGAGGAAGACCGCGCCAAGGCCGAAATCATCATCGCCAAGCAGCGCAATGGGCCCACCGGGAACCTGAATTTCGTCTTCTTGAGCCGACACACCCGTTTCGAAGAAGCCGCCCCCGACGCGTGGAGTTCCTCCGGACGCGACGAATCGTAGGCAGGCTGTCGAAAGACGCCCACATGTGTGTTGCTCCGCACGCGCGCGTCTCTCGCGGCGCCTCTGCCGCGTCCCACGCGCCGTGGCCATTAACCCGCGATTTATCCGCGTGGTACAGACCGACGCGGGACATGGCTCGCCTCCGGGATGGCCCCAAAGCGAAAGGCCCGCCAACTGCAGTAACCCATCAAGGCCTGTTTACCTGAACGCTGCGGCCTCAGTTCGTGGGCTCGAATTTTCGTCGCGCCCGTGGCAGGGAGTCTGGCATTCTAAACATGATGGCAAAAGCGATGCAGATGAAGGGGCGCCCGGTCTGGGCGGAAATTTCGCTCAAGGCGATTTTGCACAACCTGCGCGTGATCCGGAGGCACGTCGGTCCGCACCCGGCGATTCTGGCGGTGGTGAAATCGAACGCCTATGGGCTAGGCTCCGTCCCGATTTCGAAGGCGCTCCAGAAGGCCGGCGTTGGGTGGTTCGGCGTCACCTGCACGAACGAGGGCCTTGAGCTGCGCGAGGCGGGCATCCGCAAGCGCATATTGATCCTCACGGGATTCTGGCCAGGCGAAGAGAAGCGCATCCTCGAAAATCATTTGACGCCCGTGGTGACGCGCGTGGACGACCTGCGCCATCTCGAGCGCGCGGCAAAATCGCTGCGCGGTGGAAAGTTTTCCAGTTCCCGAGCGCGCGCGCCTTTTCACCTGAAAATCAATACGGGCATGAACCGCCTGGGTATTTTTCCCGACGAGATCGAAGCCTTCGCCGCCGCGCTCGCCGCTTGCCGGCATATCGAGCTGGAAGGCACGTTCACGCACTTTGCATCGGCGGAGGATTTCAGCGCGCGGCAAACGGACGACCAGGAGGTGCTCTTCCGCGCCTGCCTCGACCGCCTGCGCGCCCTGGGAATTTCACCGGGCATCGTGCACGCGGCCAATAGCGGCGCCATCTGCGCGCGCCCTTCCACCTGGGCGGACATGGTCCGGCCGGGCGCGATTCTCTACGGCTATTTCCAGTCGTTCGATCCGCCGGATAAGGGGCAGGAAGTGCGGAGCCGCCTGCCCATCCAGCCGAGCCTTGCGCTGCGCGCGCGGATTATTTCGCTGCGCGATCTTCCCGCGGGGCAGAGCGTGGGATATTCCGCGCGATTCACCACCGCGCGGCCCTCGCGCGTCGCCGTCATCAACGCCGGCTACGCCGACGGCATCCTGCGCCAGCGCACCAATCGCGGGTGCGCCCTCGTGCGCGGGCGCCGCGTGCCGCTTGTCGGCGCGATTTCAATGGACTTGACGGCGCTCGACGTTACCGATATGCCGCAGGCCGCGCTTGGCGACGTGGTCACGATTTACGGCCGCGATGGCAACGACGATATCGTGGTCTCGGACGTGGCCCGCGAAATCGGCACCGTCACCTCGGATTTGCTCTGCGCCCTCGGCCACCGCGTTCCCCGCTACTACCTCTAGTTGGTTGCAATTCCGGCTTGTTGCGACTAAGGTTCGCTGTAACCGGCCCGGAGGGGCAAAAAAAATGACTCTCCTATCCCGAAGAGAATTCTGCGCCGCGGCGGGACTGGCAGCGGCGGCCGCGCCACTGCTTGCCTTCGGCGAGAGTGCGGCGCGCGATGTTCCCGATGTCGCCAAGATTGACCGGCACCGCATCCTCGCGTCTGCCGATCGCTATCTCCAGGAGCAGCCCATCAGCATCACGAGCTATTCCAGTCCGCGCAGCGCCGGCGGCGCGCACGACTATTTTTCCGAGGGCGACTACTTTTGGCCCGACCCGAAAAATCCCTCCGGGCGATATATCGAGCACGACGGCATGTCCAATCCGGACAATTTCACGGCGCATCGCCACGCGCTTATGCGCCTGAGCCTCCAGGTGCCTGCGCTCGCGGCGGCATGGATGCTCACGCGCCACGATCGCTATGCCAGGCACGCCGCGAAGCACGTGCGCGCCTGGTTTCTCGATCCTGCCACGCTGATGAATCCGAATTTGCAATACGCCCAGGCGGTTCACGGCGTCAACACAGGCCGCGGCACCGGTATCATAGACACGATTCACCTGGTCGAAGTCGTTCGCTCCATTCCGGTGATCGAGCAAGCGGGGGCGCTTTCGGCGGACGAAATGGGCCAACTGAAAAAATGGTTCGCCGATTATCTCGTTTGGATGACCACCTCGGTGAACGGCCAGAAAGAGCGCGACGAGAAAAACAATCACGGCACCTGCTGGATCATGCAGGTGTCGGAATTCGCGGCCTTCACCGGCGCGAGCGACCTAACCGAATTTTGCCGCGCGCGCTTCAAGGATGTGATCGTTCCCGGGCAGATCGCCGCCGACGGCAGCTTTCCGCTCGAGTTGCGCCGCACCAAACCCTACGGTTACTGCCTTTTCAATCTCGACACCATGTCCACCGTCTGCCAGATTCTCTCGACGCCCAAGGACAATCTATTTTCCTTCGCGCTCCCCGATGGACGCGGATTCGCCCGGGCCATGGCCTTCATGTTCCCATTCATCGCGGACAAAAGCTCCTGGCCCTATCCCCATGACGTCGAATACTTCGAATATTGGCCCGTCCGACAGCCGAGCTTGCTCTTCGCCGGGATCGCGCTCTCGCGGCCCGAGTATTTCAAGGTTTGGCGTCGCCTCGATCCCGATCCCACCGTGGAAGAAATCATCCGCAACTATCCCATTCGCCAGCCGCTCTTGTGGGTGGGACAGGGAGTATAGATTCCCACCGGCACCTGGACCTGCCGTTGGCGACCGCTTCCCGCAGTGCTATAATCTTCCTATCATATTTTTTATACGGTTCCCGTTTGTACCGGCGGCCAGGAAGTCTTTTTATAAAGCCGGAAGCAAGGTGGAAAGTTTTTTCATTATCGGCAGGAAGGTTCGGGCCAATACCGAACTCATACGTTCATAAAGTTTTTTAAGGTGCAACCATGCAAAGGACTTCTAACCCGCTCGGCAGAGTGCCAGCCGGTGCGGTTCCGGATTCGCCGCCAGTCAAGCCGCTGATTCCCTCCCGTTCGTTGCAGGATCGCGTGGGGACATTTTGGGACATGCTGGCGTTCCGCGTGGTCTTCACGGCCGCCTGCACGGCAGCGGGCTATCACTTCCGCCCCTTCAGCATATCGAAGGAAACAGGCGCGCTGGCGGGTTTCGTCTCCGCCATTTTCATCATTTTTTTTGAGGTGCGGCTGCAGAGGGCCAGCCTTCGCCGATTGATCGGGGCGGCCGTGGGTTCGATCCTGGGCATTCTGGGCGCGTACCTCACGTCCCTTATCTTCACGCACACGACCATGCCGGAAAGCACGCGTTCCTTCTTCAGCCTTGCCATTTTCCTGGTGATGGCTTACATCGGCTTGGTGCTGGGCGCGAACAAGGGCGATATGCTCAACTTGCAGGCCTTCGGTGGCGTTTTCGGCAGCGAGCGCAATACGAAGCACTCCTTCAAGCTGCTGGATACGAGCGTGATTATTGACGGCCGCGTTGCGGACATCGCCGATGCGCTGTTTCTCGACGGCACCGTCATCATCCCGCAGTTCGTCCTCCACGAGCTTCAGCTGGTGGCCGATTCTGCCGACCCGCTGAAGCGCCAGCGCGGCCGGCGCGGCCTGGAGGTCCTCCAGCGCATTCAGAAGATGCCGCACCTTGACGTGCAGATTGCCGAGGATGATTTCCTCCAGATCGCCGGCGTGGACATGAAACTGATCGAACTGGCCAAGCGCTACGACGCGAAAATCGTGACCAATGATTTCAACCTGAACAAGGTCGCCACGCTGCAGGGCATCGAAATCATGAACGTCAATCAGCTTGCCAATGCCCTCAAGCCCGTCGTGCTTCCCGGCGAGGCCATGCGCGTCTTCATCCTGCGCGAGGGAAAAGAGTACAACCAGGGCGTGGCCTATCTCGACGATGGAACCATGGTCGTGGTGGATAATGCGCGCCGCATGATCAACAAGACGGTGGATATCAGCGTCACGTCGGTCCACCAGACCACGGCGGGCAAAATGATTTTCGGCCGTTACGACGACCGCGGCGAACATCAGGCGCCGCGTTCCCATGCCTCTGCGGATTCGCCGGCGGGCGGCCATCCCTCCGAGGCTCCGGGCGGCGAGCGTTCCCCGCGCCCCATCTACCCTGAATCCAGCCGGTCGTAGCGCGCCGTCCTACCGGCAAATGGGGGAGCGGGCCACAAGAGCAACAACGCCCAACCCTACAAGGACCAGACAGACGGCGCAGACCACGAGGAGCGGACGCCTGGACCGTAGAATGATTGGGCGTAGTTCAGCTTTCACGTCAGGTCCGGCCTCGATGAGTGACGACGTGAAGCTCGGAATCGCTCCCTTGTATAAGCCCCAAAGCATCAACGACAGCCCGCACAGGACCAGCAAGAAAAACAAAGGTATCCCGATTTCAATCTTCATCCGATGTTCCCAGGGGCCGAGACCAGCATAGTCCTCCAGGAGCAAGCCGGGAAATATGATGATTGGATACGTGAGCAAGGAAATCAACTGAGCAGCGCTCCAGTACATTTTGTAAAGCGCTCTGATTTTTTCCTCATCCGATTTCGAATCGACGAAGTAACACTTCTTCTTGAGGCCAAACGGAACAAAAACCAGCCGTCCGGTCGGGTCTCGCCTGAACTGAGCGTCCACGGCGCTGTCTATCAATTTGGAAAACCAAGAGGCCATGACTCCTCCCAATGTGCCGATATTCATATTTTCCCATCCCGCGCAGCGGAAAATCCGCACCTAGCCCGGGTGGTGCGCAATGCGGCAACCGGATGATTCCCGCCGGACGCCTTTCTTTCGCCCCCCCGGCGACTGATTTGCGATAAACTGTTGACCCTTCCATGAGCAAAATTGTCGCTATCGTTCCGGCCGCGGGTCTTGGCACTCGCATGGGCGGGGACTTCCCCAAGCAATTTCTTGAGCTCGACGGCATGCCGCTGATTCTCTTCACGCTGCGGCGCCTGGCGGCGTGCCCGGCCATCACGGAATTCCTCATCGCCACGCGCGCCGACGACGTGATGTTTCTCGAAGACAAAGTTGCCAAGGCCGGACTTGGCCGGCCCGCGCGCGTCGTTCATGGCGGCGACACGCGACAGCAATCCGTCGCCAACGCGCTGGCGCAGGCGGACCCCTCGACCGAAATCGTCCTCGTGCACGACGCCGTGCGCCCGCTCGTCACTCCCGCGCAGGTCGAGCGCGTGATCGCCGAAGCGCGCGCTCGCGGCGCCGCGATTCTTGGCATCCCCGCGATTGACACCGTGAAGGAAGTGAAGCGCGCAAGCCTGCCCGAAGACGTGGCCCTGATCTCCGCCACGATTCCGCGCGAGCGCGTCGTCCTGGCGCAAACTCCTCAAGCATTCGCCTTCCCGCTTCTGCGCGACGCCTTCCGGAAGGCTCAGCAGGATGGCATCACCGCCTCCGACGAATCCGCTCTCGTCGAACGCTTTGGCCACGACGTCTTCGTGGTCCTCGGCTCCGAGCGCAACCTGAAAATCACGCGCCCGGCGGACATGGACCTCGCCCGCTTCTATCTCGACCAGGAGCGCCGCGCAAAATGACGCGCTCCGGAATCGGCTACGATCTGCACCGGCTCGCCGAAGGACGCAAGCTCATGATCGGCGGCGTCGAGGTCCCTTTTGACAAAGGCTCTGTCGGCCATTCCGACGGCGACGTCCTTTGCCATGCGCTTTGCGACGCGCTTCTCGGTGCGGCGAGTCTCGGCGATATCGGCACGCACTTCCCGGACACGGACCCCAAGTGGAAGGGAGTGTCGAGCCTGCTTTTTCTCGAGCATACGGGCAAACTTCTCGCCGAACGCCGGCTGCGCATCACCCATATTGATGCGGTTATCATTTGCGAGCGGCCCAAGCTCGGTCCACATTTCCCGGCTATGCGCGCGGCGCTCGCGAAATCCCTGGGCATCGCCCCCGAACAGCTCAACCTGAAGGCCAAAACCAACGAAGGCGTGGGCGGAATCGGCCGCGGCGAAGCCCTTGCCGCCTATGTGATCGTCACCCTCGAGGACTAAATTCCTTTGCATGTGATTCCAACATCGCCCGCAGCGCCCTTTGCCGCCGCGGACATTACCGCCATTCTGCGCGAGCGCGGCTGGCTCGCACCCGCGCCCGAATCGGGCGCGAATCAGGCGCTCGACGACTGGCTCGCACGCGCGGCGGAGCTTCTCGGTCCGCACGCTGGCGATCGCGCGGCGCTTACCTCCCTGCTCGCGCTCATTTTCAGCTACGATGCTCGCGCGCTGCTCGATGACGCCGCGAACCAGGCCGTGCTGGCACGCGAGGGAGCGCGCGACGTGATCCGCGAACTCGCGAACCGCGTTTTCGATGGCGGACCCGTGGACTCGGACCGCTTCAAGGAAATTATCGAGGGAATGAAAACAGCCATTCCGTACCGCAGCCGTGCGATGTTTCACCCCGTTCGGCTCGCGCTTGCCGGGCGCGCGGGCGAAGGCGAGCTCGACCGCGTGATCCTGCTGCTCGACGCCGCGGCTGCGCTCGATTTTGCCGTGCCGGTGAAGGGCGCGCGGCAGCGCATGCTCGAATTTTGCGCCGCGCTCGATTAGCGCGCGAAGAAAAAAACATGAACTGGCTCACAGGATTTCACGCTGTCGAAGAAGCGCTCGCCGCCGGGCGCCCGCTTGACCGGATCGTGGTCGCACGCGGACGCCACGGCGAACGCATCGCCGCGCTCGTTGAGCTTGCCAAATCGCGCGGCGTTCCCGTGCGCTTTGAGGACCGCCCGCAGCTCGACCGCCTCGCCGGCACGCGCGAACATCAGGGAATCGCCGCGCTCGCGGCCGCAAAGCCCGCCGTCGGGCTGGAAGACCTGCTGCGCGCGAAAAGCGGTCACGGCCTGCTCGTCCTGCTCGATGGCGTCGAAGACCCGCATAATCTCGGTGCTATTGTGCGCACGTCGCTAGCCGCGGGCGCCGAAGGCGTCGTGATTCCCGAGCGCCGCGCCGCGGGGCTGACCGACACGGTCGAGCGCGCCTCCGCCGGCGCCCTGGCGCATCTTCCCGTCGCGCGCGTGAAAAATCTCGTGCGCGCCATGGACGAAATGAAAGAGGCGGGCTACTGGCTGGTGGCTCTCGACGAGCGCGCGGAAAAAAGCTACACCGATGTGGATCTCAGCGGCTCCGTGGGCATTGTGCTAGGCGGCGAAGGCGAGGGCCTGCACGAACTGACGCGCAAGCGCTGCGACTTCCTCGTCTCCATTCCCACGACGGGGCCAGTGCGCTCGCTGAACGTTTCCGTCGCCGCCGGCGTAATCCTCTTCGAAGCCGTCCGCCAGCGCCGCGCAAAATAGCAGCTGACAAGGCTGCGGCACGGTTCACCGTCACCTTCAATTTGACTCAACCATCAAAATTGAAAGGAGTCGTTAATGAACGCCGTACAAATCGAACAGAAGAGCTATGAGATGCCCCCGCGAGAGGGGATCAGCATCGCATATTTTCTCACCGTCGCCGACGTCGAGCGATCGGCTCGCTACTACGAAAAGGTCTTCGGCGCTCGCATTCTGACCATGGGTGATGGCAACGCGCCTCCGTACCTTCAGCTTGCGAATATCTGGATGATTCTGAACGTGGGCGGCGGGCCGACCCCGGACAAGCCAACGGTAACGCTCAGCGTCCCCGACCCGAATCACATCAACAGCTTTATGAATTTCCGCGTTGCGGATATTCAAGCCTGCTATGAATTGTGGAAAAGTCGAGGAGCGGAGTTCATCACGGAGCCAATACCTAAGTACGGCGAGATTCGCTGCTACATCCGCGATCCTGACGGCTATATTATCGAGATCGGACAAAGCACCGCCCTTAAGTACGGTTAACGCTCGGCGCGGATAGGATGCGAACTCTGCGCTTAATATCCGACCAACAAGTCCCAAGCGCGGTACGTGGGCTGGGGCCACTATAGGAACGCCTGCCACCGGCGATGGAGCGTAAACTGGTGGCGCGCATCCAACCATCGAGGAGTTCCTATGCGACCTGACATCGTTCCAGGAAGTGTCTTCCCCGACTATGAGCTTTCCGACCACGCCGCGAAACGCCGGAAGCTCTCCGAGCTGCAAGGGCAACATCCCATGGTTCTCGTCCTCAGCCGCGGAAGTTTCTGCCCCAAGGACCGCCGGCAGGCGGAAGGGCTTGTTGCACTCCACCGTGAGCTCGAGGTTGCTTATTGCCGGCTGGTCACAATTAGCACCGACAATATCACCGAGACCAACGAATATCGCACCGGGGTCGATGCCCACTGGCCATTCCTTTCCGACCCGGGGCGCATGATCCAAAAGGATCTCGACATCGCCGAATACACCGATCCGGTCCACAATCCCATGATCCCCCATGTGATTGTCCTCGAGCCCGGTCTTGTCGTTTATAAGATTTACAATGGCTACTGGTTCTTGGGACGGCCCACTCTCGAAGATCTCCGCCAGGACCTGCGCGCCGTCACCAAGAAATGCCGCCCGGACTGGGACATCACCACGCCGGAACTCAAAGCGGCATGGCAGCAAGGCCGCAAGGACCTCTTCTATCCCTACAGCAAAACGTATGCCCAAACTATAGGCGAACAGGATTAGCTGTGGTATCGCTGCCGGTGTCGCGCGAGCTAGCCACCACGATGCGCACTGTGCTAGAGTCTCGTTGCTTTTCGACAGAAACGTAGAGCCCGCGTCTGAGAAGACGCGGGTCACAAGTCAACTCCCAGCCGCCTTACCCGCAAGGGAAGGCCTCTCATCCCTTCAAACAAGAAAAATAAGAAAGGTGTGGCCAGCAGTATTCAGCCCGCAACAACTCATCCGAATGATTCGGATGCGATCGGCCGAAAGGCCTAACAAGGAGACCACCATGGCACAGGCACAAACCGAAAGAGTTCTGTATACCGCCAAAGCCCACACCACAGGCGGTCGCGACGGCGCATCCCGCACCTCCGATGGCCGCCTCGAGGTTAAGCTCTCCACTCCCGGCACGCCGGGCACCGGCACCAACCCTGAACAACTGTTCGCCGCTGGTTGGTCGGCCTGCTTCCTATCGGCGATAAAGCTCGTGGCTGGCAAAAAGAAGATCGCGCTCCCGGATGACGCGGCCTTGGACGCCGAAGTGGACTTGTGCCTCGCGGGCGATGCTTTCTCCCTCAAGGCTCGGCTCAACGCCAGCCTTCCGGGACTGGAGCGCGAGGTCGCCCAGGCCTTGGTGGACGCCGCGCACCAGACGTGTCCCTATTCCAAAGCGACGCGCGGCAACATTGACGTCACGCTCAACGTAGTGGTCTAAGCCGGACCCTTTCATGCGACTACCATGCCCGTGCCAATTGGGCAACGGTGATATAAAAATGAGCACGATCAAAAAGTCCGAAGAAATCAATCAGCAACGCCGCCGTTTTGTTGGCGCTGCTGCCACCACCGTTGTCGCTGCCCAGTTCGGGATAATCGCTCCCGCGTTCGTGCGAGCCAGCCAGATAAAACCGGCCGATGCGCCCACGAAACCGGGCACGAACACATCGTTCGACTCCCTGAAGCAGATCGATGCTGGCTTGCTAAATGTTGGATACGTTGATGTCGGCCCCGCCGATGGTCCCACGGTAATTCTTCTGCACGGCTGGCCCTACGACATTCACAGCTATGTCGATGTCGCCCCTCTGTTGGCGTCAGCGGGCTACAGGGTGATCGTCCCTCATCTGCGCGGCTATGGTACGACGAGTTTTCTTTCCGCGGACACGATGCGGAATGGCCAGCAATCGGCGGTTGCGCTCGACATCATCGCCCTTATGGATGCTCTAAAGATCCAGAAGGCAATCCTCG
>Ga0307479_10005444_pt1 | contig 11653 bp, 13 predicted proteins | sample atmos_gasesECM4C_FD_203743 | JGI IMG/M metagenome (GOLD analysis project Ga0307479, IMG submission 203743) | Hardwood forest soil microbial communities from Morgan-Monroe State Forest, Indiana, United States - atmos_gasesECM4C_515 | ecosystem: Environmental > Terrestrial > Soil > Temperate... | reverse complement strand
CGCCAGCGTGGAATTGCGCCCGGACTCCCGCTTTGCGGCGCGGTCCATGGCGCGCGCGATCTCTGGTGAGTCCGGCCGGATGGCGAGGGCCTGCTTCCAGTAACGGATTGCGGGGGCAAAGCGGTGTTCGGAGGCAAGCCGCTGGGCAAGGTGGTCCAGCGCTGAAACCGATTTCGGGTCCAGCTTGAGCGCTTCGCGAAACTCGGCTTCCGCTTCGGCCTGCTTCCCCATATCCAAAAGAGCGGACCCATAGGCGTCGTGTGCCATCGGCATGCCGGGTTTGTATTCCAGCGCGAGACGGAATTCGGCGGCCGCCTCCGCCGGGTCCTTTTCGCGAGCGCGGACGATGCCCAGGTCGTAATGAGCCTGGGCAGAGCGCGGCTCGAGCCGCACCGCCTCTTCAAAGGCGGCCTGCGCGCACTTCAGATTTGCCTGCTCCGCGAACCAGGCTCCGGCTGTCTCATAAGACCTGGCGGAAGGCTTGTTCCTGAGGGCCTGCTCGCCAAAGGCTGGCAGCGAACACTCCTCCGGCAGCGGCGCGGCACAAGCCGCAAGGACACAGGCGAGAACTAACCCGAGACTCAATTCGACCCGCATGGGCAATTGGTATCAGTATAGACACTCGCGAGCTCGCGACGTCACTCTGAAGGTACTGCTACTACCGGCTCAGAGCCGCGCCAGGCGCGCGGTCTCCTCCCAGAGACGCCTGGCTGCCTCATCCTCCTGCGCTCGTTTCGATGGAGTGGCCACCCGGCATTTGTAAAAATACTGGCCCGTGATCGACGCGGGCTCATCCGATGTGGCCAGGTAAATGATGGTTTCGGCCCCCTTCTCGGGGGTGATCGCGAACTTCTTCAAAAACCCGATCACGGAAGCGGAAAGACCTCCATTGTTGTCCCCAAATCGCGTGGCAACGAAGCCGGGATGCAGACTATTGGCGGTGACTCCCGTGCCTTCCAGGCGCCTCGCCAGTTCCCGTGAGAATAGAATATTGGCGAGCTTGGAGCGGCTGTACACGGAGAAGCCGCGATAGCCCTTCTCGCTCTGGAGGTCGTCGAAATCGATGCGCGCGTTGCGGTGAGCGTCCGAGGCGGTATTGATGACGCGCGCCGGGGCTGCGGCGATCAGCCGTTCGCGGAGGAAGTGAGTCAGCACGAAGTAAGAAACATGATTCGTGGCGAATGTCAGCTCCAGGCCGTCCTCGGTGACCTGGCGGGGAGTGAACAGGGCGCCGGCATTATTGATCAAGACATCAATGCGAGGCTCGGCGGCGGCGATTTCGCCCGCCACTTGTTTCATTTGCGCGAGCCGCGAGAGGTCGGCGTAAAACGCGGCGTGGGCGGTGCCGGGGGATTGTGTGCGGAGGCGCTGGAGCGCGGCCTCGCCGCGCGCCCGATCGCGCGCCACCAGGATCAGGCGCGCGCCCATGCCCGCGATGGCCTCCGCAGCCACTTGGCCTATCCCCGAAGTGCCGCCCGTAAGCACAACGACTTTACCTTTCATGCCCGCCATATGTAGGAGTGTATGCGAGGAGTGTGTCCGCGGGCTCCAGATTCCTCTAGGGCTGCCACGGATTAGAGATCGTTCCACCGATGCCGATGAAATCCTTTTCGTTACGGGTGACGATGGTAGGGTTATGCTCTAGCGCCGTCGCGGCAATCAGACCGTCGGCGGTATTACTGAGTCCCGCATAATATAGCTCAGTTGAAAGCCAAAGAGGATTGCTGCCAGAAGGCGCCGATCAAACGCGGACGCCTGCGGAGTCGGCGCAATGTCCCACGAGCTCCATCGCTCAGTTGCCAGAGGTCTTTGGGGCAGACGTTCGGTAACGTATGTTGCTTCCAGTGCCCCCATAGGTACTCGACGGGATTGAGTTCCGGCGCATAGGGCGGAAGGTACTCGGTTGCGATCCGGCCACCCAGAGAATCCAGGAACTCACGCACCAGTCGACTGCGGTGCGCGGGCAGCCTATCCCATACGATCAACAGGGGTGATTTGATGTACCTCGCCAGATAAGTGAGGAAGATGATGATCTCTTCCTTGCCGACAGCCTTCTCGAAGATCTGGAAGTAAAAGTTCCACAGGGTCATACCGGCGGCTACCGAGATGGTTTTCCAATTTGAAGTGGTACTGGAGCACGGGAGTCTGACCACGCGGCGCCCAAGTGCGACACCGATGGGGCCGCTGGCTCAGCCCGCTTTCGTCGATGAAGACGATCGTGCGCCCTTCTTTTTCGGCTTTTTTTTAATGGCGGGCCAGGTCTTGCGTTTCCAGTACTGGATGGCTTCTTCGTTCCGTTCCAGGGCCCGCCCCGCCGGCCGCTGGGGACTCCAGTTCAATTGCCGTAAGATCTTCCAGACGTGCCCGGAGTGGTAACGTATCCCAAACTCGTCCTGGACTAAATGCCCCACCCGATCACAGGTCCACAGCGGAGTTTCATAACCCAGTTTCTCCGGTCCTTCCAGTAACCGGGCGATCAACCACTCGTGTTGTTTGCCGTCCAGGAGCGGCTTGCGCCCCGCCCGGCCGGCAGCAGTCAACGCCTTTTCGCCGTGTTCGGAAACCGCTCTGGCCCAGCGGCTCACCGTCTGACTGCAAACCTTCACCCGCCGAGCCACCTCACTCTGGTTGTATCCCTGTTTTAAAAGCTTCAGGGCCGCAAAGCGTCTCTGCTCCAAAGCTCGGAAATCCCGTTTCACACCGCGAGGATTACCCATACTGCGCATGACGATCTAGGCGGCCGGATGGTTACGCTATATTATGCGGGATTCAGTAAGAGGCGTTCCTTTCAACTGGCATTGCCCGTCCAACAGCCCCCAGCGGTTCGCAATGGCATGGGTTACCGGAAGGATCCGGTTGTGGAACCAGGTCAACAGCTCTGTATGAAACCACTTCTCCAATTCCGTGCGCTTGTAGCCGACAGGCATCACGACGATCCCTTTACGGATTTCACCGATGGTGATGACGCTGATAAAAAAGAGTGGTCACGGGCTGGCTTTTCAGCCACCGGACAACGCGAGGTTCCGGACGCGCCCGGCTGAATTCAGACGGAACATTCGTATCGAGCAGATAACCGGTCACAACTCGACCGGCCGGCCAGTCGAAGGATTACGGCTGAAATCGAGATCGAGGCCTCGCAACGGTGCGAACAGCTCCTCGATGTCCTTCGTGGGGGTGACTTCAGGTTGAATCCCCGCAGCGTCGATGGCATGTTCCACCACTTGCCGCGCATATTCCTCGTCCGACAGGCCTTGCGCCTGCGCGATCGCCCCCAGCGACGCTCTTTTTTCATCTGGAAGATCGATCGTCAAGATCATAGGGATAGCTCTATTCATAGTATCAAGCGTTCCCGTCTACGTGAAAGGCGAAAGCAGCTATCGTGCACCAGCTCGCGCTTCGCCTGGGATAATGGCAGCGTGCCATTACGCGGCGTTTTGTTCGACATGGACGGAGTAATCTACAACGAGAACGCGCCCATCCCGGGAGCGATCGAAGCCGTAGGCTGGGCCGTGTCGCAGGGGATTCCGCATCTCTTCGTGACCAACACAACCTCCAAGGGGCGGAAAGCTCTGGTGGCGAAACTGCAGGGCATGGGGATAGAGACCGGCCCGTCGAGGATCCTTACCCCTTGTGTCGCGGCGAGCGAGTGGTTACGAACGCAGCCGTCGGGCGCTGTGGCCCTGTTCGTGAGAAGCGCCGCCCGAGAGGAGTTCCGGGATCTCCCGCTGCTAACCGAGGGCGCGGAAACCGGCGCCGCCTACGTTGTGATCGGGGATCTGGGCCATCAGTGGGACTTCAAAACGTTGAACCGAGCCTTCCGCTTGCTCCACTATGAGCCGGACGCGCGGTTGATTGCCCTCGGCATGACCCGGTACTGGCAAACAGCGGAAGGCGTTTCGCTCGACGTGGCCCCTTTCGTGGCCGCACTGGAACACGCCACTGGGAGACGACCACAGATTTTCGGCAAGCCAGCGGAAGCACTCTTTTCCGCGGCGGCGCATCAACTGGGCCTCGCCCGAAATGAAATTGTCATGATTGGCGATGATATTAATGCAGATATCGGCGGTGCCCAGGCCGCGGGCCTCCGAGGTGCGCTGGTCCAAACCGGCAAATTCCGCGCCGCCGACCTGGATGGGCCTGTCAAGCCGGATGTCGTTCTGGCATCGGTGGCTAAGTTGCCCGAATGGTGGCCCGTATCCGCCACTCCTGTAAATTCACGCTGCTAAGTGGCGGCAAATGTCTGTTCTCTAACGCTATCGGTGGCCTTACCCGATTGTTACCGGCGGCGGCTCATGTTATAGTCAAGGCGCGTTTGAATAGCTTGTCCGGTCGAGTGTGTTGGAGCGTCGTCCCGCTTATTTCCCTCTCCGATGAGCGCGCTTTTCAATCGTCAGGAGGAGTTGTGAAGAATATCTTTGTTGGCAACCTGAACTTCCGCGCTACCGAAGAGTCGTTGCGGGTGTTGTTTGAGCGTTACGGCGTCGTCAATAGCGCCAGGATCATGACCGACCGGGACACCGGGCGGTCGCGGGGCTTCGGTTTTGTGGAAATGGCCAACGACTCCGAAGCCGATCAGGCGATCACGGCGCTCAACGGCTACAACATGGAAGGGCGAGCCTTGAACGTGAACGAAGCGCGGCCCAAGCCGGAGCGCAGTTTCGGTGCGGGAGCCGGCAGAGGTCCGGGCGGGCGGCCGGGTGGAGGCTCGCGCGGCCCACGACGGGAACCCAGGTTCTGAAGCTTCTTACGGGCTTTGCGGCTCGACCCAAAAACTCTCCCGCCACTGGCCGCCCGGTGGAATGTTTTCGAGTTCCGTATAGAGGCCGTTGTGCGCCAGGTTAAAGGCATTGGTCACGGCAGCCATCGGTTCGAAGCAGATGTAGTCTCGCCCCGGAGGCGCATAGATCACTGCCACACGGTAGTTAGGTCCGTAGGCCACGCTGAGCCTCTCTCGCGTGCCTTCGACCCAAAACCGCGCCATGCCGTCCAGGCCGCGGATCAGGCCGGTGAAAACGTCATCGAGCTGGTTTCCGCGTAACGGGTGTGGGTCGGCAAACCGGGCGAGCTGTCGCGCTCCGGTTGGGATCAGAAACTGGTCGAGTTCGACGTGGTCGCGCGCCGCTATGTGAACTTTCCATTCGTCGCGCGGCGCATCGTGCAACCGGAAATAAGGATGGAAGCCGATCGCCACGGGCATCGGTTCCGCCGAAAGGTTCGTCAGAAGCGTGCTGATTTCGAGAGAGCCGCCGGCCAGCCGATAACCGATCGTAATCTCGTGCGCGAAGGGAAACTGCGCCATCAGTTGCGGGTATTTCCAGAACTCCAGCCGGCTCGCGGTGAAAGCCGCGTCGAGCCCCGCCTCGAGCGAGATTACCTTCCACAAGGGTGAAAACAGCAGCAGGCCGTGAATGGGTTTCAGGTTGGCATCGCGGCGTAGATAGCCAATCTCCGGATTCAGCCTGTAGTTGATCCCGTTCACCCAATATATGTCGCCATCGAGACGGTTGGCCCAGGGCGCCAAGAAGGGGATGCCGCACAGCCTCGGATCCCCGCGGAGCTCTCCCGGCCCGCTGTAAGGAAACCACAGCAGGTTCCGCCCGCGCGAAGAAAATTCGTAAGTGATATTCCCGACCGAGGTGGCTATAGAAACCTGCATTTCTCGGGAGGCATCGACGAGTTGGACCACATCGATTCCATCAACGACAACCGTGCGGGCGGAGTAAGTTGCCAAGGCCGGATTGTATCAGTACTCTACGGCGACGAGGAACAATCCTTTAGCCGGCGCCGTTGGCCCCGATTTGGCGGGGAGCGCAGATAAGTCGCCGATGTTGCCTTTGCCCGCTTCCAGCAGCGTGCCTACCAGGTTGCGGACCATGTGCTTAAGGAAACCGTTGCCGCGTACACGGTAGAACAGCCGTCCCCGCCCCGGAATAACCTCCGAGCGATAAATCGTGCGGACCTTGGAGCGCCCCTCTTCGTCGCGGTCGTCCGCGGCCGCGAATGCCGTGAAATCGTGTTCCCCTTCAAAGGCGGCTGCCAGTTGAATCATTCGGTCTTCGATTAGTGGGTACGGATAATGATGCACCCACGGCCACTCGAAAGGGCTACAGACTTCCTCGCGCATAATACGATATTCATAGGTCTTCGCCTTGGCGTCGAAGCGCGGGTGAAAGTGTGTATGGACTTCTTCGGCCGAAAGGACTCTGATGGCGGGCGGCAGCAGCCGGTTCAGGGCCCGCTGCAGGTTGACCAGCGGGATGGGGTTCTCGAGGGTGAAAGCCGCCACTTGGCCCAACGCGTGGACGCCGGCGTCGGTGCGTCCCGAGCCGGCGACGTGAACCCGCCGACCCTCGACTTCGGAGACGGCTTCTTCCAGCACGCCCTGAATCGTGGGGAGATCGGGCTGTACCTGCCAGCCGTGGTACGGCCCCCCATCGTAAGCGACTTCGATTTTGATGCGGCGCGCCGGCCGCGCGCTCATGTTACCGGACATCAAGCGGGACGCGAGCCGGGCTTGACCACGGGAACCCCCTGCGCGCACAGCGGGCACGCCTCCGGCTGATGAGAACCAAGCTTCAAAGTCGCCAGCGCGACTCTCGGGGCCCCCACCGCGGCCAGGCCACCGCTGCGATCGATAATCGAACCGGCCGCCAGCACATTCGCTCCCGCGACGCGAAGCACCTCAATTACGTCCTGGGTACTGCCGCCAGTGGTGATCACGTCTTCAACAACCACTGCTGCTTCACCGGGCGTAACTTGGAAGCCTCGCCGCAGCGTCATCTTTCCAGTAGAGGCATCCCGCTCGGTGAAGATAAAACGTACTCCCAAAGCTCGCGCGACTTCGTGGCCGATAATGAGCCCGCCCAGCGCGGGCGCTGCCACCAGTTGGACCGGCGCGCCGGCAGCTTGCCTCAATTCGCCAGCGAGCGCGCGGCCCAGTTTTTCGGCCGCTTCAGGATATTGAAGCACCAGGGCACATTGCAGATAACCCGCGCTGTGAAGACCACTTGTGAGACGGAAGTGGCCCTCCAGATAAGCCCCCCGGGACCGGAACAGCGCCACGACAGACTCTGCTTGCGGCGTCACAAACGCTTACTATACCATTGACGAAAAAGGATCTGCCTACCGAGAGGAAGAATGTATGCTTGATCGCTGGAAGAGGAAAACCCAACCACATCTCGCACTCGTGTGCGTTTTGCTCGCGCTCGCCCCATCGCGCAGCCTGGCGGACGGTAATCCGGCGGATGCCCCTGCCGATCCGGGCAGTGCCGCGAACCAGACCACCAATGTCACGTCTCAAAGCAACGCCACGCGGCCGCCCATCGCTCCGGAAGCGAACAACTGGTTTGCGTCGCGGCTGGTGCCCTACAAGCCTAAGCAGGTTCCGCCGATCTCTCTGACCAACTCCAGCCGCCTGGACGCGCTCATGCGCGCCGGCGATTTGTACCTCTCAATCCGGGATGCGATCGCCTTGACACTCGAGAACAACCTGGACATTGAACTGCAGCGTTACAGTGAGCAGATTGCCGATAACAGCCTGCTGCATGCCCAGGCGGGTGGGTACGCCAGCCCGGTCTCGGTGGCGGTTACCGCCGGCCCTGCGAGCGTCACGGGCGCGCCGCCCTCGGCGGGCTTGCAAACCTTCCTGATTCAGCCGATCACTCAGGTCGGGTTCCTTACCCCGAGCCTTGACCCGGCCCTGGTTGCCAGCGCCAGTTGGGCACACCAGACCACGCCGCAGTCCAGCAACTTCGTTACCGGCACGGCCGCGCTCATTCAACGACAGGATCTGAATAACGTCGCCGTACAGAAATATTTCTCGACGGGCACCCTGGTAAGTCTCGGCATAAATAACAACTCCCTCACCAATAACAACGCTCGCGCGCAGTTCGAGCCTTCCACTGCCTCCAACCTGACCTTGAATTTCACCCAGCACCTGCTGCAGGGTTTTGGCCGGGGCATCAACGACCGCCAGATTCGCATCGCTAAAAACAACCGTGAAGTCTCGGATTTGACCTTTAAGGCCCAGGTGATTGCGACGGTCACGGCGGTGACGAACCTTTACTGGGATCTGGTCAGCTACCAGCAAGTGGTCAAAGTACAACAGGACGCGGTAGCCACTGACCAGCGCTTATACGAAAACAACAAGAAACAGGTGGAAGTGGGCACGCTTGCGCCCATTGAGGTGACCCGGGCCGAGGCGCAGATCGCGGCCGACCAGCAGGCTTTGACCGTGGCACAGACCAACGTGCTTCAGCAGGAGACCATTCTGAAGAACGCGCTGAGCCGCAACGGCGTACAAAATGCGGTGTTAGCCAATGCTCACGTCATTCCCACTGACAGGATCCAGGTGCCGGACGTGGAGGCGATCACCCCTATTCAGGATTCGACCGCGCTGGCGCTATCCGCGCGGCCCGAACTGTCACAGTTCCGAATCCTGATTCAGAACCAGGAGATCGGGATCAGGGGGACAAGGAACGAACTGCTGCCGAGTTTGGATTTCGTCGCCACCCTTGCCAATGGCGGCCTGGCGGGTACGCCCGTACCTCCGTCCCCAACCTGCCTCCTGAACCCCACGAGCAGCCAATGCGTCCCCCCGAATCATTTCTTCGACGGCGGCTACGGCAGCGTTCTTAACCAGCTGTTTTCGCGCAATTTCCCCACATATATAGCGGGTTTCAATCTTACGATTCCCATACATAACCGCGCGGCCCAGGCCGACGCGATCGCCACTCAATTGAACCTGCGGCAGCAGGAGGTATATCTGCAAAAAATGGAGAACCAGGTGCGGGTGGAGGTGCAGAACGCCGTCATCGCGCTGCAGCAGGCGCGAGCCCAACACCAGGCCGCGATGCAGGCGCTGCGGCTTCAGCAGCAGACGGTAGACGCCGAGGAGAAGAAACTCGCCCTAGGAGCTTCAACCACCTATAACGTGATCCTGACGCAGCGCGACCTGGTTACGGCGGAATCCAACCTCGTGGCTGCGGAAAGCGCGTATGCCAAGGCCAGGGTGGAAATCAATCGGGCCACGGGACAGACGCTGAACGACAACGATATCTCGGTCGATGAGGCGTTCCGCGGTGTGGTGACCAGACCGCCCAGCCCCATCCCTGACGTGCCCCCCGCACAAACTCTACCGCGGTAGTGCCGTTTTGGGACCAAAATTTGCCACGCGCCGTTCGCTTTTGACACTAAAGGCCCGGCCCGAGTTCAGCAAGTTATTGCGTAGTAGAGGGTAGTCTGTTTGGCGGATGAATTGCTTGGAAGCAGGTGTGAAGAAACCTGCTCAGGCCCGTGAAGAGAAGATTGACCTCCGCCTTGCAGCCTGCCTATTTCAGTTACCTCGCATGAAAGCCCTCTAGCTGTCCTTAAAGCCTCCGCACAATCTCTCTTCCGGGGCCTGGCCTGGTCCCTAAAACCGCGCCCCTAGGATTGCGGGGTGCACGGCGACAGTGTGACCCATCGTCCAGGACGGCTACCATAGTTCTATGCCCCAAGCGATGTTTGAAGTCGAGTGCCCGTGCTGCCAGGCGATTTTGAAAATCGACCCGGAGACCCGCGCCGTCATTGCCCACACCGTGCCCGAGAAGCCGCTGCCCATTTCCGACTTGGCCGCGGAAGTGGCCAAACTCAAAGGTGAAGGCGCGCGCCGCGAAGAAGTATTCCGCAAGCAGTTCGAAGCGGAAAAGAGCCACGGCAAAGTCCTGGAGAAGAAGTTCGACGAGCTCTTCAAGCGGGCCAAGGAGAATCCCGACGCGCCCCCGCCCAAGCGCGACATCGACTTGGACTGAGTTGTCGGTTGCCCGGTAGCGCCGGCGATCTTGTCGCCGGTGCCCCTACAAAATGTACCGGCTCAAATCCTGGTCTTTGACGATCTCCGCAAGCTGCTTGCGCACGTAGTTGGCGTCCACGCGCACGGTCTTCTTCTTCAGGTCCGGCCCTTCGAAAGAAACCTCTTCGAGTAGCTTCTCCATGATCGTGTGCAGCCGCCGCGCGCCGATGTTCTCCGAGCTTTGGTTCACCTGGGCGGCGAAGCGCGCCACTTCTTCCAAAGCGTCGTCCATCAGGATCAGCTTGATGCCCTCGGTCTCGAGCAGCGCCGTGTATTGCTTGGCCAGCGCATTTTTGGGCTCCTTCAGGATACGGATGAAATCTTCCACGCTCAGCGATTTCAGCTCCACGCGAATGGGGAAGCGCCCCTGCAGTTCCGGGATCATGTCGCTGGGCTTGGACACGTGAAATGCGCCCGCCGCGATGAACAGGATGTGGTCGGTCCGCACGAAACCGTAGCGCGTGTTGACGGTGGTGCCCTCCACAATGGGGAGGATGTCGCGCTGGACGCCCTCGCGGCTCACGTCCGGACCGTGGCCGGATTCGCGGCCGGCAATCTTATCGATCTCATCCAGAAAAATGATCCCGCTGGTTTCCACGCGCTCCAGGGCCACGCGCGTCACCTGGTCCATGTCGATGAGCTTCTGCTCCTCTTCCTGCACCAGGTAATCGAGCGCCTCCGCCACGCGCATCTTGCGCCGGCGCGTCTTCTGACCAAAGAGATTCGGCAGCATGTCCTTCAAATTGATGCCCATCTCCTCAATGCCGGCATTGGTGGTGACCTCGAACGTAGGACCGCGATCCTTCACGTCCAGTTCCACGATCCGCTCGTCGAGCTTGCCTTCCCGGAGCCGTTCCCGCAATTTCTCGAGCGTGCGCTCTGCGCTCTCGCTCGGTTCGGGTTGCGGCGGCATCAGCAACTCCAGCAGGCGCTCTTCGGCATTAGCCTCCGCGCGGTCCGCCACCTCGTCCAGGCGCTCCTCGCGAACCATGTCGATGGCGATATCCACCAGGTCCCGGATCATGGATTCGACGTCGCGCCCGACGTAGCCGACCTCCGTGAACTTACTGGCTTCCACTTTGAGGAACGGCGAATTGGCCAGGCGCGCCAGCCTGCGGGCCAGTTCCGTTTTGCCCACTCCCGTGGGGCCGATCATGAGGATGTTTTTCGGCATCACCTCTTCGGCCATCTCCGGAGGAAGCTTCTGGCGCCGGATGCGGTTCCGCAGGGCAATTGCCACCGCGCGCTTGGCCTCCGCTTGCCCGACCACGTGCTTGTCCAACTCGCGCACGATTTCCCGGGGAGTCAGTTCATCCAGCAGCGGCTCTTCGTCCACAGATTGGCCCGGAAGATAGATCACCATACCTAATCCAGCTCCTCGAACGTCACGTTATCGTTGGTGTAGATGCAAATCTTGCTTGCAATGGCCATTGCCTGTTCGGCGATGTGGCGCGCCGAAAGCTTGGTGGAGCGCAGCAGAGCGATGCCGGCCGAGAGGGCGAAGGGGCCACCCGAGCCGATAGCGGCGATACCCTCATCCGGCTCGATCACGTCGCCATTGCCGCTCACCAGGTAGGTGCTGGCTTTGTCGGCTACCAGCAGCAGCGCCTCGAGGTGACGCAGCACTCGATCGGTGCGCCATTCCTTTGCCAACTCCACGACAGATCGCGAAAGGTTACCGTTGAACTGTTCGAGCTTGGACTCGAACCGCGAGAACAGAGCAAAGGCATCGGCTGTCGATCCCGCAAATCCAGCCAGAATTCTGTCATTGTAGAGCCGGCGCAGTTTCTTCGCGGAACCCTTGATCACCTCGTGCCCCAG